>JAEEGI010000268.1_pt1 | contig 353210 bp, 283 predicted proteins | sample 8958751 | NCBI WGS metagenome assembly JAEEGI01 (sample SAMN16246545, study PRJNA631951) | gut metagenome | biome: gut microbiome; feature: rumen; material: KS-attached | host: Bos | place: Iran: Karaj | collected 2018-10 | reverse complement strand
CACATCCTGGGGCTGAATTAGGTCCCAAGGGTTCGGCTGTTCGCCGATTAAAGTGGTACGCGAGCTGGGTTCAGAACGTCGTGAGACAGTTCGGTCTCTATCTATCGTGGGCGTAGGAAATTTGAGGAGTGCTGTCCTTAGTACGAGAGGACCGGGATGGACAAACCTCTGGTGTACCAGTTGTCCTGCCAAGGGCATAGCTGGGTAGCTAAGTTTGGATTGGATAAACGCTGAAAGCATCTAAGTGTGAAGCCAGCTTCAAGATGAGATTTCCCTCATTGATAAGGGCACTGGAAGACTACCAGTTGATAGGCCGGGCGTGTAAGCATAGAAATATGTTCAGCTAACCGGTACTAACGCCCGAAGACTTGACCACAAGTTATGTTCAATGTCTTTAAACAAAACACAATTAGATCCTACTCTGTCAGATCTTTGACGAGTGTTTAGTTTTCGGTGTAGTTTTGAGGGTATAAGACTCTCAACCATTCCGGTGGTGATTACGGCGAGGCCACACCTGTTCCCATCCCGAACACAGAAGTTAAGCTCGTTCGTGCCGACAATACTTGGCTGGCGACGGCCCGGGAAGATAGGTTGCTGCCGGATTATAATCCTCAATAGCTCAGTCGGTAGAGCGTTCGGCTGTTAACCGAAATGTCGTAGGTTCGAGTCCTACTTGAGGAGCCAAAGGGACCGTCAGTTGACGGTCCCTTTTTGTATGCCATGATTTGATGATATCCTGTCCGCCTGATATAATCAGGCTATCAGGCGCATGTCTTTTTCGATGAAGATAAAGGAGGCAGGGCATGAAGATATCATCAAAGTTATTTATTTCTCTGTTTGCCATGACGGGCATGTTTTTCGCCATGGGCCTTTCGTTGAATGCGGCATCCGATATCAAGATCGATGCCAATAATTTCCCTGATACTACATTCAGGAGATATGTTTCCGAGAAGATAGATCTTGACGGTAACGGCTGCTTAAGCGCTTACGAGTGCAAACAGGTAAGGGATATAGATCTTGTCAATGAAGGATATCCCGACGTCAAGGATGTCAAGGGCATCGGCTTCTTCACTGAGGCCAAAGGCTTCGGCTTCGGCGGTCTGGGACTTAGATCGATCGATGTCAGCAAGAATACCAAGCTCACAAGATTATATCTGGACGATAATGACCTTAAGAAGCTCGACCTTTCTCATAACTACGATCTTGAGAGGCTCTATGTCGAGTCCAATGATATCGAGGAACTTAATATTTCTGCCTGTGAGATCATCAAACAGATCTACGGCTTCGGGCATAAGGAACCCGATGAGGATTACGGCAGTTATGTCGTTTATGAAGACGGATACGACGATGGCTATGCTTTCTCTGTAGATAAGACGGTCGATATCACGGCATATGACATCTATGCTTATTGCGATAAAGATCAGCTGCCTAACAATAGAATACCCGTAGTCTGCGGTAAAACTGCAAAATGCATTGCAGTAAATGACAGTTTATTCGCCGATCCCGATCCCGTGATCACATGGTCCTCATCTGATAATTCAACTGCAACGGTCAATTCTTCCGGCGTCGTAACCGGCAAGAAGGCAGGGCCTGTCACGATAATTGCAAGATCTGCCCACGGCGCAGTCAGCAGGATAGAGTTTGATATTCTCTATAAAGATGTAATCAAAAGCGGTGATTTCTGGTATTATCCGACGATCCTCATGACCGATAAGGGTGTTGTCAAAGGCTACGACAAGCAGACACTCTTTAAGCCCGCAAATAATTGCACCCGTGCCCAGATGGTGACCTTCCTCTGGCGCCTTGCCGGCTGTCCCGAGCCCAAGTCCAAGACCTGTAAGTTTACCGACGTTTATGAGACTGATTATTACTACAAGCCCTGCATCTGGGGCAACGAGAATCACATCGTCGAAGGCTATAGTGACGGTACTTTCGGCCCGCAGATCACCTGCGCGAGAAAGCATGCCGTGACTTTCCTCTGGCGTCTCGCAGGCTGCCCCGAGCCCGCCGACAGCACATGCGTTTTCCAGGACATTAAGGAAAGCGACTACTTCTACAAGGCCTGTATCTGGGGAAATGAGAACGGGATCGTAGAAGGCTATGCAGTAAAAAACAGTAACCGCAAAAAGACCTTCAGGCCTGCAGGCGACTGCCTGAGGCGCCAGATGGTTACGTTCCTTTCAAGATATGATGAATACCTTACCCGGAGCAACATCCCATGATATTCTCCTGATCATTTCCGATACTCGAAAATCGTACTCTTGCAGTACGATTTTTATTGCCTTGGAAATTCCTACAATGTAAAATATCCTTAATTGAGAAATGAGGTGATAGATATGTTAGGAGCATTATTGGCAGCAACGATCGCGAATAATGTCGCGAAAAGCGTTTCAAGGGAAGTAACAAGATATGCAGCCCCGGTCGCAACGGCAGCGGCAACAGCTGCCATCACCGGCGCAGTCCAGAACAGCATGCAGCAGCGTGCTATCAATCAGGCGCGCGAAGTCGAGCAGAGAAGGGAGCTCCGCGATCTTTATGCGAAGCTTGCCATCTGCTGCTACATCGCCCATGCAGACGGCGCGGTCACCGATGCTGAGAAGCGCGAGCTCGACATGATCTACAGGGAGATCTCGGAAGGATATTCCAACATTCCCGAGGCAAAGAACGAGCTGACAAAGATATATAACAATGTTACACCGGACTTTGTCTTCGTCGAAGGCTACATGAACATGGCAAATCCGGATATCCTCGCGTCCTTCCTGACGCTCGCCGAGGCCATCTCCAGAGCAGACTCCAGTGTCTCCGAGAATGAGGACAGATGCATCTACAACATCAAGAAGTATCTGACCGACAGGACCGGCAAGAACTATCTGCGCAATGTCGTCCTCAAGGACACGTCGACAGATCTTGTCTGCCCGGGGTGCTCTGCGACCATGAAGCTTGACAAGTACAACAACACCCTGACCTGCCCTTACTGCGGCCAGACCAGGTATGTCGAGGTCAAGTATACCTGAGATATTACTGTTCACCCAAGCCGGCGGGGAATCCTGCCGGCTTTTTTGTGTTTCAAAATGTGACACAAATCATGGCAATTAGTGACACATGTGTCACTAATTCAGGCTGATTGCGTCACCGGCAAAGGATAGAGGCTGATCAGAGGATCACGGGCGGCATCTGCCACTCGTATTCGAAGGGGAGCCCGAGCAGGGAGCCTGCGAGCTCGCAGGACTTGATGTCCAGTGCAGACAGGGTCTGAAGATCTTTGTTATCCCCGTGCTCTGCGAAGTCCGAGAGGTTATGGATGACGGGGAGTTTGGTGCACTTGCCGATTATCTTAAGGCAGTACCTGCCTTCGCGGCCGAAGCCTAAGACTCTGATGTATGCGGGATCCTTGATGTCCAGCACTGATCTGTCCTGCCCGACATAGGCAGATGCCATCGCGCGGCAGATCCTGCCGAGCGTGAAGTGGCGGGTGTTGACGATCTCGCTGAAGCGGGCAAGGTCGCCGGGACGCAGGCTTTCTTTGATGTTGTTGAGGTAGCCTGAAAGTCCGTCGGTCATGTAGGCTGTGTTTTCGCGAAAATCACATCCGGTGATGACGCGTCTTATGTATTCTTCTTCATCGAGGATGGAGAATTCTCCGCGGGACTGGGCCGAGAGCCAGGCTGCGAGAGATGCTTCGGGCATCTTACCGCCGAGCTTCGTGATAAGGGAAGCTAAGCTGTTGTCTTCTGCCGCTAGTTTCCTGATAACCGACGCGGATGCGAAGCCGTCGGAACCGTCGTGATATGAGCCGACGCGCTCTATCATGTGGACGGTGATGCGGCCTTTGGGATCAAGGATCTTAAGTGCTCTTAAGTAGTCTAATGCGAGTATTGAGTTGGGAGACTTCAAAGCCTCCGCGATCTGATTGTCTGAATAGGAAGTCTTCCCGGCAAGGCAGGCGCCGATAGCTTTCGCGCGGGCGGCGGGGAAGGACAGGCCGGCTTCAACGCTTTCCTTCAAGATCCCGTTATATCCGGGGTCGGCGTCGAAGTCGTATGATGCGAGCTTTTCGAGGACCGAAGGGTCTTCGCAGTCGACACCGAAAGCGATGTCGGTCAGGACTCCAGAAGATACAAGGGTAGCGACTGCGCCGTAAGCGAATCTTTCGGAAGGAGCGCAGGCGAATGTGAAGGGCAGTTCGAGCACAACATCGGCTCCGCAGAGCAGTGCCTGGCGGGCGCGGATGTGCTTGGGCAGCATCGCCGGAAGCCCGCGCTGACAGAAGGCGCCGGACATGACGGGCATAACGATCGCACGGGGGTCGCCGACCTCCTCTTTCGCTTTGCCGATCAGATATCCGTGCCCCGAATGAAAGGGGTTAAATTCCGCAACAATGCCTATGACGCGCATATTTTGAATTGCCGCTCCTTTTGGTATAATCGAGAAGATTATATTTCAAAAGGGACCCGGTTTGCAATGCGAAAGACTAATCCTATAACAGATTTCCTTTCTAACTTCTCCACGCGCCAGCTGATCGCGGCGGCGGTCATCGGCGGAGTGCTTTTAGTCGGAGGTGCGGGCTACCTAATCTATTCGAATTTCTATGGCAACATCGGCAAGATCACGATGTGCGAGACGGCAACGTCAGATATCGACCGCAAGAAGGTCGCTTCGGAGAACAACATCATCACCGGCTATCTGTTTTCGAGAACGAAAAACCTCATGCTCGAAAAGGGCAATGACGGCAAGCTCATCCCCTCCCAATACACGATCGCAGGCCGCCTCGTGACCCAGCCCGCGGAGAACACGCTGACCTACAGGCTCGAAGACCAGGCCCTGCTCCTCAAGGCGCATATCAGGAACGGTGACAGAGGCAAAGCTGTGGAACTCAGGAACGAAGTCAACAAGCGTTTTCTGAAAGAAGACGGTTCTTATCTTGCAGCGGTTTACGATGACGCTTTCGAGGGCGACAAGGTCATGGAAGGGAAGAGTACCAATTCATCACAGATGGAATGGCTCGACGCATACCTTCTCTACTACGCGACATACGGCCGGAAAGATGACGAGAAGTATATCAGGAGCCTTGTTGCCAAGCTTTTCGACAGCGACGGAATGATAAGGCCGGAGACACTGATGGTCGAAGAATACGAAGATGCAGATCCGGTCGGCAAGACCGATGAAGGAGAAGAGGATCAGGATGACGAAGCCAAGGCAGCCGGACTTTCAGATCTTAACGGAGTCAAGATCTCCGACGTAAATCTTCCCCTGATCAGAAACCTTGAGGATAACGGATTCCTGCCCGCAGGATCCTACGACAAAGCCAAAGAGATCGTGGTTGGCGCGCTGCTGTCGGATACGATAAGGCTCTATGCATATGCTTACGAAGTGACAGCCAACGGAATCAACTATGTCTATACTGCAGGCGAAGCGGGCGCGGTCGATGTGCCCGAGTCGCTTAAGACCGAATCCAATCTCGCTGCGATGGGGCTGCTGCCTGTCAGCGATATTTCGTGGATATCCCAGCAGATCCAGAACACCGGCATGATCCCGCAGTATTACTACATCACGACCGGTAACTTCAGCGAGGACGACTGCTACGATGCAGCACCGACAGCCCTTCTCCTGGCTTACAGGACGGGCGATGCGCCGCTCTTCAGGATCCTCTGCAACATGGAGGGACTGAGGGTCGCGACCAAGTCGACGAGCGTCGCCCTCTACATGATCTACAGGCAGGAAGAGACCCGCTTCACATTTGATGCTGCCGAGAATATCGGCGTATATCTTGCCTGCGGCTGATTTGGTTGCACTAAATCGCCGATTTGGTAGCACTTACTGCTACCAATTTGGCTCAAAAGTGCTACCAATTCCACGAAAATCCATTTGGTAGCAGTAAAAGCCCGATTTGGTAGCACTTACTGCTACCAAAATTGCCATTTACTGCTACCAAAGCTCATTTCCCATGAATGGTAGCAAAAACAGCCCTAATTGGTAGCAAGATTGCTACCAAAATGACCATTTACTGCTACCACGGCCACATAGACCAATAATCCCCAATATATCATTTGAAAACGAAGCCCCTTAAGAGTATACTTTTGAGCGGCAATAATATTTTTGTTTTATATAAAGGAGGCTTCCACATGGCATTCATTGACGACATCAAGGCAAGAGCTAAGGCTGACAAGAAGAAGATCATCCTTCCCGAGTCCATGGACAGACGTACTTTCGAGGCGGCTGCTGAGATCCTTAAGGACGACATCGCAGACCTGATCATCATCGGAACAGATGAGGAGATCAAGGCTAACAGCGAGGGACTGGACGTATCCAAGGCAACATTCATCAATCCTTTTACATATGAGAAGACCGAAGAATACATCAACGGTTTCTACGAACTCCGCAAGGCTAAGGGCATGACACCCGAGCAGGCAAAAGAGACTGTCCTCGGCGACTATATGTACTATGCCTGCATGATGGTCAAGATGGGCGACGGCGACGGAATCGTTTCCGGTGCATGCCACTCCACGGCCAATACACTGAGACCTTCTCTGCAGATCATCAAGACAGCTCCCGGAACAAAGCTCGTTTCCGCTTTCTTCGTCATGGTAGTACCTGACTGTGACCTCGGCGCTGACGGCACTTTCGTATTCGGTGACTGCGGCCTCAACCAGAACCCCACATCCGAAGAGCTCGCAGCGATCGCAGGTTCTTCAGCTGAGTCCTTCAAGCTCCTCGTAGGCAAAGACCCCCAGGTTGCACTGCTCTCACACTCTTCCATGGGTTCCGCTAAGCACGACGACGTTACAAAGGTCGTTGAGGCTGTTAAGATCGCAAAGGCTGATTACCCTCAGTTCGCTATCGACGGCGAGCTCCAGGCAGACGCAGCCATCATCCCTTCGATCGGTGCTTCCAAGGCTCCCGGTTCACCCGTTGCAGGCAAGGCCAACGTTCTTATCTTCCCTGACCTCGACGCAGGCAACATCGGATACAAGCTCGTTCAGCGCCTCGCAAAGGCTGAAGCTTACGGACCTATGTGCCAGGGTATCGCAAAGCCCGTCAACGACCTGTCCCGCGGCTGTTCTGCAGCAGACATCGTAGGCGTCATCGCAATCACTGCAGTTCAGGCTCAGGCTCAGGGCTGATCCACTAATCGAAAAGGAGTTAACACATGAATATTCTCGTTATCAACTGCGGATCTTCTTCCGCCAAGTTCCAGCTTTTCGATGTCGATACAGGCAAGGTCCTCGCAAAGGGCAACGCCGAGCGTATCGGTATCGGCAATTCCAAGCTCACATATAAGCCCGACGGCGGCGAGGCTGTCGAGATCGAGCAGGACATGCCTGACCACAAGGTCGCAGTCAAGATGATCCTCGACGCTCTCGTAAATCCCGAGTACGGCGTAATCGCATCCGTCGATGAGATCGCAGCAGTCGGCCACCGCGTACTCCACGCAGGTAAGTACTACAGCGAGTCCGTTATCGTAAACGACGACGTTAAGCGCGTTATCCGCGAGTGCTTCCCTCTGGGACCTCTCCATAACCCTGCCAACCTCATCGGTATCGAGGCTTGCGAGTCAGTTCTTCCTGCAGGCACTCCCCAGGTAGCTGTTTTCGATACGGCATTCCATCAGACGATGCCCCCGAAGGCTTTCATGTATGCACTGCCTTACGAGTACTATGAGAAGTACGACATCCGCCGCTACGGATTCCACGGCACATCCCACAGATATGTTTCCAAGAGGACTGCAGAGTTCTTAGGCAAGGATCCCAAAGATCTTAAGATCATCACATGCCACCTTGGCAACGGCTCTTCTTTTGCAGCTGTTGACGGCGGCAAGTGCGTTGACACATCAATGGGCCTTACACCTTTGGCAGGTATCTGCATGGGCACCAGAACAGGTGACATCGATCCCGCTATCGTTCCTTTCATCATGCAGAAGGAAGGATGGACTCCCGAAGAGATGGATACGCTCCTCAACAAGAAGAGCGGCGTCATGGGCATCTCCGGCGTATCTTCCGACTTCCGCGACCTTGCAAAGGCTGCAAATGAAGGCAACGAGCGCGCACAGCTCGCACTTGATATGTTCGCATATCAGGGCAAGAAGATCATCGGATCTTTCGCAGCTGCTATGGGCGGCGTTGACGTTATCGTCTTCACGGCCGGCATCGGTGAGAACACAGACACCATGAGAGCCGCTATGTGCAAGGACCTCGAGTTCTTGGGCGTTGAGGTTGACGATGAGATCAACACAGGCCTGCGCGGCAAGGAAGCCGTCATCAGCAAGGCTTCTTCCAAGGTCACCGTCTGCGTTATCCCTACCAACGAAGAGCTCGCTATCGCACAGGAGACTGAGGCGCTGGTTAGATAAGATTTAACTTACAACTCAGATCAACGAGAGGCTGTCCTTAGGGGCAGCCTTTTTCGACCAAAAGTGTAAAATCGCGGATTTAGTAGGAAATCTTAGCCGATATTTCCTATCAAATCCGTGAAATAACAAATTTAGTAGGAACTACGGGCCGATATTTCCTATCAAATCCGAGAAATAACTGATTTAGTAGGAAATCTTTCTCGAAAATTCCTATCAAATACTCGAAAATTGAATTTTAGTAGGAAGCAGACTGGAAGGGACAACCCTGCACACTTCCGCTAATCCGATTTTGATTTACAACTACAAAATAATCGTATATAATCTCAAAAGTGTCATTGAACACAAGATAGTACACCACAATTAAATAATAAGGGGGGGATTTTATGCGTACTACATTAAGTAGGCGATTGACGGCGTGTATTATTGCAGCCGCTTCGATCATGATTTTCAGTTTTATTCCGGTTTCTGCAAATGATTATTACCATTCTGTCTGGGTTGGCGGAACACAGATGTGTGGCGATTACTACAGCGGTATGGGTTGGGAATGGAGTTACGGCGATGACGGAGCTACACTGACTCTTAAATATGCTAAATATAACATTCTTACTACCGATCCAGTTATCAAGAGCGATATCGATCTTACCATTGTATTGGAAGGAGAAAGCAGTCTGGCAACTCTTGGCGAAGACTGTATACTTGCGAAGTCGTCTCTTGTCATAAAGGGTGAAGGAACTCTTTCGATGACCGGTAACATTAAAGGAACAAAGGACATTACGATCTGTGATAATGCAAGAATAGTAATTCAGCGGTGTGAACTCGGCCTCACAACGTCCGGTCCTTTGAATATCGAGAACAGTATGTTACAAATTTACGGTACAACCAACACGATATATGTAAACGGCGGTGACGTCAACATATCATCCAGCTGGGTCGATTGCTATTCAGAAAACAACTTTAATATTTATTCGGGTTCACTTTCCGTGAATAACAGCCACCTGAATTTATCCGGAAAACATGGAATTATGGGCGGAACGTTTTCCGTTACGAACGGAAGTCTTATTGCTATCAACTGCCATGGATATGGTGTCAAAGGAAATGATTTTTCGATAGAGAACAGTCATATCGATATCTCAACAGATGGCGCCGAGACCGGAATGGATTTTACCGGGAAGATAGATCTTATAAGCGGAATGGGAGAGATATATACCAGATCTAAAGCAGTTAATTCCGATGCCGGAAAGATCACTCATGGTGACAGCGTGAAGATCAGGCCGAACAAGATGACTGACGACGGAAAGACATTTGACGGCGGGGACGGAAATGCAGCAAAAAATGTGAGTTTTACGGGAACATTCTGTGTATCTGTCAGATCCAATTACGACAACGGTCTGATATCCGTAGATAAGACAGATGCTTTTTATCGCGATACGGTTAAGGTAACGGTCAAGCCGGATCCTCAGCATGTCTATAAACTCAAGGATCTGACTGCTGTTGACGGGTATGGTCAGGATATCAAGCTTATTGACGAGGGTAACGGCGTTTACAGTTTTGAGATGCCCTTACACGTAGCAACCATAAATGCTGAGTTTGAAAAGGCAGATCAGTATCCGGTAGCGGTCGAGGGCGTGAAACTGACAAAGTTCTATACTTCCGGCGAAGGCTGGTCCTACGACGGTGATGAGACAGGCGGAACCCTGACACTCGAAAATGCGGATCTGACAGCGGAAGAAGCTGCTATAGCGAGTGAAGTCCCTCTTACGATCGTGTTGAAAGGCGAGAACAAGATCACATCAACGGAGTACGGAATACGTACAAAGGATTCTCTTGATATAAAAGGGGAAGGAACTCTTAGTCTGAGTGGAAATATGTGCATATCATGCGGCGAATTGAAAATTAGCAATGGCGCTACGGTCAATGCTGATGGAGTATTCGGAGGCATCTATACCGGATATGACAGCTTAACTATAGTTAACAGCACTGTAACTGCCTATGGCGCCACGCACGCGATCAATGCATATGCCAACTTACTTAAGATCGAAAACAGCAAGGTGAAGGCTTGTTCAGATACCGAATGGCAGGCTATTAAATCATACTATCTTGAGATCATTAACAGTACTGTTGAATTAAGCGGATGCAGAGGTATTGGAGCTCAAATATGTGACATCAGCAAAGGAAGCAAAATAACTGCAAATTGTGATGATGCCTCCATAGGTGCGATGAAACTAACGATCACTGACAGCACGATCTTTGCAAAGTCAGCAGATAATTCCGTAATTTCAGTTCCTGAACTAACGATCAACAGCGGGTCAGTAAGCGCTGTTTCTACCAGTGAGGATCCTAACGATTATGCTTTAATGATCAATTCGAAGAGTTTTACCCTTGGCGAAAACATGGTTATCGTAACTCCCGAAAATGCGGGGTTCAGTGACAACGGACAGACCATCGTTGATGCAGACGGCAAGCCTGCTAAGACGGTAGTGATCAAGCAGAGCCATAAGGTAACGGTTACCGCCGGTGACAACGGCAAAGCAACTTCATCCGTAGCATCCGGTGCCGAAGGAACAACGATCACCCTGACAGCTACACCTGATGACGGCTACAGCTTCAAGGAATGGAAGGTAGTCAAGGGCGGCGTTAAGATCGCGGATCCCAAGAGCGCTGAGACTACATTTACAATGGGAACAGCAGATGTAGAGATCAAGGCGGTCTTTGCTGTAAAGCCTGCACCTCAGGTCACACTGAAGCTCGACAAGAGCAGTGCATCCGTTATCTGCGGCAGTACGGCAACACTTAAGGCAACCCTTACAGGTTCAACCGATAAGGTAAGCTGGAAGTCTTCCGACACGAAGATCGCAACAGTCGATGACAACGGCAAGGTCACGGCCAAGATGGCAGGCACCGTAACGATCACAGCATCAGCTGCAGGCAAGAAGGCTACATGCACAGTAACAGTCCTCTATAAGGATGTAACTGACAGCAAGGATTTCTGGTACGCTCCTACGAACTACCTGACCAAGAACGGTATCGTCAAGGGTTACGACAACCAGACACTCTTCAAGCCCGCGAACGAGTGCAGCCGTGCCCAGATGGTAACCTTCCTCTGGAGGCTTGCAGGTCAGCCGAATCCCAATAAGACCACAACGGACTTCAAGGATATCAAGACCACAGATTACTTCTACAAGCCTGTTCTTTGGGCAGTAGAAAAGGGAATCACAACAGGCGTTTCCAAGACCTCGTTCAACCCTCAGGGCATCTGCACCAGAGCCCAGACGGTAACGTTCCTCTGGAGGATGGCAGGCAAGCCCGCGCCTAAATCCAAGACATGCAAGTTTACTGATGTCACGAGTGCCAACTACTTCTACAATGCAACGATCTGGGCATCGGAGATGAAGATCGTAGCAGGTTACGACGACAACACATTCAGACCTCAGAACAAGTGCCTGAGGCGTCAGATGGTCACCTTCCTCTACAAATACGACAAGTACGTAAACGGCAAAGGCTGATCCGAAACACAAAAAACAATGATGCGAGAGGCTGTCCTGCGGGGCAGCCTTTTTCGATCAAAAAATATGATTTACTTTCCATATCTTCTTGTGTAATATTATAAGGTTTGCCAATAGTCATATTACTGGTACGCCAAAACTTTTATTTCAGGGGAGAAATGTTATGGGTACTAAAGTCAGAAGGCATTTGATGGTTGGTATTTTATCTGCTGTTGCAGTCTTGATGGTTTTCTTTATTCCTGTCTTTGCAGAAGAAAGATATCCTATCTGGGTAGGTGATCAGACAGTGACGTCAACGGTTACTTCCGGAGAAGGATGGTCTTACGATGGCAATGAGGATGGCGGAACACTGACACTTACGAATGCGACTTTTTCCAATGACACTTACTATGGAATATATACTTCAGTTCCGCTGAAGATAGTTCTTGTCGGGAATAATAAAATGGAAGAAGGGTTGGCCTTCGGTATTTATTCCACCAGCGAACTAACGATCGAAGGAGAAGGCAGCCTGGAAGTATCCGGAACCGCAGCCGGGATATACGCGAATGGCTTAAACATAAAAGGAACCAATATTACAGCCAAGAGCAACGACCTCGGGTTGAAATGTGAAAAATGGCACAGATTTAATATTTCGGACAGCACTGTGGAATGTGATGCAGTCGGGTGCGGTATTTTTGGGAACGGATGCCGGATTATCATCACCAACAGTAAGATTACAACTCATGGCGGTGACAGCGGGATCATATCTACAGCGCTTGAAATACATGACGGCAGTACGGTAGTCGCAGAGAGCGATGACAGAGTAGCTATGGTGGCGCCGGAAGAATTTGTTATGACTGACAGCGATGTTATCGCAAAAGGAAAAACACTTGGTGTTGATATCCTAACATTTGAAATGAACGGAGGAAAATTCAGAGCCAGCGGCTCTGAGAAAGCTGTTAGTCTTACCTACAGGACCATTCTCGGCGATGAAATGCATATAGTATTACCCGAAGGTGGTTCTGTCCAATCTGTTTACGAAGAAGGCAATTGGAAGTATTTTTTCGCAAACAGTGACGGTTCCTATGCAACGGATGTGTTTGTCAGGGACAGCAAAGTGAAAGCTGTTACTAATGGACCCAAAGATCTTGTTACGATCGATAAGCCGATGGCAGACGAAGGTGATATGGTTACCGTTACAGTAAAGAACACCTTCTACCATATTCTCAAGAATATCACGGCCAAGGATTCTGACGGACAGACAGTTTCTCTTCAGGATGGGGGAGAAGGCAAATATACATTCTCGATGCCCGAAAAAGACGTAACGGTGAACGTTGAGTTCGGACAGCCTGACAAATATCCGGTCTGGATCGGTGAACATCAGGTTACAGGAGATAACGATTCCGGTGAAGGCTGGTCTTGTGCAGTAGATGAAAAAGGCGCAACATTGACTCTTAACGGAATTAACCTTGAATACTCTGCTGATGCTGTCAAGAGCGACATCCCTCTTACTGTTGTTCTCGTTGGCAAGAACAATCTTGGAACTACTTCCACTAGCGGTATCACTAACAGTATTAATGCAGGTTCATCTCTTGCGATAAAGGGAGAAGGCAGCCTTTCCCTTAAAGGAACCCTCAATGGAGGAAGTGATATCAAGATCAGCGATGGGGCCAAAATAAATATTTTGGACAGCACAAACGGAATAAAGACAACAAGCGTTTTAACTATCGATGACAGTGTCATTGATATAAAAGGAAAAATAAATGCTATCTACGTGATCGGCGGCACGGTCAAGATTACAAACAGTACTGTTAGCGGCACTGTACCCAATAGCATGTGCATTGATACGGAAACAATTACTATTGACAGCAGTATTGTTTCCCTTCAGGGCATGTATGGAATCTTTGCAAAGAACTTCACGGTAGAGAACGGAAGTGCACTGACAATAAACAGCGAATCTTTTGGCGCTTTTGGTAATTACTTTTCTTCCTGCAACAGTAAGATCAACATTACGGCTCAGAAGGCGGACGCCTTATCTTTCCTCAAAAAGATCGAATTGATTAGCGGAACAGTGAGCGTAAAAAGCATAAAATATGATGCTGTAAATTCTTCGGACGGAACCCTTACTCTTGGAGAGAACATGAAGATCACGGTGCCGGAAGATGGTCAGATCAGCAGTGATGGGAAGACCATAGTTGATGCCAATAACGAAATAGCAAAAGAAGTCGTCATCAAGGGAACATTTCATGTTACTGTTGACGGTCGTTCCCGTGTGACGATCGATAAGACTGATTTTACACCCGGCGAAGCGGTTGATTTTTCCATATGGGCTGATGATAAGTTCGTAGCCTTTAAGAAATTGAAGGTTACAGATCAGAACGGTGATCCGATCGAGGTAACTGATAATGGAGACAGGACCTACAGCTTTATAATGCCGGAATCTGCTGTAACATTACGTGCAGAATTCGAAGATGCAGAAGTGTATGAACTTTATATCGCAGGTGAGTCGGTAACCAGTTTTGCAAATTCCGGTGAAGGCTGGAAATATGTAGGAGATAAGATGAGCGGAACTTTGTACCTCGAAAATGCACAGATCTCCGACAACTATACGGCGCTCCGCACTAATGTTGCTTTGACGATAGTCCTCAAAGGGGATAATGTTGTGGATCAAAAGTATGGCGGAAATGCGATCCTGTCAGATCCTGCAATAACGATCAAAGGAGACGGGAGTCTTTCCGTAAAGGGTCCGTATGGAGGCATATACGCCGGAGGCATTACGATTTGCGATGGAGCAACTGTTACGGCGGAAGGTGAAATTGCATTGAATTCAACCGGAAAAGGAATGTCAATTACCGACAGTAAGGTCATTGCGAAAGCAACGAATACATATGCATTGTTGGATAGTAGCACCGGCACTGTTAACAACATAGTGATAAAGAACAGTAATGTCGAGTGTTCTTCAAACTATAATGCTGCTATTAACACATCGGTAGTGACCATTGATAACAGTACTGTTAAAGCAAGCGGAAATAACGGATTCTACGGTTTAAAGACGCTTTCTGTTCTGAACGGAAGTGATCTTACTGTAGATTCCAAATATGAAGGAATTAACGGTGGAACAATAATATTCAGAAACAGCAGCGTACATTTTGAGTCAGAATATGCTTATCCGATTACGGGCAACGGTATCACGATCGACGGCGGGTCGGTCTATGCGAAAGGCAAATATAGAGCTATTGCCAGCAATTCACAAAATCTTTCTCTTAGCGAGAATATGGTGATCACGATACCCGAAAACGGTAAGCTCAATGATCAGAAATACACGATTGTTGACAGCGAGGGTGTCACCGCTACAGAAGTCCTGATCAAGCAGGGATATAAGGTTACTGTTGTAGCAGGCGATAACGGCACGGCATCTGCTTCTGTTGCTTCAGGTCTGGAGGGTACGGAAGTTACGGTCACTGCTGATCCCGTAGAAGGTTATGAACTCGATAAGATCACATATACTCCTAAGGGAGGAAGTGCTGTTGATATCACAAGCGGCAAAAAGTTCAAGCTGAAGGACAGTGATGTTACGGTTAATGTTACGTTCAAGCCGATCGTCTATAAGATAACAGTTAATACCAACGGTATGAAGGATATTATCATGTTCGATAAGACGGCACCTGTTATCGGCGATACGGTTACTGTTACGATCGAGTGGCATTTTTATTGGTCGGTTAACAGTATTTCCGCTGTCGATGCCAATGGCCAGGCGGTTGCTCTTGAAAAAAAGAGTGATATACGCTATACATTTACGATGCCGGCATCAGATATAACACTAAATGTGGAAATGGTTCATCCGGACAGGTATCCGGTCTGGATCGAAGGACAGTTGATAACAAGTTTGGTTTCTTCAGGTGACGGATGGAAATGCGTAATTGATGAGGAGGGAGCAACCCTGACTCTCACGAACGCTACCCTGACATGTGACGAAAGAGTTATCGTACACAACATGCCGCTTACGATCGTTCTTGAAGGTGAGAACAAGGTTATCTCTAATGGTAATTTCGTGGCGTTGGAATCACCGTCTCCTCTTGTTATAAAGGGAAAAGGCAGCCTGTATCTGAAAGGCTTGGATGGTCTTGACGGAAATCACGTTACTATCTGTGACGGAGCGACCATTGTCGCTGAAGGCAAGGAATACGGGATCCGGATGCGTGGTTATTACTTGTCCGTAACTGACAGTACTATTACTGCAAAAGGAGAATATGGTATCGATACAGGTACTGATGACTGTTACATCAAAAACAGTAAGATCACTGCTGCAGGCAGCAAAGACAGCATGAATGGAAAAGATATTTCGATCAGCAACAGCAGTCTTACTGTTAATTCGGATGAAGGAACAGGAATGAACTATAGCGGGAAGATCGAGATCAAGGGCGGAAATACAAGTATAAACGCTAAGCAGCAGGCCATAATGGGTAATGATATTGCTATCTGCGATGGTGCTACGGTTGTTGCAGAAGGAGAGCTTTATGGTATTGGATCAGATAATAAGACAATAACCATCTCCGACAGTACGGTTACTGCCAAAGGACAGGTTTACTCTATGTTTGATGTGCAAGGCAGTATCACCATAAAGAACAGTACTTTCAACGGTTCATCGGTGCATACTTATGTAATCTATGCCGGGCATTTAACTATCGATAACAGTGTTGTAGAAGCAAACGGTGCATCCGGAATGGCGGGAGGAGATCTGTCTCTTATAAACGGAAGCAAACTGACGATAAATAGTGACTATTTTGGATTGGGATTATCTGACTTTGCTATGAGCGACAGCAGTTTAACCATTAATTCTAATACAAATGCAAATGCCGCGTTCTATTTCACTGATCTGAAGATCAACAGTGGGTATTTCAGTGTGACAGGAAATAGAAAAGCATTGGAAAGACAAGTCGAATATTCCCCCGAAGGAACTATCACTCTCGGCGAAAACATGGTTATCGTAACTCCCGAAAACGGTAAGTTCGATGACGATAAGACGACCATTCTGGATGCAGATGGCAACATCGCGAAAATAGTCGTCATCAAGCAGAACTATAAAGTAACAGCAACAGCAGGCGGCAACGGCAAGGCTAAGGCGTCTGTTGCATCCGGATTTGAAGGCACGAAAGTCACCCTGACAGCCACCCCTGATGACGGCTATATCTTCAAGGAATGGAAGGTAGTCAAGGGCGGCGTTAAGCTCGCAGATCCCAAGAATGCTACAACAACCTTCACTATCGGAACAGCAGATGTAGAAGTTAAGGCGGTCTTTGCTGTAAAGCCTGCTCCTCAGGTTACACTTAAGCTCGACAAGAAGTCGGCATCCGTTATCTGCGGCAATACAACTACAATCAAGGCAACACTCACAGGTTCGAAGGACAAGGTTACATGGAAGTCTTCCGACACGAAGATCGCAACAGTCGATGCCAACGGCAAGGTCACGACCAAGATGGCAGGCACAGTTACGATCACAGCATCTGCTGCAGGCAAGAAGGCTGCATGCACAGTTACAGTCCTCTATAAGGACGTAACTGACAGCAAGGAATTTTGGTATGCACCTACGAACTATCTGACAAAGAACGGCATCGTCAAGGGTTACGACAACCAGACACTCTTTAAGCCTGCCAACGAGTGCTCGAGAGCACAGATGGTAACATTCCTCTGGAGACTTGCAGGCCAGCCCAATCCCAAGAAGACCACAACGGACTTCAAGGATATCAAGACCACAGACTACTTCTACAAGCCCGTACTCTGGGCAGTAGAGATGGGCATCACCACAGGCGTTTCGAAAGAGAAGTTCAACCCTCAGGGCATCTGCACTAGAGCCCAGACGGTTACGTTCCTCTGGAGGATGGCAGGCAAGCCCGCACCCAAGTCCAAGGATTGCAAGTTCACTGACATCAAGACTACAGAATACTTCTATAAGGCAACCCTCTGGGCATCCGAGATGAAGATCGTAGCTGGTTACGATGACAACACGTTCAGACCTCAGGGCAAGTGCCTGAGGCGTCAGATGGTCACCTTCCTTTACAAGTATGATAAATACGTAAACGGCAAGGGCTGATCTGAAATTCATAACACAGATTATTGAACCAAATAAAACATAAAGGGGGAATTTTTATGATCACCAAAAGTAAGACGAGATTAACAGCAAGTATCTTTACAACTTTTTTGTTTCTTATCTGTCTTTTTATCCCTGTACATGCGGATGAGGTAGTGGAATATCCGATATGGGTAGGCACACAGCAGATAACGAGCGAATTAACATCCAGTTATTGCTGGAGTTATGAAGGTGATGAGAAAGGCGGAACACTGACAATTAACGATTTAAGATCCTTGTCGGCAGTCAAATATAATACTCTTATCTATTCCGAAGTACCTTTGACGATTATTTATCACGGCAGCAATGTTATTAAAGCGACTAATAACGTGCCAAATTCAATCCTTGTTCAAGGTGATCTTACTATTAAAGGAGACGGTTACTTTTATGCCGAAGGTCTTTATAATTGTATCGTTTGTTATGGAAATCTAACGATTGAAGGAGAGCATATTACTCTGGCAGCGGGACGTGATGTTATTTCCATGCCAAGGAACACAAATGTATCGATTAAGAACTCTTCGATTACAATGAGAGGCGGAGAATGGGAAGGCATTGGTGCAGGAACTGTTGAAATTGCCAACAGCAACATTACATTCGAAAATAACGCCACAGCGGTTTCATCGTCTAAACTTTTTGTTGATAACAGCACGATAAAATCGACGGCGAACAACGGATTCAATGCCGGGACTATTGAGGTCAAGAATGGAAGCAATGTTACACAAAAAGGTAATGGATATGGCTTTAATGCTTCGAACATGACTGTCAGCGGAGGCGATGTATCGGTTGAATCCTATAACGGTTCCGGTATTGCTTTCTCAAATTCATTGAAGTTTACGGGCGGAACAATCAGTTTAAAGGGCTCAAAGGCAATCGAAAACAAAGGCAACGGAACGATTACCCTTGATCCCGCAATAGGCATCAAGATCCCCGAAGATGGCATCTTAAGCGAAGACGGGAAGAATATAGTCGATAAGGACGGCAATATCCCGGCAGAAGTCCTGCTTACGAGACAGTATAACGTCAAAATAAAAAATGACGATCCCGAACTAATCTCGCTTGATAAGGAGAATGCATTTGAAGGACAAACCGTAACGGTATCTGCAAAGACGCATGAAACGGGCTTATATGTTCTTGAAGGTTTGACTGTAACAGATGAAAGCGGTAAGGAACTGCCCCTGACTGATCTTGGTAACGGCAAGTATTCTTTCACGATGCCGGCTTCCAATGTGTCTGTAAGGCCGGTCTACGATGAGGCAACAACATATCCGATACTAATTGAGGATATATCCTTGCACAGCAGATATACTTCAGGTGATGGATGGTCCTATGACGGTGATGAGAAAGGCGGAACGCTGACACTTGATAATGCAGACCTGTCAGAAGGACGGTTTGCAATCTACTCCAATGTTCCTCTCACGATCGTTTTGAAAGGTGAGAACAAGATTTCATCTAATGCATCAATATACATGAATAGTTCTTCTCTTGAGATCAAAGGAGAAGGCAGCCTAAGTACCAGCGGCAATAGAGGAATTACCTGCTACCAAGGTGATTTAACCATAAGCGGTGGAGCAACAGTCAAGATCGAAGGAGAATATTGTATCTATCTTTACCAGGGTAATGTTTCCATAAATGACAGTACGGTCATTGTCGGATCAACAAACTTAGGTATCGAGGTCTCCGGTGGTGCTTGTTCGATAACTAACAGTACGGTTGTTGCTGATAGTGTAAATAGGCAAGGAATCGCCGTAACATATAATTACCCGGTTAATATCGAAAACAGTACTCTTGTCTTAAGCGGGAAATACGGCATTTACGTTGCTCAAAATCTGAACATCACTAAAGGCAGCAAGGTAGTAGCGACATGTGATTCAGGCTGTGTAGTTGCATCATATCTTACAAACACTGACAGCACGATCGTCGCGAATGCAAAAAATACGGCAGCAATATCGGTCTATTCTATGACGGTAAACAGCGGAACAGTCCGCGCAACTGTTGAAGATGATACTGATGGTCAGGCGGTCGAATTCGGGCATAATCCGTATAAACTGATCCTCGGCGAAAACATGGTTATCTCAATCCCCGAAAACGGTAAGCAAAGTGAGGATGGTAAAACCATCGTTGATGCAGACGGCAATCCTGCGAAGGAGGTAATAATCCAGCGGAGCTATAATGTAACGGTAACAGCCGGTGACAACGGCAAGGCAATCTCCTCCGCTGCATCCGGCATAGAAGGAACAACGATCACCCTGACAGCCACACCTGATGAAGGCTACATCTTCAAGGAATGGAAGGTAGTCAAGGGCGGCGTTAAGCTCGCAGATGCCAAGAGCGCAACGACAACCTTCACTATCGGAACAGCAGATGTAGAAGTTAAGGCGATCTTTGCAGCTAAGCCCACTCCTGCTCCCCAGGTAACTCTTAAGCTCGACAAGAAGTCGGCATCCGTTATCTGCGGCAATACAACTTCAATCAAGGCAACACTCACAGGTTCGAAGGACAAGATAACCTGGAAGTCTTCCGACACGAAGATCGCAACAGTCGATGCCAACGGCAAGGTCACGACCAAGATGGCAGGCACAGTTACGATCACAGCATCTGCTGCAGGCAAGAAGGCTGCATGCACAGTTACAGTCCTCTATAAGGACGTAACTGACAGCAAGGAATTTTGGTATGCACCTACGAACTATCTGACAAAGAACGGCATCGTCAAGGGTTACGACAACCAGACACTCTTTAAGCCTGCCAACGAGTGCTCGAGAGCACAGATGGTAACATTCCTCTGGAGACTTGCAGGCCAGCCCAATCCCAAGAAGACCACAACGGACTTCAAGGATATCAAGACGACTGACTACTTCTACAAGCCTGTCCTCTGGGCAGTAGAGAATGGCATCACCACAGGCGTTTCCAAAGAGAAGTTCAACCCTCAGGGCATCTGCACTAGAGCCCAGACGGTTACGTTCCTCTGGAGGATGGCAGGCAAGCCCTCACCCAAGACCAAGACCAGCAAGTTTACTGACATCGATAGTAAGGACTACTTCTATAAGGCAACCCTCTGGGCATCCGAGATGAAGATCGTAGCTGGTTACGATGACAACACGTTCAAGCCTCAGGGCAACTGCCTGAGACGTCAGATGGTCACCTTCCTGTATAAATACGACAAGTACGTAAACGGCAAAGGTTGATCTGTAATTATTACAAATTTGAAGTCAGGAAGGCTGTCCGGCAGGGGCGGCCTTTCTTATTTAAATATTTACAAAATGACTATACCTTTTACAGTTCGTTCCCCAAAAAGCCCCATTCCTTCCTTTTGTTTAGTCCGGATATCCTGTAAAATATATAGTATTAAACTCTATCAGGAGGAAATTTTATGGTAAGGAAATTCAGAACGAAGTTGATCGCATCTACCGTTGCGGTACTTTCAGTCTTTAACTTCATGATGATCCCTGTTGCAGCTGCAGAGGGTGAGATCGAAGTTGAAACATGGGCTGAAGTCCTTGCTGCGGTCGAGGAGAACAACGAGTGTACGATCAAGCTCACGAAGGATATTGATCTGTCTCTCGATGATCTTGCGATCGTAGTTGACGGCGGTAAGAATATCACGCTTGACCTTAACGGTAAGACGATCTCCCGTGATCACTCAGCCCGTACGGAAAACGGTATTGTAGATATCGATGTCGATGACGTTGCGCCGGTGTCATATTTTACTCTTAAGGATTCCAGTGCGGATGCATCCGGTAAGATCACCGGTGCATACAGTACGGCCTCCCTCGGCGCCAACAGTGTTATCACCTATGCTTCCGCAGGCATATTTGTAGGACCGTATGGCAATTTTACTATGGAAGGCGGAACGATCTGCAATAACTCCGGATATTGGGGAAGAGGAGCAGGCGTCTTCGTTGACGGCGGAACTTTCACCATGAACGGTGGTGTTATCTCCGGTAACAACGTTAGCCGTTACTCTAACGGTATTGATAACAGATTGGGTGAAGGTGCCGGTGTTTGTCTTATCAGATATGAAGGCGAATCCATCGATGCCAAATTCACCATGAACGGCGGATCCATCAAGGATAACGGTACTCCTAATTACGGTGAAGGAGCTGTCTATGCAGGCGGCGGTGTCTTTGTAGGCAACCATTGTACTTTCACCATGAACGGCGGTACCATCAGCGGAAACAGTGCTACCCGGGGCGGCGGCGTTTACATTGAAGGCGATTCTAATAATTCAAGAGGCGTTTTCAATCTTAATGGCGGTTCCATAACCGGAAATACCGGTTCAGGTATCTATTTGGCTTCCACCAATTCAAGACTCGTTCTTGGCGGTGAGGCTGTTATCGATGTTACCGGCAACAAGGATGCTTCCGGTAAAGACGAAAATATCTATCTCACTGCAAATGGTGAACTTATCAGATTCAGCGCTGCTCTCAAGGAAGGATCCAAGATCGGTGTCCGTTCTGTCAGCACAGGTAACGATATCACGATAACAACCGGATTCAATACCTCCAATCCCAATGCGGTGCCCAACAAGTACTTCCTGGATGATTCCGGAAATTACTACATCGTAAAGAACAACAACGAAGTTCATTACGTAAAATGTAATCATACCTGGGGTGATGCAACTTACGAGTGGTCTGACGATTACAGCACATGTACAGCAACAAGAGTATGTTCGCGTAATGCTACTCATATTCAGACTGAGACAGTAAATACCGTCTCTGAGGAGATAACTCCCGCAACATGTTCAACTGCAGGCGAGATAAAGTATACTGCTACTTTTACTACCAACAGTGCGTTTAAACCGCAGGAAACAAAAGTCGAGACAGATATGCTTCCTCATACAGGTGTACACACAGCAGCTGCTGCAGCAACATGTACAGAAGCCGGAAACAGCGAATACTGGACATGCAGCGTATGCGGCAAATACTTCAGTGACGAAGAATGCACGAAGGAGATCGCAGAGAATTCCTGGATCATTGATGCGATCGCTCACAAGAATGCAGAAGCACATGCGGCTGTAGCAGCAACATGTGATACGGCAGGAAATACCGCATACTGGTCTTGCCCTGATTGCGGCAAGTACTTCAGTGACGAAGAATGCACGAAGGAGATCGCGGAGAATTCCTGGATCATTCCTGCAGGCCACAAGCTGACGAAGACAGAAGCGAAGGATGCAACATGTACAGAAGACGGAAACGTTGAATACTGGACATGCTCCGAGTGTGGCAAATACTTCGCTGATGAAGAGTGCACAACAGAACTTACAGCAGAGCAGCTCGTGATCAAGGCTGGTCACAAGTTAACGAAGACAGAAGCAAAGGATGCTACATGTACAGAAGACGGAAACGTTGAATACTGGACATGCTCCGTCTGCAATAAGCACTTTGCTGATGCGGACTGCACAACAGAACTCACAGACGACCAGCTCGTGATCAAGGCAGCACACAAGCCTGTTGATGTTGCAGCAAAGGATGCAACATGTACAGAAGCCGGTAACGAAGCAGGAAAGAAGTGTTCCGTTTGCGGAGATATCCTCGACGGATGTAAAGAGATCCCTGCTAAGGGTCACACATGGGGCGAATGGAAACTTACCAAGGCGGCTACGGTCGACGAGGAAGGTGAACAGACACGCACATGCTCCGTATGTAAGGCAAAAGAGACAAAGGTAGTTCCCAAGCTCGAGCCTACCATCACTCTTAAGATCAACAAGACAAGCCTGAACGTAGTCTGCGGCGCTACGGATACACTTAAGGCAGTTCTGGTTGGCGCAACCGACAAGATCACCTGGAAGTCTTCCGACGCTAAGACCGCCAAGGTAGATGCTAACGGTAAGATCACAGCCATCAAGGCCGGAACAGTTACCATTACGGCATCCGCTGCAGGCAAGACAGCTAAGTGCACAGTAACAGTCCTCTATAAGGACGTTACCAACACGAGCGACTTCTGGTACACTCCTACCAACTACCTGACAGCCAAGGGCGTAGTCAAGGGTTATGCTAACCAGACAGAGTTCAGACCTTCAAACACATGCACAAGAGCTCAGATGGTAACATTCATTTGGAGACTTATGGGCGAGCCTGCTCCTAAGGGAAAGACCTGCAAGTTCTCAGACGTCAAGGAGAAGGATTACTTCTTTAAGGCATGTATCTGGGGTAACGAGAACCACATCGTTGAAGGATACAATGACAAGACATTCAGACCTCAGGTCACCTGTGCTAGAAAGCATGCGGTAACCTTCCTCTGGAGACTCGCCGGCAAACCCGAACCGACGACCAAGAATAACAAGTTCACGGATGTCAAGGAGAAGGATTACTACTACAAGGCAACGCTCTGGGCTTCCGAAAAGAAGATCCTCGAAGGTTACAACGACAACACCTTCCGTCCGGGCGGCGACTGCCTCAGAAGACAGATGGTTACATTCCTCTACAAGTACGATAAGTTCGTAACAAAGAGCAAGTAAGACCATAGTCAGACCAGACCTTTCGACAGGCTGCCTCCGGGCAGCCTGTCTTCTTTTTTGCCTTTTATTTGGCGGTCAAATCCTTTGAAAACCAAAGGATTATTTACACTTTATTTCGAAAAAAGTTGTCATTCGTTACTTTCGTTCTTTGTCATATCATTGTAAAATTATAAGGTCCTAGACCAAATAAACTAACGGAGGATTTAGTATGGGAACAAAGACGAAAAGGAAGTTGATTGCAACCGTAGTTGCAGTTCTGACGGTCCTGAATTACATGATCATCCCGGTATCGGCTGATGAAGTAATGAATTGGGAGAGCATCAGAACCGCAGTCAATGGTGCAACAGGAGCAACAACTATAACATTGACTAATGATATTGATGTTGCTAAAGGAGAAGAAACTATAGTGATTGGAGGCGGCAAAAAGATCACGCTTGATCTTGCAGGTTATACCATTACGCGTATCAGCAGCAGTGCCAATCATACGGATCAAGGTTTCTTTGATGTAAATGATAGCAACACTGAGTTTACGCTTAAGGATTCCAGCGGAAACAATTCGGGTAAGTTGACCGGAGCATATGCGGAAGGTTCTACTGCCTGTATTTATGTTGGAAATGGTGCGAAGTTCATTATGGACGGAGGCAGCATTACAGGTAATACTGCATATAACTATGATGGTGCCGCTGTATATTTAGCTGGTGGCGGATCCTTCACAATGAATGGCGGTGTTATTGAGGGTAACAACTCTACCAGAGTTTCTACTGGCGGTCGAGGCGGTGCTGTATATTTGAATTATTCTGGTTATTCTTATTATCCAACTGCTAGTTCCTTCACAATGAATGGTGGTGTCATTAAAAACAATGGTAGTGATGAAACTTACCGTGGTGGTGCTGTTTATGTTAACCGTTATTGTACTTTCACCATGAATGATGGTGAGATAAGTGGCAATAAAGCAACTTATAGGGGAAATAGTGGTAACGGACAAGGTGGAGCAGTTTATATCGAAAACTATACTGCTACATTCAATATGAATAAAGGATCTATATCGGGAAATGCTGCTGTTGAAGGTGGTGGTGTATACATCAATGCAACAAGCGGCAACAATAGATATGGTGTTTTCAGATTGAATGGTGGATCAATTACAAATAATACCGGTTCAGGTGTTTTCGTATCCAGATATGCTTACATGTATTTGGGTTCCGATAATCCTATCGTCGTAACGGGAAATAAGAATTCTGATGGAGATAACAGTAATGTATTCCTAAATTATTATAATTCTAACACAAACAGCACTCTCTATATTAGATTGAGCGGTGCTTTGAAGACAGGATCAAAGATAGGTGTGCGTTCGACATCATCAACTGCTCCCATCAGAGTAACGAGTGGTTATAACACTTACCATTCTAATACTGATCCCAATACATACTTCACATCCGATCAGTTATTTACTGTTGGCAGACAGTCAAATGAAGTTTACTTCACAACTTGTAATCATATTTGGGGTCAGCCTACCTATACATGGGCGGAGGAAGATGACGGGTCATGGACATGTACTGCTACCAGAGTTTGTTCCAGAGATTCACATCATCCGGATATTGAGACTGTAACGGCTACTCGTACAACGATCGATGCAGCTACTTGCACAGAAACAGGTACAGATAGGCTTACGGCAACATTTAAGAATACGGCTTTTGTTCAGCAGACGAAAGATATCGAGACTCCTGTAATACCTCATACCGGGGTGAAGACAGAGGCAAATGCTGCAACATGTACAGAAGCCGGAAACAGTGAGTATTGGACATGTAGCGTATGTGGCAAGTACTTTAGCGATGAGGAATGCACGAATGAGATCGCAGAGAACTCCTGGGTAATCGAGGCTCTCGGCCACGATATGGAAAAGGTCGAGGCAGTAGCTGCAACCTGTACAACAGCAGGAAACAGCGAGTACTACAAGTGCACAAGATGCGGTAAGTTCTTCAGCGATGCAGCCGGAGAGAACGAGATCGCAGAGAATTCTTGGGTAATCGAGCCTCTCGGCCACGATCTTGAAAAGGTCGAAGCAGTAGCTGCAACCTGTACAACAGCAGGAAACAGCGAGTACTACAAGTGTAAGACATGCGGTAAGTTCTTCAGTGATGCAGCCGGAGAGAACGAGATCGCAGAGAATTCTTGGGTAATCGAGCCTCTCGGCCACGATCTTGAAAAGGTCGAAGCAGTTCCTGCAAGCTGTACAACAGCAGGAAACAGCGAGTACTACAAGTGTAAGACATGCGGTAAGTTCTTCAGCGATGCAGCCGGAGAGAATGAGATTGCAGAGAACTCCTGGGTAATCGAGCCTCTCGGCCACGATCTTGAAAAGGTCGAGGCAGTAGCTGCAACATGTACAACAGCAGGAAATATTGAGCACTACAAGTGTAAGACATGCGGTAAGTGCTTCAGTGATCCTGCTGGCGAGAATGAGATTTCAGAGGAATCATGCATAATCCCGGCTCTCGGTCATGATCTTGAAAAGGTTGAAGCAGTAGCTGCAACCTGTACAACAGCAGGAAATTCTGAGTATTACAAGTGTAAGACATGCGGTAAGTTCTTCAGTGATGCAGCCGGTGAGAACGAGATCGCAGAGAATTCTTGGGTAATCGAGCCTCTCGGCCACGATCTTGAAAAGGTCGAAGCAGTAGCTGCAACCTGTACAACAGCAGGAAACAGCGAGTACTACAAGTGTAAGACATGCAATAAGTTCTTCAGCGATGCAGCCGGAGAGAATGAGATCGCTGAGAACTCCTGGGTAATCGACCCTCTCGGCCATGATCTTGAAAAGGTCGAAGCAGTAGCTGCAACTTGCACAACAGCAGGAAATACTGAGTACTACAAGTGCACAAGATGCGGTAAGTTCTACAGCGATGCAGCCGGTGAGAATGAGATCGCAGAGAACTCCTGGGTAATCGAGCCTCTCGGTCACAATCTTGAAAAGGTCGAGGCAGTAGCTGCAACCTGTACAACAGCAGGAAACAGCGAGTACTACAAGTGTAAGACATGCAATAAGTTCTTCAGCGATGCAGCCGGTGAGAACGAGATCGCAGAGAATTCCTGGGTAATCGAGGCTCTCGGCCACGATCTTGAAAAGGTCGAGGCAGTAGCTGCAACCTGTACAACAGCAGGAAATACTGAGTACTACAAGTGTACAAGATGCGGTAAGTTCTTCAGCGATGCAGCCGGAGAGAACGAGATCGCAGAGAATTCCTGGGTAATCGAGCCTCTCGGCCATGATCTTGAAAAGGTCGAAGCAGTAGCTGCAACTTGCACGACAGCAGGAAATACTGAGTACTACAAGTGCACAAGATGTGGTAAGTTCTACAGCGATGCAGCCGGTGAGAATGAGATCGCAGAGAATTCTTGGGTAATCGAGCCTCTCGGCCACGATATGGAAAAGGTCGAAGCAGTAGCTGCAACCTGTACAACAGCAGGAAACAGCGAGTACTACAAGTGCACAAGATGCGGTAAGTTCTACAGCGATGCAGCCGGAGAGAACGAGATCGCAGAAAATTCTTGGGTAATCGAGCCTCTCGGCCACGATATGGAAAAGGTCGAGGCAGTAGCAGCAACCTGTACAACAGCAGGAAATACTGAGTACTACAAGTGTACAAGATGCGGTAAGTTCTATAGCGACGCAGCCGGAGAGAACGAGATCGCAGAGAATTCTTGGGTAATCGAGCCTCTCGGCCACACTCTGACTAAGACAGATGCAGTTCCTGCAACATGCGAGACGGCCGGAAACGGTGAATACTGGACATGTAGCGTATGCGGTAAGCACTTCAGTGATGCAGCTGGCAAAACTGAGATTTCTGAGAATGCTTGGATTATCCCTGCAGGACACACCTTAGTGAAGGTAGATGCAGTAGATCCTACCTGTGAAGATAACGGAAACATCGAGTACTGGAAGTGTACTGCATGCGGCAAGTTGTTCAGTGATGACAAGTGCACAACTGAGTACGAGGCTGAACAGGTAGTTCTTTTTGCAGCACACAAGCCAGTATCTGTTGCAGCTATACCTGCGACCTGTACGGATTTCGGTTATGAAGCTGGAACAAAGTGTTCTGTATGCGGTAAGACGATTGATGGTTGTGGCAAGCTCCCTATGCTGGATCACACACCTGTAGAAGTACCGGAAGAACCTGCAACATGTACAAAGGCCGGAACAACGGCCGGAAGCAAGTGTTCTGTATGTGGCACTGTTCTTGAAGGTTGTGATCCTATCGAGCCTCTCGGCCACAATTGGGGCGATTGGAAGGTTACAAAGCCTGCAACTGTTGATGCTAAGGGCGAAGAGACACGCACATGTTCGAGATGTGATGCTTCCGAGACAAGAGATATTGCCAAGCTCACACCTGCACCCGGCAGTGATGTCACATTGAAGCTCGACAAGTCTTCCATGAACGTTATTTGCGGCCAGACAGGCACCATCAAGGCAACTGTTAAGGGCACGACCGATAAGGTAACCTGGAAGTCTTCCAACACCAAGATCGCAACTGTCGATGCTAACGGTAAGGTAACAGCTAAGCAGGCCGGTTCCGTAACCATTACTGCAACTGTTGCCGGTAAGAAGGCAACCTGTAAGGTTCAGATCCTCTATAAGGATGTAACCAACACGAGCGAATTCTGGTATGCACCTACTTACTATCTTACAGATAAGAATGTAGTTAAGGGTTATGCAAACCAGACCGAGTTCAGACCTGCAAATGTTTGCACCCGTGCTCAGATGGTAACCTTCATTTGGAGACTCATGGGCGAGCCCGCTCCTAAGGCTAAGACATGTAAGTTCAATGATGTAAAAGAGACGGATTACTTCTACAAGGCATGTATCTGGGGCAACGAGAACCACATCGTAGAAGGCTACAAGGACGGTTCATTCGGTCCTCAGATCACCTGTGCAAGAAAGCACGCCGTAACCTTCCTCTGGAGACTTGCCGGCAAGCCTGAGCCTAAGACAAAGGAGAACAAGTTCTCTGATGTCAAGACGAAGGATTACTACTACAAGGCAACTCTCTGGGCTTCCGAGACGAAGATCCTGGCAGGTTACGATGACGGTACATTCAGACCTGAAGGCGACTGCCTCAGAAGACAGATGGTCACATTCCTGTATAAATACGACAAGTTTGTGAACGCCAAAAAAGGCTGACGAAAATACGTCAAACGCTTATGAGGGCTGGCTTTCGGGCCAGCCCTTTTTCGTGTTGAAAAAATTTTTGAAATTGGGGGTTTACTTTTTGTTCACATATGTGTATTATTATCAGGTTTACCAAAAATCAGACGGACTGATGGTACACCAAATAAATAATACGGAGGGTACAATATGGGTACTTCAATCAAAACAAGGATGACCGCTGGTATTATTGCAGTACTGTCAGTTTTGAACTTCCTGTTCATCCCGGTATCGGCAGCTGAGGGTGACATGACATGGACTGACATCAGTAATGCGATCAGATCTGCGAGTCAGGCCACTACGATCACTCTGACAAACGACATCAACATTGATGCTAATGCAGCACAGATCGAAGTTGGCGCAGGAAAGAACATCACTCTTGATCTTGCAGGTTATACGATCAAGCGTGCTGGCGAACTGGGCCCCCGTGCTACAGCACAGAGCTTCTTTAGAGTTTCCGGTACTTCTACTGTTAGACCGCCTAAAGTTACCAGGGGTAGCTTTACTCTTAAAGACAGCCAGGGTGGCGGTAAGATCACTGGTTCCAAAGGAGCAAGCGCTATTTCTGTTGGTGCTTATGGTGATTTCACTATGGAATCTGGTATTATCACAGGCAACACGGCAGAAAATGGTGCCGGTGTCTATGTAGCTGCAAACGGCGTCTTCACCATGAACAACGGTGAGATCAGCGAGAATACCTGCAGCAATCTCGGCGGCGGCGTATTTATGGCTGACGGCAACACGACATTCAACCTCAACGGAGGAAAGATCGTAAAGAATGTTGCTGCAAACGATAACAACCAGTCAACAGACCGTGGTGCCGGTATCTATTTCGGACACCGCGGATGTCAGTTAAATCTCGGTGCAAAGAATGTAATCACTGTTACCGGAAACTATGACATCGCATATGTTCAGGGTGAAAAAGTATTTAGAGATGACAACCTTTATATCGGTAAGGAAAGCAATCACTTTGTAAACATTACTGAAAAGTTGGTCGAAGGTTCCAAGATCGGTCTGCGTATCAGCCTTTATTGGAATACAATAGATTATGATATCAAGGCTACATCAGGATACAAGGCTGCTTACGGTTCAGCTGATTTCAGCCCCGTATTCTCCATCGATCAGGAAGACCGTATCATGATCCTTGAAGATGATTGCGAGATCCATTTTGTATACCACGCACATACGCTTGTGTATGAGGCACATGATAATGTCCTTACAGTAACATGTACAGGCAAGATCACTGTCGGACGCAACAAGTATATCGACTGCAACTGCGAGGCAGTCCTGAAACTGGTTGCTGATGACAAGGAATATGACGGCAATGCTTATGCAGCATCTTTTGACGGTGCAAACGAATATTATAAGCTTACAAAGACAGATGCTCTTAAGAAGGATATCAAGTACTTCGTAAGAGGTTCCGAGACAGCTCTTGAGGCTGCTCCTGTTAAGATCGGCGAGTACACAGCAAAGTATTCCGTTACAGTCGGCGAAGAAACATACACTATCTTCAAGGATTTCTGCATCTTCTGCGGACATCATAAAGTAGAGACAATTCCCGGCAAGGCAGCAACATGTACAGAGGCAGGTCTTACAGACGGTAAGAAGTGCGCTGATTGCGGCAAGATCCTGGAAGAGCAGAAGGAAATCCCTGCACTGGGTCACGATGAGCAGATCGTTCCCGGCAAGGCTGCAACATGTACAGAGAAAGGACTTACAGAAGGTAAGGTTTGTAAGCGCTGCGGTGCTGTCCTGGTAGCTCAGGAAGAGATTCCTGCTCTGGACCATGACTGGGGCGAATGGGAAAAGTATGATGAAAACCAGCACAAGAGAGTCTGTGCACGTAACTCCGAGCATGTTGAATATGCAGATCATGCATGGGATAATGGCGTAGTTACAAAGGCTGCAACATGTGAAGAGCCTGGTGAAATGACCTATACATGTACAGTTTGCGGTGAAGTGAAGACAGTTGCTATCCCTGCAACAGGTCACAAGAACGTAACAGCATATGAGGCAAATGAGCCTACATGTACAGAACCCGGCAATTCCGCATACTGGTATTGCGCAGATTGCGACACATACTTCGGCGATGCAGCGTGCACAAAGCCGATCGATGAGAACTCATGGGTAATCCCTGCACTGGGTCACGATGAGCAGATCGTTCCCGGTAAGGAACCTACATGTACAGAGACAGGACTTACAGAAGGTAAGGTCTGTGCCCGCTGCGGCGCTGTTCTGGTAGCTCAGGAAGAGATCCCTGCTCTGGGCCATGACTGGGGTAAGGTTGAGTACACATGGGCAGAAGACAACAGCACAGTAACAGCTAAGCGCATCTGCAACAATAATCCTGCTCATATCGAGGAAGAAACTGTTAAGACAACTTCCGAGATCACAACTCCCGCATCAGTAGATGCTAACGGTGTTCTGACATACACATCCGACAAGTTCGAGAATCCCGCATTCGAGGTTCAGACAAAGAAGGTCGAGATCGCTAAGCTGACACCTACACCTACATCTCCTGCAGACGATCCTTCCATCAAGCTGAAGATCGACAGCATGAGCATCGTAATCCCTTGCGGACAGACACACACGGTCAAGGCTTCCCTCATCGGTTCAAAGGCCAAGATCACATGGAAGTCTTCCGACACCAAGATCGCAACTGTTGACGAGAACGGTAAGATCACAGCTAAGAAGGCCGGTTCCGTAACAGTTACAGCTACAGCAGTAGGCAAGAAGGCTATCTGTCATGTACAGGTCCTCTTCAAGGATCTTACTAACCCCAACGACTTCTGGTACACACCTGCATACACAATGGTTGATAAGGGCGTTGTAAAGGGTTATGAGAATCAGACACTGTTCAAGCCTGCTAATACATGTACAAGAGCTCAGATGATCACATTCCTCTGGAGACTTTCCGGTTCACCGGCTCCTAAGGGAACAAAGTGCAAGTTCAAAGATGTTAAGTCCACGGATTACTTCTTCAAGGCATGTATCTGGGGCGCTGAGAATCACATCGTAGAAGGTTACGAAGACAAGACCTTCCGTCCTCATATCGTCTGTGCAAGACGTCATGCGGTTACATTCCTCTGGAGACTTGCAGGTAAGCCCGCGCCTAAGGCAAACGGTAAGACGTTCAGTGATCTTAACGATACTGACTACTACTACAATGCAACACTTTGGGCATCCGAGATGAAGATCCTCGAAGGTTACAACGATGGTACATTCCGTCCTGACGGCGACTGCCTCAGAAGACAGATGGTCACCTTCCTGTACAAGTTCGATAAGTTCATCGGTAAAAAAGGATAATACCCTCAGTACCTATCCTCGTATATGCAGCCGCCTTCGGGCGGCTGCGCTTTTTTTGGAGTCTTTTATTATAGAATCTGAAAGGTAAATGTGATATTATCGTGGCGATGACTAAAGGATGGAGTATTTTATGAGTGTTTTTGACGTAATATCGCTTTTCGGCGGTCTTGCCATGTTCCTTTATGGCATGCGCCTCATGGGCGATGCCCTTAAGGAAAATTCGTCCGGTGCCCTGAAGACCGCTATGGAGAAGGCGACCGGAAATCCCGTTGTTGCTTTTTTGTTCGGACTTCTCATTACGGCGCTGATCCAGTCTTCAACTGCGACCATCGTTATCACGTCAGGTCTGGTTGCAGCAGGAATCATGACCCTGCGTCAGTCCCTGGGCGTTATCGTGGGTGCCAATGTCGGTACCACTGTCACCGGCCAGATCATAAGACTTTTGGACTTGGATAACAATTCGGGCGTTTCCGAGTGGCTCAAGATATTCCAGCCTTCAACACTCGCGCCCATCGCGCTCATTATCGGCATAACGCTGCTGATGGCATCGTCCAAGAATCACGTAAGATCCATCGGTAATATAGCGATCGGCTTCGGAATACTCTTTTCGGGACTCCTGTCCATGACGGCAGCCGTTAATGTCCTCAAGGAATCCGACATAACAACGACTCTCTTTACCATTATCGGAGACAGCCCTTTCCTGGGCTACGCCGTAGGCGCCGGCATCGCATTCGTGCTCCAGAGTTCATCGGCTGCCGTAGGTATCCTGCAGGCATTTTCTGCTACGGGACTTTTGTCCTTCCACTCGATCTACGCGATCATCGTCGGTATATATCTCGGTGACTGCGTAACGACTGCTATCGTATGTTCCATCGGTTCCAAGGCGGATGCCAAGAGAGTCGGTATAGTCAATATACTCTTTAACCTGGGCAAGTCAGTTCTCGCTCTCGTAGTGGTAAACATCGTCCACAGCATGGGTCTTCTTGACGGTCTCTGGGATAAGGTTGCCACATCAGGTCTCATCGCAAACACGAACACCATATTCAATCTCGCGGGCGCAGTTCTGCTGTTCCCCTTGATGTTCATTTTCGAGAAGATGGGAAAGATCATTGTACGCGACGACAAGGTCAAGCCTTCCAAGTATCAGGACATCCTGGACGGACTTAACCCCGTATTCTTCTCGACACCTGCTCTGTCCCTGCGCAGTATCAACACTCTTCTTGCGAAGATGTTCGAACTGTCTAAGATCAATATCGAAAAGTCCTTCAAGCTTATACAGGAATATGAGGATGGTATTAAGGCAGAGATCCTTGAGGAGGAAGACTCCATTGACGGCATGACCGACCGCGTCAGCCGTTATATGGTAGAACTGCAGCCCCATCTTCAGAGCGAAGAGCATGTCAGTATCCTTAACCAGTACTATAAGCTGTCTTCTGAGTTTGAGCGTCTCGGTGACTGCGCGGTCAACATGGCCGACATAGGTGAGAACATGAGGAACAATTCCACCAAGTTCTCTGCGGCTGCAAGGCATGAGATGATGATACTCCAGACATTGATCTATCAGATAATTGATAAGTCCGATATGGCATTCTCGCGCAATGACCAGGGATCCGCAACGGAGATCGAACCTCTGGTCCGTGTTGCGAACGAACTGATCGCCCAGATGAGGAACAATCACTTTGCCAGGATGAGTGCAGGTGAGTGCAGCTATATGGCTGATGCGGCTTTCTCCAATGTCATGATGGAATGCAAGAGGATCTGTTCCGTCTGCTCCAACATCGGTGTTGCCACGATCATCAGGTTCCGTCCCGAGCTTACCGACCATGAGCACTTATACTACGAAGGTCTGCAGAAGAGCGGCAACGCCGAGTTCAATGCGACATTCGAGAAGGCTTACGATCTTTATCTGGGACAGCTCCTTGTGGGAGCCGATATCTACGATGCAACGTCTTCATCAGCAGATAAAACAAGCGAGCCGTCCGTTAAGGGACAGATCTCGCTTGAGAATCTCAGCTCGATGAAAAAAGACTGATCTTATTCTTCCGCTGTAAGGATATAGGACTTGAGCCTGTCTCTTACGAACAGGCCGCAGTTTGATATGTCAACGTCTGCCCAGTGGCCCCTGCTCCTGTCTTCATCAGTGAAGTCTCCTTCGACAGGATTGAGGAGTTCGAAGGGGACAGCTCCGTTTGTACCTATGGGCCAGCTTACCCAGCTTATGTTCTTGCTGTCAAGGTAATCGAGCCAGGCTTTGGCATCGTCAAGACGGATATTGCTGTCTTCTGCGCCTGCTGCAGGATACCATTCGGATACGAAGATGCAGATCTTCTTGTCCAATACTTTCTCTATCTGTTCCTGAGCGTTCTCTTCCTGAGGGCAGCTGAAGTGGTATGCATAGCATATGTTGTCGCCCTTAAGGGGAGAATCTGTCACGTCAGCGATCTTCGTACTGTATTCCGGTGTGCCGCAGATGATGATGTTGTCGGGATCGTTCTTTCGGATCGCATTCGTTACTGCCTTTGCATATTTCTTGATCCTTGCCCAGTCGACGGGGTCTTCGCTGCCGGATACAGTTCCGTTGGGATTGCTGCAGATCTCATAGATGATGTTCTCTTTATCACCGTAGATAGCAGAGATCCTTGAGAAGAAATCGACCGCGATGTCCTTGTACTGCATGGGATCGCCGTTCTCTTTGATCTGCCAGTCGATGATGACATATAGACCTTGGTCTATCAATGAATCCGTTATCGTGCAGATCTTGTTGAAGTATTCCTCTTCCATCTTGGCGTATCCGGGATCGTCGTTCACATCGCCGTTGAAAGAGAGCCTTATAACGTCACAGCCCCAGTCGAGGGCTAAGGTCGAGATGACGGAGTCTGTAAAAAGATCCGGACATTCGTTGAGATTGCAGGAACTTACTCCTCTTAACTGATAAGGGTTGCCGTCTTTATTTACGATATTTGCTCCGTCGACCTTAAGCTGGCCGTTGACGTCAACGGGACGAACATTCCTGATGGGCGAGCTCGGTATGCGGACTAGGGTAGTCTCAGTCGTCTCCGTAGTTGTCTCGGTGGTCGCTTCGGTAGTTGTCGTGGCTTCCGTGCTCTCTGTGGTGGAAGGCAGGGTCTCGGGACCTAAGTCCTTCGAACATGATGCCAGGCAGCCAGCGATCAGGGCGGATGTTAATGTTATGGATAAAGCTTTCCTTATTGATATGTTCATAGATATTACTCCTTTTTTCCTATGAACTAATGATAACACAATGATCCTTGAAAAAATCCCTGCAAAGAAATAGCCCGGCCCTACGGCCGGGCTAGTGTCACTAAGTATGGGGGGAGCTTAGTGACACTCAGGGGGTATTGTATCGAACAGCTTGTCAATTGTCTTAAGCTATGGGCAGCTTATCTCAGATGGAGATCAGAAGGCTGTTGTCGTCGAGGTTGCGGAATAAGGGGGATTTCTTCTCGACCAGGGCCAACGCTTCAGCGATCGTGGGGTAGGATCCGTTGGTTCCTGACAGGGGGGTATATAGATCAGTTTCCAACGATGATATAACGATCCTCGTCGTGCGTGCGCCTGCTGCCTTAGTCGTACGGGTTTCTACCATGATGCTACCTCCTGATTTCTTTGATGGTACTTCTAACCTCTCGATCAGCCTCCGTTCCTCATCTTGACTAAACTCTACCATGACGGTTTTTTCGATACAATTTTCAATGTTATGCCCTAATGTAGCAAAAGCTACACATCAATTCCAATGTGTAGCCAAACGGTAAAAATTTTTCAAAATCTCTTGTCAATTGCCCCAAAAAACACACATATAAATTTGGGCATAGTATAGAATGCAAGTACCGAAGCAGAAAACTTATTATTCGGAGGTAAATATGAAAAATACTATCTTAAGAAAAGCGACGGCGATCATCGCATCGGCAGCATGTCTCGGCGGTATGTTCATGACTGTTTCAGCTGATACGGTAGAGATCTCAGACAGCACCTTCCCTGATGAAGCATTCAGGACATATGTAGAAAACAGTATCGATAAGGACGGAGACAAAGTACTGTCTCAGGCAGAGATGGATTCTGTAACTTCGATCATGTTCGATAACAAAGGCGCAGCAAACCTTAAGGGCATCGAGTACTTTACTCAGCTTAACAGATTGGAGTGCGAGGAGAACAAGGTCACGGAGCTCGACCTTTCAAATAATAAGAACATTACTTATCTTAACGTAAGGTCCAATAAGCTCAAGAAACTCGATGTTTCCATGTTGAAACTCAGCCATCTCGAGTGCTCGGATAACCAGATCACGGCTCTTGACGTATCCAAATCCAAGGATCTCGATCATCTTGAGTGCAACGGTAACAAGATAGCAGATCTTGACATCACGGCTAATAAGAACCTTCAGTATCTTATCTGCTATTCAAATGCATTTACGACACTTGATATCAGCAAGTGCCCCAAGCTGGTCCTCTGCTATACCGACGGCGACATCTTCGAGTTCGGTCCCAATGACGATCCGATCATCAGATGGGCTTACAATAATTCCCTTCTGAGCATCAGCAAATCCCTCAAGCTCGTAACGGGTCTTGCAGATGTTGACGGTATCGCTTTCGATCTTGATAATGAAGCCAACAATGCAGATCAGGTCCGCGTAAGATGCGGAACAAAGGCCCGGACGACAGTTGAAGGCAGCAACGGTAATACTGTCACATGGAAGACTTCCGACAAATCAATCGCAACAGTTGACGCATCCGGCGTCATCACCGGCAAGAAGGCAGGTCTCGTTAAGATCACTGCAACTTGCGGAAGCAAGTCTGCAACACGTGAAGTCAGGATCCTCTATAAGGACCTTACTGACACATCGTCATTCTGGTACACACCTACTTACTATCTTACCGATGCAGGCGTTGTAAAGGGTTACGATAACCAGACAAAGTTCAAGGCAGCCAACAACTGCACGAGAGCTCAGATGGTAACGTTCATATGGCGTCTGATGGGCTGTCCCGAGCCCACTACATCGAATTGCAAGTTCGGTGATGTCAAGAAGACGGATTATTTCTACAAGGCATGTCTCTGGGGCAACGAGAATCACATCGTCGAAGGATATAAGGACGATACCTTCAGACCGCAGACGATCTGCGACCGCCGTCATGCGGTAACATTCCTCTGGAGACTTGCAGGCTGTCCCGAGCCTTCCTCGACCGTAAACAAGTTCGAGGACGTAAAGGAGTCCGATTACTACTACAAGCCCACTCTCTGGGCTTCCGAACTCAAGATCCTCGAAGGATACGGTGACGGTACTTTCCGTCCTGACAACCACTGCCTGAGAAGACAGATGACGACTTTCATTTACAAGTACGACAAGTATGTAAACGGGAACGGCTGACAGATCATTAATCCCATGGAGACCGTCTCGCAAGAGGCGGTCTTCTTTTATGCCCATATTTTGCCATTATTGATTTTTTTCAAAGTTTTATTATGATGTAGAATAGTTTCAGTACTGGAAAGGGGGAAATTCCATGAACAAGAAGATAAGGGTTATTGCGCTCGTTTTGGCAGCATCCATGCTGCTGTCATTATCGGCCTGCAAGATCAATGTAGGTGTGCACGGCAAGGTTTCCGTGTCCTCGGAAGAAGCGACGGGCAGTGAGACAACTACGGAAGCTACCACGACTTCCGCAACGACGACCACAACGGCAACTGAAGAAACGACTGAGGAAACGGTCTATCCCGAGAAGGGCTGCAAGATCGAGTTCAAGCCTCAGGACAAGCGTTACCACTATGACATGGATCTGACTTTGAACACCGATAAGAATACTGTCGGCGGACATGTGGAGTTCAGTTTCTTCAATGATACGGACAAGGATTGGGATAAGCTCTGTCTCCGTGACTATTCGAGCCTCTATAAGTTCCCCAAGAAAGTCGGTTACGACAGCGCGGTCAAGACGCATGGTGAGATAACGGATATAAAGAATATCAAAGACGGCAGGACAGGCAGCGAGATCCGGATGGAACGTGATGAGGATGTCTCCGTCGTATGGCTTCCTCTGGCATCAAAGCTTGCTCCCGGAGAGAAGATGACATTGTCTTATGACTTCGTTGCAACAGTCCCCACGGTCGCTGACCGTTACGGTGTACAGGACGGCGTTTACAACGTCACCAACTTCTATCCGATCCTGGCTGAATATACGGATGACGGATGGTCACATGAGGCTTTCTACAGCACCGGTGAATGTTTCTTCTCAGAGATCTCGGATTACGATGTAAGGCTTACCGTGCCTGAGAAGATGACAGTGCTTTCTACAGGTCTTGAAACGGGCGAGAATGCATCTTCGGGCAGCAAGACCATAACCATCCATGCTGACTGCGTAAGAGACTTCGTCTTCTGCGCGAGCAAGGATTTCAAGATCCTCGAAGGTGACTACAAGGATACCCACATCCGTGTCGCTTATACAGAAGAGGATAAGGCAAAATTCTATAAGAAGTGTGCTGAAGAGAGTCTCCGCGTGGCAAAAGAGTCTCTGGAAGCATTCGGCAGCGCATTCGGTGAATACCCCTATAAGGATCTGGAAGTCGTACTGGCTCCGATAGCTGCCGGCGGCATGGAATATCCTAATCTGGTGATAATATCCAAGGAAATTCCCATGGGCCTGCCTGATTCGGAGTTGGACAATTACGCAGTAAACATGGCAGAGAGTGTCGTATCCCATGAGGTTGGACACCAGTGGTTCATGGGTATCGTGGGCAGCAACTCAGGTCTGCAGCCCTGGCTGGATGAATCATTTGCTTCCTATACCGAGAGAGTTTACGAGAACTTTAAGGATCCCGGAATACTGGGCGGGAGCACCTATATCGTGGAAGAGAATTATGATTACAGCGGCATGCATAACCATTCCGGTTCTGATGAAGAAAACCCTTATGTTCCGATCAACAGATCCTTCTATGAATTCCCGGATGAATGGTCTTTTGTCATGGGAGTTTATACTCACGGACAGGCAGTCCTCAGCATGATGCAGAGCGCGGTCGGCTATGACAATTTCCTCGGCATCATCAGGGAATATGTTCAGAATAATGCTTTCAGGAATGCTGATCAGATGGATTTCTTCGATGTCCTTTATAAGCATGCGGGAGTGCATAATAAGAAGCTGAACCAGATCATTGCAGACAACTTCGATGAGAAGGTTCAGCCGCCCGCAGCCTGATCTTCTGACAGACCTTGCATTTCTCTCGAATGAGAAATTATAATGGACTCATGAGAGAAGAAAAATATGATATCACGGGAATGAGCTGCGCCGCCTGTGCGGCCAGAGTCGAGAACAGCGTTTCGAAGGTTGACGGCGTGTCTTCTTGCACGGTCAATCTCCTAAAGAACAGCATGACCGTGGAATTTGATCCTGATACCGCGTCTGATGATGTCATCATCGGCGCGGTTATCAATGCGGGTTACGGGGCAGCCAAGAGCGGGAATATCAGTATCCCGGAAAACGGGACTGACAGCATAAAGAAAAGACTGATATTGTCTGTCGCTTTCGATATCCCGCTCATGATCATCGCGATGGGGCAGATGTTCCTTCCGGAAGAGATAAGGGATAAGGCTGCCATATATCTGATACTGGCCGAGATCCTTCTGGTCCTGCCGATCATCATAGTCAATTTCAAGTTCTTCAGCGGGGGCTTTAAGGCGCTCTTTAAGGGCGGTCCCAACATGGATACGCTCGTTGCGCTCGGCGCGACGGCATCTGTCCTCTTCAGCCTCTATGCATATGTGAGATTTGTGACCGGACGCTTTTCGGGCGACATGTCCTCGATGCACTATATGCACGAGATATATTTCGAGGGCGCGGGCACAATATTGACTCTCATCACTTTGGGCAAGTTCCTCGAGAGCCGTGCGAAGAAAAAGACAAGTGAAGCGATAAATAAACTGATGGACCTTAAGCCCAAGACCGCGGTGAAGGTGCTGCCGGACGGCAGCGTGACCGAGATATCAGCCGACGATGTCAAAGAAGGGGATATCCTTGAAGTCAAGAGCGGTCAGACAGTACCCGTTGACGGTGTCGTCGTCTCGGGCAGATGCGCGGTCGACGAGTCGGCCGTAACAGGCGAATCCGTTCCCGCCGCGAAAGAAACAGGTGACACGGTTATCGGCGCGACAACACTTACTGGCGGATATGTCAGGATGCAGGCGACCAAGGTCGGGGAAGGGACTGTCATAGCGAGGATCATCAAGCTCGTTGACGATGCGACAAGCTCAAAGGCACCCGTAGCCAAGACTGCGGATAAGGTTGCAGGGATCTTTGTTCCCGCCGTTATATTGATCGCCCTGGTAACCCTTGTTGCCTGGCTTATATCCGGAGCGTCTTTCGAGGCGGCTTTAACATTCGCAGTATCCGTGCTGGTCGTATCCTGCCCCTGCGCATTGGGTCTTGCAACACCCACCGCGATAATGAGCGGAACAGGGAGGGGCGCGCAGAAAGGTGTCCTCTTCAAATCCGCAGAGGCTCTGGAAGTTATGCATTCGGCGGATACGATAGTTCTCGATAAGACAGGTACCCTGACTTACGGCAAGCCGGAAGTGATCGGTGTTGCCTGTGCTGAAGGCGTGACTGAAGAAGATCTGATAAGGACAGCTTACTCGCTCGAAGTCTTATCCGAACACCCCCTTGCCCGTGCCGTTGCGGCTAAAGCGGAGTCGATGGGGATAGCCGCTTTATCTGTTTCTGACTTTGTACAGACTGCAGGTACCGGCATCGAAGGCGTGATAGACGGCGTCAGGTGTTATGCCGCCAATTCAAGGATTACGGGTACATTCCCTTCGCTTAAGGATGAGATATCATCCTATGAGAAAGAGATCCTTGCGGGTGGCGCTGCCGCGATATATGTCATCAGGGACAGCAAGCTCTGCGGTGTGCTCAGCATAAGGGATGAACTGAGGGAGACATCGGCGTCCGCAGTCTCTGATCTTAAAAAACTCGGCTTAAAGATAGTGCTGCTCACGGGCGACAATAAACAGGCTGCAGCAGTTGCCGCTAAGGCCGCAGGGATCGATGAAGTTATCGCTGAAGTATTGCCTCAGGATAAGGAGAAGGTCATAAGGGATCTTAAGTCTTCGGGCAGGACGGTCGTGATGACCGGCGACGGCATCAACGACGCACCGGCTTTGGCTTCGGCCGACATAGGCATCGCCATAGGTTCGGGCACCGACATCGCGATGGAGACATCGGATGTTGTCCTGATGAGAGGAGACCTGAAGGCTCTTCCTGCTGCTGTAAGATTGTCCCGTGCGGTGATGCGCAACATAAAGCAGAATCTCTTCTGGGCATTCTTCTATAACATGATCTGCATCCCGGTCGCAGCGGGCTGTTTATATAACGCTTTGGGACTTAAGCTCAATCCCATGCTCGCGGCTCTTGCCATGAGCTTAAGTTCGCTCTTCGTCGTTACGAATGCTCTGCGCCTGCGCAAGTTTGAAAGCGGCACTGAAATTTCCGCTGATCTTGTATCCGGTGAAGAAATAAAAGACTCCAAGGAGGACGGAATTATGCGTAAGGAATTATCTGTTGAAGGCATGATGTGCCAGAACTGCGTAAGACACGTAAGACAGGCTCTGGAAGCTGTGGAAGGAACGAGCGATGTCGTGGTTGACTTGGACTCCGCTACGGCTCAGGTGAGCGTGACTCCTGCCGTAACTGATGACATGCTGACTGCTGCCGTGACCAGCGAAGGTTACGTTGTCAAGGGGATCAGGGATATCTGAGAAAGCTTTTTACTTGCTCTTTTTGCTGTCTCTTGAGACCGTGGCGATGACCTTGCCTGAATCTTTTCGGGAACGGAGCCAGGGAATGATTATGTTGTTATAGATATAGGACAGCAGGGCTGCGAGAGGGATCGCGAGGAGGAGTCCGAAGAAGCCCCAGAGCTTGCCGCCTACAACGAGGAAGGTGAGCACGAGGAAGGAAGGGACGTTCAAAGCCTCGCCGTAGAGCTTGGGCTTTACGATATATCCGTCTATCAGCTGGATTATCAGCGTAAAGACTATGAAAGGGATCACGCGGTTGGGTTCTGCCAGCAAGAGCAGCAGAGCGCCGAAAGCGCCGCCGAAGATAGGTCCGAACGTAGGCGCTAAGTTAGTGATCCCGACTACTACTGAGATGAGAACGACATAAGGTGTACCGGTGATCAGCATGAAGCCGGCGTTGAGGATGCCTACGGTCAGGGACTCTAAGAGCGTGAAAACGATGTATCTGGAGAAGATCGAGTTGAACTGGTGCCAGATGCTGTTCATGTGAGCGTGGTACTTGTCGGGTGTTACGAGCTTGGTGAATGTTGCAAGGATCGATATGATCTTCTTCTTGCCGATAAGGAAGTAGAAAGCGAAGATGATGCCGATGAGCACGTTCAATACCCTGCGGCCGATCGTCGTCGACATCACGACGATGTTGGAGAAGTTGCTCGTCAGATAAGAGCTGATCTGGCCGTTGACGTCGATCTGCGTGTCGATGAAGGAGATCGTCGTTGCCTTGAAATCGTCGTCGAGCTGCAGCGTGGATACGAGCTCGATCAGCTGGCGCTTGTAGGTGTTGAGCCTGACTGCGAATTCCTTGACGTTGTCGTAGAAGTAAGGGATGAATAAAGCTACAAGTCCGATCACGATGATGAGGACTAATACCAGTGCGAGAACGGATGACAGGATCCATCTCCTGTTTTCCTTCCACTTGGCAGGGAAGTGCTTGTCGAAGAGCATTGCCAGAGGGTTTACGATATATGCTATTACGGCACCGATCAGGATGGCGCTGAACAGGCCCATGAACCAGGAGACTGCCGTGCTGAAGTTGTTCATGTGCGTAAGGAAATAGTAGAATGCGACGGCGATACACAGGCTTAATGTAAGCCCACCCCATCTGATCTTGTCAGTCTTACGCATCTTTTCCATTCTTAAGATCTCCCCGCATCTGTCCTGAAGTCGTCGCTGTCGTCTTCGTCGTCATCTTTATTGTTGTTGTAATCGTCTTCGAGAGCGCTGCTGAATTCGCTCATGAAGCTTTCGATGGCGTCCTCGAAGTCGTCCGGATCGCTTAAGTCGTAATCGGGACGGTCATCGTCCGTGTCGAAAGGATCTTTCCAGTCGCTGTTGCCGTAGCTGAATTCGAAAGTAGAAGATGATTCGTTAGCGGCTTCGGCCGTCCTTGCGAATATGGCCATGGTCGTAAAGCATCCGGAAGAAGCGAATGCGAAGGCCGCGATCACTGAGAATATAAGGATCAGTTTTATGTTCTTTTTCATCTCATTCTTACCTCTTAACCAAAATGCTTCAACAAGACGATGAGCACAACGATTATGAATATCAGTATTACGCCGATGAGGGCGTAGGTTGCGATGGTCTTGACAGTGTTGAGGCCGCTCTTGACCGTATCCAGTCCCTGCCCCACGCGGCGGGCGCCTTCCATGAACTCCGATGCGTCGGATTCTATCTTCTTGAGTTCCGTATCGTGCTTGAGCTTGGCTTCCTCGCGCTTGGTCTGTTCTTCTTCGGCAGTCTTCATGCGCTTGGTCTTCTCGCGCTCAGCCAGGATCTCGGCTACTTCCTCAGTATCGAGTGTCAGCTGCTGGCCGCAGTATTCGCATACTGCAGACATGTTGAATGTATCTACTTTAAGGTTCGCACCACAGTTGGAGCACTGATAGGATCTGAGAGCCATGTAAACCTCCGTCAGGTCTTTATTTCGAAAGTATTGTATATGAATTTGACGCTGATGTCTATTGCATCAGGAGGATGCGGCCGAGCTTGCTGCGGCTGAGCTCGCTGCGGCGACCGCCGCGATCTCGATCGCGATGATGGTCGTGATGATCGAATTGATAACGGCAGATCTCGATTTCTTATCGCCGCCGGTGTAGGCGTCGAGCACGATGGCACTCGCCAGGATATTGCGGATCCTCTTGCCCGCGCCCCAGGCACCCATGCCCTTGATGGACTTCATCTCATCGCTCGTCTTCCTTATGGCTTTCACTACATCCTTAAGGTCTTCGGGCTTTACGAGAAGGCCGACCGATGCGATTATGCCGTAAGCGTTGCTGTCGAAGCGGACGCCTTCTGACTTGAGCATCTCATAAGTATTCCTTATGACTTTAGCCTTGTCGTCGGGATCACCGCCGAAGACTGCCGCCATGTTGGCCATGTACTGGATCTTGTCGCTGCCGAAAAAATAATTCTTGAGAGCCTGGAAGGATTCCTCCGCATTGCGGGCGATGACTTCAGTGTCGATATCGGTAAGCGCCATGATCACGCAGGCCGTGATGTCTTCCGCACCCGTTGCGAGCGGGTGGTCCTTACGGATGAGCTTAAAGATCTCACGGGTCCTTTCTATGTATCTGTCGTAGTCGGCTTCGCGGCAGGTGCGGTAGATCATGGTGGCGGCGAGCACCAGGTAGGATGAATCCAGGAACTTGCGGTCGAGTCCCTTATGGATCTTCTTGATCTGCTTTACCGCATATTCCGGATCGGATGACTGTGCGAGAGTCGCGACTATGACCTGGCGGCAGTTGCCGGTCCTTACGGATGAGAGGACCGATGCGTTGTCGTCAAGGGTCTTCTTGGCCTGTTTCATAGCTTCTTCCGATACGGGGCGGGGGTTGCCTATGAAGGCTGCCGCGCATGCAGATGCCTCAAGGCTCGTGTTGAGGATGAAAGCCTTTTTGGCTACCTTGAAGTTCTCCGCATATATATCTTTTGTAACCTTGATCCTGTTTTCCATTGTCTGATCTCCTTTTCCACAAACTGATGTTTATTTTACGCTCCCCCAAATAAACAGGCAAGAAGATCAGGCAGGCGAGTTTCTGTTTGAAGTTATATAATAGAGATGAATTCGGGAAGGAGTGCTCCTTATGATGAAGCTTTTCGATGAGATGCCGGTGATCGGCAGGGGAGAAGTGGTATTAAGGCCCTTAAAGCCCTCTGATGCCAAGGATCTTCAGGCCTTTGCCGCAGACGACAGGATATATAAGTATCTTCCGACCTATCTTGCGGAGAGGAAGTTTTCCGACGCCGGGGAAGCGATAGATTATATCAACGGCCCTCTTTTCGAGCAGAAGGAATCCCTGATACTGGGTGTTTTCGACGACGGCAAGTTCGCAGGCCTCGCCGAGTTCTACAGCTATAAGGAGAAGATGCGCAAGGTCAGCATCGGCATAAGGCTGTCTTACGAACGCTGGGGCAAGGGACTTGCCGGCTGGGTCGTCGCGCTGATGGTGGATTACCTCCACAGCCATACCAATATAGAGATAATAACCGCGAGCACAATGTCGGAAAACATCCCCGTCAAGAAGGTGCTGTCCAAGAACGGCTTCACCATGACGGCAGGCAACGTCTCCGAAGACTGGGGCTATAAGAAGCCGACCCTGGCGGACAAATGGTTCAGGTGACTTAAGGGTGGACTTGATCAGGATACCGGACGGGGCGCTCCGGATACTCGGGATATTAAACGAAGCAGGCTACGCGGCATATGCCGTCGGAGGCTGCGTGCGCGACAGCCTTATGGGCAAGACTCCCTACGACTGGGACATAACGACATCCGCGACTCCTTCTGAGATGAAGGAGGCATTGAGCGGGTTTAAGACCTATGACACCGGAATAAAACACGGTACTCTAACCGTCGCGGATGCTTCAGGAGAGATGTATGAGGTCACGACTTTCCGCATCGACGGAGAATATAAGGACAACCGCCACCCCGAGACTGTCGAGTTCGTAAGGGACCTGGAAGGCGACCTTGCAAGGCGCGACTTCACGATGAACGCCATAGCCTGTGATAAGGACGGGAAGATAACTGATCCCTTCGGAGGCGCGGAGGACATCAGGAAGGGGATAATAAGAGCCGTAGGAGACCCTGATAAGAGATTCAATGAGGACGCGTTAAGGATAATACGCGCGCTGAGGTTCGCATCTTCTCTCGGATTTAAGATCGATGGATCTACGGACAGGTCCATAAGGGAGAACTGCGGCCTCCTGGATAACATCGCAGCCGAGAGGGTCCGCACGGAGTTCTTAAGGCTCCTCAAAGGCGGATACGCGCTCGACGTCCTGACATCTTATAAGGAAGTCATTTGCGTTATAATACCCGAGCTTAAACCCTGCATCGGCTTCGAGCAGAATTCGGTCTGGCACTGCTTTGATGTCTACGATCACATAATGCATGCAGTCGCATCTTACGAAGGCGATGACGATGCCGTCAGGATGGCGCTGCTCCTGCACGATATCGGCAAGCCCCTCTGTTATACGGTCGATGATGAAGGCCACGGGCACTTCTACGGACATGCCAAGGAGAGCGTGAGGCTCGCATCTGCTGTCGTTGACAGGATGAAGTTTTCGAATGCAGACAAGGATATGATACTGGCGCTCGTAAGATACCACGACCTTCAGCTGGAATCTTCGCCCAAGGCCTGCCGCAGACTCCTGGGGGAGTTCGGTCCCGACCTGCTCTTCAGCATAGCTAAGATCAGGAAGGCCGACATCATGGCCCAGTCTGAATATGCAAGAAGCCGCGAGCTCGCCCTGGTCGATGAGGCGTTCAGGACGGCGCGTGAGATAGCCGCAACGGATGCCTGCCTGGACTTAAGGTCACTCGCAGTAACCGGAGACGATCTCATTAGGGAACTCGGGCTCGCACCCGGCAGGAAGATAGGGGAGATCCTGAACCTTCTCCTTGATAAGGTCATAGACGAAGACCTTCCCAACGAGAAGGATGCGCTCCTCTCATATGCCCGGGAACTTTCAAAGGAAGATTAAAAGAATGTTACTGCTCCTTTTCCGAGGTTGAATAAAGATCTTAAGGGTATATAATCTTTAAGTCCGCAGGAAAGGAGGCAGTAATGAAAGATACAAAGATCGTTACTTCAGTGATAGCGTGCTGTATGTTCCTTTCGGGAATATCTGCCTGCAATGTAGTAAGGGAAGAAAAGGATACCGCAGTAACTTCAGACACTGAGACTTCAGTTGCGACGGAGGAACCGACGGTAAAGACAGAAAGCTCCGTGAGCCAAACGGAAGAAACTTCAGCTTCGGGCAAAGAGAGCGATATCACGATCTCGGGGACCGAAAGACCCGAGTCTTCCGCAACATCGTCTGTTCCGGGCTACGAAGATATATATTCCGGGATCCTCGAAGCCGTGCATGAGATCCTCACCAAGGGCCCCGGTGATGATATACCGGAGGGCATGACAGGCATCATGGAACTCTATTCATATTATGGAGCTGAAGCTCTTAACCATGTCGGATACAAGATCACGGACCTGACCGGAGACTCCGTTCCCGAGCTTATCATCGGCAGCGGTCCCGAGATATTGGATATCTATACTGTCAAGGACGGCAAGGCCTTCCTTACGGTCGAAGGATGGGGCAGGAGCAGCGTATCGATCCTGTCTGACGGCAAGTTCTATACATCAGGTTCCGGCGGAGCCGCGACTCATATCTTCGGAAGATTTTCGATCTCGGAAGATGCTTCTGAGATCATCTGGGACGATTATTACTTCACCGACATCAAGGACGAGCAGACCTGGCAGATCGGTCATTACCACAACAAGACAGGCGAGATGGATAAGTCCGCATCCGAAGAACTCATGATCTCCGACGAGGACTTTACGGCCATCGAGACGGGCATGCAGTCCAAGGTGATAGAGATCAGTTACCAGCCGGTAAGTTTTGCCGTTGCTCACTGACGGATAAAGTGTTTATCCCAGGGCTGCCGCAGATGATGCGGCGGTCCTTTTTCGATTTTGGAGCAAATGTTCTGTAATCAAATTGACTTTTTTTGTTTTCGTGGTTTAAAATATTCATAAGCAAAACATACACAGGGGGGAGGCTTGGATATGGGACGCGCAGATGCATTACAAGGCAAGATCGATAAGCTGGCTTCGAAGGGTAAACTCGACGCTCTGCTTAAATTTTCTTCGGACAAGGATCCTGAGGTCAGAGTCCTTGTAGCGATAGCCTTGGGCAAGATCCCGACTTATGAGTCCGGCATGGCGCTCATTCCCTTCCTGCGCGATCCGGAACCCGCCGTAAGAGCTGCCGCTGCAACTTCCGCTGCAGACATAGGCGCCAAGCACTGCGAGGAATACGTTAAGAAGATCGCGTTCGCAGACAACGATCCCGATGTAAGGCTCGCGGCACAGGCTGCCTTCTATGTCCTGAAGGATAAGCTGGTCTGACGGGGATTAAAGAAGTTTCAAGGGACTGTCTCAAAAGTGATCTGTTTCACTTAGGAGACAGTCCCTTTTAGTTTTCGATCAAAATCAAGAAATCACCGATTTAGTAGGAAATTTTACGGCTGTTTTCCTACTAAAAACCCGAAAATCCGGATTTAGTAGGAAGTTCAAGTCAGTTTTTCCTATCAAAACCCGATTTTTAAGGATTTAGTAGGAAAAACAAGAGAAAAATTCCTACTAAATCTTCAAAAAATGAGATTTAGTAGGAAAAACATGAGAATTATTCCTACTAAATCCTCAAAAAAAGAGATTTAGTAGGAAACAGGATAATAGGCACCGGATCCTTGTTTGCCCCGGTCTTGAAAAAGCCTGATCCGGATATGATCAAAGAGAGTGTTTTGATACATTCCTTTTTTGTGCATCAAAAAGCCCCGCAAGCTGTTGCTTACGGGGCTTACGCTATGGAGCCAATTGTGGGACTCGAACCCACGACCTGCTGATTACAAATCAGCTGCTCTACCAACTGAGCTAAGTTGGCGTTCCGAACAAACGCAAAAAGAATTATATCCAAAGGGTCAAATATTGTCAATAATAAAAAAGAGTTAATCGTGTATAATATAATTAAGTTTCTAGCGGAGGATTCTTATGGCGATCATTACCATTTCACGGCAGAGCGGCAGTCTTGGCGATGAAATAGCAGCATATATATCCTCCAAATTAGGTTGTGAGATCATAAGCAGGCAGTATGCCCTGGATCATTTTTTCGGTGAATTGTCGGAGGGAACAGTAGCAAGGCTCAACGAGAGCGCGAAGTTCTTTGTCGGCAACATACCGGGCAGCGACATCACTTTCAGGGACAAGCTCGTCAACGAGATCCGCATGAAGGCCGCATCTTCCGAAAATCTCGTTATACTGGGCCTCGGCGGCTGCGTCATTCTGAGGGGTTACCCCAAGGCAGTGCATGTGAGGGTGACGGCTGAGGAGCATTCCAGGATCGCAGCCACGGCAGCCAAATACGGTATCAACAGCGAGGATGCCCGCGAGGTCGTCTCGATAGGGGACAGGAAGCATAAGAAATTCGTAACTACCGTGTTCGGTGCGGAACTTACGAGTCCTGACCTTTTCGATATGACGGTAAACACCGACAGGCTCTCGGTGGAAGAAGCAGGCGCAGGCATCGTGGAACTCGCAAGGAAACATGATCTCAGGATGGGGATCACGGACAGCACGAAGCAGTCCAAGACCTCAGATCACCAGAAGAGGGTAGTAGCATTCAAGAATCCGACCGAAGAGGAGTTCGCAAGGGTCCTTGACATGTATAATATAGAATGGATGTACGAACCGAAGACCTTCCCGGTCGAGTGGGATTCCGAAGGGAATGTTACCTCGGCCCTGTCGCCGGATTTCTATCTGCCGAAGTTCAATCTCTATCTTGAACTTACGACCATGGATCAGAAATACGTGACACGCAAGAACAGGAAAGTCAGGCTCGTAAGAGAACTTTATCCCGGCACGAATGTCAGGATCGTATACAAGAAGGACTTTACGGTCCTCGCAGAAAGATTGGAACAATTCGGTAACGCAGGAGAGGAAGCATCATGACGAGATTATTGGACGGAGCATTGGAGATCGAACAGGTAGTCTTCGATGAGGAGACCATCAAGGCCCGCGTAAAGGAACTGGCAGCGCAGATCGAAGAGGATTACCGCGGCGAGAGCGTGATCATGATCGGCGTCATCAGGGGAGCGCTCTATTTCCTGACTGACCTTACCCGCGAGCTCGATATGCCTGTCGAGATCGACCTCATAGGGTTCGGAAGCATTCCCAACACGACCAACAAGACCGGCGTCGTAAACATCACCAAGGATATCGCCACGGATATCGAGGGGCGCCATGTCATCGTCGTCGAGGATGTCATCAGGACCGGCCTTACCACGGCTTATATCATGTCTTACCTGGAGGAGAGGAAGCCCGCGAGCATCGCTCTCTGCTCCATGCTCGTGAATCCCGACAGGATGCTCATGACGATCCCCGTCAAGTACACGGGCTTTGAGATCAACGATAACTGGCTTGCAGGCTACGGTATGGATGTTCACGAGATCGGACGCAACATCCCTTATATTGTCAAGCTTGCGCGCAAGGAATGATCCCGTGACCATTCAGCAGCTGATATACATCATCGCGATATCGGAAGCCGGCTCGCTCAACAAGGCGGCCGACAGGCTCTATGTCTCGCAGCCGTCTCTTACGGAAGCCGTGAGGGAAGTGGAGAAGGAGACCGGCATAACGATCTTTACGAGGAGCGCCAGGGGCGTGACCCTGACTTCCGACGGCGCGGAGTTCGTCCTTTATGCGAGGCAGACTGTCAACCAGTACAACGAGCTCCTGGACCGCTACGGCAATGGCGAAGGCGCAAAGAAGAAGTTCGGCGTCACCTGCCAGCATTATTCATTCGCGGTCAAGGCCTTCGTCGAGATGGTCAAATCGTTCGATACCGCGGAGTACGAGTTCGCGATCAGGGAAGCCCGCACCGGCGATGTCATAAGCGATGTTGCGAACATGAGGTCCGAGATCGGCATCCTCTACTTAAGCGACTACAACCGCTCCGCGATCGGCAAGCTCTTAAGATCCAACAACCTTGAGTTTACGCACCTCATCAAGTGTGATGCATATGTCTACCTTGCGAATACGCATCCTCTCGCAAAAAAGAAGAAGATCACATTCGAAGAGCTCGCGCCCTATCCCTGCCTGTCTTTCGAGCAGGGCGACAACGCATCTTTCTACTACGCCGAGGAGATATTGAGCACCAAGGACTACCACCGCGTGATCAAGGCCAACGACCGGGCGACCATGTTAAACCTCATGGTGGGCCTCAACGGATATACGCTCTGCTCGGGAATCATCTGCGAAGAGCTCAATGGTGACGGCTACTCGGCCGTCCCTTTCGCGCTCGAAAAGGAGGACAAGTCCGCAGGCGTTATGGAGATAGGCTATATCACCCGCAAGAACACCATCCTGTCAGCCTGCGGAAGGCTCTACATAGAGAAGGTCAACGGGTATCTTAAGGGCGAAAAATAATAAGATATCCCTGTTTTATCCGTATTTTGTCAACTTGAAGTGTCTTTTGGCCTTTGCTATCATTACAAGGGTATAAGGGAGAAATTCAACGGGATTTCTTTTCAAATAAAATATGGGAGAGTATTTTTATGAGAATCACCAAATCAGTCAGGATCGGTGCCGTTCTTACATCGGCGCTTTTGGCAGGATTGGTCCTGTTCCCCGCGGCAACATGTAACGCCGCAAGCGGAGTCAAGATCAACAAGGACAATTTCCCTGATGCGAATTTCCGTGAAGCGGTCAAGAGCTATGACCTTAACAACAACGGGTCGCTGTCCGACAGCGAGATCAGCAATGTCATGTATCTTTATATCGATTCCCGGGGCATTTCCAACCTGAAGGGTATCGAGAAGTTCAAGAACCTGCAGTCGCTGTCCTGCACCGGCAACAACCTCACATCGATCGATCTTTCGAGCAACACCAAGCTCACTTATGTTAATTGTCAGAACAACAAACTGACCTCGATCAAGGGCCTCGACAAACTTAAGGATCTGCAGACCTTATACATCAGCAGCAACCAGTTCGCTTCGGTCTCGGGCCTTTCAAGTCTTAAGAATCTCAGGACCCTGGTCGCTTCCAACAACAACATAAAGACCATCGATCTTACAAGTAATACAGCTCTTTCGAGCGTTGAACTGTCGAACAACAAGCTTACTTCCGTCAAGGGCCTTGAAAAGCTGACAAACCTTACTTACCTCTATGTCAACAACAACCAGTTAACGAGCCTGGATGTTTCCAAGATGAGCAGTCTTTACTATCTCTTCTGCAACCAGAATAAGCTTACGACTTTGAAACTGCCGTCTTCGGGCTCTTCTCTCAGATATCTCTATTGCCAGGAGAATTCGCTCAAGACGCTTGATGTCAGCGATACATATTATCTGAGTTTGTTAAGATGCAGCGATAATCCTCTGACCAAGCTCACGCTGGCTAATCCGGTCCTCACATCGCTCTATTGTTCCCATACGAACATCACGGGCCTCGATGTCAGCGGTTCTCCCGCGCTCCAGACTCTGTCCTGTTCCGGCAATAAGATCAAGACTCTCGATGTCAGCGGCAACAGGCTCCTGTCCACTTTGTCCGTTAACGGCAACGGCATGACGGAGCTCAAGCTGGGCAAGGCCGACAACCTCCAGATCCTTGTCTGTGACAACAACAAGCTTAAGACGCTCGACTGCTCCACCATGTCTAAGCTGATGCTCCTTACCTGTCACGATAACGAGCTGACTTCTCTTGACCTCAGGAATACTCCCGGCATCGCTGTTATCTGCGCTCAGAACAACAAGTTCGATTATGCACATATCAACGTTATCTCCGGAAAGACGTCATCCATCTATGCCAATGTTCCGGACAACATCATCGAGACAGTCAAGGAGAGCATAGAAGAAGCCGCACCTGCCGTATCGCCCCTTGAACTCGTCAAGAACATCCAGGAGGGTACTTCTTCCGGCGGCAGCGTAGGCGGTTCGGATATAAAATCCGTAGTGTTTAAGTCTTCCAATGCGGCAAGTCTTAATACGGTTCAAGCATCAGGCAGCGGCCTTCACTATCTGGAGATCAAAGGAAAGGCTGCAGGCGCAGCGACAGTCAAGTGCAGCGTTAACGGCCAGGAGACCAAGTACAAGGTACATGTCCTCTATGCCGACGTTACAGACCCCTCTGACTACTGGTTCGAACCCACGAGAGAACTGACCGAAGCAGGTATAGTCAAGGGCTATAAGAATCAGACCGAGTTCAGACCTGCCAACAAGTGCACCCGTGCTCAGATGATCACCTTCCTTTACAGGCTTCAGGGAGAACCCAAAACGAAGTCCGGCAAATGCGAGTTTAAGGATATCAAGAGCACGGATTACTTCTATAAGCCTGTTATCTGGGCAGTTGAGCAGGGAATAACTACGGTTCCTTCCGATAAGAAGTTCAATCCTCAGACTGTATGCACCAGAGCAATGACCGTAACTTTCGTCTGGAGGATGGCAGGCAAGCCCGAGCCTAAGACAACTAAGAATCCCTTCCCGGATGTAAAGAAGACGGATTACTTCTACAAGGCAACTATCTGGGCATCCGAGATGAAGATCCTGGCAGGATTTCCGGACGGAACATTCAAGCCTCAAGGTGAGTGCCTGAGGCGTCAGATGGTAACCTTCCTCTACAAATACGACAAGTTCGTCAACAAATGATCTTTTTCGAAAAAGATAACTGATGAGAGCCGCTTCCCCCGGGAGGCGGATCTGTTTTAACCCCGCAGATTCCCGTTGTTGGCGCAAACACCCCGAAATGTTGGCGCTTCCGCCAACAAAACTAGCCGTTTGCGCCAACAAAAATGCCCGCAGGCGCGGGCATGGTGCAGCGTATGTCTTACGGGTGATCACTTAACGATGTGGATCTTGTCTCCTACGATGGGGAGGGTGTAGTGTCTCCTTTTTGCGGCAGCAATTACTGCGAGGACCGTGAAGACCGTGAGGACGATCCCGACCGAGATCGCGATGATCCAGCCGATGATGGGGATCCTTAAGACGATGAGGGTCGCGCAGGTCGCGATGAACATCATGATGCCGTTGTTGACGTGGTTCCTTACGTAGTAGAGGTCCTTGTAAGGAGGGACCAGGAGTCCGAGGAGCCAGAAGGGACCGAAGTAGGCCATGATGGAGAAGGCTACGGCGGTGCCGGGTATCTGCTCGACGGGTTCGCCCGTGAAGTAGTCCTGGGGACGGGTATTGTTGTTGTCCATGTTGACCTCCCGGATCTGCCCGCGGTGAGCGGGGCTGTTAAAGATCAGCCGGATCATCCGGCTTTTGAATAATTATTGCACCATGCAAAGGTTAGCGCAAGATTTGCCCGCTAAAAAGGTATTGCCATTGTAAATCAATCGTGATAAAATCACTCGGTGCATTAAAAAGAAACAAGTATATATCTATGGAGGATATGAGGATGCCTAATATAAAATCAGCAAAGAAGCGTGTACTCGTAACAGAGAGCAAGAATGCTGCCAACAAGATGAAGAAGAGCGAACTCCGCACACAGCTTAAGACAGCTAAGAACGCTGTTGCTGCAGGCGAGATCTCTGAGGACCTCGTAAAGAAGACCCAGAAGAAGCTCGACCAGGCTGCCGCTAAGGGACACATCTCCAAGCAGGCTGCTGCAAGAAACAAGTCCCGTCTCGCTAAGGCTGCTAACGCTGCCAAGTAATCGGGTCAGTTTTTCGACAATCGATCAGACTATGGATCGCTCCTCGCTGTATGCGGAGAGCGATTTTGTCGTAAAGAGGACTTTGCTTTTATAATTACAAAAGTCGTGGTAAAATCAGACCGTTTGAAGATTAAGGGCCTGCGCCCGGATCAGGGAGAAGAAAGATGAACTACACCGAAGTCAAGTTCCCGGGATTGGGAATCGATATAAATGTTTCGCCGGTCGCTTTCAGGATCGGAGCTTTCGAAGTTTACTGGTACGGAATACTCATTGCCGCAGCCATGCTGCTCGCTATATTCCTTGCAGTCAAGGATTCCAAGAAGCTTAAAGTGCCGACGAGCCTTGTATACGATTTCATCCTGGTGGCCATTCCCTGCGGTGTTATCGGTGCCAGACTGTACTTTGTCATATTCAACTGGGCTTACTATTCCGAAGACTTTTCGAGGATAATCGATACGAGATCGGGCGGACTTGCCATCTACGGAGGCATCATCGGTGCCGCGATAGGTCTTTACATCATGTGCAAGATCAGGAAGATCTCCTTTACCGCGCTCATCGACTTTGCTCTCGTATATGTTCCCCTGGCACAGGCCATCGGAAGATGGGGCAACTTCTTCAACCAGGAGGCATTCGGCACCACGACCAACCTTCCCTGGGGCATGACCAGCTCCACGGTATCGGCTTATCTTTCCAGCCATTGTCCCACGCTGGATCCTTCGGCTCCCGTACATCCGACATTCCTTTATGAATCCATCGCGGATCTCATACTCTTCATAGTCTTGGTCATCGTTCGCAAGAGATCCAAGTTCGCTTTCGAGACGGCATGCGTTTATTTTGCAGGTTACGGATTTGCAAGGTTCTTTATCGAGGGACTCCGTACGGATTCGCTCTATATCCCGGGTACCTCGCTCCGCGTATCCCAGCTCCTGTCACTCGTCCTCTGCCTCGCAGCGATCTGCTATATCATCTACATCCACGCCAAGAGGATCAGGAGAAGAAAGTTCCCCGCAAGGCTCTATGCCGCAGAGGAAGCATCCTCCGGCAAGGGCTCCGGGAAAGCCGCCAAGAAGGAAGAAGCAGCAGAAGAGTCTTCTGTTGCCAAGGCTGAGGATGCTGCAGAAGAAGCAGCAGTGGAAGCGGCTGAAGAAAAGGCTGAAGATAAGGCTGAAGAGACAGCGGAAGAAGCGGAAACAGACAAAGAAGATAAGGATGAAGCTTCCGAATAAGGAGCATCCCGCATGGATAACCTTAACAAATCAGGAATAGTCAAGCTCCGTAACAGGACTAATATCAGGACTGTCGATTATTTTCTGGTCATACCGATAGTGCTCCTTGCCATAATCGGTCTCTTTGTCCTGCAGAAAGTATTGTCTTCCGGTTACAAGGATTATCCCGGCAACTACTACCGCCAGATCGTTGCAACGGTCGTCGGTGCGCTCGTGGCTGTGTTTCTCTGCGCCATCGACAATCACTTCATGGGCATCGTCGGCAAGGTCATTTATATCGGATCGCTCCTGCTCCTGATACTGGTCCCCATCGACGGTTATTCGCTGGCCTACAAGTGGGGCGCAGACTCCTGGCTCAATCTTCCGGTCATAGGAAATTTCCAGCCTTCCGAGCTTGCCAAGATCGGCATCGTCATGGTCGCGGGTGAGATCTTCGAAAAGATGCACTCGAAGGAGTATTCGTTTCTTAAAGGATTTATATATTTAGGGGTAGTCTACGGTATCCCGCTCCTGCTCATTCTGAGCCAGCCCGACTTCGGAACGGCCATGGTAATCGTTTTCGCCTTCGTGTGCATGCTATTTGTGTGGGGCGTCAGATACAGATACTTTGTTCTTGCGATCTCATCGGTCATCGTTATCGTCATCCCCCTGGTATGGACCTTCTATCTTGAGGACTATCAGAAGAACAGGATCCTCTCGCTCGTTTTCGAGGGATCTGACCCGAAATCCGAGTATAACCTTATCCAGTCCAAATACGCCATCGCATCTGGCGGCCTTACAGGCAACCACACCGGCATCCTGACATCGGTCCCCGTTAAGGAATCCGACTTCATCTTCGCCGCGATATCCGAACACATGGGCTTCATCGGGACGACGGCCGTCGTGCTGCTGGCATTCTTCTTCATTGCCCGTTCCATGTATGTCGCTTCCCGCGCATCAACGCCCTCCAACTCTTACATCGTCGTCGGCCTCACGGGTTATTACGCGTTCCATTACATCGAAAACATGGGAATGGCAGTCGGCCTTCTTCCCATCACGGGCATCCCGCTTCCTTTCATAAGTCTGGGAGGTACGGCCATGCTGATCAACTTCATATCTTTCGGCATCATCCTCAACATATCGATGTCGAGGATAAGGTCGGGCTGATATTGACCGGTCCTCACAAGACGGGGCTTCTGACATGACTATAAAAGAATATGTTTATAACGAAGACGAGGTGTTCCGTCTTTACAGTGAAGCAGGCTGGGTTGCCTACACCGATGACATGGCAGCCCTCCGCGAGGGATTCATGAACTCGCTCCTGATACTTGCCGCTTACGGGGATGACGGGCTTTTGGGTCTGATCCGCGTGGTGGGCGACGGCGCGACGATCATCTTTATCCAGGATATCCTGGTGTTTCCGTCCTTTCAGCGTCAGGGAGTAGGATCGGCCCTGCTCCGGGCGGTCCTGGAAAGATTTGCGGGCGTCCGCCAGATCGAACTCCTTACGGACAATACTGAGAAGACCAAAGCTTTCTATAACAGCATGGGCTTTCACGAGTTCTCAGAGATCGGATGCTGCGGCTTCATGAAATGCTGAACCGTAACTGCCTGATGACAACAGACAAATGAATACAGGCTGCCCCTCAGATGGGACAGCCTGTTTGTTTTAAGAATGATATCAGGACTTATTTACCCTGCGTTAACTGCGTCAGGTAACTGATCGAGCCGGTCGCCGCGCAGATCGCAAGGATCACCGCGATGATCACTATCCAGATGATGAGAACGCAGAAGTAGGATCTTGCGAAGTTCTTGACGTTGACATTCTTCTTTCCGCCGCATGCGAATACGATGAGAAGGATGAATCCGATGACGGGGATAGCGAAGAGGATCTGGTATCCGAAGTAACCCCACATCGAGATCGGCTGGTATTCAGCGGGTATGTAGGGCTGGTTGTTATTGTTGTTGTTAGCCATGTTATCCCTCCTTATTAAAACTACCTCTGATTATAGCCTCTTTGCCCCTTTAGTTCAATCTGAGGGGAGGGGGAGGCGGATTGAGGTAATTTATGAAATTTCGAAAAAATATGCTAAATATCGCTTGCATTAAACGAATGTTACAGATAAAATACATTTGTGTGGAGGAATTGGGAGTAAACGGGATAAAAAGTGGAGATTTTGGGAACAAAGTCTGAAGCTTGGATCCTGATGCTTCCGTTTAATCACTTCCACCGGGGGAGACACTATTTTGGGCAGAGAGACAAAGAAGATTGACGCTAAGGGAAGATTTTTCCTTTCGACAAAGCTCAAAGAGTCGATGGGCAAGGACCTGGTCGTGACCAACAGCCTTGACGTCGGCTATCTTTGCGTCTATACCCGTGAACATTTCGAGAGTGTCAAAGAGCAGATAAAAGGCTTCAACACCATGGACAAACAGGTCCGTAAGATGAGGAGGGCCATTATCGGCGAAGCTGAAGACGTAACGGTCGATTCCCAGGGAAGAGTAAGCGTATCCGCGGAACTCTGGGGCAGGATCGGCGCCAACCCCGGATCGGAGATATGCCTGTTCACAGATGACGGAAAGATAGATATCTGCACGAAGGATTTCTATGACCATGAGGATCATGACCTGTCGCAGATAGAAGGATTGGAGACTTTGTACAGTGTCGAAGGACTTTGAGTTTAATCATATACCGGTACTTTTCAACGAGTGCATGGAGCAGCTTAACATTAAGCCCGGCGGAATGTACGTTGACCTGACCGCAGGAGGCGGAGGACACAGCGCCGGTATCGCTCAGAGGATGGAAGGCAAAGGGACACTGTTATCCATAGACAAAGACGATACCGCACTAGCGACCTGCATGGAGAGGAAGGCTGACTTCGGTACTGTTGACTGGTACCCCGTCAAGTCTGACTACCGCTATGTTCAGGACATAATCGACGGAATGAAGATGGGAATGGCTGACGGCATCCTTGCTGATCTCGGCGTGTCTTCCTATCAGATCGATACTCCCGAAAGAGGTTTTTCCTACGTTAAGGACGGACCTCTCGACATGAGGATGGATAAGACCGAACACTTAACGGCTGCAATAGTCGTAAACACATATCCCGAGAGGGAACTCGACAGGATCCTCAAGGAATACGGCGAGGAGCGCCATTCCGGAAGGATCGCCGCAGGTATCTGTGAAGCCAGGAAGAAGAAACCTTTCCAGACAACGACGGAGCTTGCCGAGGTCGTCAAGAGATCCATGCCGGCACCGGCAAGGAACGAAGACCAGCATCCTGCAAGAAGGACCTTCCAGGCGATAAGGATAGAAGTAAATCATGAACTCGACGGCTTGACCGAGATGATAAAGGGTGCGATCGCATGCCTTAAGCCGGGCGGAAGGCTCTGCATAATCTCCTTCCATTCGCTAGAGGACCGCATTGTCAAGGAGGCCTTCAGGAAGGCCGAGAATCCCTGCACCTGCCCGCCCCAGTTCCCGCAGTGCATCTGCGGCGCGGTACCGCTGGGACAGGTGATAACGAAAAAGCCGATCGAGGCAACAGAAGAGGAAGTGGCAATAAACTTCAGATCGCACAGCGCGAAGCTGAGGGTGTTTGAGAGGAATGACAGCATTATCTTGAGAAGGTAAACAGAGGACTATCGAAGTGGCAGTTAAAGTTAAGCGTTCATCATCGCGTCTTAAAGACTACGAAGCCGTATCGATGAAGGATACGGACAAAGATATCTCCTCTATCACGGCCGCTGCGGCTGAAGAGGAGAAAACTGCAAGGATCGTTTACAAGAACGGTACTTTCTATACGGTCGACTCTGTTACCGGCGAGATGTCGGACTACAAGACCCGCGGCGCAGCCCGCTACGAGAAGGAAAGGATCGCAAGAGGCGGACCTTCCTCATCAGACGATTACGTTACATCCATGGCTGAGGTCACAAGGCTCAACCGTGAATTCGAAGAAGACATAGAAGACCGTGAGCACACGAGGCTCATCGAAAAGGAAGAAGGCAGGAAGGCGAGGAGACTCACGGGCAGAAGGCTTTTCGAGTCCATCATAGCCATCGGCCTCGTCATCCTTGCGGGCTTTTTCGCATATCTCATGATCTATCCCCAGACTGAGCTGTCCGAGCTTGCAAGAGACAATTCCAATCTCAAGGATGAGATATCCAGGACAAAGACCAAGATAATCGATGCCGAAGAAGACGTTAACGGCATCATCGACATGGATACCGTGAAGGCTCAGGCGCTGGCTCTCGGAATGCAGGAACCTAACCAGAACCAGGTCGTAAATCTTCCCATACCGAACAACGATTCACTGAAGACATCGGTATCCTATGATTCTGACGGGATCAATCCCGAGGCGCTCGCCGAGGCAGAGGATTATCTGGCAGATTATTACAGGAACAATCCGGGTAAGTAGGATCGGTTCGTAAGTCATGGCTGCTATTGAAGAGAAGAACAGAAAGAAGATAACAGGATTCAACGATACATCTTCCAAGGTGCTGGTGTTGATAACGGCAGCCCTTGTTTTTATTTATTCGGCATATGTAGTCTTCACTCTCTACAACACATCCGTAACCGATTATGAGGAGTATGCCAAGGCCGCATCGGGAGACCAGTGGAAGCTCATGACCTATTCTGCCGACCGCGGCATGATCTACGACGTGAACGGCGTTCCTCTCGCATCCAACACCTACGACTTCACGGTCGTATGCTCGCCCAAGGAAGTCAAGTCCGATACCATGAGCCGCGAAGCGATAATCAACGCCTGCGTCAATTTCCTCGGAGTAACATACGAGAAGATGGACCAGATCATCCCTGTGGACCCCAAGGACGGCAAGGACCCCAGGAACCAGGTTGCGGGACGCGACGTGGTCAAGAACATTCCCCAGGAAAAGAAAGAGGAATTCGAAAAGTATCTTAAGGAAAACAAGATCAAGGGCTTCGGCTTTGTTGCCGTTCCCCAGAGATATTACAACTACGGCTCTCTCGCAGCCCAGGTCATAGGCTACGCCAGGAACGACGGCGAGGTGCTTGCCGGCGTTTACGGTCTCGAAGCTTACTACAACGATGTGCTGTCCGGAAGTGACGGTTACAGGTATTCCGAGGTCGACGACATCACGAGCGGCGTGCTCCCTTATTCGGATGCGACTACGGTTGCCGCAAGAGACGGAAACAACATTGTCACCAACATCGATCTCAATATTCAGAGGATAGCCGAGGAAGCCTGCAGGAAGGCCTACGACAAATACAAGCCGAAGAACGGCGTTACTTCTATCGTCATGAATCCTTATACCGGTGACGTCTATGCGATGGTATCGATGCCGGATTACAATCTCAACGATCCTTACGCGATGCCTTACGGAATGGATCAGGAAGCCTGGTCTGTGATGTCGGCGGACGAGCAGATCCGGTACATCATGGGTAACTGCTGGCGCAACAGATGCGTATCCGACACATATGAGCCCGGTTCGACGTTCAAGTCCCTTACGACCTGCATGGCTTTCGAAGAGAACCTTGCAAAGGAAGAGGATGAATTCTCGGATGCCCCCATTAAGCTTTCGGATCAGCACACGATCTCCTGCTGGCTTCAGAAGTCCCGCAGTTACAACCACGGCGTCGAGACCCTCTTCAAGGGCTTCCAGAATTCGTGCAACCCTATCTTCGTCCAGCTTGCCCAGAAGATAGGCATCAAGAAATACTATAACTACGTAAGGATGCTCGGCTTCTACGATAAGACCGGGATCGACCTTCCCGCAGAAGGTACGGGCATCTTCCACACCAAGCCCCAGGAGATCGACATGTCGGTCCTCTCCTACGGCGAGGGTTCCACGGTTACGCCTATCCAGCTCATCATGTCATACTGCGCCATCATCAACGGCGGTGATCTTCTCGTTCCGCACATCGCTAAATACATAACGGACCCCGAGGGCAACATTGTCGATGAGATCGAACCCGAAGTCGTAAGAACGGTCTTCTCCGAAAAGACCTGCGCCAGGGTAAGGACCATGATGGAAGCCGTTGTATCCGACGGTACAGGTAAAGCCGGTCAGGTCGCAGGCTATAATGTTGCAGGTAAGACATCAACGGCTACGATCGACGCCGGCGAGAACAAGGGCGCACACGTTCTTTCCTTCTCATGCTACGCTCCCGCCAACGACCCCAAGATCGCAGTCCTGGTCATATTGAACCAGCCGGAAGACCATTCGGTCGGATCTTCTTCCGCAGCTTCCACGGCAGCCGAGATCGTTGAAGGAACGCTGACATATCTGGGTGTTGAGAGGACCTTCACCGAAGAAGACTACGATGATCTTCTCAAGATGTTCTATGTTCCCAAGGTTGACGGCAAGGCTGTTTCCGAAGCGTCTTCCGCACTTTCGGTAAACGGTCTTACGACGATCTACGGAACACTCGACATGAACTCCAACACGGTGGTCGCAAGGACCTATCCCGACTACACGAATACTCTCTATAAGACAGGCGTCGTCGTCATGTATCCCGAGGGAGTAACCGAAGACCAGATGCTCACGACGAGGGTGCCGAACCTCAAAGGCATGAACGCGATCGAGTGTATCGAAGCGCTCAAGAAGATGAACCTTAACTGCAAGATCGAAGGCGATGTTACGGGTATATGCGTCGAACAGAGCGAGGACCTTGGCGCTGTCGTTCTTGCGGGCAAGATAATCAAGGTAACGATGGGCAACAGCCTGCCCGATCCTTCGGGGACCGGTACGGATGAGACCGGAGAAGGATCCGGAGGAAACCAGGGCAAGCCCGTAGGATCTGACGGTGATGAGGACGGTATCGTAACAACGAGCGAGACCACAGCCGGAGACGATCCCGAACAGGGAGCGGGGTGATCTGATGAATACCGGTGAACTGGCAAAGATCGAAGGTATCAGGATCGTAAGAGGCGGTCCTGATGTTTACATTGATTCCGTCGAGTTCGATTCCAGAAAATGCCGCAAGGGATCGCTTTTCGTGGCGATAAAGGGATTTAATTCGGACGGTCATGAATACATAGCGGCAGCGGCCGCAAAGGGCGCTTCGGCAGTCCTTATCGATTCGGCGAGAGATCTTGAGAAGTATTCTCTTGATAAGATCCTCGAAAAGGCTCAGGATATGGCGGTCATCGAGACAGCCGACAGCAGAAAGGCGCTTGGCATAGTATCGCAGGCGGTCTACGGCCATCCCGAGGAAAGACTCGATATAGCAGGCATCACGGGTACCAAGGGCAAGACCACGATAACCTTCATGTTGAGGTCCATCCTGGAAGCAGCATCTGTCCCTTCGGGCCTGATCGGAACCGTCGTTAACATCGCAGGCGGCAAGAGGATAAAGGCTGAGCACACGACGCCCGAATCTTCGGACCTTTACAAGATGATGAAGGACATGGCGGATTCAGGCGACAAGGCGCTCGTGATGGAAGTATCGTCACAGGGCTTAAAGTACGACAGGTCCTACGGCTTAAGATACAAAGTCGCCGCATTCACAAATCTTTACGAAGACCATATCGCTCCCAACGAGCATCCCGATATGGATGACTATTTCAGGAGCAAGCTCAAGATATTCGACAATTGCGCAACGGGCCTTATCAATGCCGACATCCCTTATAAGGATGAGGCTGCGGAATATGCAAAGGCCAGGTGTGACGTGCTCTTCTACGGTACGGCTCCGGATGCTGATATCAGGGCATATGACATCAGGCACTATTCAGAAGGCTATGAGTCAGGTTCCTTCTTCGAGCTTGAATCGCCCTGGTATAAGGGGCAGATCAGGATAGCCCTCCCGGGAAGATTCAACGTATCCAATGCGCTCTGCGCGATATCCTGCGCGGGCGTTATGGGGATACCTTTCGACGCGGTAAGGAAAGGCCTTGAGAATGCTCATGTTCCGGGCAGGATGCAGCCTGTTCCCAACGACCTCGGCATATCGGTTATTGTAGACTATGCACATAATGCGGCTGCTTTGGAGAACGTACTTTCTACAGTCAGGGAGTATGCCGGTAAGCGTATAATATGCGTATTCGGCTGCGGCGGCGACAGGTCCCGCACGAGAAGGTTCGAGATGGGGGAAGTGTCCGGCAATATGGCTGACCTTACGGTCATAACATCCGACAATCCCAGGACTGAAGACCCCATGGCCATAATCGGAGATATCGTTACGGGCATCAAGCCTACGGCGGGCGTTTTCGAGATAGAAGCTGACAGGGCGCTCGCGATCAGGCATGCGATAAGCATCGCAGAACCCGGCGATGTCGTGCTGATAGCAGGCAAGGGCCATGAGGACTACCAGATCTTTGCAGACCGGACGATACATTTTGACGATGTCGAGGTGGCGATGGAAGCTGCCGGGGCAGTAAAGGAATCAGGACAATGAAGCAGTTTACGCTTGATGAAGTAATATGCGCGATCGGCGGTGATCCGCTCTACAATGTGGAGGATCAGGTCTTCGCGACCGCTGTCGATATCGAAGGCGTTACTACCGATACCCGTAAGATCAGCAAGGGTCAGATCTTTTTCGCTCTGAAGGGCGAGAACTTTGACGGCAACGACTATGCCGCCGAGGCCCTCGGCAAAGGGGCTGTTGCAGTCGTTATGAGCGACAGGTCCAAGGTCCCTGACAAGGGTATCATCATACTGGTCGACGACACGACGACGGCCCTCGGCGCTCTCGCAAGATACTACAGGTTCAAGCTGAACTGCAAGGTCATCGGCATCACGGGTTCCGTCGGCAAGACATCAGTCAAGGAATTCATATCGGAGGTCGCATCGATCTCCTTCAAAGTCTGGAAGACACCCGAAAACCAGAACAACGAGATAGGACTTGCCAATACCATCCTGTCCGCGCCTTCTGATACGGACGTGCTCGTCCTCGAGATGGGCATGAGGGGCAAAGGACAGATCTCTTATCTTACTTCTGTCGCATGTCCCGACATCGCTGTCATTACCGGCATAGGCTTTTCGCACATTGAACTTCTGGGTTCCCGCGAAAACATCATGCATGCCAAGATGGAGATCACCGAAGGTCTTACCGAGGGCGGTGTCCTGGTCGTTAACGGCGACGACGGTTTCCTTCTCGAAAATGCTAAGAAGGAACTTTCCATCAATCACCCTCTGGCGGCAGTGTCCGTCGATAAGGATGAAGATCCCAACAAGATGAAAAACTGCGTGCTCTTCTTCCGCGGATGCAATATAAGCCAGGAAGAGGAAGGCACCAGATTCGATATCGAAGCAAATCTTGCAGGCAAGAGATATTACCGTGAGGATTTCAGGCTTCAGGTGACGGGAAAGCACAATATCCGCAACGCCATGATCGCCTGCCTCTGCCATACGGTCCTCAAGATAGGCACCGCTTCGGAGTTTTCCGAAGACGACGCCAAAGCCCACCTCGAGCTTATCAGGAAAGCGCTCCTTGCGCATGAGAGAAAGCCCGGGCGCGGCGCAAGTTATAAGACCCGTGATTACCTCATCATCAACGATGCCTACAACGCAGCTCCCGAATCGATGGAATCGGCTTTCGAGACCCTGGACTGGATCACGGGCTGTAAGAGGAAGATAGCAGTTCTCGGCAACATGCTCGAGCTCGGCCCGTTCGCGCCGGAACTTCACAGGTATGTCGGTGAGAAGTGCGCATCTTATGACTTTGACAAGATATTCATCACCGGTGAAAATGCCGATGATTTCATTCAGGGAGCCGGGTCGGTCTCTCCTGATATCGATATAATTAAGTGTGAAGACACAGATGATGTCAGGGCAAAGCTGGAAGCTTTCCTTGAGCCCGGCGATGCGGTCCTCTTCAAGGCTTCGCACGCTTTCGGCTTCGAGGGGCTCGCAGAGTATTTCCGCGCGAAAGGTGACGCATGATGGACAAGACCTACGATCAACATACGTCAGGAAAAGTCGATTCCGATATCGAAAAGCTGATCGAACCTTCCGCGGCGAAGGGTACGGAGTCTGTTGCCGCGAGGTTCAGGAAGGCGAGAAAGAGATACAACATCCCGCTCCTCCTCATGATGACGGTCCTCGTCGTGTTCGGCCTCATCGTCCTTTATTCTGTATCCGGCCCTGACGCATACGGCTTATACCAGGATTCCGCATTCTTCCTGAAAAGACAGCTCGCATTTACGATTGCAGGTTATGTCATCTGCCTTGTCATCTCATTCTTCCCGGTGAAGTTTTTCGAGACGAAGGCAGTAACTCTCGCAGCGGCAGGCGGCAGCCTCGGTCTCATAATCCTGACCATGCTCTTCGGCGAGAACTACAACGGCGCCAAGAGATGGATCACTATTGGTCCCATCGACTTCCAGAGTTCCGAGGTCGTTAAGGTCGCCCTGATCCTTGCCTTCGCAGGCTACTGCAGCGCAAGAGCCAGGATGCGCGCCAGGTATGCGAGAAGGAAGGACGGAAAGAAGGAGAAGCTCCTTACCCAGGCCTTCTTCGATTTCATACTGCCGGTCGGCGCGGCTATCCTCGTCGATATCTTTATCCTCGCACAGCCGCACGTTTCCTGCTTCATCATCGTCGCGCTGATCGTTTTTATCTGCACGCTTTCCGCAGGCATCCCCCTGAGGTCCTGGGTCATCGGCGGACTGATCTTAGGTCTGGTCGGAGCTGTCGGGATCGTAATGGCCCTGCTCATCCTCCCGGAAGAAAAGATGGAGAGCATCAGAAGAAACTATACACACGTTTTCAAACGAGTTGAGATATACAGCGAAGACGAATCGTCGACTCTTACCAAGGACGATACCAGACAGGTTGACAATGCCCACAATGCGCTGGGTTCAGGCGGCATGTGGGGTGTCGGCATCGGCAATTCCAGATCCAAATACAACTATGTTTCCGAGGCCCAGAACGACTACATCTTCTCGATCTACGTGGAGGAGACCGGCTTCGTCGGAGGGCTCGTGCTGATACTGATGTTCCTAGTATTCTTTGTCATGTGCGTCACGGTCGTGCTGAAGGCGAATACTCCCTACACCAGGATCCTTTCCGCCGGCTGTACGGCGCTCATCTTTGTCGAGTTTCTGCTCAACCTCTCCGTTGAGCTGCAGATAATCCCTTCAACCGGCGTTACCCTGCCTTTCTTCAGTTACGGCGGAACCGCCCAGGTCACGCTCCTTGCCGCGATGGGCTTTATCCTCTGCGTATCAAGATCCACGCTTCCCCAGGAGCAAAAAGAAGAGGAAGCAATAGAAGAAGTTATCCCTGAAGAAGCAGCCCCTGCTGCTCCCAGGTTATCTGCTGCGGCTGCCGCTCCCGTACAGGTCAGGGCACAGCAGACGAATATACCCGCAACAGACAGAAGGCCGGCCCCGGCTTCCGCGAGAAAGAAGATCAAGAGATGAAGTTTCTTGTCACGGGAGGGGGAACATCAGGGCACATCAATCCTGCACTGACCATCGCACAGGCGCTCAGCGACCGCGCCAAAGAGGAAGGGTCCGAATGCGAGATCATCTTCACCGGACGCAAGAACGGTCTTGAGGGTGAGCTCATTCCCAAGGCAGGCTGGGACTTCCGTGATGTGGAAGCCCTTCCCATGCCCATGAAGCCGACAGCTAAGTTCTTCAAGGCCCTCGCTGCCATGCGCCGCGGCATGAATACCTGCATCAAGATAATCGACGAGTTCAAGCCCGATGCGGTCATATCGACCGGCGGCTATGTAAGCGGCCCGCTCTTAAGGGCAGCGATCCGCCGCAACATACCCATAGTCCTTCATGAATCCAATGCATTTGCTGGCCGTGCCAATAAGGTCTTCGCAAGAAAAGCGGAACTCATACTGACGGGCTTCCCGAATTGTGAGGATAATTTCAAGACCAAAGGCAAAGTCGTTTTCGTCGGCAACCCCGTCAGGAGCAGGGTCTTCGACTACAGCTATGAGAGCGCAAGGGCTGAGCTCGGTCTGGCTGAAGACGAGTTCCTGATCTTCGCGATGGGCGGCTCCCTGGGCTCTGCGACGATCACAGGTTTCATCCTCGACTTCGCGGTCAGGAATCCCCAATACAGGTTCAGGTTAAGCTGCGGCAAGCAGAACACCGTGCCTGTCCCTGACGACCTGCCCCCGAACATAACCGTAAGCGAATATATCGATGATCCCGAGATCTACCTGGCGGCAGCCGATATCTGTATCCTGCGCTCCGGTGCCATAACCTGTGCGGAAGCTTGTGCCGCCGGTGCCTGCGTGGTGTTCATCCCTTATCCTTATGCTGCTCACGACCATCAGACCTACAATGCCGAGTCGATCCGTTCAGAAGGCGGATGCGAAGTCATAGCCGACGATAAGGTCAAAGACGGCCTCGAAAAGATAATCTCCGACCTCGCTGCCGACAAAGACAAGCGCGACAGCATGCGCAAAGCAGCCAAGGCTCTTTCAGTTTCCGATACCACAGACAGGATATGTGATGCCATTTTGGGTGTCATTCGCAAGCAAAACTGATAAAATAGTCTGAGTATGGATGATAACGAACTGAACAGATTATTTGATATGACCGGCGAAGGGGAGGACGATGCCGCAGAAGGCAAGCCTGCCCGCAAAGGCTTTTTCGCGAGATTCAAGCGTGAGAAAAAAGAGAAGAAAGCCTCCAAAAAGGGCCTCCTTGATGACGTCCTGGATTTTTCGGATGACGACATAAACGCCGAAGAGGGAACAGAAGAAGAGCTGACAGAACAGGCTGCGGAAGAAACTGCCGGAGAAACAGCAGAACAGATCCCCGAAGAAAATGCCGAAGGGCCTGCTGATGAAGCGGCCGTTGCATCTCCTGAAAACGAAGATCCCGCAGCAGAAGAAACAGTTGAAGAAACTTCGGAAGTTTCTGAAGAGACTGAAGATGAAGAATCAGGCCGGGAAGAAGGATCTGATGAAGAAGCTCCCGAAGAAGACGCCGAAAGCGAAGAAGAGGGAGGACCTGAAGAAACTTCAGAAGAAGAGGAAGAGCAAGAGCAGGAGATCCCCGAACAGCCTGCAGCTGCCGTAACTCACAAGCGCAAGTACCGTCTCAAGACTCCAGATATCGATATACCGAAGCCTTCCCGCAAAGTCGTGCTCGCATCAGTCCTTGCGCTCCTCCTGATCACGATCGTGCTCCTCGTCGCACTCCATCCCGCATTCAGGGTCAAATACATGAAGATCGACGGCAACATAGTCGTTTCCGACCAGGAGATCCTCGAGGAGACAAAACTCAAATACAACGCCCATCTCCTCTCGGGCATCAGCGGCAATATCCTCGACATCCTCAAGTTCAATTACGGCAAGACCGAAGAGAAGATCAAGAAGGAGAATCCTTACATAAAGGATATCGAAATCTCCGTATCCCTGCCATCGACCGTCAACATCAGAGTCGATGAGCGCGCGAAGATATCCTATGTCAAGACACCGGACGGCTATGCCGCTCTGGACAGGGACGGTACAGTCCTTGAACTGTCATCCGAAGCCGGCGACGTCCGTCCCGTGATAAGCGGTCTTGTCGTTGATTCGGCAACCCTCGGAGACAAGTGCGTCATCGAAAACATAACCGACTACCAGCGCGCGATAATCGTTCTCGGCGCGATCCTCCAGGTCGACAATTCCACGATCGAAAACGATTACCGCATGTTCGCGAATACCGCAGAGATCAGGATCCTGCCTTCCGGCTACATGTTCCTTACGATCTACACTCCGCTGGGCTCGCTCCTTCAGGTCAAGCTCGACAGCACCGAGTCCATCACAGACGACATGACCTGGCTCCGCTACGCCCTGGTATCCGGTGGCTTCGAGAACCTTCCCGACGGCGCCCTCGACATGACAGGCGACGAGTACATATACAGACCTTACTGATACTTTCCAAAAGTCTCCGTTTTCGGGCAAATTAGTCTCCATTTGGAGACACTTTTTTGCATTTTCGGAGACTGCTTTAAAATGAGAAAAGGCTGCTCTTTCGAACAGCCTCATCTTTCTGTCTATCCTTCCTCATCCCAGAAGAGTTCATCTAATGTCTTGCCTAAAGCCTTGCATATGGCGATGCAGAGGTTGACGGTCGGGTTGTAGTCGCCTTTCTCGATAGCATTGATCGTCTGGCGGGAGACGCCGACTCTGTCGGCCAGGTCTTGCTGCGACAGATCCAATGCGGCCCTGGCGGATTTCAGTTTAAGATTCTTCATCGGCCATCGCCTCCTTCTTGTCGATCCTTGCTTTGATGAGCATCTCTATGCCCATGGCGAAGAAGAAGATACCGGAGATCATTGTGTAGAGCTGGATGCGTGAATTGACCATAACAATCTCGGCGATCGCTACGATGATCTCAAACAGACCGACTATGGTGTAGATGATCGCCAGGGGCATCCTCTTATCCTTCATTCCGATTAATGCATCGTTGATGTCTGCCTGGATAATGAAGACCAGGATCCCGGAGAGACAGACGATGATGCCGTACTCAAAAGGCTCGAAAGGATGTCTGCCGGTAAGAGTGGACAGTGTCGGCAATGCGAGTGCTACCAGGATCATTATGAGCAGGGCATTGAAAGCTGCCGTGCCGCGGGCCTTGACCTGTCTTTCGTCGAAGTCCTTATCCGTGTTCTTGTTGCCGAGGATGGCAAGACCTACGCAGGCTGCGATGAAGAAAGCCGTGACTATGACGAGCATCGAGATGCTCCAAAAAGAATAACCGTAGGAATCGAGGATGATGCCGCAGCGGATGTTATATTCGGCATCTTCCATCGTTGCGCCTTCCCTGACTTCCGGATCTATCAGGACAAACATGCCTTTATCGAATACGGTAAGATCCCCTGTCTTTACCGTGCCCTTGCCTGTCTTCCCGGTGTATACGGCCTCACTCTTTATGTCCGCTGTATTGATCCTGATATTGTAGTTTAAGTCTTCGGGTCCCTCGATGTCGATCGTGAAGCCGCAGCTTTCTCCTGCGGGGTTAAAGTAGATCGGATCGATCAGGGTCTTCTCGACTCTGTTATCTTTCACCTTTACGGGTATCGATACAGTTGATGTCTGGTCGTTGTTTGTAAGTCCTGTTGCGATCGCGAGCAGGATGATGACTGCTATAGAGACGATCATTGTTATCATGCGTGATTTCTTTGCCATGGTTATCCACCTCCTTGTTCATGAGCCCATAGTAACACCCGTTTGACACAATGTCAAGTATATTTGACAAAAAGTCTTGAAAATTTTTCTTTGTGCCGGAATTGCCTGTTTTTTGACCATCAATCGGACGGGGAGGGGGATATAGTAGGTTATAAACTTTCGGAAAGGTTCACATGCGCGTGCGTTACGCAGATGACACGATATTATAATATAAATGGTTTGACCGCTTGATTTCTTTAGGTTAAAATTACATGTGGTATTATATTGTTAATGGGTGGAATACCCCGCAATGTGATTAAATTCTAATCAAACTGCAGTGACGGAGGAACTAAGGATGGCTGAAAGCAAATACACTTATTCACTTGACGAATCAAATGCTGCTAGCATTAAGGTTATCGGTGTAGGCGGAGGCGGATGCAACGCCGTAACACGAATGGTCGAGAGCGGTGTCCAGGGAGTCACCTTCATTACGATCAACACAGACAACCAGGCTCTTGCAAGATCCAAGTCAGATATAAAGCTTCAGGTAGGTGAGAAGGTTACTCGCGGCTTAGGCTGCGGCGCAGATCCTTCGAACGGCGAGAAGGCCGCTGAAGAGTCCAGAGAAGAGATCGCAGAGGCGATCAAGGACACAGACCTCCTGTTCATCACGGCAGGCATGGGCGGCGGAACCGGTACAGGTGCAGCTCCCGTTGTTGCCCAGATCGCAAAAGAGAACGGCATCCTTACAGTAGCTGTTGTTACGACTCCTTTCTTCTTCGAAGGCGAGAGACGTGCAGCTAACGCAGACCGCGGAATCCGTGAACTGCAGAAGAACGTAGATTCACTCATCGTAGTTTCTAACGACAAGCTCCTTCAGATCGTGGATGACAACACATCCGTTGACGAAGCTTTCAATATGGCTGACCAGGTACTGAAGTTCGGTGTTGCCGGCATCTCAGACCTCGTAGCTATTCCCGGACTTATCAACCTCGACCTCGCTGACGTTAAGAGAGTCATGGCTGACGCAGGCGTATGCCACATGGGTATCGGCCGTGCTTCCGGTGAGGACCGTGCACAGTCCGCTATCAGACAGGCTATCAACTCACCTCTGCTCGATACGACTATCGACGGCGCTACAGGCGTTATCGTTAACTTCACGGGCGGACGCAACATGAAGCTCACCGAGATCGACAAGGCTTCCACGATCGTTCGTGAGGAAGTTTCTCCCGAAGCCGAGATCATCGTCGGTGCAGTTATCGATGATTCTCTCGAGGACGAGCTCATGATCACGGTCATCGCTTCCGGATTCGACAATACAGTAAATGCATCTGCAGGCAGAAAGGCATCCACATCCGTTCTGTCCCGCAGCAATCCTCAGCTTATCACTGAGAAGAAGCCCCAGCCTCAGGCTCCCAGGACTGAGTATCAGCCCAAGGCACAGGCTCCGGCTCCCGAAGCTCCCGCTCCCAAGGCAGCGCCCGGATTCCTCTTTGGTGACGATTCCGTAAAGGGTGCAGCTCAGCAGCCCGCAGCTCCTGCTCCTCAGCCTGTACAGGTACAGCCTGTTCAGGTACAGCAGATCCCCGTTCAGCAGATCCCTGTACAGCCCGTTCAGGTTCAGCAGATACCTCCTCAGTATCAGCAGCCTCAGGCTCCCGTACAGCAGCCTCAGATGGGCGGTCACCCTCAGGCAACCGTAGCTCCCGCAGTTGATGATAAGCCTTCCAAGTCCGCGAAGCCCTGGTTCATGTTCGGCAAGGACAACAATCAGAACTGAGCCGGCTCAGGAGCGTAGCAGCAAATGATCTGTCCTTATTGCGCGAAAGACAATGACAAAGTAGTCGATTCACGTGCGTCCGAGTCGGGTTATGCCATAAGACGCAGAAGAGTATGCCTTGAGTGCAACAGCAGATTCTCAACGATTGAAAAGATCGAAGGGTTCCTTCCGACCGTTATCAAGAAGAACGGGACGAAGGAGCCCTTTGTTCCGTCAAAACTGAAGACGAGTCTTGAGATCGCATGTTCGAAGAGACCCGTTTCCAACCAGCTCCTGACTGATATCGTATCCTGTGTCGAAAACGATATAATGCAGAGATACAGGCAGGAGATAACGAGCAACGAGATCGGCGAGTACGTCATGAAGAGACTTTACGAAGCCGACAAGGTTGCATACGTAAGATTTGCATCGGTCTATAAGGATTTCACCGATCCCGAGAGCTTCGCGACAGAGGTTGCAAAGTTCTCCAGCATGGAAAGTCCCGAGAAGACTGACGATCAGTGGGGTGCCGCAGAGACGGCAGACGATAAAGAAGGCAACGAACAAGAGAGGTGAATGAAGTATGGCAGCAAAGAAGATCCTTTTGGTAGATGACGATCCCGGTATCATCGAAGTATTGAGACTCTACTTCGAGAAGGAAGGTTATGTGGTATCCACATGCAGTCAGGGCGACATGGCTCTGGCAAGCGTTGAATCCTTTAAGCCGGATATCATATTGCTCGACCTGATGCTCCCCGGCATGGACGGCAACGATATATGCAGAGAGCTCCGCAAGACATCGGATATCCCCGTTATCATGCTCACTGCAAGAACAGATACACTCGATAAGGTCCTGGGCCTCGAGCTCGGCGCCGATGACTACATCGCAAAGCCTTTCGAGCCTAAGGAAGTCCTGGCAAGGGTCAAGGCTGTCCTGAGAAGATCCGAGAGCAAGCCGGAAGCAGATACTGCCGCAGCTCCCGATTCTTCCGAGATCATCACATATCCCGGTTTCTCCGTTGACAAGGTAAGATACGTTGTCACGATCGACGGCGAGGAGATCTTCATGCCGCCGAAGGAACTCGAGCTCCTGTTCTTCCTGGCATCCAACCCGAACCGCGTATTCACCCGTGAGCAGCTCCTTGAGAATGTTTGGGGTTATGACGTATATGTCGAGTCAAGGACGGTCGATGTTCACATCAAGCGTATCCGTGCCAAGATCGAGAAGCCCGATGTTGAGCATGACTGGTATATCCAGACCATTTGGAGCAAGGGTTATAAGTTCGTAACCAAGTAAAAGAGCCTTGTTATGAAGAATAAGAAGGTATCGGCAAATTTTGCCGTATTCATCATATCATTCCTTATATTCACAACGGTTCTTGTTTTCGCGCTGCTGTTGTTCCTTTCCTATGAGAACATGTACAACACCAAGGCGTCCGAGACGATCGAAAATACGGATCTTGCAGCGAAGAGTCTTGCCTCAGACATAAATTCCGTTATCCTTGACGGAACGGATTTCGTCTTTACCCGTGACAATGACGGCACGGGTAATCTTGAACGCACGATGATGATCGAAAAGTTTGTCAGATCCAAGATCTACAGTGCCAGGAGCGAAGTCCTCATATCCGACATCGATGGCGTAGTCTACATGACGAATCTTAACGAGGCGACCGAATCGAGACTGCTCAAGGTCGTTTTCGACAGCAGTGCCAAATACAGCATAAGCGACCAGAAGGGCAAGGATATGCTCAAGGAGGCCGATAAGAAAGGCTATTCCGGCATCAGCAGCATGGACAACAACACGATCGAGACTGTCTGCTGCGAGAGCATCGTCGGATCAGGATATTTCGTCATCGTATCGAGTGCGGTCCCGGCTTCCGATATCATGAGCGATTACATGGTGCTCGTCGTCGAGCCTGCGATAGTCGCTCTCATCGCGTCGATCGTCCTCTACGTAATGTTCATGTGGCTGTCCCTGCGCCCCGTGCGTAACATCTCCGGCGTTATCCAGAAGGTTTCCGAAGGCGACTACACGGCCCGTGTCGATGAAGCCTATACCAATTCCGACAGTTTCATGAACTTCACCGTAACATCCGAGTTTACGGAGATGGGAAATACCGTTAACAACATGATCGAGTCCCTCCAGAACCAGGAGAAGGACAGGGAGATATTCATATCGTCCGTAGCACATGACATAAGGACGCCGCTGACTTCTATCAACGGCTTCGTGACCGCCATGCTCGACGGTACGATCGGCGACAACGAAAGACCCAAATACCTTGAGATAATCAAGATGCAGGTCGGCAAGATCAAGTCACTCGTAACTTCCATGACCGAAGCTTCGTCGCTGTCTCATGTGTCGCCCGACATGATGGAGGAATTCAATGTCAACGAGATGCTCTGTGACATTACGGACGACCTCGAGAGCCTTTTCGAGCAGAAGAACATAACCCTCGTAAAGTCCCTGGATCCCGGGCCTCAGATAATCGCATACGGCGAGACGATGGAGCTCGGGCGTGTCGTCAGCAACATAATCACCAATGCTATCAAGTTCACTCCGGTAGGAGGCAAGATCAAGATATCAACGGAGACCGACAGGAAGGAACGCAAGATCTGGATCACGGTCGACGACTCGGGTCCCGGCATCCCCGCGGACAAGCGCCAGAGGATCTTCGAGAGCTTCTACAAGGGTGATCCTTCCCGTAAGCAGGAGGGCTTCGGCCTGGGTCTTTATATCTGCAAGCAGATCCTGATGGGTCACCGCCAGACGATAGTCTGCGAAGAATCGACAGAGCTCGGAGGAGCCAAGTTCATTTTCTCATTCCCTTACCCGCCGGAGGCATAAATGGCAGGGGTCTCATTAAGCAGCAAAAAGAAACTTGCGGAGGAAGTCTGGGATAAGCTCAACAAGGAGTTTCCGGACTCTGCCTGTTCACTCGAAAAGGACAGCCCCGACCGTCTTGCGGTAAGGGGGATCCTCTCTGCTCAATGCACTGACATTACTGTCAACAAAGTATGCCGTGTACTCTTCGAAAAATATCCTTCGATGGCTGATATCCTTAAGGCTGATATTGAAGACATAGAAGCCCTTATCAAGCCCTGCGGACTCTATAAAGCCAAGGCGGGATCCGTCAGGGAATTCGCCCGTCTTTATGAGGAGGAATGGGGCAGGGAAGTGCCCTCTTCAAGGGAGGAACTGATGCGCTGCAAGGGCGTCGGCAGGAAGATCGCAAACCTCATCATGGGCGAGATCTATGAGATCCCCGCAGTTGTCGTCGACACGCACTGCAAGAGAGTAATGTACAGGATAGGACTTACTTCATCGACGGAACCCCTGAAAGCCGAGAAAGACATCTGCAAGGTCTTCAGCGAGGATAAGTGGATCAGGTTAGGACATCTTGCGGTCGACCTCGGAAGGAAATACTGCAAGTCTTCAAGGCCTGACTGCACGGCATGCCCCCTCAACGGGATATGCAAAAGGAGGGACCTGTGAGAGTAACTTTGACAAGCCCTGTCGTCTCCCTCTACGGCATAGGTCCGACTGCAGCGGAAAAACTCGCAAAGCTCGAGATCTACAACATATACGATCTCATTACATATATCCCCAGAAGGTATAACGACTGGAGCAATATCTCCGACATAATGCAGGTCGGAGAGGACCTTGAAGTGTCCTTAAAATGCATGGTGCTCACCATGCCTTCCTTCAACCCGAAAGGCAGGCTCAAGCCGATAACGTTTTTCGTCGGTGACAAGGGCATCAGGATCAAGGTGACCTTCTTCAACCAGCCCTATCTTGCCGATAAATACATGAGGGGAGACGAGGTCTTCTGCCACGGCAAAGTTACTGTCTTCAACGGCGGTCTCCAGCTCGTAAATCCCTATATGGAAAAGGTCTCCTCAGTCGATGAGGACGAGCTCGTAAAACCCGTATATAAACTCACGGCGGGGATCACTTCCAAGCAGATATCCAAGTGGGTCAAGACGGCTCTCGATCTTTGCGGTGACCAGATGCTCCAGGTGATACCTGAAGAGGTCGTAAGAAGGAGAGGATTCGTGTCTCCTTCCGAATGTTACCGCATGATCCATTTTCCTTCTGATATAGATGAAGCAAGACGCGCAAGACAGCAGATCGCATACGAGGAATTAGTACTCCTCGGTATAGGCATGAGGATGAGCCAGAAGAGGAATTCGGATGAGATCGCGCCTGCCGTGATCCCTTCGGGTTCGCTCCCGCAGGATAAGGCTCTTGCCTGGAAGAAGATAGTCGCTAACTTAGGTTTTGAACTGACGGAAGATCAGAAGAATGCGATAAAGAACATACAGCAGGATCTCATGAAGGATGCGCCCATGAACAGGCTCGTTCAGGGTGACGTCGGATCGGGCAAGACGGCCGTTGCGATCCTCGCTATGGCCATGACCGCGATAATGGGTTACCAGTCCGTATTGCTCGCGCCGACATCAGTTCTCGCGACACAGCATTTCAACACTGCTCTAAGCATCCTCAAGGGCAGCGGCATCGAGTGCGAGCTCCTCCTGGGAAAGACTACTCAGGTTGAGAAGACGAGGATAAAGAAAGCGATAGAGAAAGGCAGCGCGAAGGTCATAATAGGAACGCATGCCCTGCTTACGGATGACATAGTGTTTTCGGATCTCGCTCTCGTCATTGCCGATGAGCAGCACAGGTTCGGAGTAAAGCAGAGAAGCAAGCTCCTCGTAAGGAAGACTCCTTCCGGCTTCGGTCCCAACAGCGTGCATAATCTCGTAATGACCGCGACCCCGATCCCCAGGACTCTTGCGATGGTCCTCTACGGCGACATGGATACGACCGTGATCAAGCAGAAGCCGAAGGGCAGGATCCCCGTCAAGACATACTTTACAGGCAGCAAGGATTCGAAGGATATAAAGGAACTCATCATGTCGATGATGAATGCAGGCGACCAGGTCTATATCGTCTGTGCAAAGATCGACGATGAGACGGAAGAAGAAGGGACGTTCTTCTTAAGATACGATGAGACCGACGATGCCATCACGAGCGTCGTACAGATGAAGGAAAAGCTCGACAAGTGGGGCATCACTAAAGACTATCCGGCCGGCATCCTTTACGGACCCATGCCCGAAAAAGAAAAACTCGCGGTGATGGAACGTTTCTCCGAAGGTTCGGTAAAGATCCTGGTATCCACGACCGTTATCGAGGTAGGTGTCGATAATCCCAATGCAAACGCGATGATCATCATGGATGCGGACAGGTTCGGACTTTCCACCCTCCATCAGCTCCGCGGACGTGTCGGAAGGGGAGGCAGACCGAGTTACTGCCTGCTCGTATCCGAGAATAGATCAGAGAATGCGCTCATGAGGATGAAGATGATGTGCGAGTCCTCGGACGGCTTTGAACTTGCAAGGAAAGACCTTGAGCTCCGCGGTCCAGGTGACTTCTTCGGCACGCGCCAGCACGGTATCCCCGCACTGCGCGCAGCCAACCTTTATACCGATCTCGAACTCGCAAAACAGGCGGTCACGGAAGTCGGTGACGTACTGGGATCAGGTACTGAAGAAGCATCAAGGATAGAGAAAAATATCAAGGAACTTTTCGACTTGAGATTTGCATCATCAGAGAGGACATTGTAATGCCGAGAGTAATAGCAGGACAGTATAAGGGAAGAGTGATACAGGCTCCTCCGGGAGACAAGACGAGACCTACCACGGACAAGGTCAAGGAGGCCTTGTTTTCGATAATACAGACCAGAGTTCCCGGCGCGCGTGTGCTGGATATTTTTTCGGGCTCCGGACAGATCGCTATAGAGGCTCTTTCGCGCGGTGCCGACAGGGCCGTGCTCGTCGAGAGGAACGGCAGGGCATGCGCGGTGATAAGGGATAACCTGGGCAAGATCGGCATTGCGGAAGAAGAGGCATACCTCATGAGGATGAATGCTCTGGATGCCTTGACTTTGCTTGGAAAGAAGGGAGAGGTTTTTGATATAATCTATATGGATCCTCCCTATAAGGAAGCCAAGGCACAAGCGGCTGCTCTGGCTTCAGTGATCGCAAGGGATGATCTCCTTTCTGAAGACGGTTTGCTGATAGTCGAACATTCGAAGGAAGATGACGTCGCAGGAGCGACAGAGGACCTCGAGTTCTTTCGTTCTTGTAGTTACGGACTTACAGTGATAACATTCTTTAAGAGGGTTAATAAATAATTATTTACAGGAGGCGGACTTGAAGACTTATCTTTTCCCCGGTACATTCGATCCTTTCACGAGAGGACACCGCGACATTGCACGCCGCGCGTCCGGTCTTTGTGACAAGCTCATTATCGCGGTTATGGAGAACTCTGCAAAGAAGCCTGTCTTCTCTCCGGATGAGAGAGAGCAGATGGTACGCCTTTCGATCTCGGAATATGATAATATCGAAGTGATACAGTCCTCCGGACTTTTGGTGGATCTGTATAGGGAGATGGACTGCTGCGCCGTCGTAAGGGGCATCAGATCCGAGTCTGATTTCAGGTACGAAGCGGAACTCGCTCTCGCCAACAGACTCCTTTGTCCTTCATATGAGACTGTACTGATCCCCTGCAGGGATGACATGTCCCTCATCAGTTCCAGTATAGTCAAGGAAGTTGGTCACTACGGAGGGGATATATCCAAGATGGTTCCCGCCGAGATTGTAGACATGGTTAAAAACAAACTTACTGAAAGGAAGTTGTAATTATGGAAAATAATTCGAATCAGGGAAGATATGACCCTTTGACACATATCGATTACATGATCGATACGATCAAGGATGCCACTAGCGTTCCTTTCACGGACAAGTGCTCCATCGAGAGAACGGAGATGATCAATTCCCTCCAGACTCTTAAGAACAATCTCCCCGGCACCATCTCCCAGGCTAACGATATCGTTGCACGTGCACAGGACATCATCAGCACCGCACGTGACAAGAACAAGAAGATCATCGACGATGCCAACAGGATGTATGCCCTGAAGGTCAACGATCACGAGATCACGAGAGGCGCAAGGGAGCAGGCTGCAGAGATCATCGCCAAGGCAGAGGCTCAGGCAGAGGAGCTCAGAAGAGACGCTCACCTCTATGTCAAGCAGCAGCTCGAAAGACTTAATGAGACATTGGCAGAGAGCACGGCTAAGGTTCAGACGAACCTTAAGGAGATCGATTCCGCGATCGACAATCTCTAATATCAACCAAAGACTTTAGTTCGATCCCGGTGAATATTTCTTATGCGGAAGATTCAGCGGGATCTTATTTTATAGAAGGGGGTGATCTGAATGTTATTAGGTTGTGAGATCATTAACTTTGATGTTTTCGATGACGACAGGATAGGTATCTTATCGGACGGCAACGACAGCGAAAATGCGTGCCGCCTGCGCAACATGACCGCCCTCATCGGCAGGAACAACACAGGCAAGACCTGCTTCATGAACGCGTTCGAGTTCATAAGGGATTCCGTTGTCACGAACGTTGCTGACGCCGCCATCAAGGACTGGCGCCCGGGCTTTGCGAACATGGTCTGCGACAGGACCAAGCCCGCTGTTTTCAAGATGTTCTTCAAGGTCCGTGACAAGATTACTTTCAAGTCCAAATACATCAGATACGAACTTGCGATCGGCGCCGATTCCTATGGCAGGCCCTATGTCGCATCAGAGAAGGCCGTAAGGTCCGATAAAGCTCCTGACGGCAACGGTTATGTTCAGGTCACGATCCTCGACATGGAGCGTGGCTCGGGCTCCATCGCTTACCCTAAGGCGGCTCCCGGAGACATGGGCGCCATCGAGATAGAAGACGAGCATCTGACCGCTCTTTCAGTCTACGGTAAACTCTCAGGCTACACGGATATGTGCGATCTCTACAGGGAGATCTCGGGCTGGTTCTTCTGCAAGTTCTCGATCGATTCCGCCGATACCGATTACTTCAGCGGCGGCAAGGCTCCGGGCGGCCACAAGCACCTTAACAGCACCGGCTCCAATGTCAGGAACGTCCTCGAGTATCTTAAAGCCGAGAACGAGGAGATCTACCAGTCGACCGTTGAATCGATCAAGGCCAAGATCCCCAACATGAAGAAGAAAAAGAACCTTCCGGCCGATCTTGCCGATTCGCCCGACAAGCTCTTCTTATATCTCCTTCTCCTGAACGACAAGAGCCCGCGCTCCACGATCTTCATGGAGACTCCCGACAAGGACCTCTACCACGACATGGTCGATGTCCTTGCAGACGAGATGCGCGAATATTCTATAAAGAACAAATACAGCCAGATCATATTCTCGACGCATAACCCCTACATTATGGAAGACCTGTCACCGATGGAAGTCTGGGTGTTCACGAGGTCTTTCGATAAGGAAGACGGAGATGTGAGTATCAATTGTGCGGGATCCGATCCTCTGGTAGACGAACTCTTCCGCCAGGGCGTCGGAATGGGCGCTATATGGTACGGCGGACACCTCGATCAGGAGGATCAGGAATGAACATTGAGATCCTCGCAGAAGACAAATCCGGTGCAGTAGTAGTAAAGAGGATGGTCGAAGCGATCTGCCGCAAGGAACTCGGGGAGGATATCCCCCAGGTCGAAGTGCGCCCTCACAGGGGCTGCGGCAAGCTTCCCGACGACATGAAGGCCAAACCCGGCAAGTTCGCGAGCGGGCTTCTGGATCTGCTCCCCGCCAAGTGCCGTGCCTACGAGAATATTTACGGGAACGGCGACCTGATACTCGCCGTCGTGATGGATTCCGATAACAATGATCCGGCCCAGCTGAGAGCAGAACTCTACGCGGTTACGAGCCAATTTGCTCCGGACATAAGATGCGTCATAGGTCTTTGCACCGAAGAAGTCGAAGCCTGGCTCCTGGGCGACCGCAAAGCCCTGCTCGAAGCCTATCCCGAAGCCGATGTAGATCTTATAGATTCCTATCAGCAGGACAGCGTCTGCGGCACCTGGGAACTGCTCTGCAAGGCCGTCTGCCCCGACACATACAAGAGCATAATCGAAGTCGGGTATCCTGCTATCGGCAACTACAAAGCCAAGTGGGCTGACAACATCTCAAGCCACATGTCGCCCGACAGCAACCGCTCGCCGAGCTTCCTCCTTTTCGCCAATGCTCTCACCGCAGCGATCAAGAATCCCGCTCCCGTAAAGAGCATCCACAGGAGATCTTTCTGATGGGGAAGAACATCTATGTCCACATCCCTTTCTGTGAGCGAAAATGCCCTTACTGTGACTTCTATTCCATAACGGACAGAACATCATCTTCAGCCTATGTCGATGCCCTGATAAAAGAAGCAAGAGCTTTCGCGGAGTCAGGCGTGGTATTCGAACCCAACGGATCAGACGACACCCTTTACATCGGAGGAGGAACGCCTTCATCGATAGATGCAGGAGACATTGCAAGACTCGTTGAAACGTTAAGGGAAATCTATTCTCTTTCTTCTGATGCTGAGATTACGATAGAAGTCAATCCATCTTCTCTTACGGCCGGTAAAGCCGCCATATATAAGGATGCCGGCATCAACCGCGTATCCATGGGCGTACAGTCCCTGGACGATGATGTCCTTAAGACTCTCGGCAGGCTTCACGATTCGGAGGGAGCAAGGCGCGCGATAGGGATATTGCAGGAAGTATTTGACAATATCTCCTGCGATCTCATGAGCGGCATACCGGGACAGACTTTGGGATCCCTCTTATCGGGTGCGGAAGAACTCATGTCACGCGGCATAAAGCATGTGAGCTGTTATTCCCTGAGCCTTGAAGAAGGGACCGTTTTCGAGAAGAAATATATAGACAATATTGAAGAATCAGTCCCGCCTGAGACTGAGAGGGAGATGTACCACAAGGTGAGGGAGGTCCTGGCACAAGGAGGCCTTCTGCCTTATGAGATATCCAACAGCGCTGTCCCCGGCTTTGAGAGCCGCCACAACCTCAACTACTGGGCGGGCGGCAATTACTATGCTTTCGGCGCAGCTGCCGCAGGTTACCTGCAGGATATGAGATTCACGCATCCCGCATCAGTTGCTGATTACATAAAGGCGGCAGATGACCTGACACCCGGCAGGATCAAAGAATATTTCGATAACAGGACCTTTCAGTCTGATCTTATCGTTACGACCGATATCATGACGGAAGAAGAGAAGATGAAGGAATACCCTTTCCTCGCCTTAAGGACCAACGCAGGCATGAATACAAGCCGTTTTAAGGATATGTTCGGAAAGGATATACATGATGTCTTCGGCGATGCGATCGCAAGGAACATTGAAAGAGGTTTGCTTGTGCAAGACGGTGACCGCATCTTCCTGACTGAGAAGGGCTTTGATCTTGCAGATATGGTCATAAGGGATATGATCTGACAGAAAATGATTTATAGCGAATACAGAGATGTTATAATCTTTCGAAAAGAGAGGTATTCTGAATGGGTATAGAGGATTTTCTGAGTTCAGGCAACATGAGGCTCGACCGGCAGCTGAAGTTTACGGCTGAGATCGACAAGATGACATCGGTATACAGAAGAACGATGCTCTTAAGCGGCGTACGCAACGAGAACGACGCGGAACACTCCTGGCACATTGCCGTGATGGCGCTGCTTTTCAAGGAATACTGCGTTGAGGAACCGAGCGTTGAACGCGCGATAAAGATGTGTGTCGTTCACGATCTTATCGAGATATATGCTGGCGATACTTTTGCATACGATACCAAGGCCAACGAATCCAAGGCTGACCGTGAGGATGCTGCTGCGGATAAGCTCTTTTCGCAGCTCCCTTCAGAACAGGGAGAAGAGATCCGTTCGCTCTGGGAAGAATTCGATGCGATGGAAACTGTTGACGCCAAATATGCGGCCTGCCTTGACCGCCTCCAGCCATTCCTGCACAACACACTGACTGAAGGTCACACATGGCGCAATAACGGCGCCGTATGTTCCCAGGTCGAACAGCGCATGAAGATAATCAAGGACTTCATGCCGGAAGTCTACGAATGGGTAAGTAAGAACCTTGACCGCAGCGTTTCTTTGGGCTGGCTTGACAGGTGATGAAGAGGGGCACCCCTTGTTATGTGTTTACCTTCCGGGGGATGTGCCTTCTAACAGATCTTCCGTCAGTTGCTTCAAACGTATGGATATTCCCGGTGATCAATGCCTCCTGTGACGGAAAATGAGTTTCAGCAGATAAGAAGCGGTCCTCCTGGTCAGTTAAGCTCATATTGGGGCAGAATATGGGCATTCTCCGATTCCAACCGATAATCATTGACTATTAACTTCATTAAGAGTATATTCTATTTGGCACTCGATGAGTGAGAGTGCTAATTCGACGAAAGGAGCCCCGGAGAATGGATCTTGATCCCCGTAAGAAGGAAGTCCTGCATGCCATAGTGGACGATTATGTATCTACTTTCGAGCCTGTCGGATCGAAGTCTCTTATCGAGCGTCACGGCTTTGACGTAAGTTCTGCGACATTGCGTAATGAGATGGCAGACCTTGAGCACATGGGGTTCCTGGAAAAGCCCCATACTTCCGCAGGCCGTATCCCGTCTGACAAGGGATACAGGGAATATGTCGATTCCCTCATGAAGGTTGAGCCCCTCTCCCGCAGGGAGCAGGCTAAGATCGAAGAGAATATCAAGTCTTCCGTCGGCGAGCTCAAGGACCTTATCAAGGGCGCTGCAGATACGTTGTCACAGGCAACGGGCTTTGTAAGCCTTACATGTTCGCCCAGACTTAAGAAGAGCTACCTTACCCAGCTCAAGATCTTGATGATAGAGCCCGGCAAGGCGCTTGTCGTAGTCGTTCTGTCGGCAGGCGTTGTCAAGGACAAGCTCGTAAGGATACCTAATTTCATTACCGATAAGCAGATCTACGACATATCCAACGCGATCGAGAAGAACATAACCGGTAAGCCCCTGGACGAGATAACGCTCATTACCGTATCCTCTGCTCTCAAGGGTGGTTCCGATATCCCCGACTCACTGCTCAATCAGGTGCTCTATGAAGCTTATGCCGCGATAAAGCAGGCTGACAGGATGGATGTATATCTCGAGGGCGAGCACAGGATGCTGTCCCTGCCTGATTTCAGTTCCATGGGCAGAGCGACGCAGCTCTTAGGATCTCTTGCCGATGACGGCATGGTCGCAGGCTACTTGAACGAGATGGAAGCACAGGATAAGCCCAATCAGGATTCCTACATGATCAGGATCGGCCAGGAGATCACCCTGGAGGGCTTCGACGACTGCAGCTTCATCACGACCACCTACAACATGGGCGACGGCGTACAGGGCAATATAGGCGTAATAGGACCTAAGAGGATGGAATATTCCAAGGTCATATCACAGATCGATTTCGTCAAGAAGAACCTTGATGAACAGATAAAGATAATCAACGAATAAGAAAGGATGGATGAGATGGAAAATAACGACGAGATCTTTTTCCCTCAGGATGAAGAAGAAACGGCTGAACAAACCGTGATCTCCGGAGACGAAGAAGCCGAAGAGGCTGTCGCAGAAGATCAGGATACAGCAGGAGCACCCGGATCTGATGACGAAGATGACGATGAGGAAGAGGGCGTTCAGGATGATCCTTCATCTGACAGGGAATTACTTGAAGCAAGATATATGAGCCTCTATGCAGAGTATGAGAATTACCGCAAGAGGAGCATGAAGGAGAAGGAGAGCCTTTACGCAGATGCAGTAGCTGATGTTACGGGAAGTTTCCTGGGCGTTATGGACAACATCGACAGGGCTCTTGCAACGGCAAAGAGTGCAGATGCCAATTCTGCCGAGGATGTCCTCAAGGGCATCGAGATGATCTCCAAGCAGACAGCTGATGTCCTGACCAAGATCGGCGTGGAGGAGATTGAGTGCAAGACGGGCGACGCTTTCGATCCCGCACTGCATGAAGCGGTAATGCACATTGATGATGATTCTTTAGGCGAGGGTGTTATATCAGCCGTATTCGCCAAGGGATATAAGTACAAAGACAAAGTGATCAGACACGCAGTGGTCCAGGTCGCAAATTAATCTAAAGGAGAAACTATTATGGAATTCAACGAGTATATGGGATTAAGATCCAGCCTGGTACCCACTGTTATCGAGCAGTCCTCAAGAGGAGAAAGAGCATATGATATCTTTTCGAGACTCCTGAAAGAGAGGATCGTTATCCTTTCCGAGGAAGTAAACCATGTAACTGCAAGCCTCATCACGGCCCAGCTCCTCTTCCTGGAAGCTGAGGATCCCGATAAGGACATCCAGTTCTACATCAACAGCCCCGGAGGATCCGTATCCGACGGTCTCATGATCTACGATACGATGAAGCTCATCAAGCCTGACGTTCAGACGATCTGCATGGGTATGGCAGCTTCCATGGGTTCTGTGCTCCTGGCTGCAGGCACACCCGGCAAGAGATGCATCCTTCCCAACGCCGAGGTCATGATCCACCAGCCTTTGGGCGGAGCCCAGGGACAGGCAACCGAGATCCTCATTGCAGCTGATCACATCAGAGATACAAGGCAGAGACTCAACCAGATCCTGGCTGACGCATGCGGCAAGCCGATCGAAAAGATCATGGAAGACACCGACCGCGACCATTGGATGAAGGCAGAGGAAGCATTGGAATACGGGATCGTAGACAAGATCCTTACAAGTAAGAAATAACCTGAAAGAATATTTAGGAGGCGATAAAAATGGCAAAAGTAATAGGTATAGATTTAGGTACTACGAATTCATGCGTAGCAGTTATGGAAGGTTCGGAGACAGTAGTCATCCCCAATCCCGAAGGCAACAGAACGACACCTTCAGTCGTAGCTTTCGCAAAGAACGGTGAGAGACTCGTAGGTCAGGTCGCAAAGAGACAGGCAGTCACAAACCCTGACGGAACAGTCCAGTCCATCAAGCGTGAGATGGGTACCGATTATAAGGTAAATCATGACGGCAAGTCCTACACACCTCAGGAGATCTCCGCGATGATCCTCTCCAAGCTGAAGAGCGATGCAGAGAGCTACTTGGGACAGCCCGTAACACAGGCAGTCATCACTGTCCCCGCATACTTCACAGACGCACAGCGTCAGGCTACAAAGGACGCAGGCAGGATCGCTGGTCTTGAGGTTCTCCGTATCATCAACGAGCCTACTGCAGCATCCCTTGCTTACGGCCTCGATAAAGAGACAGACCAGAAGATCCTGGTATTCGACCTTGGCGGCGGTACCTTCGATGTATCCATCCTCGATATCGCTGACGGTGTCTTCGAAGTTCTTGCAACAGCAGGTAACAACAGACTCGGCGGTGACGACTTCGACAACAAGGTCGTAGATTACATCGTTGACGAGTTCCGCAAGACAGACGGGATCGACTTAAGGAACGACAGGATGGCAATGCAGAGGATCCGTGAGGCAGCTGAGAAGGCAAAGATCGAGCTTTCCGGCGTCATGACATCCAACATCAACCTGCCTTACATCACATCTGACCAGACAGGCCCCAAGCACCTTGACATCACACTGTCCCGTGCAAAGTTCGACGAGCTCACGGCTGACCTCGTACAGAAGACGATGGATCCCGTTAAGCGCGCAATGAGCGATGCAAACGTTACACCTTCCGATATCAACAAGATCCTCCTCGTAGGCGGTTCCACAAGGATCCCTGCAGTTCAGGATGCAGTTAAGAACTACTTCGGCAAGGAGCCTTTCAAGGGTATCAACCCCGACGAGTGCGTTGCCATCGGCGCAGCTATCCAGGCAGCAGTCCTTACAGGCGACGTTAAGGGACTCCTGCTCCTCGATGTTACTCCTCTGTCCCTCGGTATCGAGACACAGGGAGGTGTCTTCACAAAGATGATCGAGCGTAACACTACTATCCCTACCAAGAAGAGCCAGGTATTCTCCACGGCAGCTGACGGACAGACACAGGTTGAAGTCCATGTCCTCCAGGGCGAGCGTGAGATGGCAGCTTACAACAAGAGCTTAGGTCACTTCATCCTCGACGGTATCGCACCCGCACCCCGCGGCGTACCTCAGATCGAAGTCACATTCGATATCGATGCAAACGGTATCGTTAACGTTAAGGCTCTCGATAAGGGAACAGGCCGTGAGCAGAAGATCACGATCACCGCTTCTTCCAACATGAGCGAGGAGGACATCAACAAGGCCATCAAGGAAGCCGAGCTCCACGCTGCAGAGGACAAGGAGAGGAAAGAGAAGGTCGACACAAAGAACCAGGCTGAGTCCACGATCTACCAGACAGAGAAGACTCTGAACGAGATCGGCGACAAGGTATCCGAGGAAGACAAGCAGCCCGTCAAGGATGCTCTCGCAAGACTCAAGGATGCTGTTGCAAAGGACGACACAGCTGCCATGAAGACAGAGACAGAAGCTGTTACACAGGCATTCTACAAGGTTTCCGAAAAGCTCTATCAGGCAGCAGGCGGACAGGGCCAGCCTAATCCCGAGGATTTCGCAGGCTACGGCAACCCCGGTGCTGACAACGGCCCCTTCACAGGCGGATCGACAGGTCCCGATGACGGCGGATTCAAGAACGCAGGCGGAGATTTCTGATCTGACCTGACTATAAGGAGTAATCGCTTTGGCAGATTCTAAGAGAGATTATTATGAGGTGTTGGGCGTAAGCCGCAATGCCACTGAAGAAGAACTTAAGAAAGCATACAGGCAGACGGCCAAAAAGTATCACCCGGACTTAAATCCGGGTGATGCCGAGGCCGAGGCCAAGTTCAAAGAGGCGAACGAAGCATATGCCGTTCTGTCGGATGCCGACAAGCGTGCGCGTTACGACAGATTCGGACACGCAGGTGTCGACGGTGCCGCAGCAGGCGCAGGCTTCAATGCCGCAGAGTTCGACTTCGGAGACTTAGGCGACCTTTTCGGATCCATCTTCGGAGGATTCGGAGGGGGATCCAGAAGAAGGAACGGCCCCATGCAGGGAGCCAACCTTAAGTACGGCATGAGCCTGACATTCATGGAGGCGGCTTTCGGCTGCGAAAAGGATATCAACATATCCAAGGAGGACCTGTGTTCCGCGTGCAACGGATCAGGCGCCCAGCCCGGAACGACGCCTGAGACCTGTCCCACATGCCGTGGCGCGGGAAGAGTACAGCAGCAGACACAGACGCTTTTCGGCATGACGATGGTCACGAAGGACTGTCCCACATGTCAGGGAAGAGGTACGGTCATCAAGACTCCCTGCACCCAGTGCCGCGGAGCAGGCAGGAGGCAGGTCAAGAAGACGCTGCATATCAAGGTTCCTGCCGGTGTCGATACAGGAGATTATCTCCCGCTCAAGGGCGAAGGCGAGCCCGGCCGCAACGGCGGTCCCTACGGTGACCTCTATGTGCAGTTCAAGGTCAGGAGCCATGACGTTTTCGCAAGGAACGGCATGAACACTTCCTGCGATGTTCCGATCACGATGACACAGGCTGCACTGGGCGCAACGATAGAATTGCCCACGATCGACGGAACGGTGTCCTACCAGATCAAGGAAGGCACGCAGCCCGGCGATACATATACCATCCGCGGAAGAGGAATTCCCAACAAGAACAATCCCAATTCCCGCGGTGACCATACATGCAGGTTCGTTATCGAAGTTCCGACACGCCTTACGGAAGACCAGAAGAGAAAGCTGAAGGAATTCGAGGCTACACTCACTGACCGCAATTACGTTAAGCGTTCCGGATTCTTCTCAAAGATAAAGGGTGTCTTCAACAAATGAGATGGGCAGAATTTACGATCTATACGACTGATGAGGCTTCCGATGCAGTCTGCGAGATGCTGACCGGCATCGGTGCCGACGGTATCGCCATATGCGATCCCGATGAGATCCGCCGCATATTGGAAGACCCTGATAGTCTCACATATGCAGATGAAGGCTTTATAGACAGCCTTGGTGACCGCGTTGTCATCAAGGCTTATTTTGCCGAACTCGATGACGGTTACATAAGGCTGGGTGCCAAAGAGGAAGAGTTCGTCAACGACGAGTTCATAAACATGATCTACGGCAATATAAGCGGCAAGTCCGTAAACTGCGATGAAGCAAAGGAACTCTTAACGGCCAAGCTTAACGAGATCGGTGAGTTCCTTGATGTCGGAGAAGGCTTAAAGGATTTTAAGTATGTCAAGGATGAGGACTGGGCGAATAACTGGAAGCAGGATTACAAGGCTTTCAGGATATCCGACAGAGTCGCGATCGTCCCTTCCTGGCTGCCTTTGGATTCCATAGATGCACCCGTCAAGATCATGCTCGATCCCGGTTCTGCATTTGGAACAGGAACGCATGAGACCACTTCTATGTGTGCTGAGTATATCGACAAACTCGTAACGGAAGACAGTTCCGTATTGGATCTCGGAACAGGTTCCGGTATCCTTGCGATAATCGCTGACAAGCTCGGTGCGAAGGAAGTCGAAGCGATCGATATCGATAAGCTCGCTGTCGATGTCGCAAAAGAGAATCTCGATATCAACGGCTGTCCGGATGTGGTCTGTCATACGGGTGAGCTCAAGGACGCAAAAAAAGAAGGATATGATCTCATAATCGCCAATATCATTGCTGATGTCATCGCGATGATCTCATCAGATTTCCCAAGCAAGCTTAATTGTGGCGGAAAAGTGATCTGTTCGGGAATAATTAGTACAAAAGAACCAAAAGTGCTGGAAGCCTTTGCCCGCGCGGGTTTGGAGGTTGTTGACCGCACTGAAAAGAACGATTGGGTGGCCTTGGTCGTAAAATCTATTGGCTAATATGCCGAAATTATCCAAGATATCTTGTGTCATCGGTTCGTTGTTAATCACTGTCCCAGGAGTACAATAAAATTGTAGATTTGTAAAAATCTAGTATTGGGGCATGTGTATGAAACAAGTATTATCTATTTCGGATTCATTTGAGAATACCTCTTATGATTTCAGATCGAAGACCCGCACCTTTAAGAAATACGGTGTGGAACCTTTCATATGCGTGCCGCAGTATACGAGTGTCGACGGTTCGACCCTTCGTAATGACATTCTTGAATCCCTGGAATTCTGTTTCGGATCAGCTGAGGTGGACGCCATCGCGGTAGGCCTTATGCGTGCTCCTGAGGATGTCGGGCTTCTCGCTTCCATCCTTTCACAGGTCGACCATAACGTTGTCCTCGCAGAACCCGGCCTTATCGACGGATCAGGAAACATCATGGTATCGAATGAGACATATGAGACTTTCAGAAACTATCTTTTGCCCCAGATACATTTCATTTCCATCAATATCCTCGAAGCCGAAGTCCTCTCCGGCAGGGAGATCAAGAACACGAATGACTGTCTGCTGGCAGTCAAGGGCATCTTCGAGGAACACAACTGCGTGGTCTATGTGAGAGGGGGACCGGCAACACGTGATGAGGATCTGCTTTTCGCAGGAACGATCGTTAAGTGGTTCAAGCCCCTCCAGATCCAGTTCAGTTATTCTCCCGACAGATCTTTCCTTGCTGCCGTAGCTTGCGAGCTGGTATTGGGCAAGAGGATCGTCGAGGCAGTATCATCTGCAAGAAAGTTCTATGCGGGAGACGGAAAAGAGCATAGTACACAGGATGAATTGTCCGGTATAGAGCAGACCGTTGAGACCCCTGCCACTCCTGTTGCATCTGCAACCGAGGTTGCACAGGCTGAGCAGACAGAGAATGTCAGCAAGATGCCGCCCAAGACGAAGACAACATCGCTCGTATCTCCTGCAAAGAATCTCCGTGACATTGCTCACAGCATCGGTTATGAGGATAAATCCGCAGAGGCTCCCAAGAGTACCGTATCGGATATCAAGCAGAAGCACGAATTGCCGGCCATCGAGACTCCGGATATCGCCGGCAAGGCCAGGAAGGCATATTCAGGCAAGTCCGATTCCGAGTCAGAGCTTGACGCTTTGAGAGCAAGACTTAAGAAACTTGCAGATATGTGACATATTAAGAAAGAATAAGGTCTGCTCCGGTCAGGGAGCAGACCTTTTTTAATGCATAGATTTTTTATTTTCCGAAAACTTCATCAGCATACCTTACCGTTGCCATTGCATCCTTGGCGTAGTGGTCGGCACCGATCATGTCGGCATATTCCTGGGTAAGGACTGCGCCGCCGACTACTGTCTTGCAGTCGGGCTTGGCTGCCTTAAGCTGCTTGATCGTCTCTTCCATGTTGACTACGGTAGTTGTCATGAGCGCTGATAAGCCGACGAGCTTGATGTCTTCTCTTACGGCCGTTTCAACGATCACTTCGGGAGGGACGTCCTTGCCGAGATCTATTACTTCGTAACCGTAGTTTTCGAGCATGACCTTGACGATGTTCTTACCGATATCGTGTATGTCGCCCTTGACCGTGGCCATTATGATGCGGCCTTTGATCTCCTGTCTGGCGCCCGCCATGGATGACTTGATGACTTCAAATGCCGCTTTCGCAGCATCGGCGCTCATGAGCAGCTGGGGAAGGAATACGGTCCCTTTTTCGAAGCCCTTGCCGACTTCATCGAGAGCGGGTATCAGGTCTTCGTTGATTATCGCCATGGAATCCCTTGATCCGAGTTCCGCTTTTGTTGCGGCAACGGCTCCGTCCTTGAGTCCGCGTCTTACGCAGTCGTAAAGAGTATTGGCTGTAGAAGCCTGGACCGCGGCAGTGCCTGCCGCTCCGTCAGATCCTGCTGCCGCTTCGCCTGCAACGAGCTTGGCGTAAGGGATATAATTGCCGTTGCGGTTTATGAACTTCATGCACTGGGGATCCCTGTTCAATAGCGCGTTGGATGCCGTTAAGGCCTGCATCATGGGTTCACAGCCCGGGTTGATGATCGCGGAGCTCAAGCCCGACAGTATCGCCATCGTAAGGAAGTTGGAATTGACGATCTCTCTTGCGGGAAGTCCGAAAGAGATGTTCGACACGCCCAATACCGTGTTGCACTTTAGTTCTTCAGTTGCGCGCCTTACGGTCTCAAGAGTCGTGACCGCTGATGAAGTGTCAGATGAGATCGTCATGCAGAGTCCGTCAATTACGATGTCCTTGCGGGGGATACCGTATGAATCGGCAGCCTTAAGGATCTTTTTTGCTATGTTGATGCGGTCGTCCGCGTTGTCGGGAATGCCGTCCTCATCCAGGGCGAGAGCGACCAGGACTCCGCCGTATTTGGCAACGAGAGGCATTACCTGTTCTATGTTTTCCTTCTTGCCGTTGACCGAGTTGATCATGGGCTTGCCGTTATAGATACGGAGAGCGCGCTCCAAAGCGTTGATGTCTGTGGTATCGATCTGGAGAGGGAGGTTCGTTACGCTCTGGAGTTCTTTAACGACGCTTTCCATCATGGCGGGTTCGTCGATCTCGGGAAGTCCGACGTTGACGTCCAGGATGTCAGCGCCCTGGTCTTCCTGACGGATGCCTTCGCCGATTATGTAGTCGATATCGTTCTCTCTCAGGGCTTCCTTAAAGCGCTTCTTGCCGGTAGGGTTTATCCTCTCGCCGATAACAACGGTTCCCCTGCCTCCGCCGATCGTGACCGATGCGGAACCGGAGGATACGACACAGTCATCCTTGGCTGTTACGGGGATGAAAGGCATCTTGGATACCGTATCCTTTAAGAGTTTGATATGTGCGGGTGTCGTGCCGCAGCAGCCGCCGACGACAGATACGCCGAGGCTTGCGATGCCGGTCATCTGTTCAACGAATTCCTCAGGACCCACGGTGAAGATGGTCCTGCCGTCTTCCACTACGGGGAGACCGGCATTCGGGTTGACTACTACGGGGGTGGAAGATGCTTCAACGATCCTCTTTACCACGGGATACATTTCGGCAGGGGAAAGGGAGCAGTTGATGCCGAGGGCATCGACCTTAAGTCCTTCCAGAAGTGCAACTGCCGCTTCGACAGTGCCGCCTGTCAGCATCCTGCCTTCGGTATCGAAAACGCATGTTACGATCACCGGCAGGTCACAGTTCTCCCTGGCAGCCAGGACCGCCGCCTTGACTTCGTAGAGATCGGTCATGGTCTCTATGAGGATGAGGTCGGCACCCGCTTCGGCGCCGGCTCTTATGTTTCTTGCGAAAACCTCATAAGCCTCATCGAAGGAAAGATCCCCCATAGGTTCCAGGAGCTTTCCCAGAGAGCCCATGTCCAGCGCGACATAAGCGTTGCACCTTCCGCAGTCGAGCCTTGCCTTGACCGCAAGTTCAACACCTGCCTTGATGATCTTTTCGAGATCGTCACCGTATTTGAAAATGTTTGCTCCGAAAGTGTTCGCGTTTATGATGTCCGCGCCGGCATTAAGGTAAGCGGAATATATATCGTAAATATCATCGGGTCTTGTTATGTTCCACATCTCGGGAAGTTCGCCGCCCTTGAGACCCTTCTCCTGAAGGAGCGTGCCGAAGCCGCCGTCACAGAACAGCCATCCGTTTCCGAGTTTGTCTATAAGATCTCTCATGTTAATATCTCCGGAGGAAAAACTTTTCGCTTATTATATCAATTTCAAAGAGACGTGAAAACGGCAGGATTATCAGCTCTTGCTGAAGCCGCACTTGCCGTAGAGGGAACACTCCTCACAGTTATCGTGGGACTCGGGCACGTGCTCAGATGAGGGGATCATGCCGATGAAGGCAGTGACTGACTTTGAAGGGATCATGAGGAGGGAATCGGTGAGTGAGATCCCGCAGGTCTTGTTCATGCCGAGGATACGCTCGAAATCTTTCTGAAGATCTAGGGGGAGATCACCGTAGCCCGGGGAATAGCGGGGCTTCAGAGCGTGACCTGTAGCCTCCGCATAGCATCTTATCTGTTCGTTGATGATGTCACAATATTCTTCGACTGCGGCGGCGCCTGCTGCCTGAAGGATGGCGGCCCGCATGATGTCGGACCTCTCATATCTTCTGATGAGCCTGTCAACGCCTATGCCGACGGTGAAGGCCGCCATTATGACCTTGTCGCATCCCGCGAGGTTCCTTGCAAGCCCATCGGATCTTATCGTGAGACCTGCAAATTCTATCCGGTCCTCACCGAGATAGTCTATATCAAAGATCTTATGGACGGAGCGCGGGGTCATGACGGGGATCATCTCGGCGACAGCGTCCTCGATGGTCTCTTTTACCTGATCGTCGGGTCTTATCCCGCGGTAGCCCAGGTATCTTTCTATTTCTTTCAGGGGAGGTACTATCTTCATGAGATTATATTCGACAGCGAATCCATGATGCCGGCTGCGATATGGGGCTTATTCATGGTGTAGATATGGATATGGTTCACGTTGTTGGCGATGAGATCTATTATCTGCTCGGTCGCGTAGATAACGCCGGCCTGTTCCATCTTGGCGGGGTCATGGCCGAACCTGTCCACCATGGTCCTGAAACGCTGGGGGATCGTGGCTCCCGACATCGCGATGGAGCGGTCGACCTGGCGCGCGTTCGTGATGGGCATTATGCCTGCGATTACGGGCACCGTTATCCCTGCCTCGCGGATCCTGTAGAGGAAATTATAGAGTGTATTGTTATCGAAAAACATCTGTGTGGTAAGGAAGTCACAACCCGCGTCAACCTTCTCTTTGAGATGGATGATGTCATCGGACTGCCTTGCACATTCTATGTGTCCTTCGGGATAGCATGCTCCGCCGATACATATCTCAGGAGCCAGTTCCTTGATGTCCCTTATCAGTTCCGATGCGTAGTTATAGTCGAATGCAAGGCGCCCTTCCTTGGGGATATCTCCGCGGAGGGCCATTATGTTCTTTATGCCGCGCTTCTGATAGTCGGCGATACGCTCTGCGACCGTTTCTCTGGTGGACGATACGCAGGTAAGATGGGCGATGACGGGAGTGTTGTACTTATCCTGGATCCTAGTCGCGAGTTCAGCGGTATTGGCTGAGGTTCCTCCGCCTGCTCCGTAAGTGACCGACATGAAGTGAGGCTTTAACGAAGCGATCTCCATGGAAGCTTGCTCTACGGATGCGAACTTGTCATCCGTCTTGGGAGGGAAGACCTCGAATGAGACCGTCACCTCATTATCTTTCAATATCTGTTTTACCGTCATATAAGTTCCCCTCTCATAATTATGTAAGTTTATCCATTATATCATTTATCAGAAACCCATCGTCTCAAGTTCCCTTACCAGGTCACGGTAGAAGTCCGTGATGTCGGTGATCCCTTCGAGTTTCTTGCGGCTTAAGGGCCTTCTCCTGAAATCGACCTGGTCGAAATGGGATATGCCGCGGTTAGTAGCGCTCCTGAAGTGACCTCTGAAATTGGTCCATCTTACAGCTCTTTCCGCGAGAAGGCCGTCGTTCTCGCCCTCGTAGTGCCTGACTACGAGATTCGTAAACCACAGGCCCATGTCACTGGTAACCTTCTTGCAGGAGAAAGCGTAGCTCTGGTAGTAGATTCCGGGATCATCGGGATTCATCCTGTTGAACTCGGCCGAATCAGCCGTCCTCATATCCATGATCGTCTTGAAGGTATCGGGCTTCCGGTCTCCGCCGATCCAAAGTCCGATATCCCAGAACTTGCTGCCGAACTTTAAGAGGATCTTAGGGAACTTGAGGAGGTGATCCAAAGTAACGGAACCGTTGTGCGGCGAATTGATCGTCGTAACCGATGCGATGAGATCGTTGATCTTTAAAGTGGAGATCGCATATCTTATGTCGAGACCGCCTTTGGAGTGGGCGATAACGTTGAATTTCTCTATATTGTTTTCTTCAGCGAGCTTTCTTATCCTTGCGGCCAGATATTCGCCGTTGGTCACGACGGATCCGTTGGCATCCTGGTTGCCGTAGAATATCAGGTTGCCTTCTTCAGCCAGGACCTTCGGGATACGGCCCCAGTAGTTGATATGTTTGCGGTCACGGAATCCCATTCCGTGGACCAGCAGGATCGGAAACTTAAGTCTGCTCATACCTTATCTCCAAAGTTCGCTCATGCCCTGCATGTGACCATAGACATCCATGCCGTAGACCTCTTCAAGGACCTTTCTGTAATCGACAGAGGCAGTCTTTTCTGTCAGGACCTGCTTTCCTTCTTTTAAGAATACCGCGGTATCGGACATAATGCGCGCCATTGAAAGATCGTGCCAGACACCTATCAGGGTGTTTCTGACTTCTCTTCCGTCAGGCATAAGAGTCGTTCCCTCAGACCATTCGGTCAGAAGGTCCGAGATCTCTTTTATGTATTTGATGTCGAGATGGTTCATGGGTTCGTCGAGGAGCATGACTGGCGTCTTCTGGGCGAGAGTCCTTGCGAGGAAGACCCGTTGTTTCTGTCCTCCGGACAAAGTCGATACGGGAGTTTCCGCAAGGTCCGTAAGGCCCGTCTTTTCGAGTATGTCATCTATGCCTGTCACGCTGCCCTGAGCATAGCAGCCGAGTTCGACAGTCTCTCTTACGGTGAACTCGAAGGAGTTTTCCTGATATTGAGACAGAAGTGAAAGGGAGCCTGCGATCTTTCTTCTGGGCAGGTCTTTCAGGTCCTTATCCAGGATCTTTATGCTGCCTGTGGAAGGGACCGCGCCTATGAGGGCCCGGAGGAGCGTAGTCTTGCCGCATCCGTTGGGTCCTGCTATTGCGACTTTCGTGCCTTCTTCTATGGCAAGGTTTATGTTGTGCAGAACGTCTCCGCCGCCATAGCCTGCGCATACGTTTTCAAGAAGGATCACATTACCCATCAGTGTTTCCTCCTTGCGAAATAGATATACGCGAAAAAGGGTGCTCCGATTATGGCCGTTACCGCACCGACCGCGATCTCACGCGGAGCAAGGACGGTCCTTGAGACCATGTCCGCCATCGCCATGAATATGCCGCCCCATATTGCTGCCATGGGGAGGACTATACGGTTCCTGCTGCCGACGACTCTCCTTACGACATGCGGCGCGATAAGGTCTATGAAGCCGATGATGCCCGAAAGACATACGGCGACGCCCGTGAGCAGGGCTGTTATCGCGAGAACGATGTTTCTTACCCTCTTGACCTCAACGCCCATTGACAGGCCCTGTTCATCGCCGAAGGTCATGATGTCGAGCTCTTTCGAGAAGAACATGAGGAGGATGACGGATACAAGCGTTACTGCAACCATTACGGCCGCGTGGTTGATGTTGCGTCCCGAGAAAGATCCCGTCAGCCACAGGGCTATCCTTGATCTGTGGTCGGGGAAGAACTGGCTTACGAAAGTTACGACCGCATTGAGGAAGAGGGAAAGGACCATTCCTATGAGGACTATGGTATCGGATCTACCGTGCTTATCAAGGATCTGAGAGAGAGCCAGTGCGGCAAGGACGGTTAAAAAGCCGAATATGAATCCGGTAAGCGGCATCAGGAGCGAACCCAGCAGCGGGACCGTGATGCCTGACACCATGATGATGACGACACCCAGGGATGCGCCTGAAGACACACCTAGAGTGTAGGAAGATGCAAGGGGGTTACGGAGTACCGACTGCATCACGACGCCCGATACAGACAGAGCCGCACCGCAGGCGAAAGCCGTTATCACTCTGGGTATCCTTATATCCCAGAGGATGGCTGCCATGCCTTCGTTTATGGAATCCGTAAGATCCGTTCCGAAAAGCTTGTGTGCGACTATCCTGACCGAATCAGCCGCATTAATGCTGACGCTCCCAAGCCCCGTGCATATCACGAGAGCTGTGAGAGCGGCAAGAACCGATATTACTACCGGAATGATATTATTCTTATGCTGCCTTATCGAGCGCTGCATAGTATTCGGGATAGATGGCCTTTGCCATCTCTTCCAGAGCTTCTACGATATGAGCATTGGGACGGTTGCTGGCATTCTCGTCGATGTAGAAGATGTTGCCGTCCTTGACTGCCTTGATGGCATCCCAGCCGGGTCTTGCGGCGAGAGCCTTGTCAGCATCGGGAACATAAGATACTGAGTGTAAGATGATGTCGGGATCTGCCTGGATGACAGCTTCTTCACTGAGTGAGAGCCAGCTTTCCTGATCGCCGAAAGCATTCTTTGCACCGAGGAGGTTGATCATGTCATCGATGAAGGTCGACTTGCCGACGGAATATACCGTGGGATAGTTGTCATCGGGTACGGAGAGGAGGAAGGCAACTGTCTTCTTGTCTTCTTCCTTTATCGTAGACGCGGTCTTGCTGATCTGTGAGATCTTATATTCCATTTCGGAAATGATCTTCGCGGCGTTCTCGGGAGTGCCGACGCAGGATCCTACGAATATGATGTCCTGGATGATCCCTGAGATGGAAGTGGATGAGGGGATATCAGCGATGCAGATGCCTGCATCGGAAACTGTCTGATAAGGGTTTGTACCGCCGACATAGAGCATGCCGGAAGTGAACATGATGTCAGGCTTCAATGCGATTATGCTCTCCTGGTCGGGAGTGTCGAGCGAATAAACTGCAACATCAGCGGGCAGCTTGTCTTTGTATTCAGCAGAGTATTCGTCGATCGCAACGATCTTGTCCTGAAGTCCCATATCGATGAGTGTCTGTGTGATAGCGGGATTTAAGGAAACTATCTTTTCGATCTTGTCGGGTATCTTGATCGGATTGCCGGCCCTGTCAGCGTCGGGCTTGACAACGGGTGTTACGGTCTGACATCCCGCAAGGGCGGCAGCCAAGAAGGATACGATAAGTACCACTGAAATCAACTTACGTGTCTTGATCATTTTCTTTTATCTCCTAACTGTTTGATACGGAGTGATTATACCACGGTTGAATGTTAATTTCCGTCAGTAAAAGGATAAATGAGCAGGGCCATGGAGATGAGAAAAACGATCGTGACGGTAAACGCCAGAAGAACGCCCCATACGATCTTGGCGAGGATCCTGACCGGGAGCTTGTGATGAAGGACGAAGGGGAGCTTTGAGAAAATGTGCACCCAGTCACAGAAGAGATCGAGCTCTATCAGGAAGATCATGACGAGCAGGATCTTGTAAATGATATTAAACAGGAGCGGGGTATCAGGTGCTCCGAACGTGATAACGAAATAGATAAAGTAAGCATATACCACGAGAGAGAAAACCGCCTTGCCGATGTTTCCGGTCCTGAAGCCCGGCGGAGGCAGTATCGAGTGCTTTAGATCCACGTTATAGTTTTTCATCGCCTTCACGGTCTGGAACCTGTGCTTCGGATCCATGTTGGTCGCGTGCCCGGCGATCTTCTGCATCTTTGGAGAATCGGGGAACATCTTTTCCACGAGCTTGCCGAATGCGTAGATATCAGTCCTCTGATCCGACGGTCCGAATCCGTACTGCTCGGGCGCGGCATATCCCTCGGTCCCTATGAGCGTGGTGTCCCTTGATTGCTTCGGATCAGCGATCTTGGCCGCATCGAAATCAACGATCACAACGTTGCCCTGGCTTGTGATCATGATGTTCGACATCTTTATGTCGCGGTGTATCACCGGCTTGCGGAGCCCGTGAAGCTCTATAAGCCCGTCAGCGATCTCGTTAAAGATCCTCATGCGCTCCTTGAAGGAAGGCTTGTTGTTCAGAAGGTAATCTTCCAGAGTAGTGCCGCTGATGTGTTCCTCGATAACTATGTAACTGCCGCCGGCATAATCTTCAAAACGCCCGTGGCAGTATATCTTCGGTATATGGCAGGATTTAAGCTTCGAGAGTTCGTCGTAGACTTCTTCGCTGTAATGACTGAGTTTTTTGAGCACTCCGACATCACCCGTGATCTCGTTGATCACCAGGCTTTGATCAGCATCTTCGAATGAGTGCAGTTCCTTGAAAAATCTCGGGTCCGTCATGATTTGATTATATAACATGCGGTCCGCATCGGAAAGCCTGCTAAACAGTGAGTTTCCCTGATCTTGAAAGGAAGGGGGATGCCCTTGGATTGCCCTTTTTTGGAGAAATCTTTTTCACTTCTTGTTTTAAAATATTCATATACACATAAACAGGAGGCTTTTATGAATAAGACCATACGTATTGCTGCGCTTTGTCTGGCGGCATCCGTGATGTTTTCCGCTGCGGCATGCAGACCGCAGGAGACGGCAGAAACTTCTGATACTGCTTCAGCTTCGGCAGAAAGTTCCGTAACTAAAGCCGTGACCTCAAAGCCTGATGAGACTTCGGAAACTACTGCGGAAAGCACTGCCCCGAAGAAGGAGGGCGCGATCGAATTCAAGCCCCGGGATCAGCGCTATCACTATGACATGGAATTAAAGTTCGATACTGCTGCGAAGAACATCGGCGGACACGTGGTGTTCGATTTCTATAACGATTCGGAAGAAGCCTGGGACAAGCTCTGTCTCAGGGATTATTCGAGCCTTTACAAGGATCCTGAGAATGTCGGCTATGACGCCGGGGTCAAGACCAACGGCGCAGTCACCGAGATAAGCAATATAATCGACGGCAGGAACAACGCTGCTATAGAGATGACAAGGGATCAGGATGTTTCCGTAGTATGGCTTCCTCTTGCATCGGCGTTAAATCCCGGCGAGAAGATGACTTTGTCATATGATTTCGTTGCGGCCATCCCGTCGGTCGCCGACCGCTACGGTTATCAGGACGGAGTCTACAATGTAACGAACTTCTATCCGATCCTGGCTGAATACACTAAGGACGGCTGGTCTCATGAAAGATTCTACAGTGCCGGTGAGTGTTTCTTCTCCGAGATATCCGATTATGATGTAAGGCTTACCGTGCCGGAAGAAATGGTGATCCTTTCGACAGGTCTCGAAAAGGGTGAGACCAAGGATTCAGGCAGCAAGACCATCACGATCCATGCTGATTGCGTAAGGGATTTTGTTTTCTGCGGAAGTGAGGATTTTGTGACAGTCGAAGGAGACTATGAAGACACGCATATCCGTGTAGCATATACGGAAGAGGATCATCCTGCTGAATACAAGCGTATGGCTGATGAATCGCTTAGGGCATCGGTCGAATCGCTGAAGGCCTTTAATTCCGCTTTCGGTATCTATCCCTATGAGGATCTCGAAGTCATCCTCGCGCCGATCGACGCAGGCGGTATGGAGTATCCTAATCTTGTGATCATATGCAAGGATTACCCGGTGGACTCATCTGAGGAAGACATTGAGTCCTATATCGTATCAAGGGTTGAGACTGTTGTGTCTCACGAGATCGGTCATCAGTGGTTCATGGGTATCGTAGGAAGCAATTCCGGTCTGCAGCCCTGGCTGGATGAGTCTTTCGCATCTTATACGGAATATGTCTACAGTTGCTCAGCTCACCCCGATTGGAATGACGATCTGCGCAGAGTGGCTAATTTCGATGATTATGAATCGGATGAGGAATTCAGAAGATCGATGGCAGAGACAGGTTATGTTCCGATCAACAGATCGTTTTACGATTTCCCCAACAGATCGGTCTATACTGCCGGAGTGTATTTTTTCGGCAAGGAGATGATGATCGACATGGAGGATGCATTGGGCCGTGAAGAATTCTATAAGATCATCCGCGACTATGTAAAGCAGTATGCATTCAAAAATGCAGACCAGACGGATTTCTTCAAGGTCCTCTATGAGCATGCCGGTACTGACAACAAGAAACTCAACAGTGTAACTTACAGGTATCTTGATGACATAGGGCAGCCCCCGGCTGCTTAATGCTCGAGGGCTCCGTAATCGAAGGTGTTGCTGACGGGATCACCGTAATCATTATATGTCAGATAGTAGAGGATGTTCTTATCCGGATCGAAAGAATAGAAAGAACCCTTCCAGATCTCCTTGTATGAAGTGTCGGTGCAGTCGTACTTCTTGTCACGCTTGAAAATCTTTTTTCCTTCTTCGCCGTAATGGTTGCAAAGGATGCATTTGGCGGGCACATATGTATCCTGTTCGGTGCGCTGTGCGTCATCCATCAGGAAATATGCAAGAGAATAACCGCTTCCCAGAACATATGTTGGATCGATCTGATAGTATTTGCCGTTGATGGTCGCGTAAGACCACTGGTGCCCCATCTTGTCGTAAGAACGCTTGCCGCTCATGACGGTCGCATCAACGCCTGCCTGGAGAAGGAGGTAGGAATATGCGATGGAGAATTCCTGGCAGATACCCGTCTTCTCGGTGAAAACACGGTAGCCCCATAACTGGTCGCTTGAGAAGGTATCTGCGGCATCGTAGTCGTAGGTGTAGTTGTCGGCAAAGTAGATATAGAGGGCGAGGGCTTTCTCGAAGTCGGAATAATCGTCTTCAAGAGTCTCGTTCAGGATGTCTTCGATGAGAACCTTGAAATCCTCGATCTTTTTCTTCAGTTCATCCTTGGGAATGTCGTAGCGGATCTTGCCCTTGCCGTCCTTAAAAGATCCTCCGTATGCCGTTCCCGTATATCTTGCGATAACAGGGTAGCAGGCGTATGCGCACTGGCCGGTCATCCAGTCGTATGTTTCCTGATCGGCGCACTCGAAATAATCTTCGCCTGCCAGGACGGCATCTATGTAGTTATCGTATGCCTCGTGGATCTTCTCTCCCATCAGTTCGTCCATGTATTTGGGGTAAACATGGTCTTTGAACTTGTAATGGCCTTCCTTCTTTTGCCTCGGACCCGCCTCTGTGTCTTCGGTCTCCGAAGTGCCCGTGGTGGTCTCGGAAGAAGATGTTGCAGTGGTCTCTGTCATGCTTGTCTCGACGGCAGAGGTGTAATATGTTGAAGTCGTATCCGTAGGAACGGCAGTTTTAACGCATCCGGTGAGCATTGAAGCTGTCAATGCCAGTGCGATCATCGAATTTATCTTTTTATTCATAGCAGGATCCTCCTTCATTATTTACGCACGATTATATCACCGGTAATAGTATAATCTTAATGAAAACTGTGTGATTTCGGTAGATGGGTGAAAGGGGTGTTTCATGAGCAAACGTATAGTGATCAGTCTTGCTTCAGTCCTGATCGGCTGTTTTATGTTGTCTTCATGTGCGGTCCCCTTCATCAGAGCCGGGAAGGAAAGGACTGCAAAGGATCCTGAGACCACGTCCGAGAGTTCGAAAGCCGTGACGTCAAAGATCGATAAGATCGACATCCCCGAGGAGGGCTGCCCGGTCGAATTCCCGGATGGCGAAGTTTATGACTATGTAATGGATCTAAAGTTCGATCCTGATGAACAGACGGTCGGAGGACACGTCACTTTCACTTTCTTCAATGACTCGGAAGACCCGTGGAATGAACTTTGCATGAGGGATTATCCGTCTCTTTTTGATGACATGAACGTATATGTATTGAAAGTAAAAGACGGCGGCGGCATCACCCGGATCGAAAACATAACTGACAGCAGAACGGGCGGTCTTGAGTATGAAAGAGATCCGGACGATAAGTCTGTCATATGGATAAAGCTCGGCAAGCCTCTGGAAGCCGGTGAACACATGACGCTGACATATGATTTCCTGACTCTTATCCCGACAAATCCCGACAGGTTCGGAGCAGCCGGCGGGATCTATAATGTTACCAATTTCTATCCGATACTTGCAGAATATGTCAACGGTTCATGGTCGCATGAAAGATACTTTAATACGGGCGAATGTTTTTATTCCGAGATATCGGATTATCATGTGACAATTGAAGCGCCGGAAGGATCCGTTTTCGCATCTACAGGGGAGGAGATCTCGTCTGTAACGGAAGGCGGCAGGGAGACAGTTAAGTTTGAGGCGCCTTTTGTAAGGGATTTCGTGTTCAGCGCGAGTGAGTTTTTCGAAAAGAAAACGGAAGACATAGAAGGCGTTAAGGTCAATGTCTTCTACAGCAAGGATAAGCCTGCCCAGCAGGATATGACGGCTGTAACGGATAAATGCTTCGATGTGGCGGGAACGTCACTTAAGGCTTTCGGTGAGGCGTTCGGAAGATACCCTTACGGGGAACTGGATATAGTCCTGTCTACCCTGAAGGCTGGCGGCATGGAATATCCCAACCTGGTGATCATAACGAATGAAGTATGCCATGAATATATCAGCGTATTTGAACCTTATGATCAGCTCGAGAACTGTCTTTGCCATGAGATCGGCCATCAGTGGTTCATGGGCATTGTCGGCAGCAATTCCGGCGCTGAACCCTGGCTTGATGAATCGGTAACATCATATACGGAGTTAGTCTATTACGAATACTTGGGAGGCAAGGTCTTTGATGATCATGTCGCAGGCTACAGGCGCATGGACAGGGATCTGTCGGAAGTGGACAGGGATAAGGAAAGAGAAGAAGGCATCCTTGAAGAGAATATATCACCTTATCTTGATGTGCCATACAGCAGCTTCCCGACGGATCTTTATTATACGGCTTATATCTATGACACGGGCAAGGCTTTCTGTTATCAGTTGGAGGAAGCCTGCGGCAGGAAGGAGTTCCACGGAGTGCTCAGGGCATATGTCCAAAGATATGCATTCAAGAATGCCACAACGAAAGATTTCCTGGAGGTCCTGTACGGCTGTGCGGGGCAGGACAACGGGGAGTTGAACAGGCTCGTTGCCACTATGCTGAAAACAAGGATCTGACGGCTCTAAGACGGAAATATAGACGGGTGTCTATGCGATCTGTCCGCAGGCCTTCTTTGGCTGTAAAAACCGATTTACTTTTGACCTTATCACTTGTAAAATGCGGATAGAACAGCATATATTTGCAAGGGAGATAGAATATGGATATTTTCTCGTTCGTAACGCTCTTTGGGGGCCTTGCCTTCTTCCTCTTCGGAATGAAGGTCCTTTCCGATTCACTTAAGAAGACTGCGGGCGGCAAGCTCGAATCACTGCTCAAGAAAGCAACTGACAACCCTATCAAGGGTCTCGGTATCGGCGCGCTGATAACCGTTGCGATACAGTCATCCTCTGCGATGACCGTCATGCTGGTAGGTTTCGTCAACTCCGGCATCATGGAACTGGCTCAGACTGTCGGAGTAATATTCGGTTCCGATATAGGAACGACCCTCACGGCCTGGATCCTCTCTCTGTCCGGCATAGACGGCGGTGACGTATTCATACTGAAGGTGTTGAAGCCCTCTTGCTTCTGCCTGATATTCGCTCTCATCGGTGTCCTCCTGCTGATGGCATCGAAGAAACAGAAGAACAAGGATATCGGTACTATGCTCTTAGGTTTTGCCATCCTCATGCAGGGCATGACCATGATGAGCGAATCCATGGCGCCTTTGAAGGACATGGAAAGCTTTACTGATCTTCTCACGGCATTCAATAACCCCCTGCTCGGTATCCTTGCAGGAGCCGTCGTTACGGGCATCATCCAGAGTTCGGCAGCCTCCATCGGTATCCTGCAGAGCTTGTCTTTGACAGGACAGCTTTCATATTCCGTAGCCATCCCCCTGATCCTGGGTGCGAATATCGGAACATGTGCCACGGCAGTCCTTTCGTCTATCGGTGTAAGCCGTGACGCAAAGAGAGTTACCGCGATCCATGTTGAGATCAAGGTCATCGGTGTCATCATCTGGCTCATTGCATACTGCCTGTTAAGCTATGTCTTCCATGTTCCCCTCATGGACGAGAAGATAGGCGTAGTCGGGATCGCCATGGTCCACTCGATATTCAACATATCCAATTCAATAATCCTCATGCCTTTCAGAAATGTTCTGGTCAAGATCTCCCGTATCTTCATCAAGGAGAAGGACGAGGAGAAGGAGTTTGTTTTGGACGAACGTCTCATGCTCACTCCCCCTATCGCCGTTGCGGAGTGCCGTAACTCCATGAAGAAGATGATCTCCAAGGCCAAGAGCGGACTCGACATCTCCACTCTCATGCTCCTCAACGGATATAATGATGCTGATTTCGAGACGATCAAGAAGAATGAGGAATCGATAGATAAGTTCGAGGACCGTATCGGTACCTACCTCATGAAACTCACGACCACCCAGCACCTGTCAGTTCAGGATAAGAATAATTCGTCCAGGATGCTTCAGTCCGTAGGTGAGATCGAGAGGATCGCTGACCACGCGAACTATCTGTCGAATTCGTCGGAGGAACTTTTCGAGAAAAAGATTGAATTCTCGGCAGAGGCGAAGGCTGAGCTCATCCGCATAGTCCATGCCGTCAGGAAAGTATATACGCTTGCGATAGACTGTTTCCTTTCTGAAGATGCCAAAGGCGCCAAGGACATCGGTCCCTTGAGGATCGTCATCAACGAGATGAGCGATGAGTTCAAGGCCAACCACGTCGAGAGGCTTGCATCAGGCCAGTGTACGACGGAACAGGGATTCGTCTTCAACGATATCCTCTACAGTTGTGTCAGGATCGCGGAGCACAGCCTCAATATCGCTGCTATCGCATACCGATTTAAGAATCCTTCAAAGGAAAACTACACTACTTACATGCACGACTTCAAACAGCTCAAGGATTCCGTGAGTGAACGCAGATATAAGGAGTTCCTTGATGAGTTCTCTTCCGTTGAGAAAGCTTGCGGGGAAGCCGTATAAGAAGGCACTTTTCGAAAACTGATAATTCCGTCAGCGAAAACTGAGTATTTTTGCACGCGGATATCCCTTATAATATCTCCTAGGACGATCAGTTCGAGGAGGTATTATCATGGGTAAGATCTATTATGTTGATGCTGCTGTTTCAGTTACAGGTGACGGAACTGCCGCTTCCCCTTTTAAAACGATAAATGAAGCTGCAGCTATTGCCATGCCGGGTGATGAAGTCATCGTTAAGCCCGGTGTATACAGGGAATACGTTATCCCCGTAAACAAGGGAACAGAAGAAGAACGCATCACATACCGCTCTGAAGTAATGCTAGGCGCTGTCATCACCGGCGCAGAGGAAGTCAAAAACTGGACTCCTTATCAGGGCGACGTTTGGGTCACCCGTGTCGGCAACGGTATCTTCGGTGATTTCAATCCCTATACCGTTAAGGTCGAAGGTGACTGGTATTTCTCACCGGTCAAGAGACATACGGGTGCGGTCTTTATCAACGATCTCATGATGTATGAGACAGTATCCCTCGAAGAATGCATAGCAGGTGAAGTCGACGTGCATGCATGGAATCCCGATGAATCCCGCTATAAGTGGTACACCGAGCAGGAAGGGAACGAGACAGTCATATATGCAAATTTCCGCGGCAAGGATCCCAATACGGAGAATGTCGAGATCAGCGTAAGAAGAAACTGCTTCATGCCTGATAAGAACGGAGTCGATTACATAACGGTCTCCGGTTTCAACATCAACAAGGCAGCCACCACATGGGCGCCTCCGGCAGCTTACCAGGACGGCATGATCGGTCCCCATTGGTCCAAGGGCTGGATCATCGAGGACTGCGAGATCTCGAACAGCCGCTGCTGCGGTATCTCCCTCGGAAAATATTACGATGAAGAGAACGACATGTATTTCTTCACGAAGCACGTCAAGAGCCCCACACAGATGGAAAGAGACGCAGTCTGCCGCGGTCAGTACCACGGCTGGCTCAAGGAGAACATAGGCCACCATATCGTAAGAAGATGCAATGTCCATCACTGTGAGCAGACAGGTATCGTCGGAAGGATGGGCGCCGTATTCTCTACTATCGAGGACTGCCATATCCATCACATCTGCAATTCCCACCAGTTAGGCGGCGCCGAGACGGCAGGCATCAAGCTGCATGCTGCCATCGATGTTACTATCAGGAGGAACCACATCCATAACTGCATCATGGGCGTATGGCTCGACTGGGAGGCACAGGGTGCCAGGATCAGTCAGAATCTGATGCACGACAACCACCGTCCCGACGGCGTCGAAGCTCTCGAAGGAGCCATGTTCAACTGTGATGTCTTTATCGAAGTCGGCCACGGCCCGACGCTCGTCGATAACAATGTCCTGATGTCCAAAGTCTCTGTCGTTATCCCGAGCGAAGGCATCGGCTGCGTTCATAACCTCATGTTAGGATCCTTCGGTCTCATCAATTCCGGTGTCGACAGCATCGTCAACAACCAGCGCGAGCCCCGCTATACCCCGTACCATATCCGCCACCGCACCGAAGTCGCAGGTTTCATGACCATCCTCCACGGTGACGACAGGATCTATAACAACATCATCGTTCAGCACTATCCTGTTACGGATGAATCCAAGAAACCGACTGATGCCGATTACCAGCATGCAGGCACGGCCTGCTTCGATATATTCCCGACTTATGAGGAATGGGCAGCCCAGTTCGATCTTAGCAACGAAGCAAACATGGGCAGGCTCGCAGAAGCCCACTTCGGACATCTTCCAGTTTGGGTTGACGGCAACGCATACTTCAACGGCGCCAATGTATATGCCAAAGAAGAGAATAAATTTGTTGATACGGAAGGCAAGGCTGAGTTTGCACTCGTAAGCGGCGGAGACAGGACCGTCCTTAAGACCAATGTATATTCTCTTATGTCCGGCTTTACGGCATCCCTTATCACAAGTGATGTCCTCGGCAAGGCATTCGAACCCGAACAGCGCTTCGAAAATCCCGACGGATCAGAGATAATCTTCGATCAGGATTTCTACGGAAACACAAGAAGCGTGATCATCCCCGGACCTTTTGCAGAAGGAAAGGATTTGTTTGAGATAGATCTTTATAAGGGCTGAACATGGAGCTTAAGACCAAGAGCAAAAGACCGGAGATGAACTGCTCCATAGATGTTTTCTATGACGAGGCAAAAGGTTTTTCGAGCTATATCAATGACTCAGCGACTTACAAGGCCGTATTGGTCGAATCCGGTTCGTTTGTCATGGAAGAAAACGGTGAATACAGGGTGATCACGGCTCCTGCCGCAATGGCGATAAACGAGAAAGCCGATCTTAAGATCGTATCCGAGAGCGGCGTCGTAACGGGCACGGTCTATTTCAAACCGACCTTCATAAGAGAGGAATTTACCTTCGATGCGATCTCTTCAGGGAAGTACGACAAGTTTTTCGCGGCCGTGGAGAACGGAGATCAGATGAATCCCGGCGAACTGATGTATTCTGCGATCAGGGGTGTCGGAGCCGAGTTCGGCAATGACTTCAAGGATTCGATCCATCAGGATGCCCTGCTGCTCCTGGAGTTTACATGGCACAGGAGAAACGTTGTCGTATATTCGCTTACAGAGCAGGAATATGCAGCAGCCGTAAGGATCATCAGGAGCCTGAAACATGAACTGGAGAAGCAGCCCGATAATTTCTGGCTGCTCAGGACAAGGTATTTTCTGATCACATTGCTCTTTACGGCTACTGCCGACTTTTACAGGGATTCAAGACAGGATGAGATCTACAAAGACCCGCTCGTTGCAAAGGTCGCAAGATACATGTGGGAAAACATCGGGAACGACATCTCGCTTTCCGATATACTCAAGGAGTTCTCCATAAACAAGAACGCGCTCAATGAAGCATTTAACAATGAGAAATCCATGTCATGCATGGCCTATCTTGAACAGCTCAGGATGAACTTTGCGAATAAGCTCCTCCAGTTCACGGACTATTCCGTAAGCGAGGTAGGAAATATCTGCGGTTACTCGGACGCCAATTATTTTTCGAAAGTATTTAAGAAACACATGGGCATGTCTGCTTCCGAATATCAGAAGCATATGAAGGATCTGTGCTGATTTTCCTTGTATTAGTGCCGATTATTCTATCTTTATCCTGAATAGTCAGATAACATAAGTTCTGTATGGTAGAATTATCTGAAGGGTGATCTTTATGAAAAAGCCGAAGAAGATAGAATTCGATCCGAACCTTCAGCAGCCTGCCATACGCAGGAGTATCTGCACGGGCGAGACTACTGTAGGTTTTATAGATCTTGCCAGCGGAAGGTTCACCGATTACAAGCTCGTCAAGAACAGCTCTGATATTGATGAGTTCAAGAGGCTGACCGGAACGGATACTCTGAAGACCATCTACTGAAAACTACGGACGAAATAAGGATATGGACATCTTATTTGCACAAGGATCTGAGAAAGAAACCGTTGAACTGAAAAAAGAGACCGTAAAGGATCTGGGCCTGTCTGAGGTCCTGCAAAACATCACTGACGGTGAAAGAGAATTAAAGATAGTCTCGGACATCATGACCAATATCCCGTCCGATGTTAAAGACATAAGATTCCGCCAGGAGATCATGGAGGATTTCCTTAACGACGGGAATCTTGTAAAGGACGTGACAGAGGCGCTTTGGCAGATAAGAGCCCTGAAAGACTATGAAGGCGGCAGGAGAAAGGCCCTGTCATCCGACAGTTCCCTCTTTTCGCTCCTTGAATACCTCAGGGAACTTACGATCTACATAAGCGTTTTGGAATCCCTCAGCGCCTGTCTTGAGAAGAATAAGACTGATTCGGCAGGATTAAAGGCTCTTCAGGAACAGGTCCGTGCCATTGTGAACAGCAAGGAGTTCTCCGAGTCCAAAGAGGACATCCTGAAGATGCATGAAGACCTTTCCAACGTGAGAGGTGTTGTCGTAGGTATCAACCTCACTCCGGATCTCGATATCGAGCATGTCGCATCAGTCGATTTTGTCCCGCACAGGCTCAAATCAAAATATCAGTTGACTGATATCCTGCTGTCTCTCAATAACATCATGTACGGCGCAAATCAGGGCAATTCGTTCGGCAGAGCCGCTACCGCCGAGAGTAAACTCGCGTCAGCCCATGTCAAGAGCGTGGATCCCCAGCTTGCAACGCTTACGCCCCTTATCGAAAAGCATCTTAAGTGGCACATCATAAAGATCAGAAGGACACTCTCCAAATACATAAGGCTCGACAGCCGTTCCATAACGGAGATGTATGAGGGTTTGACTTTCTATATCGTTATGGCAAGACTTGCAGCAAAGCTTAAGGAAGGAGGTCTTACGATCTCCATGCCCAAGCTTTCGGATAACGCTGACAGATCCTTTGAACTCAAGGAATTCTATAACATAAGGCTGTTCTTCGCAGGCGAGAAGAATATCGTTAAGAACGATCTGACATTCTCTCCCAAAGAAAACATATATGTCCTCACGGGACCCAACAGGGGAGGCAAGACCATCCTGGAACAGGCGGTGGGCATTAACTCCGTGATGGCAGCATCAGGTGTATTCGTTACCGCTTCTTCATGTTCGGGAAGACCTTTCCGCAACATCCTTACTCATTTCCCGATCGATGAGAACCTTACGATCAATTACGGACGTTTGGGCGAGGAAGCCGTCAGGATCAAGGAGATAGTCGGACAGACGGATGACCATACGCTGATCCTCTTCAACGAGACATATTCGACCACGTCCGCGGCAGACGGATTATATCTGTCCTGCGATCTTATACGTATCTTAAAGGAGATCGGATCTTCCGTTATCTTCAATACCCATATACACGAAGTCGCAAGATCCATAGCCGAGATGAACAGCTGGCCCGGTGAGAGCGATATCGTCAGCCTCGTAATGGAGATAAAGGATAACGTGACCACTTTCCGTGTTAAGAGGAGTGCCCCGGAATCCAAGTCCTATGCCCGTAATATCGCCGAGAAGTACGGCATCACATACGAGCAGATGAAGAAAGATATCATAAGTCCTCTCTAAGATGTTAAAATATTTACCGTGGGGAGCCGTTCGACATGTAACGGCAGGTTAATAATATTTTTCAGGAGGAATCTATCATGCAGACAATGAAGAGAAGTTTTGCTTTGGTTATCATCACGGCATTGGTATTTACGCTCGTATCGTGCGGCGGAACGGGAACAAAGGAGACGACCCGTAAAGCCGGTGAATACAGCTGGGGCAACGTGACTTTCAGCGTTAAGAAGGTCAATGAAGAGAAGAGCGGTGACTCAAGGCAGGTATATGTGGAACTTGATTTCGGCGATCAGGGCATCAGCAAGATGGCGTTCGAGAGTGCTGTTACAGGCGGCAAGATCCTCTTCAAGGATCAAAAGCCGAATGATCAGTACCAGTACAGGATGACCGGCAGCGGCAATATAGTCGGAGCAGGATTGTTCTTCCCCGTGGATGCAGGTTACGAATTTGACAGGAATGATCTTGTGATCACTGAATGATCCAAGAAAATAGTTTACGAACGGCGATTTGCATTTATAATATGAGTTGTGAATAAAGCCGCAGCGGCGGCAAGAACAATAAAGGAGTGACAACTATGGAAATCAAGAAAGTAACTGATCCCTCATTTAAGAAGTACGGCAAGATCATCGAAGGTATCGATTTTTCGGAGATCCTTTCAAATCTTGAAGCGCTTCCCATGCCCGCAGAAGGCGTTGAATATTTTCCCGGTGTAGAAGCACTTGAGAGCACACCTGCAACCAAGATCATCTCTGAGAGCCTCTATGGCGGTATGCCCATCCAGATCGGCATGTGCAACGGACATAACAAGGCACTCAACGCAGTCGAGTATCACAGAGATTCCGAGATCAATGTCGCTCTCTACGACATGGTCCTCCTTATCGGTGAGTTAAGAGATGTTACGGAAGATTTCACATATGACACATCCAAGATCGAGGCATTCCTCGTTCCTGCAGGCGTTGCAGTAGAGATGTATGCAACAACTCTTCACTATGCACCCTGCCATGTTGAGGACAAGGGCTTCAAGGCTGTCGTAGTCCTTCCCAAGGGCACCAACTACGATCTTACATTCAAGCCTGAATCCACCAAGGAAGACAAGCTCTTAACAGCAGTCAACAAGTGGCTCATCGCTCACGAAGATGCCAAGATCGACGGCGCTTTCAACGGTCTTGTCGGCGAAAACATCACGATCGCATAAGTAAACTCTAAGCTTAAAGATAAGCGGGAGGTCAGATGACCTCCCGTTTTTTGTTTTCCTTTATTCACCCTGCTGATCTTCAGGTATAAAGTCTTTCCTTATGTAGACTTTGAATGAGTGCAGGTCTTCAGTCTTGAACTTGTTGATCTGATAACCGCTGAATACCTTGAGATAAGACTTTTCGGGATCGGGTACATAATAGTCGGAGTAGGATTCCATGATAATATCTGCGACAGGTTCTGACATGGTCACATATGAGAGTGTTTCCTTCCAGATAAAGTAGGACTTGTCGGTAGGATTGTTGGCAAAGATGTTTTTGTCGAAATAGGGCTGTACGGCAATAGGGTAGTATTGGTACATGTCTATGACAGCGCCCTGCTCAACATAGGGTCTTATATATTCAGCGATCTCTTTCGACGGATAGTAGGGATACTTGTATTCGTTATATGCCGCGTAAAAACCGGAAAAGCCGAGAAGGGCAAGAAGGCCCGTTATGACGGCGTTCTTTGTTACAGTGAGGGCTTTGTTGCTGCTGACTTTCAATTTGAAATCCTTGTTGAGTAATATCATCAGAGTCACTATCAGGAAGAACATATAGGGTATGTGCCATTTCTGATGGTAGAAAAACTCCATATAGAGTGCGAGCGGTGCAGTATATATAAAGGCCTGAATAATATTGTTCATTATGCACAGGAGATAGAAAAGGCACAGGATCACAAATGTCATCGAAATGAGAAGAGGGTTGTCTATGCGGAAGAGGAATGCCTCGGTAACGGAAGCCATAAGTGAAGGGCCTCCCGTCGGGTTAAAGGAGCAGTCCGGTGCAGGAAGGGCCATCAGGATGAACAGCAGTATCAGAAGGGCCGCGCCCCAGAAACAAGCTCTGTATGTATTTGTAAAGGTGTGGTCTTCAGTGTTCTTACGGGACACAATGCCTCTTGCCATTGTGATCAGTTCCCAGAGCATGAAGGAACCGGATACGATGACGCCGTAAGAACTTGTAGATGCCAGCATGACCAGAGCCAGGAAGAATCTGACGGGCTTTTGCTGCCTGTCTTTGTAAGACAAAGCAATGAGCATCATCGCAGGGAAGACGATGCAGTAAGGTCTCGCGAAAACGGAACCCTGATACATCGCATAATAAGAGAAGGGAAGAAGTACCTTAACGAACAGTGGCGCATCGGTCATAAACAGCAATACTACTCCCGCGGCAGAGAAGATGAGCGGGATAACGAAGGCGTAGTCGTATTTAAGACCGAGGAGCTGAGCGAGTTTCAATATGAGATGCCACACCGGTACGGTGCCCTCATATCTTACAGCATTGAATATATCTATGATATTGTCGTTGTCACGGGCGATCAGCCATGACTGGGCTTCGTCTGCCCAGGGCTCATGGTGGAGTCCTGCGAAAACAGATACAGAAACAAACAGGATCAGCACAAATCCGTAGATGATCTTAAGTCTGTGTTTTTTTATGAATGACATATGCAGACGGCTCCTATGAGAAGAATTTCAAGACCCTGATGGCGAAACCCATGTCGGCTTCCCGGTTATGGGCAGAGACATCTTTGCGGTTGTGGATCTCGTCCCTGTTCTTGTGATAGTACTCATAAGACCTTAGCAGCATGTCTTCATTCTTCATCGTCGGATTCCAGCCGAGTTCGCGTTTGATCTTGGTTGTATCGAAAACGAAAGTCGATGAGATCATATTGTACTGGTAGACACCAAGAGGAGACAGACCGAGATAATAACAGAGCTTCATCATGAACTTTGCAAAACCTGCAGGAAAGTGCGCGAGCTTCGATCTCGATTCCGAATGGTCGACAACATACTGGTAGATGTAGTTAAAGCTCTTAACATCGTCCGAGCCGATATTGAATACGGTGCTCTTGCCGTAATCCAATGCGAGTTCACATGCCTTCGCAAGGTCTTTTGCATATATGAACTGATAGCGGTTCTCGCCGTTTCCGACGAGCCAGAGCTTCTTATTGTCATCTACGAATTCATAAAGGATGGCAAGGAGTCCGAGACGTCCCTCATCCACGATGGTCGGGCATCTGAATATGACGCTCGTGACTTTATCCTGACCGGACAAAAGGATCTGCTCGCCTTCGAGTTTTGACTTTCCGTATATCTCGACGGGGTCAGGTGTTTCTTCTTCCTTAACGGGATCGTCGAAATTCCTTCCCCAGAGACAGTTGCTCGAAGTGAATATGATCTTGCCGACATTGTGCTTAATGCACATATCAAGGATGTTCTTTGTCCCGTCGACATTGGAACTCCACAGATCCTTGCGCGTCTTGCGTTCGTGTGCAAGCATGGCTGCAAGATGGTATACGGCATCGAATGTGTTTTCGGAGAAGATCTTATCAAGAAGGTCAAGATCGCGTATGTCGCCCTTGAACGACGTAAAATGCTCGTGCTCAAATTCACTGTCAACGAGATCTATATTGACAACGGAAAAACCTTTGTCGATAAGATAACGAGACAGTATCTGTCCGAAAAATCCGGACCCGCCCGTGATCAATACATTATGCATATCAGATTCTCACATTCATTTATTACTCTTCTTTATTATACTCAAAATAATAAATTGAAGATTTATCGTCCTATGAACATTAACTTAAGGAAATGTTAAGGATGAGCCATTTTTCTATTAAGGTTTCATTCATAGAATCGGAAACATAAAACAACCGGTCTTGCAGGGGGACATCCTGATACAGCCGGCGGGATAAAGGAGCGGGAATATGGATTTATTGGCGATATTAAGTATACTGTGGCTCTTGACTTTATACTACTTTACTTACATCGTTAAGGTTGGCTTGTTTTTTCAGATAGTGGGAATAATCCTGGTGACGATATGGATCATAAGGAAAAAGAAGGGTAAACGGGTTGGGATATTTAATAAGTTCTTTGCAATAGCAAACAGTGTTTTGGGTATGTTCTTGTTTGTCAATCCCTGTCTTGCAGTGTTGGGCGTAAATGCACATGTCCAGGGTACACAGCTGGGGGATAAAATAGCGCTTAAAAGCATTACACAACAGGTTGCCTATGACCCAAATAATTACGAATTCAGTTATAAAGATGTTTCTTACCAAAGGAGCGAGTCTTTGCGCATGCATAAAAAGCTCGTTTCAGGCAAGCCTGATATGGCGTTGGTCTATGGTTCATACCATGAAAAGGGCTATGAATACCGGAGTGAAACGGGAGATACTTTTATAATCTGTCCCGATAAGGATTACATATGCATACCTTCCGAAAGATATCAGGAGATAGAAGACTATTACATTAACGATGCTCCCAAAACATATATTTTGGTGGAATGGGAAGACTGTGAATATACCGGCAAGGAAATGGTACTGGACTTTGACGATTCTGATTATGAGAGATTCTGTCGTGCATCAGAGGGCCCTCACGGTCCATATGATATTCCCGGCGATGAAAAGATGTATGCACTTTGCCGTGTTTCGTCCGACAGGATCTATTGGGAAGATAGATACGTAATAATAAAAGGGGATAAGGTTATGATCCCGGAACAGTCCTATTCGAATGATTACGGAACCCCGTGTCCTGATGATCTTGCCGAAAAGATCAAGTCAGCAGTGAAATAATGTGATCTAGCTGCCGAAAACGGCTGAACTGTAGTAAAATCAATCTATAGAAATCACTGTTTTTCGGGAGGACAAATCATGGCTGATGATCTTAATATCGATCTTTCTTCGATATTCGGAGATACTATCAAGACGATAACCGATACTCTGTCGGGAGATAACAAGAAGACAACAAAGAAGACCGCCGCCAAGAAGACGACCACCGCCAAGAAGACTTCTGCAGCAAAAAAGACCACTGCGGCTAAGAAGACTTCCACAGCCAAGAAGACCACAACCGCCAAGAAGTCTGCGACAGCAAAGAAGACGACTTCCACTAAGACAAAGAAGATCATCTTCGAGATCGGCGGCAGGCAGATCGACATGAAGGCCATCGAGAAGAAGGCTGCCAAGCTCAAGGGCGATGTCTATGTTGTTGCCAATGAGCGCAAGATCTACGACAGCGAAGGCAATTCGGTAAATCTCTTCGGCTGATATGATCAAGAATATAGTACTCGACATGGGAAATGTCCTTCTGGACTTTAATCCCGGATTTGTCATGGATAAGTTCTGCAGTTCTGATGAAGAGAAAGAAGTCATCAGAAAGGAACTGTTCGAAGGTCCGGAGTGGATGCTGGGCGACAGGGGGGACATAAAGGATAAGGACAGGTTCGACCTGGTGAAGGTCAGGGTCCCCGTTCAATACCATGAGGCGCTGAGAAAGTGCGCTTCCAATTGGGATATCTGCATGGATCCCCTGCCCGGCGCGAGGGCGTTCTGTGAGTTCGTCAAAGCAAGCGGCTACGGGATATACATACTTTCAAATGCAAGTGATCTGTTCTATCAATATTTCCCGAGGTTCCTGCCTCTGGATTTCTTTGACGGAGTATTCGTCTCGTCCGACTACCTGATGGTAAAGCCGGATCTGAAGATATATAAGACTTTTCTTGAAAGATACGGTCTTAAGGCAACAGAATGCCTGTTCATCGACGACAGGGAAGCCAATGTTGCAGCTGCCGAAGAATGCGGTATGAACACTTTCCTTTTCAAAGGGGATTATGACGGGATCAGCAGGATGATCTAAAGATCTTTCTGAGAATCTTTGATTTCAGCAGTTCCGCAGCATTTTCCGTTCTTATTCTTTAACATGCATTCCTCGCAGTTCCCGCAGCAGGGTGATGTCTTCTTGCGCCTGACCGCAAGGATCACGGCCCCTGCCAGGAGCAAGGCTATAAGGACTATAAGGATGATGTCGACAGGGTTCACAGTACGCCTCCTATGAGGAGCAATATCAGCCTGAATAACAGGCTTACTATCCATGCGAGGATGCATTGCCAGATGACTAATCCTGCGGCCCACTTCCATCCGAGTTCACGCTTGACGGAAGCGATCGCAGCAACACAGGGAGTGTAGAGGAGACTGAAGACCAGAAGGGTTCCTGCTTCGACCATGCCCAATACGGCGGTTATGCCGCCCTGGGAATTGAAGAGGACTTCAAGTACCGAGACAACGCTTTCTTTTGCCATGAAGCCGCTTATGAGAGATGTAACGATGCGCCAGTCGTCAAGGCCGAGAGGCTTCATGAGCGGTGCGATGAAACCTGAAATATAGGCCATGATGCTCGTTGAGGAATCCGCTACGAGATTGAACCTCAAGTCGAAACTCTGCAGGAACCATACGACAACGGTTGCGATGAGGATCACGGAGAAAGCCTTCTGCAGGAAATCCTTGGCTTTTTCCCACATGAGCTGCAGGGTGGACCTGATGCTGGGGAGCCTGTAGTTTGGAAGCTCCATTACGAAGGGAGCCGCTTCGCCGCGGAAGAGTACCTTCTTATAGACGAAGGCTATGAGGATACCGACGACGATGCTCAAGAGGTAGAGACCGGTCATGATGAGGCCGCCCTTGCCCGGGAAGAAGGCGCTTACAAAGAATGCATAGATCGGCAGCTTTGCAGTACAGCTCATGAAAGGTGTTAAGATGATCGTCATCTTACGGTCCCTGTCAGAAGGCAGTGTCCTCGTCGACATGACGGCAGGCACCGTGCATCCGAAGCCTATGAGGAGAGGTACGATCGATCTTCCCGAAAGGCCGATCCTCCTTAAGAGCTTATCCATGAAGAATGCGATCCTTGCTATGTACCCGCTGTCTTCCAAAAGTGAAAGGAAGAAAAACATTACTACTACTATCGGCAGGAAGCTCAGCACGCTTCCGACGCCTTCGAAGATGCCGTCGATTATTAGACTGTGTATGACATCGTTGACGTTAGCCGCAACGAGCGCCTTTTCCGTTGCTTCGGTGAGGAGATCGATCCCCTGTTCCAGCAGCCACTGGAGTCCGGCGCCGATCACGTTGAAAGTGATGAAGAAGACTGCAGCCATTATAAGGATGAAGATCGGGATGGCTGTGAACTTGCCCGTAAGGATACGGTCGATCTTCTCGGATCTTATACGCTCCCTGTTCTGAACCGGCTTGGTAACGCAGGAAGATGAGATCTGCATGATATAAGCAAATCTCATCTCAGCCACGGCTGCCTGGGGATCTTTGCCGGTATCCTGTTCTACCCTGACCCTGATGTGTTCAAGGAGGTCCTTTTCGTTGGCGGCAAGATCCAGCTGGTCCAATATGAGTTCATCGCCTTCGAGCGCCTTGCAGGCTGCGAATCTTAAGGGAAGGCCTTTATCTTTTGCTTTCTGTTCGATGAGGTGCTCGACGGCGTGTATGGAGCTGTGGATCGGGCTGTCGGGTGCGCAGAAATCCTGCTCCAGCGGTTTTTCGCAATACTTGGCGATATGGATGGCATGCGAGATGAGCTCTGATATGCCCTGATTCTTTGCGGCGCTGATGGGGACGACCGGAACTCCCAAGATCTCCTCCATCCTGTTGATATCGACGGAGCCGCCGTTGCCCGTAAGTTCATCCATCATGTTGAGAGCCACGACGACCGGCCTGTCGGTCTCGAGAAGCTGCATCGTAAGATAGAGGTTACGTTCGATGTTCGTGGAATCGATTATGTTGATGATAGCATCAGGCTTATCCACAAGGACAAAGTCTCTTGATACGATCTCTTCTTTGGAATAGGGAGACATCGAGTAGATGCCTGGCAGGTCCGTTATGATGGTCTTATCGTGTCCGATGATAGCTCCGTCCTTGCGGTCGACCGTAACGCCGGGGAAGTTTCCGACATGCTGGTTGGATCCTGTAAGACGGTTGAAGAGAGTCGTCTTGCCGCTGTTCTGGTTGCCTACCAGGGCGAAGGTCAGAATGTGGTCGTCAGGGAGGGGATTAGCTTTTTTCTTATCGTGATGGATGCCCGGTTCACCGAGATTCGGGTGGGCTACCTTGGATTTGCGCTTGTCCTGCTTATCTTCTGCAGCCTTTTCTTCAGCGGGCTTTACCTTGATCTTGTCCGCATCATCAAGTCTTAAGGACAGTTCATAGCCGTGGATCCTGATCTCGACGGGGTCTCCCATCGGCGCGAACTTGACGATCTTTATCTTAGCTCCGGGGATAATGCCCATGTCCAGAAGATGCTGGCGCAGGGCCCCTTTGCCTCCGACTTCTTCGACCAGGCAGCTTTGGCCTTCTTTAAGTTCTCCTAATGTCATTACATGCTCCGATCTATCGCAGAATACTGCACTCTGTTATTTCGATCTTATTATATAGTTATCCTCCGCCGGCCGAAAGTGGCAGTTAGCATAAACTAACTATTTCTCCGCTGGCGGTGTTTTTGTTCAGTTAGCACAAACTAACTTTCGAAAAGAGCAGCCGGCAGGGGGCATGCATGTCTTTGTGACAACGGTTGATTCCTTTTCAACTGACCGTTGTTTGAAAAGACAATTAACATGAGATATCCTTTTGTTAACATCAGAAAAGAGGATATGCATGCAAGTTCCATTCGGGATGGTTAGAAAAAACTATCGGAATAAAAAGGAGAAACGTTATGAGCACTACACTTGGCAAGAACATAAAGAATTTCCGCAAGAACAAGGGCTTCACACAGGAAGAACTTGCAGACCTTCTTAACATCACGCCTCAGGCTGTAAGCAAGTGGGAATCCGAATCAGGCCTTCCTGACGTATCCATGCTGATACCTCTGGCTCAGGTCCTGGGCGTAACGACGGATGCTCTCCTGGGATACGACAGCATATCCGAGAACGAGGAGATCACTTCCAGGATCAAGGAGACTGTGGAAGGCATGTCACACAATGACGACAGGCCTGCAAGGGCTCTTGCGATCTGTGAGTACCTGTCGACCGAGACCAATCTGAATCCCGGCAACTTCGAGATCATCAAGGATTACGTTCAGGCTACGGCGAACCTGTCGATGTACGAAGACCCCGTATTGGAAGGCTATTTCCAGGATCAGCCTGACCGCATTCAGAAGATCTATAAGGACTGCATCAGGAAAGGAGCCTATCTCATAAGCCACTGCTCCGACAGGGAACTGGTCGACAAGACCCACTACGCGATGGCCTGGATCTATATCCACCTTAAGGACTTCGATAAGGCAAAGGATCACATCAATGTCCTTCCGAGCCTTTCCACGGGCAGCATCAGGGAGAACATAGACATGGAGCGTGTATTCTTTGAATCCGGCTTCGATAAGGTCAAGGGCTTTGACAACATGAAAGGTAAGATTGAAGAGAATTCCAGGCTTCTTTTCATGTTGACGGCTGCAATGCTCAATACCATCTCACAAAATTTCGGATGGTACGGTGAGAAGGAAGAAGCATACGAAGCCTGTGACTGGTGCGAGAGCATCATCAAAGCATACGCGACCAAGAAAGAATACATAGACATCAATAAATATTTGAGGGTCAGAAGGAGCATTGCTTTCTTCAGGATGGTCGCAGCCAAGAGGGCAGGTGATGGTGAATATGCCGAAAAGCTCTATACGAAGTTTGCTGAGGAGATCAAGGCAGAAGACCTGACAGAAGAGGAGAAGGCAAGGATAATGGATATGATCCACAGCGATATCGCTTATTATTCGAGATATACGGGTGATCAGGAGAATAAGGATGAAGGATAAGATCAAAGATGTTCTGGCCAACATGAAAAAATACAACCGGGGCACCATGTTCTTTGAGGAATTCGGCTTTGATCCCGCCATCGAATACGATGTCCTGGTAGTAGCTCCGGGATGGAATCCCGTCAAGACCATATTGGATCCTTCGTTTAAGGTAACGCTGCTTGCGCAGCATGCATATTCTGCAGGTTACCTTGTCGAGAAGGAAGACATCAGGATGGCCTGGATCCTTACTTCTTCGGGAGCCACTCATATTCTTGACTACATGATCATCTGTTCCGAGATGAGATTCAAGAAATGCATCTTTGCAGGAGCCGTAGGAGGTCTTTCGGGGAGATTTGCAGTCGGGGATCTTTGCACAGCGGAAGAATGCATCTCGGCGGTATATGTCAACCGTTATCTCGATGAGACCTTGCCGGAATATAAGCCTTTAGACATCATTAAGCCTGATCTTGAATATACGGAGAAGATCATAGCCCTGGCAAAGGATTCCGGATACGATCTTAAGAAGGGGAAGGTATTCTGTACGGACTCCTTTGCCATGGAATATTCCCATCTGGATGAGATCAGGGCGACGGGAGCAGAACTGATCGAGATGGAGACGGGCACCTTTTATACCATGGCAGAACTCTACGAGATTCCGTCGATCGCGCTCCTTGCAGTATCCGACAATTCCGCGACGGGAGATCCGCTTTTCGGAAGATCGGATGAAAAGAAGAAGTTATATCAGCACACCAGGGGGTATACGATTCCCGATCTCATCATGAAGATCGCAAAGAGCTGAAATGAGATCAGGAATCCAGAAGCGCTTCAGGATCGATTCGGAGATTGTCATCGTAAAACGTTTGGCACTCTCCGGGTCTTTCATATCTGATGCTGCCGTCATCACACCCGGTGAGAACGACCTTTGTTATCCCGCAGTTTGCCTGAAGACCTGCTCCCCAGAACTTTGAGAAGTCTGATGTTCCCAGGATATGCATGAGAAGGCCCCTGTTCATGGCACCGTGCCCGGAGATAAGGACCTTGAGGTCTGATCCGGCAAGGGGTTCTATCTCTTCCTCCAGGAAAGATGAAGTCCTGATAAGGAGTTCATCAAGGGATTCTGCCCCGTAGGATAAAGCTTTTTCGTTATAGACGGCAGGTTCTTTTCCGAAGAAAGGCAGGGATCTTGCATCCTGACCTTCATATTGGCCGAAATAAAGCTCTATGAGCCTTTCGTCCTTTTTTACGTCAGATCCGGAGCTTAAGAGTCTTGCGGTCTCATACGCCCTCATAAGCGGGCTCGAAAAGACCTTATCGAAGGAGATCCCCAGGTTTTTAAGGGCCAGACCTGACTGTCTTGCCATATTCATCCCGGTCTCATCCAGGGGGATGTCGGTCCTGCCCTGGATCCTCCGCTCCCTGTTCCAGGAGGTCGTTCCGTGTCTTACGATATATATTTCCATTAACTCTTGCCTTTGTATTTGTTTTCGAGAACAAGGATATCATATTTTGTACATTATGTTACAAGCTGTTTACTTGATATATGGTGTCCGTTATGGTAGTTTTGTTGTGGATTTCAAATAAAGTACTTTATTGAAGGAGGCATTATATGATCTACTCAACAGAAGTCAAGAACATGTGCCCTGTAACACAGGGAGTGCATCACGGTGCGGCTCCCATTCCCGAAGAGGCAAAGTGGGTACAGGCTAAGGACGTAAAGGATATCTCCGGTTATACCCACGGTATCGGCTGGTGTGCTCCTCAGCAGGGCGGCTGCAAGCTTTCCCTCAATGTCAAGGATGGCATTATCCAGGAAGCATTGGTCGAGACGATCGGCTGCTCCGGTATGACACACTCCGCTGCTATGGCAGCTGAGATCCTTCCCGGTCTCACTGTTCTCGAAGCTCTTAATACAGACCTCGTTTGTGACGCTATCAACACCGCTATGAGAGAGCTCTTCCTCCAGATCGTTTACGGAAGAACACAGTCTGCTTTCTCTGAGGACGGACTCCAGATCGGTGCAGGTCTTGAGGACCTCGGCAAGGGTGCTCGTTCCATGGTCGGTACAACATACGGTACACTCGACAAGGGTCCCCGTTACCTCGAACTTACTGACGGCTACATCACAGAAGTTGCTCTCGATGAGAACGATGAGATCATCGGATACAAGTATGTTAACTTCGGCAAGATGATGGACTTCATGAAGGCCGGCGACGATCACAAGACAGCTTTCGAGAAGGCTTGTGGTAAGTACGGAAGAGTTGACGATGCAGTTAAGTGCATCGATCCGAGAAAAGAGTAAGGAAAAGGAGGAAAATTAATATGGCATTATTTGAATCATATGAGAGAAGAGAACCCCAGATCCTTGCTTGTCTTAAGGAATACGGAATCTCATCCATTGAAGAATGTAAGGAAATCACTGAAGCAGCAGGTCTTGATGTTTATCATCTGATCGAAGGCATCCAGCCCATCTGCTTCGAGAACGCTAAGTGGGCATACACGGTAGGTGCCGCTATCGCTATCAAGAAGGGCTGCCGCAAGGCCTCCGAGGCAGCTGCTGCAATCGGCATCGGCCTTCAGGCTTTCTGCATCCCCGGTTCTGTTGCTGACAGACGTAAGGTTGGTCTCGGCCACGGTAACCTCGGCAAGATGCTCCTCGAAGAGGACACAGAGTGCTTCGCATTCCTTGCAGGTCACGAGTCTTTCGCAGCTGCTGAGGGTGCTATCGGTATCGCTGACAAGGCTAACAAGGTCCGCCAGAAGCCCCTGAGAGTTATCCTCAACGGTCTTGGCAAGGACGCTGCTCAGATCATCTCCCGTATCAACGGTTTCACATATGTTGAGACACAGTACGATTACGCAACAGGCGAGCTCAAGGAAGTATTCCGCAAGTGCTACTCCAAGAACCCTGATTCTCCCCGTGCAAAGGTTAACTGCTACGGTGCTAACGATGTTCAGGAAGGTGTTGCCATCATGTGGAAGGAGAACGTTGACGTTTCCATCACAGGCAACTCCACCAACCCTACAAGATTCCAGCACCCCGTTGCAGGTACATATAAGAAGGAGAGAGTTGAAGCAGGCAAGAAGTACTTCTCCGTTGCGTCAGGCGGCGGTACAGGCCGTACACTCCATCCCGATAACATGGCAGCAGGTCCTGCTTCCTACGGTATGACAGATACACTTGGCCGTATGCACTCCGATGCTCAGTTTGCAGGTTCTTCTTCCGTTCCTGCACACGTTGAGATGATGGGCCTTATCGGCGCAGGCAACAATCCCATGGTCGGTATGACTGTTTCCACAGCTGTTTCCATCGAGGAAGCTGCAAAGGCAGGCAAGTTCTGATCTTAAGGAAATGATCCAAACTTAATAAGATGCCGTCTTCATGATGAAGGCGGCATCTTTTTTCGCTAGTATAAGGCCCCCAGTGTTATAATCCTTATTGGCGAAAAGCGAATTCTTTCAGGCAGGTATATATGCGGGTCGAGATCGAGAGAGTCAACAGCAAAGATGAAGAGACGGCTGTCATCAAGGCAGTCGAGATCACTGACGAGATCAGCGGCGCCGTGGAACTCTTGGAAGGCGGCAATAAGAGCTTTGCCGTAAGTTATGAAGACAATGCTTATATCCTGAAAGCTGAAGCCGTATATTACATAGAATCCGTTGACAAGAAGACATTTGTCTATACCAAAGAAAGATGCTACGACACAAAATACAGGCTTTATGAGCTTGAAACGATGCTGTCGGGCTACTTCATGAGGTGCTCCAAGTCAATGATCATAAACCTTAAGAAAGTCCGCAGCGTCAAGTCCCAGATGAGCGGCAGGATAGAAGCGACGCTCCTAAACGATGAAGTCGTCGTCATCTCGAGAGGCTATGTCAAGGAAGTGAAGAGGAGGCTCGGCTTATGAATAGATTTAAGTTCTGGCTTGAACAGACCATGATGATATCTTTTGCGATCTTTTCGGGAATCCTGATCGAAGGTCTGGTATATAAGTTTGTAGAAGGAAGCCCCTTGAGCTCATTTGCTCTTTCATGGTATCAGATATTGTCCGTGATCCTTACCGGCGCCATATGTTCGCTGCCGACGATCCTCCTTCTGTCGGATAACGAAGGATTCAAGACGAAATTCATTGTCAGGGTCATAATCCACTGCATAGGCTTATATGCTGCAGTATCCCTTATCGGCTGGGCATTCCAATGGTATACAAAGATCGACGGCTTCATAATGGTGACGATCATATTCTTCATGGTCTATGTTTTCGTATGGGTAGTTTCCTTATGGTTCCATAAACGCGATGAAGATCAGATCAACAAGGCTCTGGAAGACATAAGGGATAAAGAGTAATTCCCTTCGTTTCAGGCTTAAAACAGCAACTTGGTGCCCTGTTTTTGCAACTTGGTCGCCAAGTTCTTTTTTTTCGCGCATCCTCCGGTATATCTTAGCCTCAGGAGGTACGGAAAATGAATATCATAGAAGTCAGAAACCTTACAAAGGATTACAAGGGAAAAAGGGCCGTAGATTCGATCTCGTTCGATGTCGAAGAAGGAGAGCTCTTCGCATTCTTAGGCGAAAACGGCGCAGGGAAGTCAACGACCATCAACATGCTCTGCACTGTTCTTGCAAAAACAACAGGCTCGGCGTTCATCGCGGGGAAGGAACTCGGCAAAGAAGATGATGAGATCCGCAAGGCCATCGGCATCGTCTTCCAGAATTCTGTTCTCGACAGGAAACTCAGCGTTAAGGAAAACCTGCTTACGAGAGGATCTTATTACGGTCTTTCCGCAAGGGAAGTCAAGGAGAGGATCGAACCCTTTAAAGAAAGATTCGAGCTCGATGAGATCTGGAACAGGCGTTATGAGAAACTTTCGGGCGGTCAGAGAAGAAGAGTCGATATCGTAAGAGCCCTCATAAACGATCCTAAGATCTTATTCCTGGATGAACCAACCACGGGCCTTGATCCCAAATCCAGAAGACTCGTCTGGGATCACATAGATTACTTAAGACGCGAGCACGGCATGACGATCTTCCTTACGACTCATTACATGGAAGAAACGAGAGACTCGGACCATGTGGTAATACTCGATAAAGGAAATATCATAGCCAAGGGAACGCCCGCTGAACTTAAGAGCAGATATGCACATTCAAAGCTTGTATGGTATACGGCTCAAAGCCCTGAATCAGAGAATCTCATAAGCCGGATCAGCAATGAATATGCATACGATGCCGACCACTATAACATCGTAACCGACGACGATCTCACGGAATTCATCTATCAGAACAAAAACCATATCAGGGACTATGAACTGATCAAGGGATCCATGGATGATGTATTTCTTACACTTACCGGAAAGGAGTTCGCATAATGAAAGATTTTATGGGTTTTACAAGGAGAAATATCCTCATATACTTCAAAGATATCCTTGCAGTCTTTTTCTCACTCTTAACGTCGATAATCGTATTCGTATTATATCTTCTCTTCCTGAAAGGGACTTTTGTCGATGCTCTCACGGGAACCATGAAAGGGCTCGAAAACATAGTATCATCACAGGATATCGAGATGTTCGTAAACGGCATTCTTCTTTCGGGCATCTTGGGATCCGCCATGATAACAGTTCCTTATACCTGCCTTCAGACGATCGTTAAGGACAGGGAAGCAGGAGTTGACATCGATATATGTTCTACGCCTCTTAAAAGGTGGAAGATAGTGCTGTCATATTTTACGGCATCCTCGCTATGCGCTTTCATAATGACATCATTGATACTGACAGTGGGGCTTATCACGCTCGGCTTCATGGGAGATCTTCACATGACGGCAGGATCAGTCCTTGCATCCTACGGAGCGGTATTGCTGGGATCCTTGTCTTCAACGGCTCTGTTCATGATGATATTGCTCCTGTTCAAGTCTTCATCTACGAGCACGGCTTTCTTCGGGATACTGACAGCTGCATCGGGATTTGTCATCGGAGCATATATCCCCCTGTCCCAGTTCTCGGACGGAGTTCAGTCTTTCTGCAATCTCTTTCCGGCAAGCCACATCACTGCCCTGATAAGGAACCTCCTCCTAAGCGGCATTTCTGACAAGATAGATTCTTCTATCGGAGGATTGGATAATGGAGCATTCATATCGGCAGTCAAGGAGACTTTCAGCTTCAATGCGGTAACATTCGGAAAAACATTTAGTTCTTCGGGATCGGTAATATATGTCCTGATCATCGCTCTTGTCTCGATCCTTGCCATGACATATCTTTACAAGAAGACTTACATGAGGAGATGAAGAAGGGCAGAAGACCCAAATAGATAAAAGATAAAAAAGAAAAACGACCGGTTATCCGGTCGTTTTCTGTCTGGTGGATGCTACAGGACTCGAACCTGTGACCCCCTGCACGTCAAGCAGGTACTCTAACCAGCTGAGCTAAGCATCCAAACTGATCTTCGTCAGCACGGGTGATTATACAATATTAATCGTGCATCTGCAAGCCAAATGGTGTAAAATGAAAAAAGAACAAATGTGCGTAAATGAGGTTATTGTCAGTTGCAGGATGAGAAGAGGACATATATAGCGATAGACCTTAAGTCTTTCTATGCTTCCGTTGAATGTGTCGCAAGAGGCTTGGATCCTCTCACGGCCCATCTTGTCGTGGCTGATCCTACACGCACGGAGAAGACGATATGTCTTGCTGTTTCTCCCGCTCTCAAGGCCTATGGCATATCCGGCAGGGCCAGGCTTTTCGAAGTGCTGGAGCGCTTGCGTGAAGTCAATATCGGAAGAGAGAAGGAATATGGAGCGCCTCTTGCGGGGGAATCGACTGATTCCGTTGATCTTGCATCGCATCCGGAGAATGCAGTCGGCTTCATCACAGCGCCCCCCAGAATGGCGGAATATGTTGAATGCAGCACGAAGATATACGGGATCTACCTTAAGTATGTGTCGAAGGAAGACGTTCTTGTCTATTCGATAGACGAGGTCTTCATCGATGCAACGGATTACATGAAGCTTTATCACGTAACTGCCCATGAACTTGCGATGATGATGATGAAGGATGTCCTTCACGAGACCGGCGTTACCGCGACATGCGGAATCGGCACGAATATGTATCTTTGCAAGATAGCGATGGATATAGTCGCCAAGCACATGGAAGCCGATGAAGACGGTGTAAGGATCGCGAGCATAGATGAATACGATTACAGGCGGCTACTGTGGGACCATGAGCCCTTGACCGATTTCTGGAGAGTAGGGCACGGGATTGCATCGAGACTTGCGCAGTACGGGATCCGTACCATGGGAGATATCGCTCTTTGTTCTGCCGGCAAGTTCCCGGGAGGAGTTACGGAAGACCTTCTGTATGAACTTTTCGGCGTGAATGCGGAGCTTCTGATCGACCATGCCTGGGGATATGAACCCTGCACCATGAATGATGCCAGATCCTACAGACCGCAGACATCGTCCCTGTCTTCGGGGCAGGTCCTGAAAGAGCCTTACGAATGGAAGAAGGCGAGGCTGATCGTAAAGGAGATGACGGATCTTCTGGCATTGGATCTCGTCGATAAGGGCCTTGTGACAGATAAGATAGTGCTGACCATAGGATATGATGTATCAAACCTTTCTGATCCCAAGAAGGCGGCAAGATATAAAGGTCCTGTCCACAGGGATCATTACGGAAGACCTGTGCCGCAGCATGCGCATGGGACGGAGAATCTCGATTTCAAGACGAGTTCATCGAAGATGCTGGTCGCCGCCGCCATGAATCTTTTCGACAGGATAGCGGATAAGGACTTAACGGTAAGGCGCATCAATATTGCAGCCATGCTGCTCGAATCCGAGGACCATGAAGGTGAGGCATCCGGATCGTCAGGTTATACGCAAATTGACATGTTTACCGATTATGCGACAATAGAATCTGACAAGAAAAAAAGAGATGAAGAACTCCGCAAGGAGAAACAGGTGCAGCAGACGATATTGGATCTTAAGAAGAGATTCGGAAAGAATGCCGTCATCAAGGGAATGAACCTTGAAGAAGGAAGCACGGCGATAGAGAGGAACGGACAGATCGGAGGACATAAAGCATGATGCGCGAAGCTGATGCCCCTGACGCTAACAGATCGGGTAAATACAGTGAGATCATCGACATGGAATACCATGGGTCGAGAAGAAAGGAGAAACTGAGCAAAGATGCCAGAGGCGCCCAGTTTGCTCCTTTTGCGGCGCTTACGGGCTTTGACGATTCGATCAAGGAAGCAGGCAAGAACCTTATTGCCTTCATAGTTTGTGCGGCGCTGATGCTGGGCATCATAACAGGCGCGTGTTCCTCTGAGGTTTTTGCCGCAACGGAAGATCTGCCTTTCTTCAGTGATGTCATAGATGATTCTGATTTCTGGTTTACTCCCGTTTACTGGGGCGCATCCAACGGAATAGTGATGGGATACGATGACGGAACTTTCGGTCCTGCCAAACAGTGCACGAGAGCCCAGATGGTGACCTTTATCTGGAGACTTGCAGGCAAGCCCGAACCCAAGACGAAGAAGAGTCCTTTCACTGATATCAAGACTTCGGATTACTATTACAAAGCCTGCCTTTGGGGCAATGAGAACAAGATAGTAATGGGATACGATGACCATACTTTCAGACCCGGCAATAAGTGCCTTAGAAATCAGGCCGTTACCTTCCTTTGGAGATTCGCGGGAAGCCCCGAACCTGATACTGACAAGAGTCCCTTCGAGGATGTTAAGAAGACGGATTATTTCTACAAGGCCGTGCTCTGGGGCGCAGAGCAGAAGATAGTCGCAGGCTATCCGGAAGAAGGGCTCTTCAAGCCCAAGGGAGACTGCCTGAGGCGCCAGATGGTGACTTTCCTTTATAAGTTTGCAAAACTTGCATCAGATAAGAAGATAAAGCCCGTAAGCCTTTCATCCAAGCTGACCATGAAAGCTTCTTACGATCAGGATCAGATGAAAGATGCAAGGACGATCGATACTCCCCAGATCATAAGAGGCGCATCGGTTAACGGAGGCCTTAAGATCGTCTGGGAAGAGGTCATGGGTTATAACGTCAAATACCATCTCTACAGGAAAGACAAGTCGACTGACTGGAAAAAGATAAAGACCTTATCAGAGACTTCTTATGTAGATAAAGAGGTCAAGGCAGGAACGGAATACAGCTACCGTATAACGGCTTCCGTCGTAAAAGGATCCGAGAGTCCTTACTCTGAAACAAAAAAATTCAAATACAGCAAAGTGGATTCAAAATATGCAGGATTTACCGATTACTGCATAGGGCTCATGGACACTAAAGGCAACGATTATTCCGACGGTTCTTCTCTTGTGAAATATTACGAAAAGCCTTACATCCAGAAAGACAAAGACGGCAGCTTTGCAGGTGACAACGGCGTTTTCATGTACCGTTCGGTCAAGGTGCCTTACAAGAGCGGCGGCGCATCTTTAAAGGGCATGGATTGTCTGGGTCTGCAGGTCTTCCTTGCAAAGAGTTATTTCAATATCAATCTTACACATTCGAATAAGCAGTATCTTGCAGGCAAGAAGATATCACTTGACGAGATCCGCCCGGGAGATCTCCTCTGCGCGGAGAAAGGATATAATCCGGATCACGGTTACACTTACATGTATTGCGGCAAGGATCCCGAGACAGGATATGATCTCGTAATGACGACAAACAAGAGACATTGCAAGCTCTACATGATCTACTTTGATGTCGTTGCCTGGGACAAAGACGAAGATAAGTGCATCAGAAGAATTACTTGACTGTATCTCCTGCCATGTCAGACTTTATTGTGCTATAATCAAAGTTACTGATAAATCAGAGGGAGGGTCTCGTCATGGCTGATGATATTATGAATGATGTAGTTGCAGCTGAAGAGGTTGCAGAGGAAGTAGCAAGCGAAGTTGTTCCTGCTGAAGATACTGAGATCGAAGCACCTGCTGCAGTAGAAGAAGCAGTGGAAGCAGTTGAGCCGGAGCCCGTAGAGGTTCCCGAGGTCGTTGAAGCTCCTGAGGAGATCGTTGAAGCAGTCGCAGAGACAGCTCCCGCTATAGAAGCAGTACAGGAACCCGTAAAGGAACTTTCAAAGGCTGAAGAAGCAGGAGCCGCAGCAGCTGCTGCCGCTGCCGCAGCCGCAGCCAAGAAGGCGGAGAAGGCAAGGATCGCCAAGGAGAAGGCTTCCGTCAAGTCCGCTAAGAAGGTCGAGAAGAAGAAGGCAAAACTCGAGCAGGAACTCAAGCTCAAGGATGAGTGCCCTGTGGAATATAAGCCCGTATCGACGGCTAAATATTTCTGGCTCGGAGTTGTTTCACTTTGCTTCCAGCCCATCAGTTTTGTAGTAACACTCCTGCTCTGCATGCTGCCCCGCAACCGCAACATCAAGCACTTCGCGCAGGCTCTGTTCGTATACCAGATCATTTGCATCATCCTTTTCGCTATCGCGATCGCAATCTTCTATCTGGCACTGGATCCCTCGGTAAGAGATAACATCATCGAGGCAGGCGGAAAGATCATCTCATCCTTCTCGTTAGGCATCTGATCTCAGTAAAGATCACTTATAAACTGACTTTGACATATGGGTTTCCCGGCATAGGGGAAACCCATATTTAACTTGCGTGTTTCCCGTTTGTCACATTGTTACTTTAGAATGATAACGAGCGATATTATATTTTGCGGGAGGTCGGGTTATGTCAGAGCTTATTTCAAAGAAACAATTGCTTAGAGTAACACACATTTCTTACGGAACTTTATACAGATGGAAGAGGATGGGTCTGATCCCCGAGAGCTGGTTTATCCATAAGGCTACGGAGACCGGACAGGCTACATACTTCCTGAAGGATAAGATCTTAACCCGTATCGACAGGATCAAGGAACTCAAAGGGGAACTTTCCGTTGAACAGATGCAGGAACTCTTTTCTGCCAACGTTGAGAGTTTCAAGATACCGCTCAAGGACTTCAAGGATCTTGAGATCGTAGGCAAGATGTCGCTCACGGCTTTTACGAGCGTTTTCCCCGAGAAGGACATGCTCGATTTCAATGATGTCTTCGGCATGTATGTCGTAGATCACTTAATGAAACTTTCCGGCATCTATCTTGAAGATGCAAAGCAGGTCTTAAGGATGCTCTGCAGATATCTGTCAGTTGAGGCGAGCAAGGACTATCAGCTCCTGCTCCTCCGCAAGATGGGAGTTCCCATGACAGTGCTCGTATCCGGCGAAGACCAGATCCTTTTGGAGGACAATACGGAGATCATTGCCTGCGCAAATCTTGTCGAATTTGAGGAGGCATTAAAAGACCGTCTAATTGCTTGATGACATAAGCATGAGGTGCTCATATGAGAAAGAAGTATTCATCCGGACAGATTACGGAAGCAATGGAGGTTCTGTTTGAACCTGTAAGAATCAAGATCGTTTCAAGGATCGCATCAATGGGAACTGCACGCGCTGTCGATGTGGCGGATGCTTTCGATCTGACCCAGCCCACGATGTCGCATCACCTGAACCTTCTGGTCGAAAAAGAGATCCTCAAAGCAGTCAAGGAAGGAAGATGTGTTTACTATTCAGTCAACCCCTTGCTGTTAAATGCAGCATCCGACATGCTCATCTCTTTGTCCGAAGGAAAGAGCAAACCCGCAGCTCCGGTCAAGAAGACCGTAAAGATGCAAGCCAAGCAGGATAAGACAGAGGAGAAGAGTTCATCCAAGAAATCCAAATCCAAAAACAAATCAAAGGGCAAGGATAAAGAGAAGACAAAGGATAAGAAAGACAAGTCCAAGAAGAAAAAGAAAAAGTAGATAATTAATCTCAAACTGAAGGCTGTCTTTTCGAAGACGGCCTTATTTACTAGACCGGTTAATATAAGGAGTAATTCAATGGGACATGAGTTTTACAGCAGAGTAAACAGATACTATCTGGAAGGAAATTATGAGTTCTGGGGCGTTCAATTTGATTACGATGGTGACGGATATGTAAGTGAGGATATCATAGCGATCCGTTGGGATGGAAGAATACCCAAGGTATTGGTTTTGATCAATAATCCGATCCGTGTTGATTCAGAAGAATATTATTCTGTGATATTGTGTTTGTTCGAGAGCCTTACCGACGGTGAGGGTTCATTTGAAGTAAAACGCGTTTACGATAAGAATGTTGATGAATATTCTGTTGATGAGATCAAGCAAAAGCTCACAGAGTATTTTGGCTGAGCGGAAAACCCCGGATTTTTGTGCGAAATATACAGCAGCCCATGCCGCGCAAACAAAAATGATATAAAGAATTCTTTGTTCTTTTAAGATCAGTAAGCTATAGCCTGATGCCCGAATGTTTCCTTGAGCCAGGTGCCGCTGCTGTTGTCTGACGCAGGGAAGACGATCGTATCGGGATTGCCGTCAGAGATATATCTCTTGCCATTGTTAAGCTGGTCAAAGTTCTGTTTGATGTCACAGTCCTCGCCGTTGTTGTCGTAGCCTCTGATCCTTCTGATGCAGGTCTTGTCGTAATCCCTTACGAAAGGAGAATATGCCCTCGTCCAGCCGCAGAGGAGAGATGCTCTCGAAGTGTAGCTGAAGCCGTCGTAGGTCCCTTCGAAGATCTTGTTGTACTGGGGCTTATCTTCGCCCATCTTTTCGGGTGATCCGAAGGGGAGAGCGACGATGTTGACATACTGTCCGGGGATAATGCTCTCGAGTTTCTTGTAGATATATCCGATCTGCTTTTCGATCTCGGCTGCATCACAGTCACCCAGCTTCTTATGGTCACGTGTGTGGTTGCCGATATCGTAGCCGTTGTCGACCATCCACTTTAAGACCTTGCGGTCGTTCTCTTCACCGTTTTCGAAGAGCTGATCGTTTACAAAGAAGGTAGCCGTTACGTTGTAGTCAGGGAACTCGGCCTTGATCTTCTCGAGTATGCCTATCGCGCAGGAAGGATCGAATTTGGGAGAACCGTCGTCGTTCCAGCCCTGCAGTACGACATCCCTGATGCCGTCGTCGAATGTCAGGATAATGGGGCTGAAGCCGTATGCGACGTCGATCCTGCCGTCTACGAAGTCTGTAAGCCTCATCATGCGGTAGCCCATCTGATAGAAGCTTCTCAGGTCCGCTTCGAAAGCTTCGGCTGTCCTGTTGTAACCGTCCTTGTCGACATTGCCGCCCGTATATTCCGTATCTGCGTTCTTCATGTCATATATCCTGTGATACATGAGGATCGGTATGGAATTGAGCTCGTTGATCCCTGCAGCCTTATATTCTTCTGCAGTCCTTGTGGGAGCTGCGGAAGTAGTCGTAGTGGCTTCGGTGGTCGTAGTAGCCTCTGTCGTAGTCGTGGGTGCAGTCGTAGTATCTTCAGGCTCTTCCTCTTTGCCGCTGCACGATGTCAATGCGGCAAGGCTCATGGCAGCGAGGAGGATAAGTGCCGTGATCTTCCTGTTAATCATGATCGATACCCCTTTTCGAGAATAATCTATATAGATTATTTATCAGACCGGGAGTTGATGTCAACTTGTGATTGAGGCAAAGGCAAGTCATATGTTGTGCTTCAAAGATTTTCCTCTCCGGCGGGGGCGGTAGAAACCCAAAACGGGGGCGGTTCTGCCCCCAAAAGAGCCGATTACTGCCCACACCCGTGAATGACTTCAGGAATATGGGGCGTAAAAAAGCCGCCGCTTTCGCGACGGCAGCAAGGAGAATCGCTAGGGATTATTTTTTCTCTGCCAAAAGATCCTTGATCTCCGTTAAGAGCTTGACTTCGTCAGAAGGCTCTGCGGGAGCAGCTTCCTCTTCTTCCTTTTTCTTGCCGAGTGACATCAGCTTGTTCATTGACTTTATGATGATGAACAGGATCACTGCGATGATGAGGAAGTTGATGATTGCTGTGATGAAATCACCGTAGTTCAACGAGAGGGCTGTCTGTGCCTCAAGATCGAGACCCTCGTAGTTAACCCAGGGAAGTCTGATGAGTCCTGCTACCTCGGCACCGCCGATGGAAGAGATGAGAGGATTGATAAAATCAGTTGTCAGCGCGGTAACGATCGCACCGAATGCGCCGCCGATGATAACGCCGACAGCCATGTCCATAACGTTGCCTTTAAGTGCAAATTCTTTGAATTCCTTGATAAAGCCCATACTATACCTCCGATTAAAAATACTAATACTGGTACCTTAAATAGTATCTCTTTATACCGGATGTTAGGTTGCATTCACTTTACAATAGTATGAATTTGGTGTGTAAAAAAAGGGGATGCAGTGCATCCCCTTTTACATGATCTTAACCGAAAAGCTTATCCCTCGACGAATGTCTTGATCTCTTCAGGCAGGTCCTCTACGCTGGAGGAGAGAACGAGTGTTGCCGTGATTGCCGTATCCTTAAGGAAAGCATCGAGCTTGCCCAGGAATGCTGTCAGATCTTCTACGCTGTCATTCTTGGCTACTTTTGCTATGCTGTCGATATAGATATGTGTAAGGTCATAGTCCTTGGAACAAATGCCGCCTATGAAAGCCAGTAACTGATCGAAACCCTCGACCGGGTACTCTTTGACGTTGATGAGACGTACGCTGTGTTTTAAAAGCTGGTCCAATCTGTTGCCGCGCTCGACGCATACCACGTTGCTGTCTGTCATTGCGACCTGATTGATCTCGTCAACAAGACGTGCTGTTTTTCCTGAACCTTTAGCTCCCGCTATAATCTTGACCATAGAAATTCTCCTTGTGATTTTTATTTCCTATGTCGGATAATTAGATTGTACTTGAAATGCGAAAATAAATGAATAGCAAAGTGCAAAGAAAATCGATAAGAAAATTAGTTTGCATGATATTAAATAATATGGTAATATCATAAGGCAACATTTACTTATACGGTTTTTAAGTAAACGGGTCCGGTGCGATCCCGTTTTTTTATTGCCATATGGGAGATAAAACATGAAAAAGAGATCAAAAAAGGCGCAGCAGGCGTACGACATCGTCCTTCCCCTCGCCAAGTCGATGGGATATGACCTTGTTGATGTCGAGTACGGCAAGGAAGGACAGAAGATGTTCCTTACGGTCTACATCGACAAGAAAGGCGGCATCACTTCCGACGATTGCGAAGCTTTCTCCAAGGAAGCCGATCCCCTGATCGATGAGGGCATGGACTCCGATGCGGACTACTTCGTAGTATCGTCCCCGGGCCTTACGAGACCTCTTGAGGAGGTTGAGGATTTCCGAAGGTATGAAGGCGAGAAGATCGATGTCAAGCTCTTCGCGGTGAAGGACGGGATCAAGGACTTCACAGGCAAGATAGAAGGAACTGAAGGCGATGAGATCACTTTCGACGTCGACGGAGACAAGATAACGCTCAACATAAAGGAGATCGCCAAGGCGGTCAGACACATCGAATTTTAATGAAAGAAAGGAATACAAAAATGGCACGTAAGAAGAAGCAGGAAGAAGAGGAGAAGATCAGCATCGTCGATGCGGTAAGAGCGCTTGCCAAGGAGCGTTCCATCGATGAGGAAGAGGTCTTCGAAGCTATGGAGATAGGCCTTGTTGCAGCTTACAAGAAGGAATTCGGTAAGGGCAAGCAGGAATTCAACTGCGTTGAGGCCGAGATCGACCGTGAGACCGGTGAGATCTATGTATATAAGGTAGTCGAGATCGTTGACGAAGTATTGGATCCCTTGAATGAGATCTCTCTCGATGACGCAACTCAGATGGGTTACGAGGATGTCGAGATCGGTGACGAGATCGAGCTCGCAGTCGATGTCGAGGATTTGGGATATCTCGCTGCAGGCGCAGCCAAGAATGCGATCGCTTCCAAGGTCAAGGAGTCCGAGGGCGTTAAGATCAGAGCAGAGTATGAGACCAAGATCGGTCAGATCGTATCCGGAAGGATCGTAAGCTCCGACAACAAGTCCGTCATGGTCAACCTCGGCAGAGCAGAAGCCATCCTGCCCAAGGAAGAGCAGACAAGAAACGAGAGATATGACAGAGGAGCAACGATGAAGTTCCTCGTTAAGAGAATAGATGACAAGAGCTCCAAGACGACAGTCATCCTTTCAAGAAAGTCGGATGAGTTCGTTAAGAAGCTTTTCGAGATGGAAGTAGACGAGATCAGGACAGGCAAGGTCACGATCGAGAGGATCGCAAGAGAACCCGGTTCCAGAACAAAGATCGCCGTTTACTCCCGCGATGAGAATATCGATGCCAAGGGTTCCTGCGTAGGCCCTCACGGTATCCGTGTCCAGGCAGTTATCGATGAGCTCAACCATGAGAAGATCGATATCGTCGACTGGAATTCAGATGAGCCCCTGTTCATCAGTGAAGCTCTCCAGCCCGCACAGGTAATGCGTGTTGATACTGAGATCGTTCCCAACGAAGAGACGGGCGAGCTCGAAAAGAATGCTGTTGTAGTCGTTCCCGACGATCAGTATTCACTCGCTATCGGCAGAGGCGGTCAGAACGTAAGGCTTGCAGTAAGACTTACGGGCTTTAAGATCGACATCAAGAGAGAATCAGAAGAGAGCTCCGAGAGCGTCAAGAGCCTTATCGATGACTTTACCGTCGTTGACGAGATCCCTGACGAGCAGCCGGAGCAGGCAGCTGACAGCGCTAGTGAGGATCAGGAAGTATAATATGCGAAAAGCACCCCAAAGGTCATGTATTTCCTGCAGAAAGGTCTTTGACAAGAAAGATCTCCTCCGGATCGTAAGGACTCCGGAAGGTGAAGTCGTTGTCGATCCTTCGGGCAAGATGTCGGGAAGAGGAGCTTATATCTGTTCCGATCCCGAATGCATCAAGAAGCAGTTATCAGGCAAGGGGAGATTGGGAGCCAATCTTAATACCGTGATAACTCCCGAACAGTCGGCGGCGATCAAAGAGAAGGTCGAGGAATACTTCGGCTCATTAAAAGGAGAGCAGTAAAGGATTTGACTACGGATGCTGAACAGAACATATTGAGGTTTTTAGGACTTGCGGCAAGAGCCGGAAAGACGGTATCAGGGACCGGGGCCTGTGAAGAGACACTCAGGGCAGGCAAGGCAAAACTGCTGATCGTTGCAAAAGACATAGCCCGCAACAGCATGGACAAGATACTGGATGCGGCGTCGGCAGGAGACAGTAAGACCGGTAAAGAGCTTAGTTGCTACAGCTTCTCCACAACGGAAATGCTGGGCTACGCGATAGGAAAGAGCAACCGGGCGGCAATAGTGATAACTGATGAGGGCTTTGCCCGCAAGCTGGAAGAAATGTTGGACAACTACAAGGAGGATATCTGATGGCAGAAGACAGTGTAAACAAGAAAGACGGTCTGGCGGTCGGAGGTATATCCGGCAGCAAGATGATGCGAGCCGGACGTGTCCGCAAAAAGAAGACGGATGATACAGCAGCTGCTGTTGAAAAAGAAGTAAAGGCCGAGGAAGTAAAATTTGCAGAAGAAGTGGCAGAGGAAGTAAAGAAGCCTGCCAAGACTGCTGCTGCAAAAAAGACAAAGGCCGAGACTGAAGAAGCTCCCAAGGAAGAGAAGAAGACTACTAAGGCTAAGTCCACAAAGACTGCCAAGGCAGATAAGGAAGCAGCAGAGACTGCGGAAACTGCTGAAGAGCCCGTAAAGAAGACTGCGAAGAAGGCTTCTTCCAAGACTAAGGCAGAGCCTCAGGCTGAAGAGGCCGAAAAGCCCGCCAAGACCACAAAGAAGAAGACTGCCAAGGCAGATAAGGCTGAGGCGGCTGAAACTCCCGTCAAGGAAGAGGAAGTAAAGCCTGCCAAGGAAGAGACAGAGGAAAAGGCAGCTCCCAAGGAAGAAGAAAAAGCTTCCAAGGAAGTTCCTGCCGAAGAACCCAAGGAAGAGGTTAAGGAAGCAGAGAAAGAAAAGCCCAAGGAGCCCGCAAAGCCCAAGCTTTCTTCTGCTGTTATCTCCCTGCCTGATGCTCCCGGCAGAGCTGTCAAGAACTCTACATATATCGCATACGACCGCAAGTCACCCGTAAGACGTGACGACAAGGGCAATTACCGCCAGGGCGGTCAGGGCGGCCAGGGCAGAGGCCCGAGGCCCGACAGGGGAGACAGAGGCGGAAGAGGCGACTCATCCTTCATGAAGGATAAGGATGACGATGCACCGGCAAGACCGATGCCCAGGAAGCCTTCCAAGCCCAAGGCAGAGTCTCCCGTCGATGAGGTCAAGAAGTCACGTGCAAACTTTGCCGAGCGCAACGCTATCGAGAAGAAGCATAACGACGCCGACAGACGCGACAGGACCCAGTCCGGAGATAAGAGAAAGCAGAGCCGCAACCAGCAGTACGAAGGCCGTATGGGCGCAGACGGTGAATATGATGATTATTCCTTCAGGAAAAAGAAGAAGAAGGCAAGCTCCGGCCCTGTTGAACATGTTGAACAGGTGATAACCCATATCCAGCTGCCTCCTTTCATCACGGTCAAGGAGTTCGCCGAAGGTATCGGCAAGAAGAGCTCCGATGTCATCATGGAACTCATGAAGCTGGGCGTTATGGCCAACATCAACCAGGAACTGGATTTTGATACGGCATTCATGCTCGCCGACTCCTTCGGCATCGAAGCTGAGCCTATCACAGAGGTTACCGAAGAGGATATCCTTTTCGATGAGGGTGAGGACAATCCCGAGACACTCGAGACAAGACCTCCGGTTGTCGTTGTTATGGGTCACGTTGACCACGGTAAGACATCCCTCCTCGACAAGATCCGTTCCACGAACGTCATCGAAGGCGAGGCCGGCGGCATCACCCAGCACATCGGTGCTTACACCGTAAGGCTCAAGGGCCGTCAGATCACATTCCTCGATACGCCGGGTCACGAAGCTTTCACGACCATGCGTGCAAGAGGTGCGCAGTTCACGGATATCGCTATCCTCGTTGTAGCTGCAGACGACGGTGTCATGCCTCAGACGATCGAAGCTATCAACCACGCCAAGGCTGCTAACACAGAGATCATCGTTGCCATCAACAAGATCGATAAGCCGGGCGCAAACATCGATAAGGTAAAGCAGGAACTTTCCAACTACGAGCTCCTTCCCGAGGAGTGGGGCGGTTCCACTATCATGGTACCCGTTTCCGCCAAGAAGGGTGAGGGTATCGATGACCTCCTTGAGTCCGTACTTCTCGTTGCAGACGTCATGGAACTCAAGGCAGACCCCAAGCGTCAGGCAAAGGGTGCCGTCATCGAAGCGCAGCTCGACAAGAACCGCGGTCCTGTTGCATCCGTTCTCGTTCAGAGAGGTACGCTCCGTCAGGGTGACTCCGTAGTATGCGGAGCCATGATGGGTAACGTACGTGCCATGTACGATGACAAGGGCAACCCGATCAAGAAGGCAGGTCCTTCCATTCCTGTTGAGATCCTGGGTCTTCCTGAAGTGCCTGAGGCGGGTGAGGAACTCTATGTCGTAACAGACGAGAAGGTTGCCCGCCAGCTGGTCGAGAAGAGAAAGATCAAGCAGCGTGAAGCTCATATCCACCAGTCTTCGAGGATGAGCCTTGATAACCTCGCAGCCCAGATGGCAGCAGGTGATGTTAAGGATCTTAACCTCATCGTTAAGGCTGACGTTCAGGGCTCCGTCGAGGCTGTCATCCAGTCCCTCGAAAAGCTTTCCAACGAGGAAGTCAACGTCAAGGTCATCCATGGTGCCGTCGGTGCCATCAATGAGTCCGACGTTGTGTTGGCTGACGTATCCAACGCCATCATCATCGGCTTTAATGTCCGTCCCAACCAGGTCATCGTTGACAAGGCCAAAGAGGCAGGAGTTGACATCAGACTCTACAACATCATCTATAAGGCTATCGAGGATGTCGAGCTCGCCATGAAGGGTATGCTCGCACCCGTTATCGAAGAAGTCGTATTGGGCCATGCCGAGATCCGTGAGCTCTTCAAGGTATCCGGTCTCGGAACCATCGGCGGAAGCTATGTTACAGACGGTAAGATCGTAAGGAACTGCGGTGTAAGAGTCATCCGTCAGGATGTCGTCATCTACACGGGTAAGTTAGGATCGCTCCAGCGTTTGAAGGATGCTGTCAAGGAAGTCGCATCCGGCTTCGAGTGCGGTCTTACGATCGAGAACTATAACGACATCAAGGTCGGCGACGTTGTTGAAGCATTCGATAACGTTGAAGTTGAAAGAGAGTAAGATATGAAAAAGAACAGATCGGATCTGGTCGCAGATGAACTCCGCAAGATCATCTCCGACTGCATCCTGAACAAGCTCAAGGACCCGAGGATCCCGCTCCTGACATCCGTTACGGAAGTCAAGGTGTCGTCCGACCTGTCCCACGCCACATGTTTCATCTCCATCTACGGAGATGAAAACGTGAAGGCTGAGGCTATGAAGGCGATCAACCACGCGGCAGGATTCATCAGACGCGAAGTCGCAAACAACATGCGCCTCCGCATCGTTCCGGAGCTTCATTTCAAGCAGGATAATTCGCTCGAGGAAGCTGCAGCCATCGGCAGGCGCATAGACGAAGTCATCGCCGAAGATGAGCGCAAGGCCAGGGAGCGGATGAAGAACGAGCCCGAACAGGCTGAGTAAAACACGATAGTGAGGGGGACACTATGGGAATCGAAAAGAACAATGTAAACAACTACAACGATAACTATCTTGCCGATGCGGAAAGGATGGCAAGACACTTTATCGATGCCGCAGGCAAACTCGAGGAGAAAGGCGAGGCAGCTCTTATCTTCCCGCACAGGAGCGTTGACGGTGACTGCGTCGGTTCAGCCTGCGGTCTTGCGCTCGTGCTCCGCGCACTGGGCGCCGCAGCTTACGTTGCAATGCCCGAAAAACTCCCTGAGGATATGAGCTTTCTCGGGATCGACGATCTGCTGTTCTTTCCCTGGGATATTCCTTCTTTCGAAAACGAGCCTGTCGTAGACGGCAAGCCCTATGGCGCTGCCTATGCTGTCGACTGCTCTGAAGGCAGCAGGATGGGCGACTGCGGCAAATACTTTGATATGTTCGAAGACCACCTGATCGTGGACCACCACCAGTCTGTCGATACCAGGAACGATCATATCTGGGTCATGCCAGAAGCATCTTCAGCCAGCGAACTGTGTTTTTATATCGCCCAGGTGATAGAAGAGATAACCGGCATCGATGTTATCGATCAGAGAGCGGCAGAATGCTTCATGGCGGGTATCGTTACCGATACGGGAAGATTCACTTACACGAACACCAAGCCCGAGACCCTCGTTGCCGCAGGCATCCTCATGGCCAGAGGAGCTTCGATCAACGATGTCAGTTACAACCTTTTTGACAGGGTCAAGGTCGGCAACTACAAGATCTCTGCAGCTGCAAGGCTTACGACCAAGTTCTTCGCAGACGGCAAGATCGCCGTAACCTTCGTTCCGAGAGAACTCTTCGATGAATACGGTGCCGATGCCCAGGGCGTTGACGATGTCGTTGCAGCCATGCGCGATATCGACGGTGTCGAACTCGCCATGATGTTAAGGACTCTCGAAAACGGTTCCATCCGCGGAAATCTCCGCTCCAAATCCTATTTTGACTGTTCACAGCTTGCAGCCCAGTTCGGCGGCGGCGGACATGCCAAGGCATCCGGTTTTACGGTTACCGGCATCGGTCTGACTGAGCTTGCCGACGAGGTCCTGGAAGCTGCTCTTAAGATGATATGAACGGCAGTTCCGATCCTTCCGGCATAATCCTTCTCGATAAGGGAACGGGGCTCACATCCATGTCCTGTGACGTTGCAGTCAGGAAGACGCTTTCCACCCGCAAGGTCGGTCATCTTGGCACATTGGATCCGTTCGCGACAGGACTCCTGCCCGTCTTTGTCGGCGATGCCCTCAAGATCTTAAGGTACTGTGAAGACTACGATAAGCGCTATGTCTGTACCGCAAGATTCGGCATGGCGACAGACACTTTCGACTGTGACGGAAACGTCACAGAAGAGAACTTTCCGAGCGAAAAAGAGATGGCAGATCTTGCCGCATCAGATTATGAGACAGTCCGCAAAGCCTTTGCCCAAGCGGCTTTAACAGTGTTACAGATGCCTCCGAAGTTTTCCGCCAAGAAGATCGGCGGACGCAAGGCATACGAACTCGCAAGAGCCGGAAAAGACGATATCCTCGAGAAGGAATTAAAGCCTCATCCCGTTAAGATACACTCTATCAAGATATTAAACATCACCCCTCAGGACAGGGGCTTCGAAGTCGAATTCGAAGTTCACTGCTCCAAGGGAACTTACATCAGGACCATAGCAGATGACGTCGGACGGAAGACAGGATTCTTTGCGACGGCCATGTCACTCCGCCGCATCACGGAAGGTCCTTTTGACATCAAAGATGCCGTAACCGAAGATAAGATGAAAGAGATGGCACGGGAAGGTGACCTTTCGTTTATAATTGATGTAGACAGGGCATTGGAGCACATCCCTTCGATAGAGATAGACGAACGTACCCTTGATGACTTTTCACACGGAAGACGCGTTCCTGTCTCAAGGATCGGGGGGCTCTCTGAAGAAGATCTCAAAGCCCGTTACCGCGCTGTCTGCGGCGGCAGGCTGATCGCCATGGTCGTTCCCGCAGAAGATGACGGCAGGAAATATTTGAAGTGCGAAAGGGTTTTTATAAGTTGAGCTACGATCTTCACATACACTATCCTGACACCCTGCCTTTCAGACCCGAGAGCCGCGTTGTGGCTTTGGGCCTTTTCGACGGCATGCACCTGGGTCACATGGAGATAATGAAGAGGACGATAAAGCTCGCCAAGGCAGCAGGCCTTACGCCCATGGTCCAGACTTTTACGGGCCTCAACAAGACTGATGACGGACTCCTTTATACCTACCGCGAAAGATGCGATCTCATTGCATCAACGGGCATCCACGATGTTCTCGTTCTCTCTTTTGAAGACGTAAAGGACATGGCCCCAGAACTCTTTTTCGATGACATGCTCCGCATCCGCGCAGGCGCTGCCTGTGTGGTTGCAGGTGACGATTATACATTCGGCGCTAAAGGCGCAGGCACTCCGGAATTTCTCAAGAAACTCGGCAAGGAACGTGATATCGGAGTCAAGATCGTTCCCGAACTTGATCTTGACGGCAGACGCATTTCCACGACCAGGATGAGAGAGTCCCTTGCAGAAGGTGATGTAGCGGAGGTTGCAAGACTTTGCGGAGGACGCCCTTACTTCTATTCCGGAAGAGTCATCAAAGGCAAGCAGGAAGGCCGTAAGATGGGCTTCCCCACGGCAAACCTCTCAGTCGATAAGTTCTGCGTAAGACGCGGCGTATATGCATCCCGCATAACGATAGGTCACAACACATTTTACGGCGTCACCAACATAGGCCGCCGTCCCACGATCGAAAACGATGCGCCCACCGACGTAGTCGAGACCAACATCTTCGATTTCGATGAGGATATCTACGGCGTCATGATCAAGGTCGAGCTCCTTGAGTTCATCCGTCCCGAAAAGAGCTTTTCGGGCAGGGAGGAACTGATCCAAAATGTCGAGCAGAACAAAGCCGAAGCGATGAAGTTCTTCAGGGATTCCGGTATAGAGATCTGACAGATTAAGCAACTTTTCCCAAAGTCTGATATACTTATCAAGTTGAAAACGCGCCTGTGATGGAATTGGCAGACATGCCAGATTTAGGTTCTGGTGGGAAACCGTGCAGGTTCAAGTCCTGTCAGGCGCACCAATTCGCAAATAACAATGCCCGGCTTAGGTCCTCGACGCTACGCGTCTGCGGAAACAGCCGGGCATTGTTATCTGCTCAAACGGCTTGTGCGGAAAATGCGAGGCTTTTTGATCACATTCAAATGGCGTCTGCGGAAACAGCCGGGCATTGTTATCTGCTCAAACGGCTTGTGCGGAAAATGCGAGGCTTTTTGATCACATTCAAACGGAGTCTGCGGAAACAGCCGGGCATTTGTTATCTGCTCAAACGGCTTGTGCGGAAAATGCGAGGCTTTTTGATCACATTCAAACGGCGTCTGCGGAAACAGCCGGGCATTTGTTATCAGCTCAAACGGCTTGTGCGGAAAATGCGGGGCAAAGTTTTGCTCCGTGATGAGGTGCGCAGCTTTTCGAAAGCCGCAAGTTATAACCTGAGTTCACTAAAGTTTTATATAGAGAATTTACTGAACCTTTTCACGAAAAATAGTTCTGTAAATTTTTGTATATGAAATTTAGTGCACCATTTTTCCCAAATCGGTTCACTAAATTTCTATATGAAGGGAAAAAGTGCACTTGTGGGAGTAAAGTTGTTCACTAAATCCTGTATATGAAAATTTGATGAACCATTGATAACAGCAACTGTCTCAAGGAGCCGCAAATACAATTACAAGAGATCTTCTATCATATGTTCAATGTTATAATGCTTTTATGCTAAGTATGCATATTGCAACAATACAGGGGGACTATCCTTTGGCGGAACATAATAAGGATCTTGTTGATAACAGATCGTGGAGCGGCATCAGCCGTAATCTATTAAAGATGATCGCGATCACTACCATAACAGTCGGACACTTTTTCCTGTACACTTTTTCGAAGCACCGCTGTTTCGGCGCAAACGGGATCGTTGTCGGCCTTATGACGATGGTCTGCTTTATCGGGCCGCCGATCTTCATGTTCTTTATTGCTGAAGGCTTCAGGTACACGAGTTCTAAGATGCGCTATGGCAGGCGCCTTTTGATATTCGCTCTGATCACCCAGTTGATCTTTGCGGTCACGACGGCAGACGGATTGGGTTTTGATGTCATGAGATTCTTCTTTGCCTGGAACGTCTTTTTCGCGCTCTTCATCGGCTTCCTCGACCTTTGCATACTGAACTCGAAGATGAAGCTTCCCGTTAAGATCCTGCTGGTAGTAGCAACACTTGCGCTGACATATTTTATGAGTGCCGAGTGGATGATCTTCGGACCGTTGATGATAATCGCTTTTTACTATCTTAAGGACCGCAAGATCATTGCTTTTATAGTTGCCGAATTACTCGTGTACTTAACTTTCTTCTTTGCTGACTGCGGTCTTGACGGCAGTTTCCGGCTGAATTTCTTATCCAATCAGATGAAATATATACTGCCCTACAGTGCGATAGGCATCTTCCTTGTTCTTTTCCTTTACAAGGGGAGGAACGGTAAGAAGAATAAGTTCATACAGTATTTCTTCTATGTATTCTATCCGCTCCATCTTCTGCTGATAGATCTTGTGTTGCTGCTTGCTTGAGAGTTGATATATGCATTTTGTTGAAGCCAAAGGATTAGTACACAATAAGAACGGATACCACGGTATGAACATCTACCGCGGCTGTACGCACGGCTGCATCTATTGCGACAGCAGGAGCCTTTGTTATCAGTTCGATCACCGGTTTGAAGATATAGAGGTCAAGAAGAATGCTCCCGAACTGCTCGAAAAGGAACTTAAGTCCAAGAGGAGCAAGTTCATGATAGCTACGGGCGCCATGTCTGATCCCTATATGCATTGCGAGAAGGATCTGCGTCTGACGCGTCAGTGTCTGGAGATCATCTATAAGTACGGATTCGGCCTTGCGATCCAGACCAAGTCAGACAGGATATTGGAGGACATAGATCTTCTGGATAAGATCAATCAGCAGACTAAGTGCGTTGTCGAGATGACTCTTACTACTTACGATGACGGGCTTTGCAGCATCCTGGAACCCAATGTCTGCAACACAAAGAGACGTTTGGAAGTGTTAGAAGAGATGCGGAAGAGAGGCATTCCGACTGTTGTCTGGATGACGCCGATACTGCCCTTCATCAACGATACTGAAGAGAATATCAGCAATATACTTAACGGTTGTGTCCATGCTGGCGTTAAGGGCGTGATATGCTGGAACACCGGGCTGACATTAAGAGAAGGCGACAGGGAATATTACTACGCAGCGCTCGATAAACACTTTCCGGGCTTAAAGGAAAGATATATCAGCACATTCGGTGATTCCTACGAAGTCCCGAGTCCCGATTCCCGTAAGCTGATGCAGATCTTTAACCGCATCTGTGCTGACAATGGCATGATGTCGGATCCTGATGAGATCTTCCGCTACATGAACGGGTTCCCGGACAAGCAGATCAGCATATTCGACCTGTAGTATAATTGAAGCGGATCAAAAAACAGGACGGGATAGGGATGAAAGATTCAACAAGAGAAAACTTAAGTTATTTCGGGCTCTTCCTCAAATTAGCCGCTGTCAGAAAAGAGATAATACCTGACAAGGTCTCTTTCGGTGAGGATAAGAACTGTTATTTTCTGTATTTTGAACCCGGGGAGATAAAGTCCGATAAGGTCGTCATCTGGATCCACGGCGGCGGCTGGAATGCGGGGACGCCCAAGGATTTTGCCTATGTCGGCCAGCACATAGCCTTGGAAGGATATAGATGTATATCACTTGGCTACAGACTCTCGCCCAAGAACAAGTACCCCGCTCAGATCGAAGATGTCTGCAGGGGTTATAATGCCGCGATAAAGTATCTCCGAGAGAAGGGGATAGATGTATCCAAGATAGTAGTTACGGGACCTTCTGCGGGCGCGCATCTATCTTCGATCCTCTGCTATTCAAAGGCTGATCAGGACCGGTACGGTGTTGATGTTTCAAATGTTATCGGTTATATAGGCTTCGGCGGACCATATAGTTTCGATGAGCCGCAGACAAACACGCTCAGGATCCTGCTGAACCAGCTCTTTGCCAAGGACTTCGACAGGAAGCAGGGCGAACCCGTAAGTCTCATGGATAAGAACCATATCCCTATGCTCCTGATCCAGAGTGAGCACGACGGGCTTGTTGATTTCGCCTGTGGTGAGAGGTTCGCGAAAAAGGCAGAAGAGACCGGCAACTCTTGCGAACTCTACCGCGTAATCGATAAGAAGAACACTCACTCCTGGTATACAGCAGGACTCTTTTTCGAGACGCGTGAAGAGAATAAGGGCCTGGATAGATTCTATTCTTTCATTGAAGGTTTGTGATATGGAGATAGTTGAGTATTCTGATGCGCTTAAGGAGCCGCTTTTCGGATTTACGGATAAGTGTTTCACGGATCTCGGTAAAACATTTGATCCTGAAGGCAGGCACTCCTTCTACAAGGATATAGGCAATGAGTTTTTGGCCTTCTGGTGTCTCATGTCTGACGGCAAAGTCGCAGGTTCAGCCGGGATAAAGCCTTTCGATGAAGAGACGGCTGAGCTTAAGGCGATGTACCTGTCTCCTGAGCTCAGGGGCAAGGGCCTCGGTTTCCGTCTCCTTGATACGGCTGTAAAGTATGCGGAGGCGAAAGGTTATTCCCGCATCGTGCTGGATTCGATGGCTTCTTATGAAGATGCCTTAAGATTGTATTCGAAGTACGGTTTCAGGGAAATCGAAAGATATAATGACAACACTAACGCTCAGGTCTTTATGGAATATAGACCCGGTTGACGGAAGATAGATATGAGGAAACACTACATCGACAACTTAAGATGGATCGTAATACTCCTCCTGATCCCTTATCACGCCGCGATGGCCTGGAATACATGGGGAGAGAACAACTATATCGTCTTCGGTTCCGATAAGGTCTTGAGCAGTTTCATAGTTTTCTGCAGTCCTTTTTTCATGCCGCTGTTATTCCTTCTTGCCGGAATGAGCACAAGGTATGCCCTGTCAAAGAGAACGGCAGGTCAGTATATCGTTGAGAGGATCAAAAGGCTTATCGTTCCTCTTGTCTTCGGAACAGTAGTGATAATGCCCGTGATGTGCTTTATCGCCGATAAGTTTAACTGCGGATATGAGGGATCGTTCCTTTCGCACTACGGGGTGTTCTTCACTAAGTTCACTGATCTTACGGGAGGTGACGGAGGTTTCTCGTTCGGCCAGTTCTGGTTCCTGCTTTATCTTTTCGTGATATCGCTGATAGCTCTCGGGATCATCTTGCTGCAGAGGAAAGTGCTGAAAAAGGAGATAAAGGACATTCCGCTCTGGCTTGTCGTGCTATTAGGACTGCCCTTGTACTTCATGAAGGATATCCTTTCCCTAGGAGGCAAGAGCCTTCTTGAATTCATATATATCTTCCTTGCGGGATACTATGTTTTTTCGCGTGATGAAGCTGTCCTGAAGCTGAGCCGGTTCAGGTGGCTATTCCTGCCGTTGGGCTTGATCTTCAGCGCTTTGAACATATGGCTCTTCATCTGGTCCGGTCTTAACCTTGATGTCCTTAACGGTATAGTGAACAGCCTTGCAGGCTGGTTTATGCTGCTCGGGATTATCGCTCTTGGCAAGGCCCGTCTGGACTTTACCGGAAAGATACCGGCTCATATGTCTGGGATATCCTTTGCTTTTTTCAGTCTGCATTATGTTTTCCTGGTCTTGCTGCAATATCTGTCGGCAGGGTTCACGGAGGTCACTTTTGTCCTCTTCATAATTCCCGTGCTTACAGCTTATGTTCTGACTATTTTCTTCAGCCAGATCTTCGTGAGAGTTCCTTTCCTGAGTTTCCTTATCGGCACCAAGAAGAGATAAGGTGATATAATCTAAGGGTGAGATCCGTCTCATAGATCATTTAAAGCGAGGGCACGATCATGAAGAAAACAGCAGTAATAGTTCTTGCATTGGCTTTGTCTTTTGCATTTTTCGGATGTGCTAAAGGCGGAGATAAAGCAAACGGCAACGCTAACGGTAACGGCGGCGAGGGACCCGCAGTAGAAGCAACGGATGCAAAAGAAGACAGCAAAGTCGGAATGTCGACGAGCGGAGATTTTGTCGTTTTCAAAGTTAAATCAGATATAAAGCTTGACGAAAATGCCTGGTTGGGTTTCTGTCCCGGCAGTAAGCAGTATAAGAATGAGACTGAAGCTGACGAAGACGATGTGCTCTATATGTACCAGTCTGCAGATAAGACGACAAATGAAGCTTATGTTTTCGAGTTCGATAAGAATGATATCAAAAGCACCCTTCAAGACGGCGAATATGTCATGGTCCTCTGCGACAACGATGATGACGGCAAGCTCATCCTTCAGTTCCCCGCTGTCGTAAAGAACGGAGAGGCGACTTTCGATCTTTCCAAGATAAAGATGAACTGACGGCGGTCCTATATCTTTGAGGCAGGCTCTTTTGCAATATAAGGAGACGGACTTATGAAAATGTATAAATACGGGATCATAATGGGTCTGACGTCTATAATCTCCACATTGCTCCTGGCAGGCGTGCCGACCGGTACATCTACGCCTCTTGAAGTTGCGAACGGCGCGGTATTTGCTGCCGGGATAATATCGGTGCTGATGTTTGGTCCTGTCATGAAGAAACATGCATCGGCATGCCTGATCTCGATCCTCTATGTTCTGGTCCTGACGCTCATGTCATATTACATCGAGATCTATACGAGGGGATATACCATGTATACGGTCGGTTATGTTCCCGGGCTCGTGATCTCCTTTGCGGGCATCATTACATCCCTTCAGAACAGGGGTAAGAACAAGATAGCCGTAAGCATGTTCATATGCATAATCGCTTTCCTCTTCAGCATCGGAAATGCCGTGGTAACATACATGGCAACGGGAAAGGGGATCGTGTAGAAGGATGAGTCCTTACAAGATAACGAAGGCCGGAAAAGCCGATCTTGAAGAGATATTGGCATTACAGTACCTCGCTTACCAGAGCGAGGCCGCCCTGTTCGGAAACAAAGACATCCCTCCGTTGAAAGAGACGATCGGGGAAGTCGAAGCTGAATACGACAAAGGCCTGATCCTGAAGATGACCGCTGATAACGGGACCATCATAGGATCTGTCCGCGCCTTCGAAAAGGAAGGAACCGTCTATATCGGTAAACTGATGGTCCATCCTGACTACAGGCGCAAAGGCTATGGCAAAGAACTCCTTTCCGCGGCCGAAGGATATTTTCCGGGCAGGCGCTATGAACTCTTCACGAGCACAAGGAGCGTTGATAACATCCGCCTGTATATGTCGCAGGGCTATAAGATCTTCGATCAGAAGAAGATCGACGATGAACTTGAATTTGTTTTTATGGAGAAGTTGACATGATCAGAGAAGCAGCAAGAGAAGACCTGGATCAGATCCTGGAATTATATCTATATCTTCACGAGACGGACGTGCCCGAGAAGGATGAGCATATGTTGAAGACCTGGGAAAAGATAATATCTGACCCGGACCACCATCTTATCGTACTCGAAGTTGATGGCAGGATCGTGTCATCCTGCGTCTGCGTGATAATACCTAATCTTACCCGTTACGCAAGGCCGTATGCCTTTATCGAAAATGTCGTGACCCATGAGAAATGGCGCGGCAGGGGTTTTGCCTCACAGTGCCTGGCTTATGCGAAGGAACTTGCGGTCAGGGAGAACTGCTACAAGATGATGCTCTTAACGGGTTCCAAGGATCCTGCTACACACAGGTTCTATGAATTCGCGGGCTATAACGGTTCCGATAAGACGGCCTACATTCAGTGGCTCTGACGGGTGATAAACATGAACGAACTTTGCAAGATCATAAAAAGCACAACGGAGCCTAATTTTATTAACATAAGATCTTCGATAAAGACCTACGACAGGGATGCTCTCTGCTACGGAGCGCCCTGCTGGAGATGGGTCTACCACGCTCTTCATTCGGCCGATAAGTGGTTCATCAATCCCTTCGATTACGAGGAGCCTTCCTTCCACGAAGAAGGGATGGATAATCCCGAGAACCCCACGTCTGTGGTGCTCAGCGACGAAGAACTTCTTGAATATCTCGATTCGGTCGAGAAGAAGACCATGGATTATCTTGACAGCCTGACTGATGACATGCTTTACGAGAAACCCGATAACTGCCCTTACACCAGGATGGAGTTGATCTTAAGACAGTTCAGACACATTTCTTTCCATACCGGAATGTTAAACGGACAGACGGTCCTTGCAACGGGCGAGTTCCCCGTATGGATATCCGAGACTTCCAGATTCGTAGACGACGGCATCTTTGTAGGCAGGTACCGCGAGAGGCAGAAGAAGCAGGATAAGTGATGGGATCAGAGATAAAAAAGAAGATAGTTATAATCGGCGGGGGCATATCAGGTCTTTCCGCCGGCATTTTCGCGCAGCTTGCAGGCTTTGAAGCGCATATCTATGAGAAGAACGCCCTTCCCGGCGGTGAGTGCATGAGCTGGAACAGAAACGGTTACCAGATAGATAACTGCATCCACTGGCTGACCGGAACAAAGAAAGGGACGGATCTCTATAACACCTGGAAGACCGTCGGCGCGATAGATGATGACACACAATACGCGGATACTAAGAGATTCTATGCGAGCAGGTTCGAAGGACAGGAACTGTCGCTCTGGAAGGATCTGGACAGGACTCAGGAAGAACTGATCAAGGCTTCTCCCGAAGATGAGGAAGAGATAAGAAGGTTCATTCAGTATGTCACATATGCCCGGGGTTGTGTCGTCCCGTCGAAGAAGCCTTTGGAAATGATGAACATCAAGGACTATATCGAGCTCGGCAGGGAGATGGGAGACATGACCAAGGTCATAAAGGACTTCGGCAAGGTCGACTGTGCAGCCCTCGGGGAGAGGTTCAAGAGCCCTGCCATGAGAAAGCTCATGACCGATTATCTTCCCGCAGAATATACTTCTTATTCGCTCATGGTGTCCTATGCGTCAATATCCGGCGGGAACGGTGATATCCCGCTGGGAGGATCTCTTGCGATGTCGCTCAGGATCGCCGCAAGGTTCAAGGAACTTGGAGGCACGCTCCATACAAATGCACCTGTGGTAAGGATCCTTGTCGAAGGCAGGCGCTGTACCGGGATCGAACTCGAAGACGGCGGGGTGATAGGATCTGACTACGTCATAAGCACTGTTGACATGAGTTTCCTTTTCGGCAAGCTCATCGATGCCGGCTATATGCCGAAGGAATACAGGAAAGCATATGAGGACCGCAAAGGCTACCCCATTACGAGCGGTTTCCAGGCCGCTTTTGCCGTGGATGACACTTTCAGGGTGGAAGATACGGTGTTCTTTGACTGTGACAGGCTCCGGGTCGGCGACAGGTACATCAGCAGGATGTCGATGAAGAACTACGGATATGACCCGTCTTTCGCTCCTGAAGGAAGGACCGTCATACAGGTCAATCTCGTGCAGACCGATGAGGACTACCGTTTCTGGGCAGGTCTTTCCGGTGAAGAATACAAGCAGAAAAAACTCGAGACCGCGATCGAACTCGAGAAGAGGCTGGTCGCGGAATTCCCCGAACTTGAAGGCAACATCGAGTTCCTGGATTGCTGGACGCCGGTGACATATAACAGATTCTGCAACGCTTACCACGGATCCTACATGGGCTTTGTTACCACGACCGCCGTTAAACAGCTGACATCTAAAGGCGTCATCAAAGGTCTTGACGGTCTTTACATCGCAGGCCAGTGGACGATGAACCCCGGCGGACTCCCCATAGCCCTCGTATCCGGCAAGTTCGCGGTCCAGAGGATCTTAAAGAAGGAGAAAAGGAACATCCTGGACTTTTGTTCCTGAGCTTCCGGACCGGATAGTATCCGGGTCTTTATGCGGATTTGTCATTTGTCCGTTTTTTTGATCGAAAAATCTACATTTTATATTAGCGGATACCCCCCTCTATGTGAGATAATATGCACGACTATTTCTACGGAAGGAAAAGGTTAGCTAATATGAAGAAAAAGTTAATGACAGCTCTGGTTACTGTTACGGCAGCAGCTTGTCTGTTATCGGCTTGCACACCGGCTCAGGTAACACCTGAATCTTCTGCATCCGAAAGCGAGACGACAACTACTACCGAAGCCAGCAAACCGGCAGAGACTACTCCTGCAGACGATCCGCTTGTTATCGAGGTAAAAGACTTCGCTAACTCCGATAAGTGGAGAGTCAACGGAGACTGTAAGGCAACTCCCGACAAGGACGGCAAGATCCTGATCTCTGAGAGAGCAACATCCAATGCCGGAATCGAGATCCCCTGCGATGCATACAGGGGCAACAAGGTTCACTGCAAGGCGGTCGTAAACAGCGCCAACCCCGCTATTACGCTTTCGCTCCGCTACAACATCTTCGGCAACACGTCCTATGTCAACATCACCTCTATCAAGCCGGTAGAGGGTGTATTCCTCGTGCTTGAAGGTGATATCGATATCCCCGAGAATGCTACCGATATTGCTATCTATATCGAAGCCAACGATGTAAAGGACATGCTCCTTACGACCATGTCTGTTTCCGTTGTCGGAGATTACAACGACCTGACAAATACACCCGTTGCCCAGCTCAAGGATCCTTCATCCTACGATTCCCTCAAGGAGATCTACAAGGATCTGTTCAAGATGGGTGCTGCAGTTCCCGCCACGGTCATCACGAACAGCAACGACGAGTTCAAGAAGCTCGTTATCCGCGAGTTCAATTCCGTAACATGCGAGAACGATCTCAAGCCTGAGAATGTCCTCGACACTGCGGCAAATCTTGCTGATCCTGAGAAGTACAACGAGAACCCCGCCATCCACTTCGATGCAGCTAAGCCCACATTGGAATTCTGCAAGGAGAACGGCATCCAGATGAGAGGACACACTCTCGTATGGCATTCCCAGACACCTTCCTGGTTCTTCTACAAGAACTACGATGTCAACGGCGAACTCGCTGACAGAGATCTCATGCTCAAGAGAATGGAGAACTACATCAAGTCAGTTACCAACTGGTGCGAAGAGAACTATCCCGGCGTTATCTATGCATGGGACGTTGTCAACGAAGCAGCAGGCGATAACGGCGGCATGCGCGACAGCTACTGGAAGCAGATCATCGGCGAGGACTTCGTCGAGCAGGCATTCAAGTTCGCAAGAAAGCACGCTCCCAAGGGCGTCGAGCTCTTCTACAACGACTACAACGAATATCAGCCTTCCAAGCAGCAGGTCATCCTCGACATGCTCAAGCCTATCGCAAAGGCAGGCAACATCGACGGTATGGGTATGCAGAGCCATATCAGCGCAGGTCTCATGGCTGACACCTACGTCAAAGCGATGAACAAGTATGCGGAAGAACTCAAGGTCAAGATCCACATCACAGAGCTTGACGTCTCCGCTCCCAATTCACCTAACCCCATGTACGATCAGGGTACTTACATGAAGACTCTCTTTGAGGCTCTCGTAGCTGCAAAGAAAGCCGGAACTCCTCTCGAGTGCGTCACCTTCTGGGGTCTCACAGACGAGATGAGCTGGAAGTCCGCTGACAGGCCTTTGCTCTTCTACGGAGACATCACACCCAAGCCCGCTTTCGAGGGCGTTGTCTGTGCAGTCACAGGCGGCGAGATCGCAAAGCCCGCTGACTATGTTGAGGTCGAGAGCGACTTCACTCCCATCAAGGAAGATTACGAAGACCAGAAGTTCATCGGCAAGCCCAGAGCAAGCTCCACACAGAAGATCGTGGGCGACGCTTTCGCAGGTGATTACTGTCTCGAGAACTCCGGCGGACAGGCTGAGTGGGACGGATATTCCATCGACATCAGCAGGTTCATCGGCCAGAAGATCAAGTTCTCCTTTGCGGTCAAGTCCGCTGCACCCATGGTCTGCTTCACCGGCGACATCGACGGCACATGGCCTCACCTCATCGAAGTTGACACATCGAAGGGTGAATGGGTCGAAGCATCCGGCGAGTGGGATGTTCCCGCAGGAATGACCTCACTGTCTCTCTACTTCGAGAGCACGGACATGTCGGCTTTCTATATTGATAACGTAGTTATCGAAGTAGTTCAGTAAGATCTGATCCGAACAATAACTGCAGAGGCTGTCTCGCGCATGAGGCAGCCTCTTTCATTTGTGGTACAGACGGGAATTACCTGTAATCGGGTAAAGTTGTACCTGTACAGGTACAAAAATGCGTTTTACAGGTAATTTTCTTAATGACAGCCCGGGCGATCGGATCGCTTCATTAAAGTCCGGCGTTCTTTACGAACATGTCTATCACTTTCTGTGATTCAGGCCAGGTGGGGACTGCTATGGGGAAGACATGGAACATCACGCGGTCTTCGGCTGAGACGGCCTTATAGTAGGAGTTGGCTATCCCTGCCTTATCCAGGACCTTCTTATAGTAATCGCATTCCCTTAACATGGAATCCTTGTCGCCCGTGATGATGCTGACGGGAATGCAGTTTGTCCTTCCGAAGGAGAGGACTGTAGCCTTGCCGAGATCCATGAGATAGTCAGGCATTGAGCCGTCCTTATCCATGTAGATCCCCGGGAAGCGGTTCTTGTTGCGGAGAAAGCCGCCGCAGATGAGACCTGTCGAAAAGCACCTGACTTCGGGAACGGTCTTTATCTTGAGGTCTTCTCTGACCTTGGGATCGTTGCAGAGGAAGACTGTCAGCAGGGCAAGGTAGGCGCCCGCGGAATCGCCTGTTGTGTGGATCTTTTCGAGACCGTAAGTTTTATGAAGGAAGGACAGGGCACGGCAGATCTCTTCAGCTTCTCCGGCAAGGTCCTTGTCCGGCATCAGAGTGTAGTTGATGTTGACTACGGGGATGTTTGCTTTCAACGCAAGGTGCATGCCGTAGTTCTTGTCGAGCTCTTTGTTGCCGTATACGAAAGCGCCGCCGTGGATGAGGAAGAAAGCTTCTTCGAAATGATCTTTCTCACCGCCCGGGAAGTAGATGTCGAGGATGCCGTTGGTTCCCGCGGATGCATCGTAGACGATATCCTGCGATACTGATACGCCGTCAGGGTATTGCTCGTTTTCGAGACGGGGAGTATCCCACTCGATGCATCTTTCGATAAAAGCGAGACGCTCTTTTTCGCTCCTCTTCATCAGTATATCCTTAAGTCCCATAACAGCCTCCGTTAATGATCTTTTCGAGTATTATATCACGCGGGCTGATTGCCGATATGAAAGGACTCGTTTACAATATAAGTGCTATTGTTGTGACCATAGGGGGAATACATAAGGTCACGAAGGGGAGGTGTCTATGACTAAAGTTAGATGGGGCGTAATGGGAACCGCCAATGTTGCCGACTGGGGAACCATACCCGGAATGCTCCAGGCAGAGAACTGCGAGCTTACCGCCATCGCCGGAAGAAGCCTCGAGAAGGCCGAAAGGTATAAAGCAAAATTCGGATTCAAGAAGGCATACGGCAGCTATGACGAACTCTTAGCCGATGAGGAAGTTGAGGCCGTATATGTTCCGCTTCCCAACGATCTGCATAAGCCCTGGGTCATCAAGGCACTGGAGGCAGGCAAGAATGTCCTCTGCGAAAAGCCTGTCGCCATGAATGCGGAAGAGACACGCGCCATGTTCAAGGCGGCTGAAGACAACAACGTGCTCCTCATGGAAGCGTTCGCATATCTTCACAGCCCTTATGTACAAAGCCTCAAGGATGATATCGCGAGCGGAATCATCGGTGATGTGGAGTTTATCGAGACGGCATTCTATACCCAGTGCTACAAGGACGATTTCAGACTCCGCAAGGGTCCGGGCGGTGGAGCCATGTACGACCTCGGCTGTTACTGTTCATCACTGATCTTAAGCCTTGTAGATTCTGATGTCGTATCCGTAAAAGCGGTTGCCGAATTCTCGGAGAATGAGGTCGATCACCTGACAGCGGGCATACTGAAGTTCGCCAACGGAGTCAGGGCTGCATTCAATGTCGGCATGATACTGGGAACGGATTCCGACAAGAGATATGACAGGCTTTATATCCACGGTACCAAGGGTTCGATAGAATCTTTTGTCTGTTATAACCAGGAAGGCGATATCACATACGATATCGTGACTGACGAAGGCAAGATCACACGCGATCTGACGGCAAGAAATAATTATGCCCTCGAGTCAGAACAGTTCGGGAGATGCATAGCTGAAGGCGAGAAGCCGCACGTTACGAAAGAGTTCTCGATTAAGAACTCCGAGTTCATCGACCGTGTTCTGGAAGAGATAGGTTACTGATCCAAATCCCCGATCAGGATCGCGCGCACGGGCGCACCGTCACATCCGCCGAGATTAAGAGGCTGGGCACAGAGGAAGTATCTGCCTTCCTTGATATCTGCGAGCCTTATTCCTTCAAGGAGGACGACTTCGGCGCCCAGCAGGATATAGTGGACTTCGGCAGGGGCATCGATCGGACCTACTGTCTGTGATTCGTTGCCGAGAAGAAAGATTCTGTTGTCAGCGAACACTTTTGCGGCTTCGGCCGTAACTGTGGCATTCCCCTTTATGAGGATCCTGCCGGCATCGCCGGATTTGGCAAGCATCTTTCCGGCATCTTCCGCGCTTACGTCGCCTTCGTGTTCTGCGACAAAGCAGGGTCCCACAAATCTTTCGAGGCTGACCTGATCTATCGTCTTGCCGTCTTTTAAGAAGTGGAAGGGAGCGTCAACGTGCGTGCCGTTATGCGCGCACATCGAAAAGCTTGTGAGGTTGCATATGTCGCCATTGGGGATCGACATTACGCGTTCCATAACGGGTGACGGGTCGCCCGGGTATACTTCGCATCCGAATAGTTCCTGTGTGATGTCGTAGATCTTCATGTGAGACTCCTTATGCCATCTTGTTGAACTGATCAGGATCTTTCTTCTGTCTGAACCTGAGCCAGTATCCTGCCGTCATGGAGGACAGCATCGTCGTGAGTATGAGTACTGTAAAGAATTCGAGGCTGATGATGTTATAAGAGTAAGCAACTGTTGCCAGCACGATGCCGGGACCTCCTCTGGCGTTCATCGTCATGGCGAAGTCGAGCCTCGTCCCGTGCGAAAGTCCTGAAGGGAGGAGCATGAGCCAGGTGCCTATGAACTCGAGCCCGAAAGCTATCGCGAAGAAGAGCCCGAATCTTGCGAAAGAGAAACCATGCACGACATTGAGCTGGATCCCGACGAGAGCGAAGTATATGGGGATGAAGAATGAGAATGCTATGTTCTCAAGGTACTTCATCCTTGTCTTTGTCGTGCCGGACCTGCCGAAGATCGCCTTGATAAGATAACCGACCACAAAGGCCGAGTACATGATATTGATCCCTGCCCAATAGAGCAATCCGCATGTTATCAAGAGGATAACGAAGCTTAAGGTGTAGAAAGTATTCGCTTTCCATTCCTTGCGGATCTCTTTGATGTGCTTTGCTATGACGGCGATCGCGGCAAATATGCCGATGGTGACGAATACGATCAGGAGCATCTCCCACAGTTTGATCTGTCCCGCCGATGCTATCTTGACTGCAACATTGAGCAGCACCCATAAGCAAAGATCCTGGAAAGTCGATACGGTGAGAACGGTATTTGAGAATCTGGTGTTCATTATGCCCATGTCGAAGAAGATCTTCGATATGACGGGGATCGATGTGATCGCTACACCGATCGCGAAGACCATCCTGTAACAGGTCACATTGCCGATGCTGCCGATGAAGCTGTCCTGGAAGAGGTTGAAGAAGGGGATGCTGCCCGCCATGGGGAGGATCGTAGCGCCAGTGAAGACCAGGCTTATCGTCTTGATGTTGCTCTTATCGGCTTTGATCTCGGTGTTGTAGCCCGACAGGAACATTAGGAATATCAATCCCAGCTGGTAGAAGATATTGAGGACTTTGCCTTCTTCGGGATATGCTTCGAAAACGGAGCTCATAAGTACCGGTGCGAAGATATAAAGGAAACTTCCGCCGAAGAGCATGCCGCCTATGATCTCGCCTACCACACGGGGACCTTTTATCTTTTCGAAAAGCGTGCCGAAGAGGAAGGCCGACAGCAGAAGAAGACCGAGCGCGATAAGCGTGATGATGATCTCTTTTTCGCTTAGTGTTAAGAGCTTCATTTGGCAGGACCGTTGTACCTGAGGCAGAGGGTCGTGATGTCGTCTGCCTGTTCCGCGCCGCCCGAGAAGAAGACGATGTCTTCGCGGATGCCTTTATCGAGATCCTTGATGTCGCCCGTGCAGTGCCTGTTAAGGGAAGCGATCATCCTGTCGATGCCGTACATCTCCCTTTGCAGGTTCAGTGCCTCGGGAACGCCGTCGGTATAAAGCCAGATGATGTCTCCGGGCTCGAGAGTGATCTCGTAATCCTTGTATTCTATGTTTTCGATAACGGCAAGAGGCGGAAGATTATCTATCTTCCTGATCTCGAAGACGCCGTTTGCCTTCTTTAAAGCCATGTATTCATGTCCTGCGGAAGAATAGCTTAATCTTCCGGTCGAAAGCTCGAGGACTCCCAGCCAGGCTGTCGCGAACATATCAAGCTCGTTTACTTCGCAGAGCTGGTTGTTGACCCTGTTGAATACTTCCCTGACACTCCTGAAACTCCTGTGAGCCCGGTCGTTCAGCATGGTCTTTACGACCATCATGAACAGGGCAGCGGGAATGCTCTTGCCCGATACGTCCGAGATGATGATGACGAGGTGGTCGTTATCCGCCATGAAATGATCGTAAAAGTCGCCTCCGACTTCCTTGGCGGTCGTCATCGATGCGTAAAGATCGAAATCCGTCCTGTCGGGATAAGCGTGGGAGCCTGCGGGGATTATGTTCTTCTGGATGGCATTCGCGGTTACAAGGTCGTTCGCGGCCACGTAACGCTCACGGCTCAGCTTAACGTGCAGGATGCAGTACATCAGGAGCAGGACGAGACAGGAAGAAGCCGTGGTCAGGGTGAGACCGTAGATAGCAACGGCGAAGAAACCCATTCCAATAGGGAAGAAGACGTAGATAAAGAAGGCGATCAGCTGATATTTCCTCAGGAGATTGCGGTATATGACCACGAATATGAGTGTGATGATGAGGGTCAGGTAGATATAGATATTCGATGCCATGAAATAGGGCGATCTGTGGTAGAAACCGTCAGGATCGACCGTGAAATAGATCCCCGTAAAGACATTCAGGACTATGAGCGCGGCAGAGATGAAAAGTCCGATATCGAAAAGACAAGTCCATTTGCTGAACTTCTTTCCGGCTATCCTGAGGATGGATGAGACATATTTCCAGAACAGGAAAGGCATCATCAGGTTGGCAAGGTAGTAGACCGTGTTCGCAGCCATGTTGGCCTGGATGTACTGGGGCTGGCCGTCAACGATCCATGACATCTCGTCTGCGAAAGAGGCGACGATGTTGGTTAAGAGCATATGAAGGAAGAACTTGAAGTCATCTTCTTTCTTCGGCGTATCGAGGACGGCACTTATGAAGAGGACGATCCCCGAGAAGATGCAGAAGATGTCGAGCGTGATGTCGATCACGCTCATAAATTTCAGGGAGGCGATATCAGTGCTCGCGAAAGCATAGATCGAGAGAAAAAGAACGATGACAGCGAAAACAGACGAAAGTATCGTTACGCTCTTGAATCTGGATGTGCTTAACATATCGTCCCCCATTATAAGAGATATGATGCCCCAATACCGTCAGAGATCAACTCAAGCTTTCTATATTATAACTTATTTCTCTGTATCTTGCCCGATACTGTTTTCGGGAGTTCGTCCTTGAATACAACGATACGCGGGTACTTGTAAGGAGCCGTATGGACCTTGACGTAGTTCTGTATCTCTTTTTTGAGTTCTTCCGTGCCTTCGGTTCCCTTGACGAGAACGATGGAAGCTTTGACGACCTGGCCGCGGACTTCATCGGGAGCAGCTGATACGCCGCACTCGAGAACATAAGGAAGCTCCATGATAACGCTCTCGATCTCGAAAGGTCCGATACGGTAGCCGGAGGACTTGATAACGTCGTCGACGCGGCCTACATACCAGTAGAAGCCGTCCTCGTCCCTCCAGGCAGTATCACCTGTGTGATACCAGCCGTCGTGCCAGACCTCGTGGGTCTTCTCGGGATCGTTATAGTAACCGACTGCAAGGCCGCAGGGTGAACCGTTCTTGAGGTTGATGCAGATCTCTCCTGTCTCACCGGCAGGGACGGGGTTGCCGTCCGGGTCCAGGATATCGACATCGTAGATCGGAGCAGGCTTGCCCATGGAACCGATCTTGTGGTCGGCTCCTCTCATGTTGCCGATGATCATGGTGGATTCGGTCTGGCCGAAACCTTCGAGGATCTGAAGACCCGTTACTTTTTCGAACTGGCGGTAGACCTCAGGGTTCAATGCTTCTCCTGCCGTTGTCATGTGCTTAACGGAAGAGAAGTCATACTTGGAGATATCCTGCTTGATGAGCATCCTGAGCATCGTCGGAGGTGCGCAGAATGTCGTGATGTGATACTTTTCGAACATGGGGAGGATGTCTGCGGCATCGAACCTGTCGAAGTCATATACGAATGTTGCAGCCTCTGCGAGCCACTGGCCGTAGAGCTTGCCCCACATGGCCTTGGCCCAGCCTGTGTCGGAGATCGTGAAGTGAAGTCCGTCAGGATCTACGCAGTGCCAGTACTTGGCAGTGTGGAAGTGACCCAGGGGATACTTGTAGTTGTGCATTGCGATCTTGGGGTAGCCTGATGTACCGGATGTGAAGTACATGAGCATGATGTCATCACCGCCGGGAGCGTCTTCTGTACGGTCGTACTTGGTGCTGTAGAGCTCATACTCCTCGTCGAAGTTCCTCCAGCCTTCACGTGTTCCGTTGACGATGATCTTGTGGAGGAGACCGGGGTTCTTCTCTGCAGCGATGTCAACCTGATGGGCTGTGTCGCCGTCAGCAGTGCAGAGGATGGCGGATACTCCTGCAGACTTGAACCTGTAATCGAAGTCGTGCTCAAGGAGCTGGTTGGTGGCAGGGATCGCGATGGCGCCGAGTTTGTTAAGTCCCATCATGGCGAACCAGAACTGGTAGTGGCGCTTTAAGACGAGCATGACCCTGTCGCCCTTCTTGATGCCTAAGGACTTGAAGTAGTTTGCACATCTGTTGGAAGCCTTCATGATGTCCGTGAAGGTGAACCTTCTCTCAGTGCCGTCCTTGGAGATATGGAGCATGGCGAGCTTGTCGGGTTCGCGCTTTGCGAGCCTGTCAACGAGGTCGAATGCGAAGTTGAAGTTATCGATGTTCTTGAACTTCATGGAGATGGGCGTGCCGTTCTCGTTGAAGTCAACATCAATGTATTCCTTATAGATACGCTTCTTCTGCTCGACTTCGACTACGGACTTGCCCTTGATCTTTGTCTCTGTCTTGACATCGACCTTAGGCTCACCTGCAGCATTGAGGACGAAAGCATAGAATACGCAATCCTGGCCGTTAACGGCGATCATGCCGTGAGGCGTATCGGAGTTAAAGTAGATCGTGTCACCGGGGCCTAAGATCTCGCTGTGATCACCGACCTGGACCTTGAGGTTGCCCTCGATGACGAGATCGCACTCCTGACCTTCGTGGGTGGTAAGTTCGATAGGCTTGTTCTGTGCCTCGGGCCTGAACTCGCTCTTCACAAAAAGAGGCTCGCAGATCCTGTTCTTGAAGGCATAAGCCATGTTGAAGTAGGTCATGCCGTGGGCGGAGGCGATCTCCTGTCCCTTGCCGGCTCTTGTGACCGTGTATGAATCAAGTGTAGGGGAGAAGCCCTCGATGATATCCGTTACGTTGACGCCCAGAGCGCCTGCGCAGCGGTAGATGAAAGCGAAGTTAAGGTCGACTTCTCCGGATTCGCACCTCTCGTACTCCTCGACGGATACGTCTGTCTTCTCGGCCATCTCTTCGACTGTAAGGCCGACGATCTCACGCAGGTCCTTGATACGACCTGCCATCTCATGGATCTTCCTGTTAAGACCTCCGATTACTTTAACCATACCTTTAATCTCCTTTTTGTTTGGGACAAAAAAACTCGCCCCAAAGTTTTAAGACTTTGAGACGAGTGTTGATATTCTATACACCCGCGGTACCACTCAAATTGCGTTTGACCGCCACTTATCGGGATCAGACAATCCCTATGCACTAACGTAACATTCACGGGAAGGTTCTACTCAGGGATACCTTTTCTTCCTTCCGGCTCAGAAGCTACATCGTATTCGGTTTAGTTCAGCATCTCTCACCATCTGATGCAATCTCTGTACGACATACGCCGATACGACCTCTTCGTCAAGGCCTGTAAACATAAGTGTATCACGACTTTTATTATTTGCAAGACCTTATTTAAGAGCCCGGAAAGCTCTTCCCTGCAGGATGTGATACAATGGTTGCCATAATATCCTGTCGGTCAGGGAGGTAATACTGTTGGAAGAACTCATAAGAAGGATAAACGAACTCAGCGCCAAGAACAGGGCTGAGGGGCTGACGCCTGAAGAGATCGAGGAAAGGGAGATCCTCCGCAACAGATACAGACAGAGCGTGGTCGGCAATCTTAAGGCCCAGCTCGACAATACCTATGTAAAGGATCAGGACGGGAACATCAGTCCCTTATCATCGAAAAGGCACGATTAAAGCCTTTTTTGCGTTCAGATAACGCATCTGTAACACAAATGAATTGTTAGTTTAAGCTCTTATTTCCTTTAGGTGCTATAATATAATCAATAGTTATGTTCTTTTTACGGACAAAAGTGAGGATAGCATTTGAAGTCTAAGAGCAGGACATCGTTACTGAGTAACCTTACATTGAGGAAAGCCACGGGCATTATCCTCATGTTTGCTTATATCATCAATCCTTACGGATTCCTGTTTGCGGATGACACCGCAGACATCGATCTGCCGCAGGATGCCGTCGTCGCATCTGAAGATCAGGACAGTTCTGTTCCCGGAGAAGATGAAGATGCAGCTGTCCCCGCTCCCGGCGAAAACAATGACGATCCTGATGTAACTGATCCTCAGGATACAACTGATCCCCAAGATGATACCGATCCTTCGGAAGACACTCTTCCTTCTCAGGATTTGGATGCAGCTGAGCCTGCAGATGAAGAGCCGCAGCAAACACAGGCAGAAGATACTGACCGTGATGAACCTGCTGCTCCGTCCTCCGAGCCCGCAGATCCTGCTGATGACGGTTCCGTGATAGAAGATGTCGTTCTTGATTCATCAGGCAAGACCTGGAAAGTAACGGCAACGTTCGGTCCCGAATGCAATATCCCTTCAGATGCGAAGCTCAGGGTAAAGGAGATCACATCAGGCAGGGACTATAAGGATTACAGCGACAGGACAGCTGACTGCCTGGATGACAGGACGATCGATTATATCAGGCTTTTCGACATAAGCATCGTCAAGGACGGCGTGGAGATCGAACCTGCGGAAGGAACATCGGTCAGGATCACGATCAATCTTGCACAGGTATCCGATTACGGAGTCTGCGTCCTGCATTTCCCGGATAACGAAGAGGCCGAGGTCTTTGACGATGTCGATGTCAGCAAGGGGGAGGGAACGGAAGTAACATTCGATACATCCGCCTTCTCGGTCTTCGCAGTTGCCGGCTACACCCTGGAGAAGGTGATAGAGGCAGGTGACGGCAAGACATATAAGTTCATCCTCACCTATGACGATAAAGCGGGATTCCCCGAAGATGCCTCTCTTGAAGTATCCGAGCTTAAAGGCCAAGAATACGAGGACTATCTTGAGAAGACTCTTAAGACCGTTGGCGGAGACAAAGCTTCTTATGCAAGGATCTTCGATGTGTCCGTGATCTCATCAGACGGAACGAAGATCCAGCCTGCTTCGGATGTTAAGGTCGATGTCATCCTGGAAGATGCGGCAGGCACAGACAACCTGGAAGTCGTTCACTTCGGCAGCAAGCCTGAACAGATCGATGCATCAAGGGACGGCAAGGTCTTGTCCTTCACAACATCAGGCTTCTCCATATATGCGATCGTAGATAAGACCATGGCAGCTCCCACGGGTACCGGTTGGATCGCCGTTAATGATTATACGAAAGCGGATGACCTGATAGGCAAGGAAATATATATATCCCAGATCCAAGGTCCCTTCATGAAGAACAACCAATACACTATCAGTGGTACGAGAACCGGTATCGAAAGGACAAAACACGAGGTTGCTCCGACACCGACACCGGCACCATCGATAGACAGCATAGATGTTGAGGGAGCCATCAGTATGGGCGCTAAGCCGTTCCATATTGAAAAAGAAGGCAATTATTACTATTTCTGGTGTTTAGATGATAACGGCGATAAGAAATATGTACGCCGTACAGGAACCGGAACAAATACAAACAATAATGCCGATAAGAGTCTGAGCCTTGTTGATGAAAATGAAATGGATGAGAGATCCGCTTTTGTGCTCGGGGCAAACGGCAGCGGTATCTATATCGCATCGCCCGAAACGACTTTCTGCTGGAACATGCAGAGCGGTTACAACGGTAACGGCAGGGCTTTTGCCGCATATCCCGGAACAAGCGATATAAATGCAAGATTTGTATTCTGGTATTATGTTCCCGTCCCTGACGATCCTTATGATCTGGATGGATCCACATACGGACTGATGAACCTGCATTCGGCTACCATGGGTTATGCCCTGATGGGAGACGGAAGTAATAATCATGCTCTGTATGAACTTATCATAAGGGCGGACAACGGCGGCAGGACTGTCTATGTTGACGAGAACAGTGACATATCGATGTGGACTTTCCATAATGTATCATCAGACGGATATAAGCTTTCTACAGAGGTTGACGGATCTCTTGTTTACCTTAAGCTCGATTCCGACGGTGTCTCTTTTGTTGCCGGCGAGGATGAGGCAACTGTTGTCAAGTTGACTCCCGGTTCGGGAGCTGATGAAGGTAAGATATTCCTGTCATCCGGAAACCAATACCTGACTTATGATACGACTGATGGATTCAAGACGACAACAACAGTTTCTTCCAGAGTTGGTCTGAATCTTGTTGAGAAGAGCAACGCTTCGCTCAGTGACAAGATGACATATTCAGCTAAGGAAGTAAGCGTTTCCGATACGGTCAATGTTCCGAACGGCGCCAAGGTCATAGTCTATACACGTGTCTGGAATGAGACTACATCTTCTTATGATTTCTATGCGATCAATCATGACGGGTCCTTGTATCCCTGCTACGAAAGAGGCGACTCGATCATGTGGGTCGGTGATGTCCTGGAGTCCATCCAGTGGGAATTCACCGAGTACTATTGGGAAGGGACAAATGATCCGAACTACTACTATGAACTTTATAATCCTTATTCCGACAAGTATCTGGCGCCCCAGCTGAACGGTCAGATACTCTCGTCCGACAAGATCGGTATCAATCTTGAGGGCCGCAGGGAAGGTGAATATTATACGGACATCACAGCATGGGATAACTCGTATTATACTTATGCGGCATTGGCTGCCGGGACCGATTCCATAGAGTCAACTTCCTTTGCCAAGGCCGGGATCTTCTATTTTGCCATCCTTAATCCTGCTGATACGACAGATGCCCTGCACGAAGTAGCTACTGAGGGTAATGCCGACCACGGCATTACGATGAAGATAGTCGACTTTGGTTCCAAGAGATGGACTCAGAATAATCAGATGGAAAGTGAAGTAACAGTTGATTACTTTAACAACAAAAGCAATACAAAGGGTCTTCTTTCCACAGATCTTGTCAACGGTTATCCGACTATCGTTTATACCGGTCAGACTCAAAACAACCCCGGGTTTGCGAGCCTCTTCAGCAATGCCACCACAGTTGATCATCTGTTCCTGAAGAGTGTATATGACCAGTCAGGATATCTGGAATATAACAGCTGTCAGAACTTCGCGACGCTCCTGGACGAACAGGGCAATGTAACGAACAGTTTTACTGTTTATAAGGAACTCGGAACTACTGATTTTGACGGGAGGACCACCCTTAAACACGGTCAGTTCTTCCCGCTGAACAATATCAAGCCCGGTGTGTTCTCTTACAATAATCCTCAGAATCTCTACAGTATGCACGCTGTTTTGAATCAGCAAGGCGGTGGACTTTCCAACGATGATCCCCGTAAGTATGAAAGACTCTATACCATCGGTAAACAGCCGAATTATTATCTCGGTATGGAACTGTCCGCTTCGTTCGTGCAGACTCCGAACGGCAAGGATGAATGGGGCCACGATCTTATCTTCGAGTTCTCCGGAGATGATGACTTCTGGTTCTATGTCGACGGTGAGCTGGTCTTGGATCTTGGCGGTATTCATTCCGCAGAATCGGGTTCCGTTAACTTTGCGACCGGTAAGGTTGTCATAAACAACACAAATACGACATTGAGAGAAATCTTCATACAGAACCGCAAGGCGAGAAATCCCGGCATGACTGATGCAGAGGCTGAAGCCCTGATCGACAGCGAAGGCATATTCGTAACTGATGACGGCGGCGCTACCTACCATTTTGCAGATTTCTCCGCTCATAAGACGAAGATATTCTATATGGAAAGAGGTGCCGGTGCGTCGAACCTCCACATCAGGTTTAACTTGGCTTCCGTAGCTCCTGGCAATATCCTCCTGTCCAAGCAGGTGACCGGAGAAGAAGCAAAGAAACTGAATCTCAGCCAGATAAAGTATGCTTACCAGATCTACTATAAGATGCCCGGTGAAGAGGAAACTCTCCTGGATAATACACACGGGATAAAGGTAAAATACCAGAATTCCGTAAAGCAGGCTGAATTTGTTGGATCATATACGCCTTCCGGAAGCAGTCAGTCTTACAGCAATGTCTACCTTATTGATCCCCGCTACAGCGCCGAAGTCGATCTGCCTGACGGTATAGAGTATTACAGGGTTGTCGAATGCGGTGTTAACGACAATGTTTATAATCCGGCGCTGATCAACGGCAAGCCGGCAACAGATGTCAACCATCCTGATGCCGCCCATTCGGACTACGGTTCGGGTCAATTAACCGTCGATGAAGTTCCTTCCATCGTGTTCAACAATGAAGTTAAGCCCGGATCCGTAAAGATGGCCAGGATAACAAAAGAACTCTACGATAATGAGGAAGGCACCGGTACTGCGATAACAAGAGAAGCTGACGGAACAACATTCTCATTCAGGCTCTCCCTGTCTGACGGCAGCGGTCAGGATGTGCAGCTTACCAGCCGTTACGGCTATTATGTTGCTGATCCGGATGGAAAGCTTTGCAGATGGGATCCTTCGGCCATGGGATTTACTGCCACTTCATGGGATGCTGATGATGCGACGATCGAAGGGCTTACCGATAACGAGAAGGATACAGTATTGTTCTACACATCCAACTACGGGTCTGTTTCCGAGATCCCGGCCGGATATTCGATAGTTGTTCCGGCTCTTCCGATCGGAACCGTATTCCAGATCGAAGAGCGTGACAATGAGATCCCTGTAGGATACAGCCGTATCGGCTATTTCGGCGACAGCAGCACATATGACGAAGTAACAGGGAAAGATAATGCGGGAATAGTCAATACGGATGAAGCCCCTCAGATGACTGTCAAGAATATGCGCGGCTGGGGCCTTACGGTAAACAAGGAATGGACCGACAAGGATTATATCAGTGATTATGCAGCAATCTATGTTGCTCTCTACGATGAGAACGATACGCTTATAGAAGGATCCGTTCATCAGATCAAGTATCCTGAAACATCGACATATTATTCACTGGATGATGATTTTGCCAACATTACATCCCGCGAGGTAACCATCAGTAACCTGTCACCGTCCGTTGCCGAAGACGGGACTGTTTCAGATCCCGGTACGGTAACAGCTGTCGTTCCCGAAGGTTCTGCTCTCGGCACAACGGCAGTCGATGTAAGGACAAAGGAAAACGTTGACGAGACGATCACGTATTCCGTTGATTACGAGCAGGGAACACCGACAGGATCCAACAACAATGTCAGGGAAGATACGATCACGAATATCCGCGCAGGCGCCCTGATGCTGGATCTTTACAAGTGGAACAGCGGCGATCCTCTTAAGGACGGCGTGTTCAGCCTGAAGTGCGACGGGAATACCGTAGGCGAATATACGAGCGATGCAGACGGAAAGATCGTCGCGCTCTACGGATTTGAAGAGAACAAGGAATATGAACTTACCCAAGTGTCTGCTCCCAACGGCTACATGGGTCTTCCTTCTCCTGTCAGGTTTACTGTCGACAGCAGCGGGAACATAAGCTTTGCTGACAGCAACAGTGACGGATGGAGAAGCAGCGAGCCCGGTGCGAACGGTATAACGGGATACATAAACATCTACAACAAACCTTTTGAATTAAAGCTCTATAAGCACGATCTGGATGATCCCGACATGGCATTGGAAGATGCTCATTTCGCGCTTTACAGGCAGCTTTACAGCAGCATAGCAGGTTATTCGAAGTCCGCTACCCCCATGACCGGATTTGAGGATATAGCAACGGACAGCGCAGGTGAGATCGTTCTGTCTTCGGCAACTGGAACGGTACTTAAGCCGGGAGTCTATTATCTGACTGAGACAGCGGCTCCCGCATACCATCAGATCCTTACTGAGGATGTTATCCTGACGGTCTCCGAGAACGGTCTTATCACCGTCGAAGGTCCTCTGGGTGTCAGCATCGACGCGGAAGATAATGATGATGTTTACAATTACCGCATCAGCCTCGCTAACGAAAACGACGGCAGCTGCACACTGAAGATCACTAAGGAGATCGCAGGCAACTTCGGCAACAGGACAAAGAGGTTCGATCTTACAGTCCTTCTTACGGATGATATGGATGCTCCTCTTGCCTCTGCGGCATTTGACGTCAAGATCAACGGTGAAGACACAGTTTCCGTAACGACGGATGCTGAGGGTAAGCTCACATTTGACATAGGCCATGAGGACGCGATATATATCATGGGTCTTCCTTCCGGCACCGGGTTCACTGTCTTCGAAGATCCCGACGGCTATATCTCCGAGTTCATTGTCGATGATGTATCGAAAGGTGAAGTCACATCCGTATCAGGATCCGTTCCTGCCGATAAGCATGTGCATATCGTAAATACTTATGAAGGTGTCATCCCGACAGGCGTCAGCAATGCCTGCGGAGCCCTGGCTGTGCTTGTGACAGCTGCTGTTGCAGGCTTTGCCGTCATGATCGCTGTATTAAGGAGAAGACGTCAGTATTACTGCTGATCATGTCCGGGTAAGATCATGGCTGAGAAGATAAAGAAAAGCAGGAAGCCTTCCAAGGTATTACCCTATCTGCAGTCCATTCCTGAGATAATCCTCTACGAGATAGTATCCAAGATAATACTTTCGGGGCTTGTGTTTCTTCTGAAACTCCTTTTGCAGTGGTCCGTCTACAAGACCGGCAAGGCGTCTGTATCGAGCGGGGATTTCTTCTTCCTGTTCACGTCTCCCTACGGCTGGCTTGCGATACTTACGACGCTGATAATACTGGGAGTTTATTTTGCTTTCGATATCAATATCATCGTTAACTACGCAGGCGAGAAACTGAAGGAAAGACCTGCCGTATTGTGGAAGATAATACTCGAATCGATGGCTGAGGCCGCAAGGTTCTTTACTCCCGGCGGCATCCTTGTCCTGCTCTATGTGACTTTGATCACGCCTGTTATTGGAATGGGTTATTCGATATCGCTGACGGATAAGCTCTATATACCGAACTTCATATCTTCAGTTATCAGGGCAAATCCCGTTTATAATGTGCTGTTTATCATCTTCGAGATACTCATGATCCTGGCAGGTATATTCGGCGGTTTCACGATACACGGCATGATAATAGATCATGTTCCGGCCATAAGGTCATTCGGCAGGTCCTGCAAGATGGTCTTCAGGAATTTCTTTAAGATCGCTCTGGAATTGATCCTGTTTTGCTTAAAGTTCCTTCTCATTGCTTTGGGAACGGCTGCCGCACTTGAGCTGATACCCCTGGCATGTCTTGCTTTGTCATCGGGCCCCACGGGTCAGCTGACCTTCCTTTACGAGTATTCGGTCATCGCCGTGACTGTCCTTTTCTATCTGATCTTCCTTGCAGTTGCTGCTCTTTTCATGCCTCTTCTGGTCATGAAAATTACGCAGCTCTATTACAGATACAGCGAAGATGAGCCCGTTACCTTCACCACTACGCCCATACTGCATTTCAAGTATATGCTCCTGACGCTGCTCTGCCTTTATCTTGCGATCTTAGGGTCGGCCTTTTATATCTACAACAATTTCGATGATCTTTTCCCCATAGAGGTGAGTTCCAACATAATAGGCCACAGGGGCGCAGGCAACGACGGGGGAGAGAATACCCTGGGAGGCATCAGGAAGGCCGTTGAACTCGGCTGTTACGGGACTGAGATCGATATACAGAGGACTTTGGACGGTTACTATATCCTGAATCACGATGCCAACTTCAGGAGAGTGGCAGGTGATTCCCGGAAACCTTCCGCCATGACTCTGGAAGAAGTAAGAAGCCTTAGGCTCAAGGATGCCCCGGACGAACAGGTCCCGACGATCGAAGAAGCGATGGATGCGGCAGGAGATGACATCATCCTTTTCATCGAACTTAAGGGTGACACTGCGGACAAGAAGATGTGCGACGACATGGCGGCTCTTATCAAGGAGCGGAATGCCATAGACAACTGTGTGCTCATATCACTGAAATATAACCTTATTGAATACATTGAAGACACTTACCCCGAGATCAACACCGGCTACCTTGCCTTCATTACTCTCGGCGACGTCGGCGGCCTTAAGTGTGATTATCTGGGGCTTGAGGAGGAGACCGCTACTTACGGCATGATAATAACCGCCCATGTTTCAGGTCATAAGGTCATGGTATGGACTCCCAATGGTGAAGCATCACAAAGATCTTTTCTGCTTTCCGACGCGGACGCGATAATAACTGACAACGCTTCCGCTGCCATTGAACTTGAAGAATCACTTAAGGAAAGAACTTTGTTCGAGCGCCTTGCAGATACTCTCTTCAACAATCCGAGAAGCATCTTATCCTTCAGATAAAGTTCAGCTCCTGATCTCGATTATATCCTCGAAATCCTTTCTGGGTCTCTTGACGGGATCCTCATCAGGGTAGCCGAGAGCTACAGCTGCGATAAGCTGCTTGTCGGTCTTAAGATATGCCCTTAAGGGCTCGTGAGCGTAGAAAGTATTGGCGATCCAAAGAGATCCCAAGCCTTCATCAGTTGCTGCAAGAAGTACGTTCTCTATCGAGGCTCCGCAGGACATGCTGTCGCAGATCTCGGTTATGTGGCTGAATATATCGAGCGGTTTTCCGAAGGGGGATACGCCGTTGGTGTTGAGGACCAGTATTATCACCGGAGCGCCTCTCATTATCCTTAAAGTGTTCTTGGCATCCATGACGCCCGCTTTGCCCTGTTCTGGAAGTGAAGGCTCAGCCAGAGCCATATCGAGGCCCATGTCCATGACATTCAGCATCTCTTCTCTTGCCTGACCCTTGAAGACAATGTATTTCCAGGGCTGCCTGTTCTTGGCGGAAGGAGCCTCGGCACCGGCTTTTATCACCTTGCGGATGAGTTCATCCGATACTTCCAGGTCCTTGAACTTTCTAATGCTCCTTCTTTCAAAGATCGCGTTCATCATGAGATCCTCCGTTAACGGTATTTTCGATTACCATTATATCAAAGTCCCTTCAAGTTGTTTGAAACATGTCTATCTGCTATAATCCGTCTCGAAATAAATAAGTATAAGGAGAAGATCATGTCAGACAGACTGATTCTCGTAACAAACGACGACGGTATAAACGCGCCCGGCATCTTAAAGCTCGCAAAGGCTGCTTCTGCCTTCGGTGAGGTTTATGTGGTGGCTCCCCGCACCGAGAAGAGCGGTGTATCAAGGGGATTTACATATAAATCGTCCGTTTTCGCAGAGGAATACGATATTGGCATCGAAGGCGTCAAGGCTTATGTAACCGACGGGACCCCTACGGACTGCGTGAGGATAGGTGTCAATTCGCTCCTGCCCCGGAAACCTGATCTCGTGCTCTCCGGCGTCAACGACGGATATAACATCTCTTCCGATATACTTTATTCCGCCACTGTGGCAGCAGGCCTGGAGGCAGCCTTTTGGGGCATCAGGTCGGTATGCTTTTCGAAGATGGGCGATGAATCTGATGAGATCGTTGACAGATATCTTGCTGAACTCATCGAAAAGTATATGGATAAGGATCCCGGCAGGGGCAGGACCTGGAATGTCAATTTTCCGGCTTGCAGTCTGTCCGCTCTTAAGGGGATAATGGAAGACATGAAGATGTCAGACGACGATTTCTATAAAGACAGATATCAGAGGACTGACCATGAGGACGGCAGGATCGAGTTAAGGCTCATCCAGGGCAGGAACTGGGATGTATCAAGCGGGACGGATGTATATGCCGTCACAAACGGCTACATCTCGATAGGACCCGTTAACTGCGTAAGGTAGAAATGATGGATAAAGAGATCTTCGAAAGGACCATAAGAGTGTTGGGCGAAGACAGCCTCGTCAGGCTCTCATCGTGCCGTGTTGCCGTATTCGGTGTCGGCGGGGTGGGTTCCTTCGTATGTGAAGCCCTGGCAAGGTCCGGAGTCGGTACGATAGATCTTATCGACAGCGACAAGGTCACTAAGTCCAACATCAACAGACAGCTCGTTGCCCTTAATTCGACCGTCGGAAGATATAAGACCGAAGTGATGGCTGAGAGGATAAAGGAGATAAACCCTGATGCCGCTGTCAACGAATACAGGACCTTCTATCTTCCGGGCGACGAAGATAAGTTCCCCTTCGAAAAGTTCGACTACATCGTCGATGCCGTCGATACGGTTGCCGCCAAGATCGCTCTTGCCGAGACCGGTGACAGGCTGAACATACCGGTCATAAGCATCATGGGCACCGGCAATAAGTTAGATCCCGCGAGATTTGAGGTTGCCGACATCTACGATACGTCGGTATGCCCCCTTGCCAAGGCCGTCAGGCACGAACTCAAGAAGAGGGGAGTTAAGAAGCTTAAATGCGTCTATTCAAAAGAGATCCCCGTTAAGCCTTTGTCAGAGGATAATGAACAGGCCCGCATCCCGGGCTCCGTATCCTTCACGCCCCCTGTGGCGGGTTTTATCGCAGCATCAGAAGTTATAAAAGATCTTATTTCTCTATCAAAAGATGCTTAACTTGTTCTGATAGGTGTATCATATAGGCATCTTATCGGGGTATTTGGGGTCATGATAGAAGAATATGAGAAAAAACATAATCAGCTTATAAGAAATGCCGGCGGAGAATTTACCGTTCTTTTGCGTAAGGACGGGAATTTCCCTCTTGATAAGCCCGGCAAGATCGCTCTCTACGGGAGCGGCGTCAGACATACCGTCAAGGGCGGAACAGGCTCGGGCGAAGTCAATTCAAGGTTTTTCGTTAATGTGGAGGAAGGGATCAGGGACGCTGGCTTTGAGATCACTACCAAAGTCTGGCTTGACCGCTACGATAAAGTCCGCAATATGGCAAAAGCGGATTTCAGAAGAGAAGTCAAAAGGGAAGCCCGCAGGAAGCGGGTCCTCTCCATGAGGATCTGCTTCGGCAGATATCCGCACGAGCCCGAATACGATATCCCGCTTGACGGGGAGGGTGATACGGCCGTATATGTCCTGTCCAGGATATCCGGAGAAGGCGCCGACAGGAATCCCGTCGCCGGAGACATCCTCCTGACTGAGACCGAGACCAGGGATATCCTTGCCTGCAACGAAAAATATAAGAACTTCATGCTCGTTATCAACACCGGCGGCGTGGTCGACCTGAAGGATGTTAAGGATGTAAAGAACATACTGATCCTGTCCCAGCTCGGAGTCGAGACGGGCAATATCCTGGCTGATATCCTGCTCGGCAGGAGCAATCCGTCCGGCAGGCTCACTGCCAGCTGGACATCCTGGGAAGATTATCCTGCCTTAGTCGAATTCGGCGGGATCGACGACACGCGTTACAAGGAAGGCATCTTTACCGGATACAGGTATTTCGATACGGAAGGGAAGGATGTTCTCTTCCCCTTCGGCTACGGTCTGTCATATACGGAGTTCGATACTGTTTTCGAAGATATTACAACAGATAAAGAACTTATAAGAGTAAGTACCGAGGTAACAAATACCGGAAGCCTCAAGGGAAGGGAAACAGTCCTGCTCTATGTAAGCAAGCCTCAGGGCAAACTCACCCAGGCAAGGCATGAACTCATAGCATTTGCAAAGACATCCGTTCTTGAACCCGGTCAGACGGAGACCGTCGAACTCGAGTTCAAGGCAAGATATATGGATTCCTACGATGAAGAGAAGGAGTCCTATTTCCTCGAAGCGGGCGACTATCTGATAAGTCTTGGCAAAGGCAAGGGAGGATTCGTTCCTTCAGCGATCGTAAGAGTCGCGGAAAGGATCGTTACGGCCCGTGTGAAGAATGTCTTCGGGAAAGTTGATTTTGAAGATTACGACCCTCAGGACAAGGCTCTGTCCGCGTTTGAAGATACTGAAGGACTTAAGACCGTCGTTCTCGGCAAGTCAGATATAAGCACCATATATCCCTATGCGGAGCCTGAAGCAGACGGGATCGCTGATGAATACCTGGCACAGGCGACAGCTCTTGCTTCTGACATGTCCAATGAAGAACTGATCCTTATGAACATCGGGGCATTCGATCCACACGCGGGCATCATCGGCATGGTCGGAAACTCCGGCTTCTCCGTGCCCGGCGCGGCAGGTCAGACATATGCGGGCAAGGACGGTTCCATACCTGTTCTTGTAATGGCTGACGGTCCTGCAGGCTTGCGCCTCAACCGCGTGTATGCCCAGGACAAGAAGGGCAGGCCGCACGGCCTGGGTTATTCGATCCCCGAGACCATGACCCCCTTTATGCCCAAGATAGGTGAATTCCTGCTGGCCTTGAGGTCTTATAAGATCAGGCCGAGCGATGTGATCAAGAATCAGTACGCTACTGCGATCCCCATCGGAACAGCCATTGCCCAGAGCTTTGATGTCGGTCTTGCTGAAAGCTTGGGAGACATTGTCGGATACGAGATGGAGCGCTTTGGAATAGCTCTCTGGCTCGCTCCCGCGCTCAACATCCAGAGGAGCATTAGGTGCGGGCGCAACTTCGAATACTTCTCGGAGGATCCTGTCGTCTCCGGCCTTTTTGCCGGAGCGGTCAGCCGTGGAGTCCAAAAACATAAAGGGTGCGGCGCCGTTATCAAGCACTTTGCCGCCAACAACCAGGAGACCGGCAGGATCCACAGCAACAGTATCGCCAGCGAGCGCACCTTCCGCGAGATCTATCTCAAGGGCTTCGCCATCGCTGTCGCGGCAGGCAACCCCGTTGCCACCATGACATCCTACAATCTCATGAACGGCGTTCACAGCGGCGAGCATCTCGATCTGATAGAAGGAGTCCTCCGCAAAGAGTTCCGCTTCGACGGCATCGTCATGACCGACTGGCTCATCGACGGCAACAAGAGAGAGAAGGGCAGCATACACCCGATAAGCAATGCGCCCGAAGTCATCATGTCAGGCAGCAACCTCTTCATGCCCGGCCACAAAAATGATGTCAGGAAAGTAAAGAAAGCCCTGGCGGCAGGACAGGTCACCAGGGAACAGCTTGAATCCAATGCCGCAGGCACCATCGCGCTTGCCTTAAAGTTCGACGCGGAGAAGAAGAGGGAAGTCTGACCGCGATCGAATGATCCTTCACCGGATGTTCCTTTTCGGGGGGTTTGGTGAAAGATCAGACCGTATTTTTTCACCAAAGCCGATATAAAAGCCCGTTTGGTGAAAAAATCATCCGGATTTTACAAGGATTTTTCACCAACTGATTGAATAAAGAATAGTTGGTGAAAAATATCACCTGTTTTTTTCACCGGAAGCCTATTTAAACCCTGATTGGTGAAATATCAGGGGAATAGTCTGTCAATATTCATGTTCTCTTTGTCCCGACATCTAAATGATTATTGTCCGTGCTGCAAGTTCCGCCGTTTTACGAGCATTATTCATGTTTGCGACTTCCGCAGGAGGGCGTAAGCCCGACGAGGACCTAAGCAAACATGAAGATGCGAGTAATTTTTTACTTGACTTTTAATATAGTGTTTGTATAATCTTCCTTGCCGGCTGACAAAACTTTTTGTTTAGTATTATTGTTTTCGATGCCGAGAATGAATTTTGCCGCATCGGGGCAGGGGGATTTATGAACAATCTTGATGTGTATATAGGGGACCGGATCAAGCAGCTTCGCAACCAGAACGGGCTTACCCAGCAGGAACTTGCTGACAGGACCGAGCTTACGAAGGGCTTCATTTCCCAGCTTGAGAGGGGCCAGTCTTCAGCCTCTGTCGAGACGCTCTCATACATCGTTACCTGCCTTGGGACAAATCTTTCTGATTTCTTCAGGGAAGAACTTGAAGAGCAGATGGTCTTCGGTGAGGACGATTACTTCGAGAAGGTCACCGATGACGGCAATACGGTTAAGTGGATCGTTCCTTCTTCGCAGGGAATGAGTCTTGAACCCATCATCGTTACGATCAAGCCCGATACCCAGACTGCCCCTGACAAGGCTCATGAAGGGGAGGAATTTGGTTTCGTTCTGTCCGGTGCTGTCATACTGCACCACGGAAATACTGCCCAGAAGGTCTCGAAGGGTGAGTCCTTCATATTCAGGTCGGATAAGATCCACTATCTGTCCTCGGCATCCGGCAAGGAAGCCAAGGTGTTGTGGATAAGCTGTCCGCCTAGTTTCTGATAAGGAAGATATAGAAATGCCTGATACGATACTGGAATTAAAATCAATAAAGAAGAGCTTTGACGGCAAGACGGTCCTCGAGGATCTGTCGCTCGAGATCTACCGCAACGAGTTCATTACCGTACTCGGTCCTTCCGGCTGCGGCAAGTCCACCATGTTAAGGATCATCGGCGGCTTCGAAAAGCCTGACTCCGGAAGAGTCCTCTTCAACGGTGAGGACATCACGGATATCCCGCCGAACAAGAGGAGCCTGCACACCGTGTTCCAGCACTATTCGCTCTTCCCTCATTATTCCGTTGCGGATAACATCGCATTCGGCTTAAAGCTCAAGAAGAAATCCAAGGAAGAGATCAATGAGAAAGTAAAGTATGCGCTTAAGCTCGTAAACATGGAAGGCTATGAGAACAGAAAGCCGGATTCCCTGTCGGGCGGTCAGCAGCAGAGGGTCGCGATAGCAAGAGCTATCGTCAACGAGCCGGAAGTACTCCTGCTCGACGAGCCTCTCGGAGCCCTGGATCTTAAGCTCCGCATGGAGATGCAGCGTGAACTCATGCGCATCAAGAGAGAAGTAGGTATTACTTTTATATATGTAACACACGACCAGAGCGAGGCTCTTACGATGTCCGACAGGATCATCGTAATGAACAAGGGCATCATCCAGCAGATGGGAAGCCCGAAGAGCATCTATGACGAGCCCCAGAACGCTTTTGTCGCAGACTTCATAGGTGAGTCGAACATCATCGACGGCATCATGCACGCAGACTGCCTCGTAAAGATACAGGGCAGGGATGTCGTGTGCGTCGATACGGGCTTCGCTCCCGATGAGCTTGTCGATGTCGTAATCCGTCCCGAAGACTTGGTTATCACGCCTCCCGAAAAGGGTTTTGTCGAGGGAACGGTCACGGAAGTCGTCTACGAGGGCGCTTATTACGACATAAGAGTCAATGTGGACGGATATGAGTGGAAGATACAGAACGTTAAGCCCGTAATGTGCGGCGATTTTGTCGGTCTGGCTGTTGCTCCCGACAATATCCAGATCATGCATAAGCCCGGAGCAGACGACGCCAAGAAAATAGAGAAGGATAAGTGATAATGAGAAAGAAGTTAGCGGGAAGACAGATGCTGGCATCGCCCTATATCATCTGGATGATCGGATTTACGATCATCCCACTTGTCGTTATCATAAAGAAGGCCTTTACTGACCCGCAGGGCAATTTTACCTTCAACAATTTCCTTGCGATAGGCGAGCCCATCAATTTCAAGTCTTTCATTTTCTCCCTTGAGATCGCACTGGGCTGTACGCTCATATGCATCCTTCTTGCATATCCTCTGGTCATGGCTCTCCGAAAGATCGGCATGAGCCGCGGCAGCTTCACTTTGTTCTTCCTGATACTGCCCATGTGGATGAACTTCGTGTTGAGGATCCTTGCATGGCAGATGATCCTTTCCAATAACGGTATCCTTAATCTTATCCTGACATCGATCCATCTTCCTGCGGCAAGGATTGCAAATACCCCCGCTGCCATCATGATCGGTGTCGTTTACGATTATTTTCCTTATATGATGCTGCCGATCTTTACGGCTGTATCTGAGATCGACGAGGGTATCATCGAATCCGCGAAGGACCTTGGAGCCAACGGCTTTACCACTTTCCGGAAAGTTATACTGCCCCTGTCCATGCCGGGTCTCAAGAGCGGCATCACAATGGTATTCGTACCCTCCATGACATCATTCGTTATCGCTGACCTTTTGGGCGGCGGCAAGCTGCAGCTCATCGGCAACATCATCGAGCAGGAGTTTTCGAGAAATACTGACTGGGGCCTGGGATCGGGTCTTTCCGTATTCCTCATGGCATTCATCCTTCTGACCATGGCTTTAAGTTCAGGCAAGGTCGGAATAAAGAAGCATGTCCGTCCCGAAGCGTCGGATGACGAGATCAAGGCTCAGGAAGAGGCAGGTGCAGGCAAATGAAAGATAAGCTGATCAACTTCATCTGCAGATTCTATTTCGCGATCATAATGATCTTCCTTTATGCACCGATCGCTGTGCTTATCGTGCTGTCGTTCAATAAGTCGAGGAGCCGTGTTAAGTGGGGAGGATTCACTCTTGAATGGTATGCCAAGGTCTTCTCTTCGACCCAGATCAAGGAGGCTTTGCAGTCTACTGTTATCCTGGCACTGCTCTCAGCATTCATAGCTCTTGTAATAGGAGTTCTGGCGGCACTCGGAATATCCGCGATGAGGAAAAGGGGCTATGTCCTGACGATGGGTATTACCAACATTCCTTTGCTCAACGCCGATATCGTTACGGGTATTGCCCTGATGCTCTGGTTCATAAGGTTTTTGCCTTCTTTGTCTTTCGGATCAGTCCTTATCGCACACATCACGTTTAACATACCTTACGTTATCCTGGCAGTCCTGCCCAAGATAGAGCAGATGAACTATTCCGTTTATGAGGCGTCCAGAGATCTGGGAGCCGGTCCGGTATATGGTTTCTTTACTACAATTCTGCCCCAGCTTACAGGCGGTATCGTATCCGGTTTCTTCATGGCTCTCACCATGTCCATGGATGATTTCGTCATCACATACTTCACCAAGGGTGCGGGCTTCAATACGTTATCCACAATGATCTACGGCGAGATCCGCAAGGGCATCAAGCCGGAGATGTATGCGTTGTCAACACTGATCTTCGTGACGGTGCTGGCAGTTCTTTTGGTTTTCAATTTTGCTTCAGCTAAGAAAAAGAAGGAGGTCATATTATTATGAAAAAAGGGTTGAAGGTTGTAGCGATGGCATTGGCTGCATCGATGATGTTCGGAGCATGCAGTGTCAAGCCTCAGGAGGAGGAATTAGAGCTTACGGTCTTTAATTACGCTAACTATATCTGTCCAAAAATTCTCAAGATCTTTGAGAAGGAAACAGGAATCAAGGTCCTGTACGAGGAGGCTCTGACGCCTGAGGATCTTTATACCAAGTATAAGTCCGGTGCGATCAATTACGATCTGGTATGCACTTCCGACTACATGCTGGGAAGACTCATCAACGAGGGTGAACTTCAGAAGATAGATTTCTCCAAGCTGCAGTACAAGAGCAACATCGGTGACAGATATTGGGAATTCGAAAAGACTTTTGACCCCAACTGTGAATATACTGTTCCTTATTTCTGGGGAACTGTCGGCATCCTTTACGATACGACAAAGGTCGACAAGCCCGTCGATTCCTGGGATGTTCTCTTCAACGGCCAGTACAAGGGCGACATCATCATGCAGAACTCCATCCGCGACACCTACATGGTAGCTCTTAAGTATCTCGGTTATTCGATCAACACCACAAATGAAAAAGAGATCAGGGAAGCTCAGGAACTTCTTATCAAGCAGCGTCCCGACGTTCAGGCTTACCTGGTAGATGAGGCCCGTGACGAGATTGTTGCAGGAAACGCCGCTATGGCAGTTATCTATTCCGGCGAAGCTTATATCGGACATCAGGACAACCCCGACCTTCAGTATGTCGTACCCAAGGAGGGATCCAATGTATGGATCGACAGCTTCGGCATCACCAAGGACTGCAAGCATATCGAGGCAGCACACAAGTTCCTTGATTTCCTCTGCCGTGAGGATATTGCCGACATGAACTTCAGAGAGATCTACTATTCTTCGCCCAACCTCAAGGTCCTCGAAAACCTTTCCGACGAAGAACGCACAGATCCCGCTCTCGTTGCTTCCGACAACGCCATCACCAACTGTGAAGTCAACGTCCAGTCGGATGAGAAGACGGCAAATATGTACAACGAACTCTGGAAGGAACTTAAGGCCGGAGACTGATAATCTTAAGTGTCTATATAAAGGCTGTCTCAAAAGTGATTTTGAGGCAGCCTTTTGTTATGTTTGAGGCATTGTTTAGGCAGAGACCCGTTAAGGCTTTTTCTTATGTTAGAATCAATCTCAAATGTTTAGCTGAGAGGTTTGATCTATGAAACGTTTTCCGGGGAAGAAAATGATGTGCGTCATCCTGGCCATGACGGTAATGTCTTTTTCCGTTACTGCCTGCAATGAATCAGAGAATATTGAGAACACTGAAGAAAATGCCGCGATCCAAACTGAAGCGACAACTGAACCATCCAAGACGGATGAAACAGTTCCGACAGACAATACTGCTCCCGGTCCCATAATCAATCCCACGACTCTTCCTGATGATGTTGAAAGCGATGTAGAACATGCTTATTGTGAGATCACGGGCTACAGCAACTACAACGGTGAATTTTCGGATATGTTCCTCAAACCGGGCGACAGGGTCTCTGTTATAGCGCCTTCATCACTACCGAGCCAGGAACAGTTCGATGCTACAGTGGAAGGACTATCTTCCTGGGGTTATATTCCCGTTCCGGGCAACAATGTCCTCAAGGCAGACCGCACGCTTAAAGACTGCAGGGAAGACTTCCTGACGGCTCTTAAAGACAGTTCGACAAAGGCGATCTTCTGCATCAGGGGCGGCTACGGTTCTTCCGAAGTAATGGACGACTTGGGTGAAGAAGTCATCACTGCCATAAAAAATTCCCGTAAACTGATAATCGGATTCTCTGACATAACGATATATCATTCAGCATGGACAGTTGCGGGTCTTCCTTCGGTCCATGCCATGATGAGCGGATCTTTCATGACCTTGTCTAACCACTGTGCCGAAGTCGAAAACAATGTCCTTCAGGGCAAGATCCCTTCTTACAGGTGTGAGACGAACGGTTACTGCAAGCAGGGTTCGGCAGAAGGAGTCCTCATCGGAGGAAACCTTTCGACCATGACGGCAGTAATGAATACCGTATACGACTGTACCAAGGCAGGCAAACCCTATATCCTCTTCATCGAAGAAGTGGGCGAGGATATCCTGCATATCCACAGATCCCTCGAGATACTTAAGCATGCGGGAGTCCTGGACAGGGCCGAAGCTGTTGTTTTCGGTGAGTGGAAGGATATCCCGGCTGATTTCGGCGGTTACGGGGGAGATTCCAGAGGCGGTGAGTTCCGATCAGTTGAAGATATGATTTCCCGTGAATTCCTTAAGGCGTATAATAAACCTGTTGCGTTCGGTTTTCCAGCGGGACACAGCAATATAGTAAACTATCCGCTCCTGATGGGACAGAAGGCGGCCCTTAATGTGAGTGGATCTGATTACACATTAATGTGGAATTGACAGTACTGAGGAGGGAACATGAAGAGATCGATTAAGGGGATCTTTGGCGTAGCAATGGCACTGACATTTGCCTCAGGTCTTGTTTTTGCGCTGGCTGGAAGAGAGACTAAAGCTGCCGAAGAGATAAAACTCAGCTATGAATATTCATTATCTTTTACGACCGGCGGCTACAGGACATATGAGTATGATCTTCATACGGGAACAGGTAAAAGCGGTTACTATCTTATCGAGGCAGATGGACCGTATATTGATATAGATATCAGCCTCTACTACAACAATGACGATTCACCCATGGCAAGCCGGAGCGGCACTAAGATAAGATTTGCCGAAGACATTATGGGTGGCAGGTATTACCGTATCATCGTCAAGGGTAAAGCAAGAAACAGTAGTTATAAAGAAGTAAAGTTCACCGTGACATATATCGATCCTGAATCACCTGATGTAGTTGAGATCAATGAAAAGTCTTTTCCTGACGAGGTCTTCAGGAAATATGTGCGTGAAAATGCGGATATTGATGGTGATTTCTCTTTGAGCGAGGTTGAGATCGGTCTTATAAAAAACATGAGATTTAAAAACGATCCCGAAGAACCCAAGGATCTGACGGGCATCAAATATTTCAAGGCACTGAAGAGCTTCTATTACGAGGACAATGTCCTTAAAACATTGGATGTCAGCGGTATGGATAAGCTGGAGTCGCTGTCAGTAACGTGGGGATCACTCAAATCAATTGACTGCAGCGGATGCAGTTCACTTACTACACTGGAGCTTCAGGCAAATGAACAATTAACGTCTCTCAAGTTTAAAGGCTGCAATAAGATAGAATATCTTAATGTGAATGGTGATGGTCTGGCTTCACTCGATCTTTCAGCTCTTGAGGATCTCAGTATCCTTATGTGCGGCAAGATGGCAAAGATGAAATCGATCGATCTTTCCAGGAATATTTATCTGAAAGAACTGCACATCCAGGATACAAGTGTGACGGAGTTGAATCTCAGCAATAACAATTCGCTCGTTTACATTGATGTCAGGGGAACTGAATATATAAATAGGAGTCTCTCCAAGATCAAGCTCGGATATCAGCCAAAACTTAGGGAACTTTTTTGTTCCCAAAACTCGCTGACGAGCCTTGATGTCAGTTTGTGTCCCAAACTTAAGCATCTCAGCTGTGCTGATAATCAGCTCGAGTCGCTGGATGTCAGCAACAATCCGGATCTTATAGGACTCAATTGCATGAACAACCTGTTTAAAAAGTTATACAAGACGGCTTCCCTTAACGACATCATGGCAGATGACGACGTGACCTTTGTAGTCCTTACTGCATCAGACTGGAAGTTCGTAGATTTCACATGGAACATAGATAAAACAGATCCGTCGAAAACGGTAGTATTCGCAAACTATAAATGCACTAAGACAGGAAACACGGGATATAAGACTTCACAGTTGATGATCCTTAAGATCCTTTTGTTAGAACCGAAATGCGAAGAGACCGGTATTACGGAATTTCTAGCCAATCTTCCCGCAACAGTAAGCAGGACAGGTGAAAGTTTGTCTGATAAGAAATCTTACGAAACTCCCGCAACTGGACATAAGTGGGCTGGTGAGAAAGTGACAAAGAAAGCCTCTGCCGGCGTTGCAGGCGTTAAGACACATACATGTTCGGTCTGTAAAAAGAAAGAGACCTTTAACCATGAAGCGCTCGTCATCTGCGGAAAGAATGTGACTTTGTCAGAAACATTTAAAGGAGAATCCTCCGTTACATGGAAATCCTCCAACAGCAAGATCGCGACCGTTGATTCCAAGGGCAAGATCACAGCCAAGATGGCAGGCACGGTTACTATAACGGCAACTAAAGCAGGGAAGAGCTTCAAGTGCACCGTTACGGTCCTTTATAAGGATGTAATCAGCAGCAGTGATTTCTGGTATGAACCGACAAACTATCTGACAGCCAAGGGGGTCGTAAAGGGATATGCGAACCAGACGGAGTTCAGACCCTCTAACGACTGCACAAGAGCTCAGATGGTGACCTTCCTCTACAGGTTACAGGGCGAACCCAAGACTAAGTCGAATAAGTGCAAGTTTGATGATGTAAAGAGCACAGATTACTTCTACAAGCCTGTTATCTGGGCAGTGGAGAAAGGCATCACCACAGGCGTATCCAAGACCAGCTTTAATCCTCAGGGTGTCTGCACGAGAGCCCAGACCGTAACCTTCCTTTGGAGGATGGCAGGCAAGCCCGAGCCCGGCAAGAACGCGAAGAACTTCTCTGACGTAAAGAAGACGGATTACTTCTATAAGGCGACCCTCTGGGCTTCTGACAAGAAGATCCTGGCAGGTTACGACGACGGCACCTTCAGACCTCAGGGCCAGTGCCTGAGGCGTCAGATGGTAACGTTCCTTTACAAGTACGATAAGTACGTCAACGGTAAAGGATGAGAGTCAAACATAACTGATCGAACGGCCCCTCATGGTAAATGCGGGGCCGTTTAAGTTTTAAAGGGATATTCAAGATATATTTACTGTTGTATAATCAATCCAATTGTTCATCCTGTCCTTGTTGACAGGGATCCTTACGGAAAATTATGTATATTCGGGGGGCGTTATGAAAAAACTATCGTTATTAACTGTAATTTCAATGTTGGTTTTGGCAACTGCTATTTCCTTTGGGATCGTTATCTTTCCGGGAAGGACGGCATCAGCTGCGGAAGGTGATGTTGAATTGAATTCGACTAACTTTCCTGATGATGAATTCAGAAAAAACCTTAAACATCTTATGGTTTTTTATGATGACGGTGTTATGACTCCAGAAGAGGTAAAGACTGTTAAATCCATTACAATGTCATCAGAAGGAATAAAGAATCTGAAAGGAATAGAGTTTTTTACATCACTTGAGAAATTGGATTGTAGTAACAATAAACTTACGAGCCTTGATGTTAGTAATAATACGAATCTTAAAGAATTGAATTGCAGCGATAATAAACTTACCAATCTTGATTTGAAATATAACCCGGAGCTTACTAAATTGGACTGCAGTACAAACAAAGGTTTGGAACTTGATGTAAGCAATAATAATGCTCTTGTTTATTTGGATTGTTTCGGTATCTTTGCTGATTTTGATGTCAGCAATTTAACAGCACTTGAATACCTGAATTGCAATTATACCGATATTACAAGTCTTAACATAGGCAACAATAAAGCACTGAAAGAACTGCACTGCATGAACAACGGACTGACCGGCATTGAACTTAGTAATAATACTGCACTTGAAAGTCTGTACTTGACCGGCAACAATCTGTCCGAACTTGATGTGAGCAAGAATACCGCCCTTAAATTCTTAGAGTGCTCTTCTAACAAACTGAAAGAACTTGATGTAAGCAATAATACAGCGCTTATAGATTTGGGTTGTATCAGTAACAACATCCATACCCTTGACCTAAGCAATAATACTAAACTCAAAGGGTTAATCATTCTATATAATTATATTCCGGAAATTGATCTTAGTAAGAATACTGCACTTGAAACACTGTTTTGCGCAAGGTGCGGCATGAAGAGTCTGGACTTGAGTAAGAATACTAATCTAAAACAGTTGTGGTGTTCTTCTAATTGGCTTGAGAGTCTCGATCTTAGCATGAACCCATTGCTTGATGATCTGAGCTGCGATGAAAATAAATATACTGAAATATATTTAGCAAAAGAACCGGATTCATTCACGAAATTTACCTGTGAGGATGAGGTTAAGAAGATAGTTCTTACTCCTTCTGATTGGAAATATAATGGTGTAAAGTGGGTTGTCGATAATACGGATTCTTCGCAAACAACTGCTACGGCCCAGTTTGAATGTACCAAAGAAGGTGTTAAAGATTACAAGATATCAGAACCCATGACGGTTAAAGTTGACATTATCAATGATTGCGTGAATGAAGGAAGCATCAATTATGCAGCAACTCTGCCTGCAAAATACAGCAGGACCGGCAAAAAGATTTCCGAAAAGAAATCGTTCAAGATCCCCGCAGCAGGACACAAGTGGAGCAGCTGGAAGGTAAGCACAAAGTCTTCCACGGGAGTTCCCGGTGTAGAGACCCGCACATGCAGCGCCTGTAAGAAACAAGAGAAACGCAATACGGGATCTGCGTCTGTTATCTGCGGTAAGAACATTACATTGAAAGAGACGATGAACTGGTTATCTTCCGATGTCACATGGAAGTCTTCAAATACTAAGACCGCAGCCGTTGATTCCAAGGGTAAGATCACGGCCAAGATGGCAGGCACGGTTACGATAACTGCAACAGCGGCAGGGAAGAGCGTCAAGTGCACCGTTACGGTCCTTTATAAGGATGTAATCAGCAGCAGTGATTTCTGGTATGAACCCACCAACTATCTGACAGCCAAGGGTGTCGTAAAGGGATATGCCAACCAGACGGAGTTCCGTCCTGCCAACGACTGCACGAGAGCTCAGATGATAACCTTCCTCTACAGGTTACAGGGAGAACCAAAGACAAAGTCCTCGACCTGTAAATTCAGTGATGTTAAGAGCGGCGACTATTTCTATAAGCCCGTTATCTGGGCAGAAGAACAGGGGATAACGACTGTTCCAAAAGATAAGAAATTCAATCCACAGGGTGTTTGCACGAGAGCTCAGACGGTAACATTCCTCTGGAGGATGGCAGGCAAGCCGGAGCCCGGCAAGAACGCGAAGACATTCTCTGACGTAAAGAAGACGGATTACTTCTATAAGGCGACCCTCTGGGCATCCGGCAAGAAGATCCTCGCCGGTTACGATGACAATACCTTCAGACCCCAAGGCAAGTGTCTGAGGCGCCAGATGGTTACATTCCTCTACAAGTACGATAAATATGTGAACGATAAATAGAAACAAAGGAGATTTTCAATGAGGAAACTTTTGAGGGGATGTTGTTTCTTCTTTATATCAGTTCTTCTTCTTTCCGGAACAGGGAAAGCATGCAAGGCTGATACGATCAAGTTGACCGTGAAGGAAGACACGGTCTATGAACTTGATTTCAAGAACGGATTTAACGACTATAAGCTGAAGTTTACGCCCGGCAGGACCGGCCGCTACATCATCGAATCCACGGGTTCGGGAGTAAAGAACGTAACACTTTACAACGAAAATAACGAGGCGCTTATTGCTACTGACTCAAACAGGACCAATTTCAGGATCTTCTATGAACTCACTAAAGATAAGTCTTATACTTACCATGTTACCGTCAAAGAAGCTGATGTCGGCAGGAAGGATGCGACCGTCAAACTGTCTTATGTTGAACCCGATTCTCCTTCTGTAGTCGAAGTAAATGAGAATACATTCCCGGATATCGGTTTTCGAAATCATGTTCTTACTCACTATGATATCTATCCCGACAAAGTCCTGACAGAATCTGAGATCAGTCATGCGAACAGTCTTTATTTCGACGATTACCTTTTCAAGGATATAACCGGTGTCAAGTACCTGTCGGATCTGACCTATATCCGCCTGGATTATTACGGTTTCGGTGATATAGATGTCTCAGGCCTTACCAAACTTGAATATCTGGCCCTGGTCGAAGGTAAGATGGGTTCTCTCGATTGCAGCGGCTGCACGAGCCTTAAGACCCTTTACGCCCACGGTAACGAATATACACTCAAGAAAGTTAATGTCAGCGGTTGTTCCGAACTTGTTTACGCAAACTTCAACAAGGGCCTCTTGAGTGAGATCGATGTCAGTTCATGCGGTAAACTTGAAGAATTAAGGTGCGGCTCCAATAAGGATCTCAAGAGCATTGACGTTTCACATAACACTAAGCTCAAGGTGCTTTACATCAGTAATTGCGGTATAGAGCAACTGGATCTCTCCAACAATCACGAACTTGAAGAATTAAGGTGTGATGATTGTAATTTGAAAGAACTTGATCTTAGGGCAAATCCGAACTTGCGCAGATTGTATTGTCAGTCTAACAAGATCAGTTTCCTGGATACAAGTAACTGCAGGAAGATAGAATTGATCCATTGTTTTGGTAATCCGATAAAAGACAAGACGGTATATGTTCCGCATAATAACATCGAGACCAATCAGCCTTCTTTTAAGTATCTGGTATTGGAACTGTCCGACTGGATCTATAAAGGCATTATCTGGACAGGGAATTTCAAAAACGGTTTCAGTGCAGTTGCAAGATACAGCTGTTCCAAGATAGAAGACTATACCTGCGACATGAAGATGAAAGCAGAGCATAGACTGACACCCGCAGGTTGTGAGAAGGACGGTTCTGATGTCTATAATGTAACGATATCATCTGATATGGCCAGAGACGGAATAAAGAGGTCAGACAGTAAGAAGGAAGTCCTCCACAAAACAGGTCACGACTGGGGTGACTGGACAGTGACAAAGAAAGCCTCTGTCGGCGTTGCAGGCGTTAAGACACATACATGTTCGATCTGTAAAAAGAAAGAGACCTTTAACCATGAAGCGCTCGTCATCTGCGGAAAGAATGTGACTTTGTCAGAAACATTTAAAGGAGAATCCTCCGTTACATGGAAATCTTCCAACAGCAAGATCGCGACCGTTGATTCCAAGGGCAAGATCACAGCCAAGATGGCAGGCACGGTTACTATAACGGCAACTAAAGCAGGGAAGAGCTTCAAGTGCACCGTTACGGTCCTTTATAAGGATGTAATCAGCAGCAGTGATTTCTGGTATGAACCGACAAACTATCTGACAGCCAAGGGGGTCGTAAAGGGATATGCGAACCAGACGGAGTTCAGACCCTCTAACGACTGCACAAGAGCTCAGATGGTGACCTTCCTCTACAGGTTACAGGGCGAACCCAAGACTAAGTCGAATAAGTGCAAGTTTGATGATGTAAAGAGCACAGATTACTTCTACAAGCCTGTTATCTGGGCAGTGGAGAAAGGCATCACCACAGGCGTATCCAAGACCAGCTTTAATCCTCAGGGTGTCTGCACGAGAGCCCAGACCGTAACCTTCCTTTGGAGGATGGCAGGCAAGCCCGAGCCCGGCAAGAACGCGAAGAACTTCTCTGACGTAAAGAAGACGGATTACTTCTATAAGGCGACACTCTGGGCTTCTGACAAGAAGATCCTCGCAGGCTACGACGACGGAACATTCCGCCCGAACGGCAATTGCCTGAGACGTCAGATGGTAACGTTCCTCTATAAGTACGATAAGTTCGTGAACGGTAAAGGATGATCCTGATCAGAACATGTCTCATGGAGCCGCCTCCGGGCGGCTCTATCTGTTTGGAGAGAGGCAGGGGATAACCGATACTTTATTTTCGCGATAAAAAGATTATAATAAAGGCTTGTATAACTTTGGAAAGGAAGTTACTTTACCATGGCAGAAAAATTTTACATCACGACCCCCATCTACTATCCGTCGGGCAACCCCCATATCGGACATTGCTATTCGACTCTTGCTTGCGATGCTATCGCCAGGATGAAGCGAATGCAGGGCTATGATGTAATGTTCTCCACAGGTACCGATGAGCACGGCCAGAAGATAGAGAAGAAGGCGATCGAACTCGGAACTACTCCCAAGGCTTACGTTGACGATATCGTCGCCAACTTCAAGAAGCTCTGGGGAACTCTGGGTATACAGTATGACAGGTTCGTCAGGACAACTGACGATTACCATATCAAGACCGTCCAGAACATGTTTGAAAAGCTCTACAATGACGGTTATATCTATAAGAGCGAATACAAGGGCAAGTATTGTACGCCCTGTGAGTCTTTCTGGACTGAGAGCCAGCTTGTCGACGGCAAGTGTCCTGATTGCGGAAGGGAAGTAACAGAGGCATCAGAAGAAGCTTACTTCTTCAAGCTTTCAGAGTTTGCTCCCCGGCTTAAGGAACTCCTGCTGGATGAGGAAAAGAATTTCCTGGAACCAAAGTCCAGAGTGAATGAGATGATCAACAACTTTATCGAGCCCGGTCTGCAGGATCTCTGCGTATCCAGGACGAGCGTCAAGTGGGGCATCCCCGTTACGATCGATGAAGGTCACTATATCTATGTCTGGATGGACGCATTGACGAACTATATCTCCTTGCTGGGATTCATGAACGACACATACGATGACTACGAGAAGTACTGGCCGGCTGATATGCACGTAATGGCCAAGGAGATCGTAAGATTCCATTCGCTCATATGGCCTGCATTCCTCATGGCATTGGGTGAGCCCCTGCCCAAGAAGGTCTACGGCCACGGCTGGATCACCTTCGGTGACGGCGGCAAGATGAGCAAGTCCAAGGGCAATGTTGTTGACCCCTTCGTTCTTTGTGAGAGATACGGCGTTGATGCCCTGAGATATCACCTCTTAAGAGAGATGGTATTCGGTTCGGACTGCCCTTATTCCAACGAGCAGATGTTCGCAAGGATCAATTCTGACCTCGCAAACGACCTGGGCAACCTTGTTTCCAGAACGGTAGCGATGGCGATCAAGTATTTTGACGGCACGCTTCCCGTCGATAAGGAATTCAACGACTCCGACAACGATCTGCTGGAGCAGCTCGATGCTCTTCCTGAATTTGTTTCCGGGACGTTCGAGACGATGCGTTTCTCCGAAGGTCTTGCAAAGATCTTCAGCGTTATCGCACGTGCCAACAAGTATATCGACGAGAATGAGCCCTGGAAGCTTGCCAAGGATGAGTCAGCCAAGCCCCGTCTTGCCGCAGTGCTTTATAACCTCCTGGATGCCATCAGGCGTGTTGCCATCCTCATGGAACCCGTAATGCCCCATACATCGCCCAAGATCTTTGAGCAGATCGGCGCAGACGAGGCTGTTACGACATGGGACAGCGCAAGCGTAAGACACGGTCTTGCAGCTGATGTTACCGTTACCAAGGGCGAAGTCCTCTTCCCGAGGATCGACATCGAAAAGGAGATCGAGGAACTCAATAAGATGTTCCCCGCTGAAGAAGAGAAGGGTAAGGATCTTGAGCCCTTGAAGCCTCTTACGAAGTTTGATAACTTTGCAGCTTTGGATCTGCGTGCGGTCAAGGTCATTTCCTGTGAGAAGGTCGAGAAGTCCGATAAGCTCCTTAAGTTCAAGGTTGATGACGGATTCGGCGAAAGACAGGTGCTCTCCGGTATCGCAAAGTACTATAAGCCTGAAGACCTGGTCGGAAAGACCTTGGGGATGATCGTAAATCTCGAGCCCAGAAAGATGATGGGTCTGGAGAGCAACGGCATGATCCTCTCCGTAAGGTACGGCGACGGATACAGGGTTATAGAGTTTGACGACTCTGTTGAAGCAGGTGCTGATATCAGCTGATCTTATATGAGCAAGCATAAGCCGACAGCCCATTACGATGGCAGGGGGGAGTTTTTCGACACACATGCGCATCTTTACGACCGCAGGTTTGCCGAAGACGGAAGATCACCCGAAGAGATCCTCGTTGCGGCAAGGGCGGCAGGAGTCAGCAAAGTCCTGATCCCGGCGGATTCATATATAACTTCCGGGCTGGCAGAAGAGTTTTCTCTTGCTTATGACGGCAAATACGGTGTTGACGTCTACTATTCCGTAGGCGTTCACCCGCATGAAGCCAAGACATACGACGGAAAGACTGAAGAATACCTTCTGGAAAAACTCGGTTCATCCCGTCCCGCTGCCCTCAGGGCCATAGGCGAGATAGGATTGGATTACTATTACGATCTGTCACCGAGGGAATGCCAGAAAGAGGTCTTCAGAAAGCAACTCGATATTGCATATGAGACGGATATTCCGTTAATATTGCATGAGAGGGATGCGGCTCAGGACACTCTGGACATCCTGAAGGCTCAGTATAACAGGGGCGCCATGAGGGCTAACCCGGGCGTCTGCCATTGCTGCTCGATGTCATCTGAGATAGCAATGGAACTCGTGAAGATGGGTTTTTACATCGGATTTGACGGCCCTTTGACTTTTAAGAACAACGTCAAAGGGGTAAAGCTCGCCGAGACAGTGCCTGTCGACAGGATAGTGATCGAGACCGACAGCCCTTACCTTACGCCCGAGCCCAACCGCGGCAGGCGCAACGAGCCGGAATTCGTGCCCTTCGTGGCAATGAGGCTGGCGGAGATATTGAATAAGAGTTTAGAAGAAACAGCAAGGATAACGTTCGATAACGGCCTGGCCTTATACGAACTGTGAGAGTGAAAGGAGCAGTAAATGAAGATCTCGAAAAAGGATATTGTGCTTATAGTTATAACTGTTATAATGCTGGGCATCCTTATCGGAGGCTTTATCTACGACCGCACGCCGGCTCTGCTCGACAGGACCAATTTTATCGATATCTCGGGTGATGACAATCTGAAGGTCAGTGATATAACCAAATACGGCTTCATGTATAACCGCGTTGCCTATGAAGCCAAGATCGAGATCGTTGACGGCTATTGGGAGAAATACTATCTCCTGCTTTCTAATATCTATGAAAATGAAGGTCAGTATATGAACTTCATGGAATTCAATAAGTACGCGAATCAGAGCCTGTCGAGCGTATCGATCAAGCCTAAGCCTTCGAACGATTCGATAGTCTGGCTCATGGGAACAAAGCTCGAGGTCGATAATACACAGCTTTATAAGACATACTCCAATCCAACGGAAGCGACGGGGAGGACACTGAACATCGGAGGAGGAGAGACATCTCTTGCTACTTCGGTTACTACTGTAGCCGAAAGCTCATACCGCGGATCAACGGTCGTATACGTAATAGATCAGGAGAGTGACGGTAAGGCATATCTTTATATCTACTACTCAAAATGACGCCGGAATAAAGCCATATCAGGCCTTTTCATATTTTTGTGAAAAACCTGTTGACACAACGGTAAATAATCGTATATAATTTTCAAGCGTTTTAAGGAACCTTGAAAGCACAATGGAAGCTTAGCTCAGCTGGGAGAGCATCTGCCTTACAAGCAGAGGGTCACAGGTTCGAGCCCTGTAGTTTCCACCAAATGGCGCAGTAGTTCAGCCTGGTTAGAATGCCAGCCTGTCACGCTGGAGGTCGAGGGTTCGAGCCCCTTCTGCGTCGCCACATGAGCCGGCTCGAGAGTCGGCTCGTGTTTTGCCCAGATAGCTCAGTTGGTAGAGCAGGGGACTGAAAATCCCCGTGTCCTTGGTTCAATTCCGAGTCTGGGCACCAAAGACCGTATCTCCTTGATACGGTCTTTTTATTTTGTTGTATAATGTTACGCGGGTAATCCTGAGGATATGCCCGAAAGCAGGAGGGATATATGAATAAGTACTTTTCGATGGGGATAGATGAGACCCTGACCGATATTAAGACAGACAGAAAGACCGGTCTAAGTTCCGGCGAGGCAAAAGAACGTCTGCTCAAGTACGGTCCGAATACTCTGGGTGAAGAGAAGAAGACACCTCTGTGGAAGAGATTTCTCCTGCAGTTCTGCGATGCGATGGTATTCATCCTGATCGGCGCCGCAGCCCTTTCGGCTTACATGGCGATGAAGGAAGGAACATCCGAAGGCTGGATCGATGTAATAGTAATCGTTGCGATAATAATCCTTAACGCCGTTCTGGGCGTATATCAGGAAGGCAAGGCCGACAAGGCCCTTGATGCACTGAAGAAGATGAGCTCTCCCAAGACCAAGGTCCTGCGCGACGGAGCGGTAACCATGGTCGATTCCGAAAACGTTGTCCCCGGTGACATTGTCCTGATCGATGCAGGTGATGCGATCGCTTCCGACATGAGACTCATTGAATCAGAGTCCCTCAAGGCTGACGAGTCGTCCCTGACAGGCGAGTCGCTTCCCTCGGACAAGGACTGCAATGCCAAACTCGCTGAGGACTGCGGTGTCGGAGACCGTACCAATATGGTATTCTCGGGCACTGTTATCACCTACGGAAGAGGAAAGGGTGTCGTAACTTCTACGGGAACTTCTTCGGAACTCGGCAAGATCGCCGAGAGGCTGACCAATATCAAGGATGAGACAACGCCTCTTCAGAAGAGCCTTAATTCCCTTGGCAAGATCCTTGCAGTAGTCTGCGTTATCGTATGTCTTATAGTCTTTGCGGTCAATGTGTTCGTACAGAAGAACACGATAGAGGATTCCCTCATGACGGCTGTATCGCTTGCAGTTGCAGCCATACCTGAAGGTCTTGCTGCGGTTGTTACCATCGTTCTGTCTCTCGGTATGACCACGATGGCCCAGCGCAACGCGATAGTTAAGAAGCTTTCTGCCGTAGAGACCCTGGGATGTGTTGACGTTATCTGCTCGGATAAGACAGGTACTTTGACCCAGAACCAGATGACAGTCCGAGTTATGTATTCCAACGGCACGATAATGAACGTATCCGGCGGCGGATATGCTCCGGAAGGCGAGATCACGGACGTTGACGGTGCCGTTGTTACAGCTCCCCACGATCTGGTCTTAAGCTCAGTTCTCTGTAATGATGCTTCGATCGTAAAAGATGAAAACGGCAAATATACCTGCATCGGCGACCCGACTGAGGGTGCTCTGACGACTCTGGGATCCAAGTGCGGACTCCTGAGAGAAGATGTTTTCGCAAAGTATCCGAGGCTTGCCGAGCTGCCTTTCGATTCTGACAGGAAGATGATGACTACCTTCCACGACATCGACGGCAGGTTCATCAGTTACACCAAGGGCGCGCCCGACATCATGCTCGCAAGATGCAAGTTCTATGATGACAACGGCGAGATCAAGCCCATGACAACCGAGGTCTTGAAGCGTGCGGAGAAGGCCAATCACGATTTCGCATGCAAGGCCATAAGAGTCCTGGCTTTCGCCTACAGGGTATATGATGACAAATCCTTCGGCGGTGCGGGCTTTGACTCGGAAGATAATTTGGTCTTCTTAGGCTTGATAGGAATGATCGACCCGCCGCGTGACGAAGCCCGCGATGCCATCGCAGTATGCCGCGAGGCAGGCATCCGCACGGTCATGATCACAGGTGACTATAAGGATTCGGCATCAGCCATTGCCGACAGCCTCAAGATGTGCGACGGAGAAGTTAAGGCCCTGTCAGGCAGCGACCTCGAAAAGATGAGCGATGACGAACTCAGGGAAGCTGTGGAGAGCGTAAGCGTTTATGCGAGAGTCGCTCCCGAGCATAAGGTCCGTATCGTATCGGCGCTGAAAGATAAAGATCACATAGCATCCATGACGGGTGACGGTGTCAACGATGCCCCTGCGCTGAAGGCAGCCGATATCGGTGTCGCCATGGGTATAACAGGTACTGACGTATCTAAGAATGCGGCAGACATGATCCTGACCGATGATAACTTCGCCACCATCGTAGGCGCAGTCGAGCAGGGAAGGATAATATATTCCAATATCCGCAAGTTCGTAGGCTTCCTGCTGTCCTGTAATATCGGCGAGATCCTGATAGTGTTCATACTGTCGCTGATCCCCAACAGCCTGATCCCCGGCATCGCAGCCCCTATGACCGCCATCCAGCTCCTCTGGCTCAACCTCGTTACCGACAGTTTCCCGGCTCTTGCCCTGGGACGTGAGCTCGGAGAGCCCGGCATTATGAAGGTTCCTCCCCGCAAGAAGGGCGAGCCCATCATCAACGGCAAGATGAAGACACTGATCGCAGTCCAGTCCATAGTCCTGTTCATCAGCGTATCGACCGGATTCCTGGCATCGCTCCTTTCAGGCAACTCTTTCTTTGCTTCCGCAGATATCGCTCCGATCGATACCGCAAGAACAGTTGCTTTTGCGACCTTGATCTGTGCGGAGCTGTTCAGGGCATTTGCATCAAGGTCTGAGACAGTGTCCGTTTTCAAACTGGGTTTCTTCTCCAACAGGTTCATGAACGTTTCAGTACTGATCTCCTTGGCTCTGACGCTTGCAGTCATCTATATCCCGAAGGTCAACAGCATCTTCGATAACGTGCCTTTGAACCCCACGGCATGGCTCGTTATCCTGCCGCTTGCGATCCTTCCTTTCGCTGCCGGAGAGATTTACAAGCTGATACGATTGCATAAATAGAACTGCTATGTTATTATTTATCGGCAATAATCAAATTCTTATATAGGAGATGCACAAAATGAGTGTCGTCAACATCATTCTTTCAGCACTTGATGCCATCCTGGCATTGGCAATAATCGTACTCTTCCTCGTTCAGGAAGGTAACGACCGTGGTATTGGTGTCGTAGCAGGTTCCAATGCCTCCAACGATTCATACTACAGCAAGATCAAGGGCAAGTCGCTTGAGATGCAGCTTAAGAGATGGACAGTCATCTGTTCTGTTCTTTTCGCAGTCATCTCCATCGTTCTTTACCTGTCACTGGCACGTAACTGGTAATCGCCGGATACGATAAAAGGACTTTAACGCCGCCCGCTGAGGGCGGCTTTTTGTTGTTATTATATAAATATAAAAAAGCACTTGATATTGATTTCTCCTTCTGATACTATATTCGGGCATAAAAAGCACGCGGTGCTCCTTTTCTGCCGTTTAGATCCGGGAAACCCGGGCGGTCGGCACCGCGGAAGTTCAAGACAAGGAGGAATATTTTTATGCCCGTTATTTTAATGAAGCAGCTCTTGGAAGCAGGTGTTCACTTCGGTCACCAGACAAGACGCTGGAACCCTAAGATGCGCGAGTACATCTTTACAGAGCGCAACTCCATCCACATCATCGATCTCCAGAAGACCGTCAAGAAGGTTGACGAGGCTTACGATGCCATGGTCAACTATGCAGGTCTCGGTGATGTTCTTTTCGTAGGAACAAAGAAGCAGGCTCAGGATTCCATCAAGGAAGAAGCTCAGCGCTGCGGCGGTTTCTACATCAACTACCGTTGGCTCGGCGGTACTCTCACAAACTTCGCAACGATCAAGAAGAGAGTTGCACGTCTTGTAGAACTCCGCGAGATGGAGCAGAACGGTGATTTCGACATCCGTCCCAAGAAGGAAGTTGCAAAGCTCAAGCTCGAGATGGAGAAGCTCGACAAGAACCTCGGCGGTATCGTCGGAATGAATTCCCTTCCCGCAGTTATCTTCGTTGTTGACACAAAGAAGGAGCACAATGCAGTTGCAGAGGCTAGAAGACTCAATATCCCGATCATCGCTATCGTTGATACAAACTGTGATCCTGATGAAGTAGATCACGTTATCCCCGGCAACGACGACGCTATCCGTGCTATCAAGCTCATCACAGCTAAGATGGCTGATGCTGTTATCGAAGCAAACCAGGGCGTTGACGGCAGCGCAGAGGGTGCTGATATCGATTCCGCTATCGCAGAGGCAGATACAGCAGCTATCAGCGAAGAGATGACTGAAGAAGTTGAAGAAGCAGCTGAAGAAGCAACATCCATCGAGGAAGTTGTTGCTGCTGAAGAAGAAGCATAATAGGGAGGAACTATAATGGCTAACATTTCTGCACAGCAGGTTAAGGAACTCAGAGAACTTACAGATTGCGGTATCATGGACTGCAAGAAGGCTCTTATGGAGAGCGACGGCGACATCGAAAAGGCTAAGGCATGGCTTCGTGAGAAGGGTATGGCTAAGGCTGAGAAGAAGTCTTCCCGTATCGCAGCAGAAGGTGCTGTTTATTCCAAGATCACAGATGACAAGAAGACAGGCGTCATGGTAGAAGTCAACGTTGAGACAGACTTCGCTGCCAACACCGACAAGTTCAGGAACTTTGTTGATGCTGTTGCTACAGACATCCTTGAGACAAAGCCCGCAGACAGAGACACTCTTCTTGCTTCCGCTCTTTACAATGATCCTTCCAAGACTGTTGAGGTCTTCACAAAGGAAGCTATCGCCGATATCGGTGAGAACATCTCCGTAAGAAGATTCGTTGTTTACGAAGTAAACGGCAACGGCGCAGTTGCATCTTACATCCACATGGGCGGTAAGGTCGGCGTTATGACCGAGATCGTTGTCGGTGATGATTCCGTTATCACATCTGATACTTTCTCCAACTTCGCTAAGGACATCGGAATGCAGATCGCAGCTTCCAGCCCTAACTGGGTATCTGAGACTGACGTTCCTGCAGAGGAGATCGCTAAGGAAACAGAGATCGTTAAGAACAAGGCTCTTGAAGAGGGCAAGCCTGAGAACATCATCATGGACAGGATCGTTCCCGGTCAGATCAAGAACTTCTTCAAGCTCAACTGCCTCCTCGATCAGGAGTTCGTTAAGGATGATTCCATGAACGTTGCATCTTATGTTGCATCCGTTTCTAAGGAACTCGGTACAGACATCTCCATCGTATCCTTCACACGCTATGGTCTTGGTGAAGGCATCGAGAAGAAGGTTGACGATTTCGCTGAGGAAGTAAGAAAGCAGGCAGGACTGTGAGAATAAGGAATTCCGTTTTCGTAAGTGCTTTTTCGGTGATCCTTATCACCGCGTTCATCCTTTGCGGATGTACTTCTGCCGCTACGAAGAAGATCGAGGGCAATTACGAGGCTGAATTTGATTCCACATATGTGCTTGAAGAAATCTTCAAGCAACAGGCTTATGACGTTAAGGCGGAAGGGGTGATAATCACCCCTTACCGTCTTTCTTTAAAAGACGGCAATTTCACCATCGAGATGGACGTGGAAGGCTATAACAAATCCTTCACAGAGTATATCGATAAGAACATCGATGCCATCACGACAGCCATGATCATCTCCTATGGTTACGGTGATGACGAGGAATCCAAGCAGGAGTTCCTCGGCTATACCACCTTCGATACCTTCGATGAATTCAAGGAATTCATCAAGCAGGATTTTATCGCCACCATGGGATTCGACAGCATGACGAGTCAGACCAAGACCGGTAAATACTCAGTGTCCGGCAAGAACATAAAGTTCAAGCAGGATGATTACGATTTTAAGGGAACGGTGAATCCTGACGGAACATTGACCGTTGAAGGCGCAGATGTATCGCCCCTGGAATTCTCCAAGGCGGACTGATCTGGCGAACATAAGTTGTTAAGGACTGCCGGCATTGCCGGCAGTTTTTGTTTGCCTGCATGCCCTGTGTATTTCAGGCGTGTTATGTTAGAATCATCTTAAGAATACAAGGGGAGTACGGGTTAAGTGAGCACTGTTCAGGATCAGCATATCAGATGGATAGATCTCATGCGCGTGATGGCAATATCGGCTGTTATGCTCTGCCATGCATCCGAGATCCGGTATGAACTGGCGGATCTTGCTTATCTTCCGTCAAGATACTTTGTTTTCGTATGTCATGTGATAGGAAGATTAGGCGTTCCCCTTTTCATGATGATATCGGGATACCTGCTCCTGGACAGGGAATACGATGAGGCGGCCGTTAAGAGATTCTGGACCAGGAAATGGCTGAAACTCCTGGCCTGCATAGGGATATGGCTCGTTATATATGAGATCTTTCTGTTCGCCGTTGGCAGAGGTACGGCGGATCCTCTTAAGATAGTTCAGGAATTGACATTTACCTCGAAGATAGATCTGTCTCAGACCTGGTATCTTGGAACGATATTGGGCGTTTATGCCCTGATACCCTTGGTTGCAGTTGCCTTAAGGAAATTCGGCAGCAAGATCCTGGTCTTTCCGTTCATCCTGTTCTTCAGCTACTCGTTCGTTTATGCCACCGTTAACAGCCTCTTACTGGTCTACAGGCCTGACCTGATGCTCGAAAGCCGCTTTGATCTTGCTTTCTCAGGAGGAGTCTGGGGTTTATATCTTGTTACAGGGTATCTTTTGAAGAAAGGGATCCTTAAGAAGACCGGGAATATCCTTTTGCTGACAGGCTTCCTTGCTTCATCATTGATGGCCTTTATGTACATGCTGATCCCTTCCTTTGACGGTTTCATCAACAATTCGTTTATCTGGTACGACAATGTTTTCATATATTTCAGTTCTCTTTTCTGTTTTGAACTGATCTCAAGGACAGAGAATATCGGAGGCAAGTTCTACTCTGCTGTAAGGTTTGTTGCAAAGTATGCTTTTCCCGTATTCCTGACGCATATCATCTTTATGTTGTCCTTGGAACCTTTGTTAAATCCGCTCGGGATGCCGGGATCTGTAAAGACCTTGCTGCTCTTTATCTCAGGGTTTGCCGGCGGACTGGTCCTTTCGAAGCTCCTTTCGATGATCCCCAAGGCAGGAAGTTATATTACATATGTTAAGGAATAGGGAGGGATAAGATGGATACACCGCTGGCTGTAGCAAAGTATAAGAACGGACAGAAGGAAGCGGTCTTTTATGATGACCGCCTGGTATATGACGGAAAGACACTGCTCTATGAGGATATCGAGGAGGTAACCGTAAATGCCTCCAACAGCAAGGTCTTCGGACTGGTCTTCTATCTTTCGAATTTCGCTTTCGATTTTGCATTCACCGACAAGGCGGGTCAGACTCATCACGTGGAAAGAAGAGGAACGTCTCTCTACGGCATAGGTTCTGCCACGAGGGTCCTGCATGAATACGATGAAGTCGCACCGCCAATGTACGATATCGTGATCGCAAGTGTCGTAAGGAGAATGATCAGGACTGTCGAAGAGGGCGGCAAGATCGAACTCTGCGGCATGACTGTTACGCGCGAAAACATATCTTTCAAGCATCTCGGCGAAGATGTCGTAATAGACAGATCCAATTATGAAGGCGTAAAAGTTGCAGGCGATCCTTCCTTTGTTCTTCTCTATATGAAAGATCCCAAAGGAAAGACGGTCCAGGCGAACAGGATAGATACGGCCAAGCCCAATGCCTGCCTTATCAAACCTGTTATCAGGCATTTATTCGGGTGACGACATGGCTAGGAAAAAGAAAGTACAGCATCATTACAAAAAGATCGGTCCGGGCGTTAAGCGCATGAACCGGAGTGAAAGCCTTACGGGCAGATCGAAAAGCCGTTTTCAGGACAGGCGTTCTCTGGCTGAGAAGTCATTCCCGGATGAACCCGCAAACTTTGCAGATCTTGCTCCCAGAGGACCTGAGGGTGTTAAGAATACCGTCGTCGGGATATTGAGACCCAAAGGGAACGGGGGAGAAGTGATACCCGGCGCATCCTTCAGGGAGACAGACTTCGGGCCCGTATCCATCTACAGCAAGGACTTAAACGGCGCACCCTTCGGCATGACCGTCGTCTGTGAGATATTGAACCCTAACGCCCGCAAGGGCCAGTTCCGCGGGAAGGTCACGGAAGTCCTGGGTGATTACGGCAATACCAATGTCAGGATGATGGAAGTCATCAGAAGGTATGGTCTGAAGACGGATTTCCCTGATGAAGTGAAGACTGAGATCGAGCCCCTGGCGATAAGCTTAAGCGACGAAGAGGTCGATGCTGCCATAAGAGCCGGAAGACGCGATCTTCGCGGTCTTCTTACGATCACGATAGACGGCGAGGATGCCAAGGACTTGGATGACGCGATCACGCTGGAGCGTTTGCCGAACGGCAACTGGCATCTCTATGTCCATATAGCCGACGTTTCAAACTATGTAAGGGAAGGAACGGCATTGGATGAAGAGGCTTTCATAAGAGGCACATCGGTCTATCTTGCCGACAGGGTCCTGCCGATGCTGCCTGCCAAGCTTTCCAACGGTATCTGCAGTCTTAATCCGAATGTTGCAAGGTTTACGATGACCTGCGAGATGGAACTCAACGATGAAGGTCATGCGGTCAAGTCGGATATATATGAGAGCGTGATAGTATCCGACCGCAGGATGAGCTATAACGAGTGTTACCGCATCCTGACAGAGCCTGCCGACAGTGATCTTGATGAGTACGGCAAGATCGTAGGCATGCTGACGGATATGAAAGTCCTGGCTGAGATCCTGAAGAGGATGAGAGAGGGAAGAGGCGCTATCAATTTCAACTTCCCCGAGACCCGCGTCCTTCTTGACGATGAAGGGAAGCCCACGGATGTAATGGCCTATCCCATCAACTTCTGTCACGGGATAATAGAATCCTTCATGATCGCTGCCAACGAGTGTGTTGCAGAGACATTTAATAAATTACAGTATCCTTTTGTATACCGTGTGCATGACGATCCGGATCCCATAAAGATCGCAGGTTTTAACATGGTCGCAAGGCATCTCGGCATCCCGGGCAGGATCCCCAATGAAGCCAAGCCGATAGACGTCGCGAACTTCATGGCGAACGCATACGACAATCCGAGAAGGGAACTCCTGGAGGAACTCCTCTTAAGGTCTATGGCTAAAGCCGTTTACGATTCCATCAACTTCGGCCACTTCGGACTTGCATCCAAGTTCTACTGCCACTTTACGAGCCCGATAAGAAGGTATCCCGATCTTTATATACACAGGATAATCAAGAGTTACCTTAAGGGTGAGGATAAGAAGGCTCATTTCGGAGGGAAGGTAAGTGTCGTGGCAGCTCACAGTTCCGACATGGAGCGTAATGCTGCCGAAGCCGAGAGGGCATCGGTGCAGGTCAAGGTCTGCGAATACATGGACGAAAAAGTCGGTGAGGTATTTGAAGGCAGGATATCCGGAATAATCCCGTCGGGAATGTTCGTAAGATTAGCCAATACCATTGAAGGATTCGTGCCTTTCAGGACTCTGCCGGATCATTACACTTTCGATGAGAGAAGATACTGCGCGGCATCGTCGCGCAGGATATTCAACATAGGTGACGATGTCAGCGTTCAGCTCGTCAATGTCGATATGGACTGCGACCGCATCGATTTTGAGATCGTCAGTTGACATATCAGGGGGATTATTGTAGTATCTCATTCGTAAAATGCGATGACAAAGACAGGTCTTTCCGGTTATCGCACCACAGAGAAGGCAGTCTGAGGCTGGAAGCTGCCGTGAATAGAACCGGATAAGATAACACTTTATCAGCAGAGATCTGAACCGCCGCAAGGGCGCAGTAGGTGATCCGTAAGGCAGCGTTAAGGCCGTCATAAGAGATCTGACAAGAGTCGGATAATTCAGGTGGTACCGCGGACAAGTATAGTTCGTCCTGAGCGTGGATTCGCTTAGGGCGTTTTTGTTTATGGCAGAAGATGTAAAGGAGACAAGACAATGGCAAACATCTACAGAGACAAGGTCATCAATGAGATAACCGAGGCTGATATCGGCAGCAGCCTGAAGGTTGCAGGCTGGATCGAGAACATCCGTGACCACGGCGGCGTATCTTTCATCGACTTGAGGGATATGTACGGCGTACTTCAGGTCGTCATGCGTGACACGACCCTTCTTGACGGTCTCGTAAAAGAAGACTGCATCAGCATCGAGGGCGTTATCGAAAAGCGTGACGAGGAGACATATAACCCCAAGATCGAGTCCGGTACGATCGAACTCGAGGCTCACAAGGTCACTGTCCTGGGACGCGTTACAGCTCAGCTTCCTTTCGAGATCCAGACCTCCAAGGAGATCCGTGAGGACGTCCGTCTGAAATACAGATTCCTTGACATGCGTAACCGCAAGGTCCGCGATAACATCGTCTTCCGTTCTCAGGTCATCTCATTCTTAAGACAGAAGATGACCGAGATGGGCTTCCTTGAGATCCAGACCCCTATCCTTACGTCTTCATCTCCTGAAGGCGCACGTGACTATATCGTTCCTTCACGTAAGTACAAGGGTAAGTTCTATGCTCTTCCCCAGGCACCCCAGCAGTTCAAGCAGCTCCTGATGGTCTCCGGCATCGATAAGTATTTCCAGATCGCACCCTGCTTCCGTGATGAGGACGCAAGGGCTGACAGGTCTCCGGGAGAGTTCTACCAGTTAGACTTCGAGATGGCTTTCGCGACCCAGGAAGATGTTTTCGCTGCAGGCGAGGAAGTCCTGACAGAGACGTTCGAGAAGTTCGCTCCCAAGGGCGCTTCCGTTACAAAGGCACCTTATCCCGTATATAGTTATGCACAGGCGATGCTGGAGTTCGGCTCCGACAAGCCCGACCTTCGTAACCCCTTAAGGATCATCGATGTTACCGAGTTCTTCCAGAGATGCACTTTCGCTCCTTTCCACGGAAAGTGCGTAAGGGCTATCAATGTACATGCCAAGCTTTCCAAGGGCCAGCATGAGAAGATGCTGAAGTTCGCCCAGAGCATCGGCATGGGCGGCTTAGGCTACCTGGAAGTATTGGAGGATATGTCCTACAAGGGACCTATCGACAAGTTCATTCCCGATGACATGAAGGGCGAGCTCCGTGACCTTGCTGGTCTTACCGTTGGTGATACGATCTTCTTCATCGCAGACGTTGAAGCACAGGCCTGCCTCTATGCGGGACAGATCCGCAATGAACTCGGCGCAAGGCTCGAACTCATCGAACAGAACGCTTTCAGGTTCTGCTTCGTCAACGATTTCCCCATGTTCGAATACGACAAGGAAGTCGGTCACTATATCTTCACGCATAATCCTTTCTCCATGCCCCAGGGAGGTCTCGAAGCGCTTAACACCAAGAAGCCTGACGAGATCCTGGCTTACCAGTACGACATCGTCTGCAACGGCATCGAGCTGTCATCCGGCGCTGTCAGGAACCACGACTTGGAGATCATGAAGAAGGCATTCGAGATCGCAGGCTACAGCGAGGAAGATCTCAAGACCAGGTTCGGCGCTCTCTACAATGCATTCAAGTTCGGTGCTCCCCCTCATGCAGGCATGGCTCCCGGCGTTGACCGTATGCTCATGATCCTGCGCGGCGAAGAGAATATCCGTGAGGTCATCGCATTCCCGATGAACGGCAATGCCCAGGATCTCCTCTGCGGCGCTCCCGGCGATGTCACCGAGATGCAGCTCCGTGAGACCCATATCAAAGTAAGACAGTGAAAGTCTATTTCCTGACTTTAGGATGCCGCGTCAATCAGTATGAGACTGACGCGGTCAGAGCGGATTTTGTTGCTGCGGGACATACCGTTACGGACCGTCCTGAAGATGCCGACTGCCTTATAGTCAACACATGTTCAGTTACCGGTGAAGCAGACCGCAAATCCCGGCAGATGTTAAGAAGGATGGCAAGGGCCAACCCTGATGCCATCGTTGTTGCCATGGGGTGCGCCTCGGAACTTGCAGACGGTGTGGTCGATGCGGATATAGTCCTCGGGACACGCGACAAGAATCTCTGTTTATCGAAAGTCGAGGAATACGCAGGGACAAGAGACCACAAGACAAGTCATGTGCGTCCGCCTGTATCCAAAAGCGACAGCTATCACGATTTCGGAACGATCCTGTCTCCTGAAGGTACCAGGGCTTTCCTTAAGGTCGAAGACGGCTGCAATAAGTTCTGTACCTACTGCGTTATTCCTTTCGCAAGGGGAAGAGTTGCGAGCAGGACGGAAGAGTCAGCCCTTGAAGAGGCTAAGTTCCTGGCAGGGGAAGGATATAAGGAGATAGTAGTCTCAGGTATCCATGTATGTTCCTATGCCAAGGACCGCGGCGGGGATATCATGGATCTTCTGAACCTGCTTAAGAAGATAGCGGATATCCCCGGTATCGTTAGGCTGCGTTTAGGTTCGGTCGAACCTATGTCTTTGACCGCTGATTTCCTGGAGGGGCTTTCAAAGACAGGTGCAGCATGCCCTCATTTCCATATGTCCCTGCAGAGCGGATCTGATAGCGTCTTAAAGCGCATGAACCGTGACTATACATCTGCTGAGTTCGAAGAGAAGGTCAGGCTCGTAAGGAGCCTCTTCCCGGATGTATCCATCACGACCGATATCATCTGCGGCTTCCCCGGAGAGACAGACGAAGAGTTCGAGGAGACGCTGGCTTTCGCTAAGAAGATCGGTTTTGCCAAGATCCATTGTTTCCCTTATTCCGTGCGTGAAGGAACAGTTGCTGCCGGGATGCCCGGCCAGATTGCGCCGGAAGTTAAGAAAGCAAGGAATTCAAAACTTCTGGCTTTGTCGAATGAACTTGAGCATGCGTTCGCCGGATCCATGGTCGGAAAAGAAGTCGATGTCCTGGTCGAACAGGATAATTCGGGTTATACAGCCAATTATGTAAGAACCCGTATAGAAAGTGAGGATAAGATCGAGCCCGGAACACTTTATAAAGGTGTCGTCACAGCCGCAAACGGCAGTGATCTTATCGTTAAGTGACAGGAGGACTTGTCTATGGATATAAAAGATTCAAGAATAGATGCCGGCAAGGCCTTCGACTGGGGAAGGACCTCAGCCGAATATGCAAAATACCGTGACATATACCCGGAAGGGTTCTACCGTAAGATCGCAGAACTGGGGCTTTGCATAGAAGGTCAGAAGGTTCTGGATTTGGGAACGGGTACCGGTGTCCTGCCCCGCAACATGTACCGCTATGGTGCCCGCTGGACAGGCACGGACATATCGCCCGAACAGATAGAGCAGGCAAAAAGACTTTCAGCCGAAGCCGGAATGGATATAGAATACTTGGCCGTACCGGCAGAAGATATCGACTATCCCGAAGCTTCCTTTGATGTCGTGACTGCCTGCCAGTGCTTCTGGTATTTTGACCATAAGACTCTTATGCCGAAGTTAGACTGTCTTCTCCGTGATGACGGTAGGATCCTTGTGCTCTTCATGGCCTGGCTTCCTTTCGAAGATCCCGTGGCAGGGGCATCGGAGGAGCTCGTGCTGAAGTACAGTCCCGACTGGTCAGGCGGGAGGGAGACGATGCATCCGATCCATATCCCTGATGAAGCGCTTGAGCTTTTCGAGCTGGAAAAGCACGATGAATATCTGCTGGATGTGCCTTTTACGAGAGAGTCCTGGCACGGAAGGATGTTTGCATGCAGGGGAGTCGGTGCGTCCCTGTCAGCCGAGGAACTCTCTGCCTGGGATAAAGAGCACAGGGACCTCTTAAGCAGGATCGCGCCTGAGGAATTTACTGTCAGACACTATGCCGCATATGCGGTCCTTAAAAAGAGAAAGTGAGGAAAGACATGGAATATAAGCTTATGACGATCGATTATTACGACAAGGTCTGGGATCTCTGGATGTCCTGCAAGAACATGGGATTCAACAACCTGGACGATTCTCGCGAGGGTATAGACAAGTATCTTAAGAGAAACCCTAATACGAGCTTCGTCGCGCTGGAAGGCGACAGGGTTATCGGTGTCATCCTCACAGGCCACGACGGACGCAGGGGCTTTATCCATCACATGGCTGTCGCAGAGGACAAGAGGGGGCAGGGAATAGCTACAACTCTTCTTAATATGGCTCTTACCGCTCTTAAGGAAGAAGAGGGGATACTCAAGGTCGCCTGTCTTGTCTTCAAGTATAACGATGCCGGAAACGCTTTCTGGGAAAGTCAGGGCTTCACTGTCAGGGAAGATCTCAATTACAGGAACAGGGCTCTGGCCGAGATGGTGAGGATAGATACCTGAAGAATGATCTGCTGCCCGATAAAAAACTCAAAAACAGGGTTACTTATCCATCAATTGTGATAAAATAGCGTATATAGATCAAACAGGGGGACTCGTCGATTGGATAACCAGGACACGACAAAATTTAACCTGTCAGGGGATAGATATGCGGACGTCAAAGCTCTTATGACGTATGTTTTGAACGCTCTCAAGGAGAAGGGCTATAACCCGATCAACCAGCTTGTAGGATATTTTATTTCCGGTGACCCGACCTATATCACAAGCTATAAGGGTGCCCGCGGCCTGATCAGAAGGATCGACCGTGACGAACTCCTCGAAGTCATCATCAGCGAATTCTGCGAGAAACTCTGATCTGATATGGGCAGGATAATGGGCATAGATTACGGCATGCGCCGTATCGGTATAGCTTTGTCTGATGTAACTCACCTCATTGCAAAAGGATATGAGACCGTTAACTGGAACGGCCGTGATATCGATTGGGCTCTTAACAGGATCGGACAGATCATTAAGGAGCAGGAAGTCACTGACATAGTACTGGGAAGGCCCTTAAGGACGGACGGTACGGGCTCCGAGACCCAGGAGAAGGTCGAAGGATTTGCATCTCTCCTTGAAGAGACCTATGGCCTGCCGATCCATTATATCGACGAAAGATTCTCCACCGTTATCGCTTCGCAGTATCTTCATGCTGCCGGCAAGGATGCCAGGAAGCAGAAGAACGTCATCGACCAGGTGGCAGCCGAAGTCTTTCTGCAGGATTATCTGGACAGTAATCGCTAATAAGCATCTTCCTTAATATTTTGATATAATATGAGATGGTTCTCCAAGGAACCGGCTCAATAAAGACATGAGGTGAATTATATGGATCAGGATAATATCATAACACTGAAGGACGAAGAGACAGGTAAGACACAGTCTTTCTTCCTGGACGATAAGTTCCAGCTTAACGGGAATATCTATGTATCTCTTATCGTGCTTCCCGAAGAAGCAGCAGAGGATCCCGACTTCGATTTTGATGACCTTCCCGAGGAGATCGATCTTGTCATCATGAAAGTAACGCAGGGCGAGGACGGCGAAGACCTTCTTTCCACACTGGATGAGGAGGAAGAGGACATCGTTTTCGATTACTACGACAAGATCTGCGAGATGTACGATGACGAGGAAGAAGAGGACGACGAAGAAGAGTAATCTTTTTGCATCATGAAAAAGAACAGGATCGACAGAAATACCAACCGCAGGAAGGCGGCAGCCATCAGGGCTGACCGCAGGGCCAAGGCAGCCGGCGAACACATGAAGAGAAATGCCGGCGATGAGCTGGTCGTCATAAGGGATCCCTACAACAAGAAGGATTTCTACATGATGATGATCGATAATTTTGTCCTGGCCAAGGTCGAATATGTCGTAATGTATAATTATGTGCCGGATGACGGCAACCACAGGAAACCAGAACTCGTCATCATGAGAACGACTTTCTCTGATAACGGCGAGCAGTATTTCTATTCCATCAAGGACGGAGCCGAGCTTGAAAGGGCTTTCGTGCTGTTCATGAGGAGGTATTACGGGTCTTCCGTTCCGGATAAACAGAGCAAGAATGGCGTCGCGACCGGAGGCCTGTAAATGAAGACGACCGTCGTCAGAGTCATCTCAGCATGCCTTAAGGTCATTCTGGCCTTGGCGTTGTTCGTTTTATGCACGCTGATCGTAGACTGGATCCTTGATACATTACAGATCGACCGTAAGATATATCAGGGAGTCTCCTGCGCTTGTGCCAATCTCCTGACGATAGGAGTGCTTTGGCTTTTCTGGCAGTTTGACAGACAGAAGGAAGAGTTCATTTTCTTCAACAAGACCTCTAAGGACAAGGTCGTCAGTGTCTTCTTCGTGGCATTGGGACTTGCCGGCATAGTGGTCGTATATATGATAGCCGCAGATTATATCTCGGATTATCTTAACAGCCTTAAGGAGAATCTCGATCATTACAGGGAAAGCGTTAACAGGTATTCCGAGGTTCCCCAGCAGAAGGTCCCTTTGTGGGACAGTATCCTCTACATAGTAACGACATGCACACTGGTGCCTTTCTGTGAGGAATTCCTTTTCAGAGGGATCATCATGGGCAAGATGCGCATGATCATGCCCGGCGGCGCCGCCGTTCTGGTCCAGGCTGTCATATTCGGACTCATGCACGGTATCACGGTCCATATCGGTTACGCTCTTATCTGCGGTATCGTTATCGGTTCCGTATATCTTTACTGCAACGATCTCAAAATGCCGGTCATCATGCATGCCGTTTTTAATTTTCTGGGATCCGCCTTCCCGAGCCTGCTCGCACTTGAACAGTTCGGCATAGCATCCTCTGTACGTTCTGACATCAGATATGCCCTGACACTTATCGAGTGTATGCTGATGGTTCCCTCTTCCATCGCTTTTGTCTATCTTTGGTACAGATACAAAAGAGCCAAAGAGGAAAAAGAGAAAGAACAGGACGCCGGTGATGCAGCCCTGAACACGCAGGAGGTCTCGTCATGCTGAGATTATCCGAATTCAGACTGGCCGCCACAAAGAGAAGGGGATTAAGGCTGTTTTTCATGGTCACGCTGGTGATCGTACTTATAGCTGCAGTCCTTCTGATATGGATGGGCATATTCGGTTTCCGTTCCGAGCTGGTCGATATCGGTTTCAGGGATGAACTGAGAGGCGATTCCTTTGGCGGAGCCGGTCTTAATATCGGCTATGTTCCGAGCGTGAATCTCATAAGAGATGCGTCTTTCGAGACCGGCTACGAATATGTGACACTGACTGCCACGGATTTTGACGGTAAGAATATATATTTCAAATCAGATTCCGTAACGGGAAAGAAAACTGACCTTGAAAGGCTCTCGGGCGGTGAACTCCGCGTCCTTGGAAATGATTCCGACGGAGTCATGCACCGAAAATATACCGGCCGTGTTGAATCTTATTATCCCGAGTCGATGGCTGAAGTATATGACATGATGACGTTCGTTACGGGCGGATTTATCTCGGATATAGCTGATGTTGAAGTTTACGGGAACTGTGTGACCGTATTGTCCGGTGACGGGATCATCTATGCTGACATTACGGGTCCTGCCCCTGTCAAGACAGGCGGGGATATGGTCCTGTTCAGCAAGATCGCTTCCTCCGGGGATATCTGTTACGCGGTCACATCCGACGGCACCATATATGAGGCTTCTGACGGAAGGACTTTTGTTGCCGTTACGGCTGATAATCCTGATATAAGGAACGTTGCTTCCTGCGTTGCGGTCGGCAACAAGCTCCTTATCATGAACAGCAGCGGCGATCTTTATGTCTTTAATGACGGGCTTTTTAAAGTGGATCTGCCTGAGGGGACGAAGCCTTCATGCATCGCTAAGCTGGGGGATGCATTTGCTGTTGCAGGCGAAGGCGGTGTCTTCTATTCGGACAACGGTTTTGTCTTCAGGAATGTATCTGATACGGCCGTCGACAGGGATTCCATCGCAGGAGTCGCAATGTCAGATGATATCCTCTATATCGTTACGACCGGAGGAGATCTTGTAGTCTGTACCAAAGACGGCGTTTCATACAGGGAGGTATCCTTCGATACGGGTACTGCGGTAGTAAGATCCTGCGTCTGCGGTCAGGACGGAAAACTCGTCATATCCACATCTGACAGGGTAGCGTTGTCATTTGATGAAGAAAGCGGCGGATATAATATCATTTCAACGGTTGATACTGCCGTGGACGATCTGCTGGCATGGTATGGAGACGGATTCATTTACTCGTCGGGAAGAAATCTTTTCAGGACATCGGTCCTGTCGGTCATAAAGGTCAGCGAATCAGTAGCTCCTGACAGCATAAGCCGCGGGGATATATGTTCTGTCATGATCGATCCCGTTGTAAACATTTCGGTTCCTTCTTCGGAAGACAAGTGGGTCAGCGCCGGATCCGGCATCCTCTGGGATCTTTACGGAAAGGGAACAGCCGCATCATTTGTTCCCGATGCGGTATCCGGAAATAAAGCCCTTAAATTCTCCGGAACGGGTGACGGCGTGCATGTTATTTCCCAAAGGCTTCCCGGGAACTCCGAAGACAATTTCATTCCTGATGATTTTTACAGGCTCAGGTTCACTGCCAGAAGTTCCGAAGATATCCAGCTGACCTGCTGGCTCACCGGCGAAAGGTTCGGCAGGATCTCCTTTACGGGAGATATAGGGGCCGGCAGCAATAAGACTTTATCGACACTTTTTGCCGTCACGGATAATATGCTCGGCGAAGATACGGTCAGGCTTTATATATCCTTTACCGGCAGCGGCACCGTTTATATCGACGATCTGTATCTGGGTCCCGACAATTCCGGAGATAACTATATTCCGGTATATCTGTCGGATTCCTTAAGAAATTCCAATCCGTCTGCCGTAAGACTCGGAGGGCTGGCACTGGGATCTGAAGGCTACAGCCCGGATATCATCTATTCTCATTCTCAGGCATCCCTGTCACATAACCTTGTATCGGATGCCGGGACGGAAAGGATCTCCGCTTGTGATTCGCTGGAAGACTGTCTTGAGATGGTATCGGGAGCAGGAGCGGATCCCTGGATCGTAATAGGTTCATGTGCCAATGAGAACGACATAGACAACTTTATGTCTTATATGTGCGGAACGGTATCTGAAGGATACGGAGCCAGGAGAGTCTCCAACGGGACTGCAGTACCCTGGAGCCGCAGGTTTGACCGTATCTATATAGAGATAGCCGATACCGATTCCTGTTTTGCAAGTGATGCTGTCAGGGGCGGATATGTAGACTACATGATCTCCCTGATCGAGCAGTCCGCCTACTATACCGCTATAAAGGAGAAGGTCGTATTCCTGGACGGCATGAAATACGACGGCGGCATCAGGCTCTCGAATGCGGACAGTCATACTCTCAGCGTAAATGCCAGTGATATAAAGGAAGTCGGAAGCTCCGATACCTATTACATGATCAATGTCGCAGGTTTCTTCAACCGTATCAACACGGAAGCGGAAAGGTCCAGGATCGTGAGTGACAGCGGCCAGTATATCTCTTCCATGTCGCTTCCCGATTCTGCAACATGTGCCGAATATGTTTCCATGCTCCTTTGTGAAGAGGCAGGGTTCGTGGAGTTGCCGATGATGGATCTTAAGATAGACTATAAGCCCGCATATTATGAAACGGAGAAGATGTTCTATGACGGCAAGAGTGCCGTGAACCTCTTTTCGACCATGAAGATGATGGCTGAAGTGACGAACGGCAACACATCTGTTATGTATGTTCCCGAACTAACCGAACCTCTGGATCCCTCGTCCGGTGAGAATGTGGGAGAGTTTACCAAGCTGTGCGGCGTATTTTCGTTCTCCGGTTCATTCGGGGACAAGTATCTTGTTATCGCAAACTGCTCCAGGGAGATGAAACAGTTCGTCATTTCATCTGCCGGCGCTGATCTGTTCAATTCCTATGCGACGAGATATTCATCGGCTGGCCGGGTGCTGAGCACCGGCAAGTTCGGAAAACTCTTCAACAGGAGAGTCCTCGATGCCGGTGAAGTCCTGATCGTTAAAGTCGAGAATAAGTGATCCCCGTTATGTGTTACGGTTGATGGCCATATCGTTATTGGGTTCCATGAAATAGAATCCCCATCTGCGTGAATCTGCGCCGACTTCGATCGCGTAAGGCTTTCCGTCAACATCGATGAATGCGCGGTAATGCTGTCTGTACCCTGTCCTTGCTACAAGATAAGCATCGTAGCCCAGGTAGTTCATCATCATGACCAAAGCACCGTTATACTGGAGGCACTGTCCGTATTTATATGTGAAGATAACGTCAGCCGTGGAATATTTGGCCGAGTATTTGTAGCTCTTGTCATAGGTGGAGTTCATGTTGATCCACCAGAGGGTGAAGGCGATCTTTTCTCCGTCAGACCATGAACTGTGGAAGTAATCTGACTCGAACTTCTTTATGGCCTCGATATCCTTTTTGGAGAAGTTGATCTTGCTCGTGGAATATTTCTTGGATGAGTCAGAGGATTTATACATATAGCAGTTGATGGACTTGGTGTTGGATTCGCCGGGCTTGATATTCTTGAACATGGCGATGCCGTCCACAAGGGAATAATGACGCCTTACGTCCTCGATATAAGGGACTTGAAGATTGGTCTTGGCGATCTTTATGGATGCCCGGCTTTCCCTGGTATTGCCCTGTTCATCCTTGCAGATGGCCGTAAGGTAGATCTTGCACTTGCCGTTTTCGCCCGTGAGTCCGGGATAGCAGGAACGTCTTAAACTGGTGGATGTCTTGTCCGAATTGATGAACTTGATAAGGGCGCGCTCACCGTTGTTGTAATAGTAGAGCGCATACTTGGAGCAGGATACGGCCTTCCAGCTGATTTCCGCCTTGGGTCCTGACACATTGAAAGACTTGATGACAGGCTTGGAAGGGGATGTAGTGGCCCTTATCTCAGATGCGGCTGTATAGATCGTGCTGCTGCCTGAACGGCGGTAGCCTTTTACTCCGATCGTGTATGTGGTCCCGCCCTTAAGACCCGTAAGCTTGTAGTTCAGCGTCATCCTGTCGACTGTCGCTATGTTCTTTGTCTTGCCGTTTTCGACAGTATAGATGACATATCCGCTGGAACCTGCCAGGGATTCCCAGCAGACCTTTATCTTTGTCTCGTAACTCATGTAACCCTGACTGATCGCAACCTTGCTCGACTTGAACTCGCTGTCGGTTATGGCATCGTCGTCACTGTTGACAGCCCTGACCTGCGAATTAAAGACAACAGGGAAGACAAGGCAGAGCATTAAGATCATGAAGACCGGGATCAAAAGCTTTCTCATGGATATTTTCATAGATCAAAGATCCTCCGGTTTGCCGGTTAAGGTTTCCGTAACAGATCCGGACAGCAGCTGCCCGTTCTCTCTCCAGTTGCTGCAAATGGAGGCAGCTTCATCCGCTGCGGTGCATACAAGGTTTATCGAAAGGTTCTCGGATGTCAATCTGACCATGATCTTACCGTCTCCAGAAGGTTCGCTGGAGGCTTTGTATCTTTCAAGTTCGGATATCTTCGCATTAAGTTCTTTGCAGGCTGCATCCAGATGTGACCTGACTTCCAGATTGATGGATGGAACGATATCCTCCAGGACAGCGATGCCGCCGTCACTTAATTTGAGTTGTTCGGTACCGCCGATAGCTTCGCCCATTCCGTTTTCGCCGTGCGTAACATCCATAAGATTTCCCGCGATGAGCTCGGAATATGCCTTGCTGAAGGTAAAGAAATCCATGTAGAGGGATGACAGACACTTGTCCATGAGCATATGATAGCTTATCGAAGGAACATTTCCGACGATATAGAGAATATGTACTTTTGCGTCTGCTGCGGACAGATCTGTCATTACAATAACCTCTCTTTATCAGATAACACCCCTTATTATATAGCATTTTGCCGAAAAGTTCTCTTTTGGGCAAAATAAGGTTTAAGAGTAAGGTTCAGGGGTGTATACTTTGTAATGCTTTTGTATCATCAACGTTCAAGGAGAAATATATATGATCACATTTGACTATCAGAACGCCCTTGGTTTTATAGGCGGACAGGAAGCCATCGACAGGATCGAACCCCAGGTAAAGATCGCATCAGACATGCTCGCGAAGAAGAACGGCCCCGGAAATGACTTTTTGGGCTGGCTCAATCTTCCTTCGGCATATGACAAGGATGAGTTTAACCGAATCCGCAAGGCTGCACAGAAGATCAGGAGAGATTCCGATGTTCTCGTTGTTATCGGTATCGGCGGTTCCTATCTCGGTGCAAGAGCCGTTATCGAACTTTTGAACCATTCATTTGCCAACGCCCTGTCCAAGAAGGACAGGAAGGCTCCCATGATACTCTTCTGCGGTAATTCCATCAGCGCCACATATCTGGCAGACATGATGGACGTTATCGAAGGAAAGAACATTTCAGTAAACATCATCTCCAAGTCCGGAACCACTACGGAGCCTGCCATCGCTTTCAGGATCCTTCGTGCTTACATGGAAAAGAAGTACGGCAGGGAAGGTGCAAGAGACAGGATCTACGCTACGACCGACAAGAAGAAGGGTGTATTGAAGGGTCTGGCAGATGAGGAAGGCTACGAGACATTCGTAGTTCCCGATGATGTCGGAGGCAGATTCTCAGTCCTGACGGCTGTCGGACTTCTTCCTATCGCTGTTTCCGGTATCGATATCCGTGAACTCATGAAGGGTGCAAGGGATGCATCCAAGGAATATAAGAAGATGCCTCTGTCCGAAAATCCCTGCTACCAGTATGCCGCAGTCCGTAACTGCCTGCTGAGATCAGGTTATTCCACAGAGGTCATGGTCAACTATGAACCTTCCTTCCACTACATGACTGAGTGGTGGAAGCAGCTCTACGGTGAGTCCGAAGGAAAGGACCTGAGGGGTATCTTCCCTGCAGGTGTCGACAATACTACGGATCTTCACTCCATGGGTCAGTATATCCAGGACGGCGCCAGGATCATGTTTGAGACGGTAGTCGAGATCGATAAGGCAAGAAGGTCCTTTGAGATCCCCAAGGATCCGGATGATCTTGACGGTCTTAATTTCCTTGCAGGAATGGACATGAATGAAGTCAACAAGAAGGCCATGCAGGGAACAGTCCTCGCTCATGTCGACGGCAAGGTCCCGAATCTTGCGATCCATATGTCCGAGTGCACGCCTTACTGCCTCGGTGAGCTTATCTACTTCTTTGAGAAGGCTTGCGGCATCTCAGGTTATATCCTTTCCGTCAATCCTTTCAATCAGCCCGGCGTTGAGGCTTACAAGAAGAACATGTTCGCTCTTCTCGGCAAGCCCGGATACGAGGACATGAAGGCAGAGCTCGAAGCAAGGCTCAAGGGCTGATAATACCGGTAAATTCGATCTTAGGGGCTGTTTCAAAATATGATGTTTTGTGACAGCCCTCAAGTTATGTAAAGAACATTTTATGAACAGAAAAGCAGAGGGGAAGAAGCTTGTCAGACTGATCGTGACATTTGCAGCCGTGTTTGCGGCTGTATATGTCATATATCTGATACTCGGGCTTGCTCCCTTCGGCGGCTTGTCATTTACGCACCGTGACGGTGACATACAGATGCTCGATTTCCTGAGATGCTATAAGAGGTTCCTGTCGGGAGACGGAAGCATGCTCTATTCCTTCTCCAAGGGGTTAGGGGATAACATGTATCCGCTCTTTACATACTATCTGGCATCTCCCGTAAATCTTCTTGTCGTTTTCTGGAATTACGACAGCATTCCCGCCTTTGTGGATTTTGCGGTTGCCGTAAAATTGGCTTTGGCTGCGACTGCATTTGAATTCTACATGGAAAACAGATATGAGCTGTCAGAGACCAGACAGATCGTATTTTCCGAGCTTTTGTCATGTTGTTATGCTTTCTGCACTTTTGGGATATCAGCAGGTTGTTTCCTTCCTTTTCTTGAAGGTCTGGTTTTTCTTCCCGTTATGGCTGCAGGAGTTTACAAAGCAGTGGAGGGGAGATCCCGCATTCTGCTGTCCGCAGGATGCGCCCTTGCAGTTATCTGCAACTGGTACATGGGAGCAATATGCTGCCTTTATTCCGTCGTGATCCTTGCCTGTGATCTTTTCTCTGTCAGAAGATCTCCAAAGGAGATACTATCGGCTGTTGCAAGATATACTGTATGTATGGCGGAAGGCCTTCTTATTTCAGCCGTTGTCCTCTTTCCGACCCTGGTCGCGCTGGGATCTCACGGAGGACTTGATATCACGGGGCTTTTTATACCTGAGATCTACGGAAATCCTCTGTCTTTCATCACTAACTATAAGCCCCTTTCCATATCTGACATGGCGAATCCTGCTGTCTTTGCGGGCTCTTTCGTTCTTATAATGTCTGTAGTTTTCTTTGCCGCAAGGAAACCTTTGAGGGCCAAGATCACATACGGGGCCGCTCTGCTTTTTACCGTATCGATCTTCTATTTCAGACCCCTTGTCAACATCTTCCTGCTTCTCCGCGAGAATACCGCTTTTGCATACGGTTACAGATATGCTTTCGCGGCATCGTTCCTTCTTTGCTTCATCGCAGCCGAGATCCTCGCAGGACCGGAAAGAGATGCGGTCAGGCCCTTGTCAGTTGCGATCACCGGCGGGCTTTTTGCTGCCGTGATCCTTATAAGCGATATAAGCGGAGGCAACACGACGGTAACGGTTACCGGTGTGGGCCTTATCGTTCTCATTACGGTATTTGCTGCATTGATGCAGTCGGGGATAAGGACTGACTTGAGAAAGATCATGACCGTTTTTGTGCTGGTCCTCTGTGTTGCGGAAGTCGGACTTCACGTTATCGTGACGATCCCCTTGTACAGCACTGCCAACGTTGAATCCTACAAACAATATTCGGACGATCAGGCAAGGCTTAAAGAGGATCTTCCCAAGGAAGGCTTTTACCGTATCACACAGAATGCGTTCAGGGATGAGAACCTCTATAAGGGACTGACCTGCTGTTACAACGATCCTCTCGCATACGGATACAACGGACTTACTTCATATTCATCAGCCCAATCTGACCGCGCCGGACTTTTCATGGACAGGTCAGGTTACCATTATTCGGCTGCGACAATGAATATAGTCAATACTTCGAACCTTGCCGCTGATTCATTTCTCGGTGTTAAGTATGTCGCATCGACATACAGCATGCCGGGTCTTATAAAGACCGGCGATAAAGAATATAACTCCATGTCGGTCTATAAGAATCCCTATGCCTTGGATCTTGCTTTTACCATCCCTTCGGATGTATATGCCGCAGAAAGCATTAGAGGCGCTGATTATTTCGAATACAACAACAAGGTATGGAGTCTTATAACCGGAGAGGATATCAGGATCTTCGATACGATCGGTTATGACACTGAAACCGGTGACGGTTCCGTCAGGTATTCTTTCAACAGCAGCAGCGAAGATTCCCTCTATTACGGATATATTAGTTTCCCTTCAGCAAGACACTTGTCTATCGATGTAAACGGGGCTTATGAAACAGCATACTATAACTGGCTCGCTCCGTCTGTCTTCCATATCCCGGGCAATGGCGTTTCCTCTTATGTGGATGTCCCTGATACAGAGGGTGAAGCGGTATTTGCAAGGCTCGATCTTAAAGAACTGCAAAGGGTAAGTGAGCTTGTCCGCGCCAACAGCGGAAAGGTCGATATCAATGAATTCAAGGACGGTCACGTCAGGATAACGGCAGAGTCAGCGGGCGGCGGTTATCTTTGCGTTACGGTTCCGTACGATGAACAGTGGAAAGTGACGGTTAACGGAAAAAAGGCTGAAACGGAGCTCCTTGCCGATACTTTCTTCCTTATTCCCCTGGAAGAAGGGCAAAACACCGTTCAGATGGATTACAGCGTCAGATATCTGATCCCTTCTCTCATGGTAAGTACCGCAGTATTGATTATTGTCGTTGTAACGGAGATAATTATAAAAGCAAAAAAGCGGGGCCTGAGGGGAAATACCGGTGAACAAAAGTAAGATCGCAAAGATAGTTATATCAGCTGTAGTGTCGCTTCTGGCTCTTTTTGTCGCGGTCATAAGCTGCATGTCCCTCAAATACGAAAACCAGAGAACATCCGAGTTCATTCCCTACGAGAAGGAAAGTGCTTTCATTTCCGATCAGGATACATTGGAGCAGATCGTCAGGATCGATGAAGGGGAGGATAAGCTCTATGGCTTTGCTGTCTTCCTGACCCAGGAGACCCCGAATCCCGTAAGTACTCTTAAAGTTTTTTTCAAGGAGGACGGCAAGCTCATTTATTCACATGAAGAGCCTGCCATGTCGATCCTTTACACCGAATATAAGTATTTCTATTTTGATGAGCCGGTTAGCATAAAGAAAAACAGCGTTTATTCGTTCGAACTGGGTGTTGAAGGGAGCGAGGACCGCAACGGTATAGGAGTTTATACCGGCACGAAGGAAGGGATCGGCAAATGCAGCATCAACGGTGTCCCTGAGGCGGGGCCGGCCTGCCATGTACTTATCTATGAGAAGGTTCCGCTGATCAAGATGATCCTGATACCTGCTATCCTTCTTTTTATCCTGATACTGGCTTCAATACTGATCATGATCCTTAACAAAACGTTTTTCAGATCAAGCAAGGACAAGCTTGTCACCGGATTTGCAGTGTTCTATGCCGTTTTGCTGGTTATGTATTCTTTTATCGTCCCCCAGTGTTCGGTCAACGATGAAGCCGATCACTTTCTCAGATCTTATGAAATCGCCCACGGTCACCTGATATCGGATGTGATCGGAGATAATGGGCAGGGGGGAGCCGTGCTTCCTTCGGCTTTGTACTCTTACAAAAATGAACAGGACCGTAACTGGCATCACTCCGGGCAGAGGGATCATGACAGACAGCTAAAGAGCCTGGTAATAGATGAAAACGACCTAAGGGAAGTCGATTATACCAATACTTCCTTAAATGTTCCGTTTTTATACATTCCGCAGGTGATCGGAATAAAAGTTGCCGAGTTGTTTACGAACAGACCTTTTGTGATCATGTACTTTGCAAGGATAGCGAACATGATCGCAGTGTTCTGTATGGTGCTGCTCGCGATCAGGATCACTCCTTGCGGCAAGGAGATATTCATGCTGATATCCTGTTTCCCGTTCATGCTTCAGGATTCGGTATCGTGTTCACCGGATGCGTTTATAACCGCGTTGATATTTATCTTCTGTGCTCTGGTGCTCTATATGCGCTACAAACTCGACGGGCCTATGGGGATAAAACACCTTGCTTTACTGTTTATCGTTACCGTGCTGATGTGTGGCATTAAACTGGTCTACGCTCCTCTTGCACTGATTCTTTTCTTCATCCCGAAGAAAAAGTTCGGTGAAGACAGCAAATATATTGCATCGATAGCCATATTTGCATTGTCATCGATCCTTATGTGCTTCATGTGGCTTACGGTCACCACCAGGTATAATCTCCTTCTGGGCAACTGGTCCAATCACTACCGTCAAAAGGAATATATGCTTATGGATCCGCTGCCTTTCATCAAGGCGGTATGCGGCATGATAGTGAATTCCGGAAAATATCTTTTCGATATGATCGGGCTTAACATCGGTAACGAGAACATATACACATCTCACCTCATTCCTTTGGTCATAATGGCTGTGTTGACATACGTTATTTTCTCGATCAACAGGGGTTCTCCTGACAGGAAGAAATGGTCATGGATGATATGGCTGATCCCGCCTGTAATCTCAGCGCTCCTGGTTCTCGTGAGCGAATATCTATACTGGACGGAAGTCGGCGCATCGGTATTGACAGGCGTATCCGGTAGATATTTCCTGCCGTGTGCCGTCGCTGTTATCATCGGGCTTGCCAGACCTTCGAAGCCGGTCAATATCGGATACAAAAAGACTATGGCTTTCGCCATAGCCTTATGCAACTTTTATTGTCTTGTAATGTTCTGGATCCACACGGTATATTGATCAACGATCCCTTATTCCAGTATCTTTTCCGTTGACCAATATTACCTTATTGAACTGTGATATATCCCGTTATCGTTTTCGGTGATCCTGATTATCGTATCCTGATATTTCTCGTGGAAATTATCGACTTTCCTTTTTACGCCGTCCTTCCTGGTGATGGTTATCGTGTAGTAGTCGTAATTGGAAGGCTTATCGCAGAAGAGGTACTCGTTCATGCCGACATGATCACTGCCCGAACCGTTCTCGGTATATGTCTTTATCTGATCGCCGTCATAGTCGTAGAAAGTCCAGGTAACGGAGCTTACGTCTTCATTTACAGCAAGCTGGACCTCGCATCTGTTGACCTCGCCGCCGGTAAAACTGAAGATCCCTGATGCTATGCACATGATGATATAAGTCGACACGGTAATGACGGTCCAGATGCGCATATAGTCCTTCTTTTCGATGAACAATGAGAGGATTACCAGCAGGCAGCCTGCTCCGAGGAAGACCGTTCCCCACATGGCGAGTATCCTCTTGGCCGTGTATCCGTAGATCGAAAAGTAGAGTATGAGCTTGGACAGGGAAGAGACGGCAAATATAAGGCTCTCGCACATCAGGAGCGTGAGGAGGATCTTGTTGAATACTGACATGTATTCTTCCTTCAGGGTGAGGAACCTGATCACGCAGAATACGAACAGGTTGACCGCCATGATGCCGCAGAGTTCGAAGAAGCCCTGTCTTGCATATTCTGCAAGGGTAAACCCTTCGCCGATCCTGCCCCGGAAGGAGTCAAAGTAGTAGTTGCCCCTGAAACAGAAGAATATGATGTAGAGCAGGTCGAAAAGGACCAGGAGCACTCTGCTTATCGCGACCGGTGCAGCACGCAGCTTATCGAAAAAGGCATCTGTACGGATGCCGTCCTGCAGCATCTCTTCTTCGTCCTTGCGGGCGCATCCTGCGAGCATGCCGTAAAGGTACATACCGACAGGCCATGCCAGTATGAGAGAAGCCAGATCCATTCCGAGCTCGTTTGCCGAGATGTAGTCCGTGATGTTTGATAAGACCTTGCCGAATGTCGGATCGATATTGCCCAGGAGGTAGAGCGCGATAAAGAAGGCCGGGATGATGAAGAGTGCCGCAAGGACACCTATTCCTGCTTTGCCCTTGTTCTTCTTTCCGCCTGCAAAGAGGCTTGTGTCCTGAAAGACCCTTACAAAGTTTGCGAAAGGCCTTATGATCGTGGTTATGAAAAGATCACCGATGATATAGCAGGATGTCTTTCCCATCAGGAGTCCGCGGGATCTTACGGCAGTTGTGTAGAACACGATAATGTGGAGCACAAAGACCGCAAGTCCGTATTCGGGAGCGAAGTATAGCAGGGAACAGGACAGGATGAGCGACAGATACCAGAATATATCCGATCTGGTGAGCTTTCTCTGTTTGCACCGGCCTGAGAGCACTGCTTCATTCCATGCGATGAACAGGCAGCAGAAGATGAACTTGGCTATCCCGTCGGCAGGCTTGCCATATGAATTCAGTCCGAATAAGAACAGTCTCACATAGAGGAATGCCATGGGGAAGGCAAGGCCGATCCCCCATCTTCCAGAGCTCTTGTTCAGGTTTTCAGGGCGCGTTTGTACAGCAACTATATTTTCCATAGTTTCTCTCCTAGGTTCAGATTGTTATGTGATCATCAGTCTTCCGGGTCAGGCTGGTATTCCAGAATATCTCCCGGTTGGCAGTCCAATGCTTTACAGATATCGTTTAAAGTCGAGAACCTTACGGCTTTGGCTTTCTGGTTTTTCAATATCGAAAGGTTCGCCTGTGTGATCCCGATCCTGTTGGCGAGTTCTCCGGATGACATCTTACGGCGGGCCATCATAACATCAAGATTAACAATTATCATTTAGGTCACCTCCGTCAGATCGTAAGATCCATTTCATCTTTCATCATTATAGCCTTATCGAAAGCAGTCTTAACGCAGAGTACGATAAGAGCTATGAACCAGACGACGATGCTCAGGAATATCGCACCCGGCCAGACTATCGTCTCGCATGCACAGGCTATTCCGCAGGCGACGAGACCGGCCGTAATGTAGCCCATCAGCTTAGTGTTGCCGTTGTCGAAGACGATGTCTTTTTCCATGTTGGAAAGGAGCTTATATACGCTGAAGATCACGATGTAACCGCAGACGGTGGCAACATAGAATACGATCGTTGTCAGTACGAGCGACATGATGTCGAACTTTTCGATCCAGCAGTAAGTGACATACTTTGCTATGAAATAACCGCCGATATCAGCCATCACGATGAGCGCGATGAATATGATCGAGGCGAGCTTGCTGAGACGTATGACAGTTGAACTGTATTTCTTCTCTTCGTTATTTGCCATGTAAAACCCCTTTCTATAACTGAGGATCATTCTTCACTAACTGCAATATAACACAAGGGTTTTTGTAAATCAACACTTTTTTATCGAAAAACAATAAAATTTATCCGATTAACAATGATGAGACGGATCTCGCTCAAAAAGCATGTGCAACAGACATGGGTTTTGGTGTAGATTATTTAGTATGTGAATAAGAGGAGGGTAGGTTTATGCCACATTCATCAGGCGGGGGCGGAGGTTCCTTTGGCGGAGGCGGCGGTTCATTCGACAGCGGGAGCGGTTCGGGGGGATCGTCTTACCATACTAGCGAGAATTATTTTCCGGGAGCTGACAGGTACGTCTATTATGAGAACGGACAGCCCCGTTACATCTATTCGAATTCGGACCCGGCCAAGGGCGCGTCCAAGTGGAGATTTCTTATACTGCTCGCTTATATCCCTTTTTTCGCATTCCTTTTCCCGCTTTTTAGCGGGGTCTATAACCGGCCTGTAAGGCTCGATACCGGCTACGAGACAAGTATCGTGATCGAGGATAACGCAAATGTACTGGGAGAAAGAGATGAACTTGACCGTACTATGAAGGACTTCTTCGACCGGACCGGTATAAGTCCGGCTCTTGTTACCGTCAACAATGAGGACTGGGAGGGCGGCATTTATGGATCTCTCGAGGAGTTTGCATATGATTGTTACCTTGATCATTTCGGCGATGAGGACCACTGGCTGATCGTATATTCCGAACCGGAGTCTCCTGAAGACGGGGACAAGTACTACTGGGAAGGAATGCAGGGGGATAATACAGATGATCTTCTGAGCAAGGACTGCCGCGATATCTTCAACCATAATCTGAACAAGCACCTGGCTGAAGGTGACAGACCTGATGTGGCGGGATCCGTGGTGCTGGCATTTGACAGCATCGAATCCCGGATCATGAAGCCTTACTTTAATGTCAGGAAAGCAGTTCCCGCGGTCTTGGTATTATTGTTCCTCCTTTTGCATGCTTTTATCATGATCAAGAGCCTTCTCAAGATGAAAAAATATAAAGGTGCTGTCCGTGTTGGTCTGAACGCGCGTGAACTGAAATGCTCTTCCTGCGGCGGGAGTTATGTCAAAGGAGCATTCAGCAGCTGCCCTCACTGCGGAGCTCCGATCGGAGCTGAAGAGGAGACCGAGATCATCACAAACAACTCTCCCCGGATAGAGAACACAGATCCTTTCGGATCTGATCCATACAGCGGGAAAGTAAGAGCGGAAGATATAGACGATTCGGAACTGCCCTTGTCACAAAGGATCAAGGGTATCTTTAAGAGTCCCGGAGAGGAGGAATAGAACATGAAAAGTGATAAGACATATGTTTTCTATGGATGGGATAACTGTGATTGTCAGAATATAACGGGTGAATTCCCGGGTATCCTTGATCCGAAAGACCTTTACGATGCCCTGTCCTTCTTATGGTGTGCTGATACCTGCGCCCCGAGGATGAGAGACGAGTGGTCCGAAGACAATAAGACCTGGGGACAGTGTTCCATTACTGCTTTTCTGGTTCAGGATATCTTCGGCGGTAAAGTCTACGGCATCCCGAGAGACGGCGGGAACTTTCACTGCTATAATGTGATAGGGGAGTGTGTTTTCGATCTTACCAGCGAACAGTTCGGGGATGAGGTCCTGGATTATAAGGATAATCCCGAACAGTTCCGTGAAGTGCATTTTGCCAAGGAAGAAAAAAGGCTCCGCTATGAAATGCTTAGAAAAAAATTAAAGGAATATACGGAAAACTGATCCTATGACTAGATTGAAGCTAAAGGAAAGCAGATCCCGGATCGCGGTAAAGACGGCATGTTTTATTATCTATGCCCTTTCCATGATCGTATTTGCCATGAGGCATGAACCCTGGTTCGATGAGTCCAGAGCCTGGGAACTTGCGAAGATCATGGATCTTACGAACTTTCAGGAGATCCTGTCCAACGAGGGACATCCCATACTCTGGTATCTCTTCCTTATGCCCTTTGCCCGTTTGGGTTTCCCATATGCTTCGATCTCTTTTCTGTCGGCAAACGTTATGATCACTGCGGCAGGATTGTTGCTCTACTACCCGAAAAACAAGAGCATGACAAATCTGATCTTACGTGGTGTTCTGCTCTTTTCGCCGGTATGTTTCTATTTTTATCCCGTGATATCCAGGAGTTACTGTCTTTCAGCTCTCCTTATCATCCTCACGACGCTCTTCTTTGAAGACCGGAAGGATCACCCGTTCAGATTATGCATAACCGTGGCTTTGCTCATCCAGACTCATGTATTTGTCGTAGGATTTTGTTTCGCGGTATGTGTCGTCAGTCTGACAGAAGCCTTGCTGTTGCTCCGCAAAGACTCGAAAAAGGCGCTCAGGATCATGATGGCGCTCCTGATCCCTTTCATCAGCGCCCTTTTCTACTTCGTGGAATTCAGCAGGATATTCGAGCACAGGATCCTGACGTCAGGCGCGATGGGGATGGAAGGATTCGTATTTCCTTTCTTTGTTCAGCTCTTCCTGCTTACGGGAACCGCGGGTATGTATTGCCTGATAGCATCACTTCTACTTACGGTCATATACTTTGTTTTGGTCCTTTACAAATTTGAGCTCCGTCCCGCAGCCGCATCTATAGTCGTGTTCCTCATAGCCTGCATAGGATACGCGGTGATCTGTCACTTTTATTCCTCGGATTCCAGAGGCTACTTCCTTATCGGTTATTTTGCCTTGTTCATGCTCTGGAACATATACGGAGGGAAGGATAAGACGATCAGCGGCGCGGCTTTTATGATATTGCCTCTTGTTGCTGCCGTTGCCCTTACGGCCGGCATGTGGATATATCACGGCAAGATCCTTTACGATGACTTTAATTTCCCTTTCTCAGATGCAGGAAAGACGGCTGAAGCAATAAACAGTCTTCCTCAGGATGCTGTCATCTACGATTATTGTGCCTGTCCGGGTGAGACCGTATTGCCTTACCTTAATGAAGGAAGAGTGTTGCTTACGGTTGACGGTCACACTGTAAAAGACGATGTTACATTCTGGAATGAGAGGCTAACCGAATATACGGGAGGAGCAAATCCCACACAGTTCGTTAAGGATTCCAACCCCGGCCTCAAAGAGATCTATGTTCTTTATCCTTTGACCGACAGCCCGACATTCCCCGAACAGTACAGGGATACGGATTATATTTCCGCCGGCTATGACCATGAGATCCTCTATGAGTCGGCAGATGATGTCTTCTACTACTATGGTCTCGAGAGATTCGGGATAATGAAGATCAGCTTCGATCGGTAATGGTATTCAGATCCTTCCTGACATATATGGACAGGTTGTTCTCGTTGATGGCGCTGAACTTGTAGATGGCGTATCCTTCAAACGTGATCATGTCATAAAGGTCATCCGGGTCATCAAAGCCTTCGTATGATGCTACGATGATATCGGCGGGCGGTGATGAGAGTTCATAGTAAGAGTAATTCACGCTCCAGATGTAATAACGCTTGTCAGATGGATTGTTTGCATAGATCTCGCGGTCAAAGTAGGGCTTCACTGATACAGGAAGGAAGCCGAAGCCGTCAATGGTCGCGCCAGAATCGACATAAGGCTTAATGAATTCCGCCATCTTCTTGGCAGGATAATAGGGTTTGCAATAGTCAAGATAACAAGAATATAAGCCGCAGGCACATTGTATTACGAGAAGAACGATGAAATAGGTGCTGAGTATCAGGTTTAGCGGCTTACGGTCTTTGTTTATCACAAGATCCGCTTTGTCTTTGAAGATTATCATAAGGCTGACCACCAGAAAGAACAGATAGGGCAGATGCCAGCGCTGGTGGTAGAAGACGAAAAGATAGAGAGTAAGAGGCACGATATAGACCAGGATCTGGATGATATTATGCCTGAAATATATGATCAAGGCCGCGATGAAACTGATCAGAAAAATGATGCCCCACAAAACATTGTCCACATAGAAAAGGAATGTGGCGGTTGCCGAGATGATGATGTTATGGTTGAAGACCGCTCCGAAAGAACAGTCGTCGGGCGGAACAGATAAGAATATGATCGCAACCAGGACTATGGAAGATGTCCAGAAAGCTATGCGGTAGCGGGAAGACAAGGGTTCGTTATCACTCTTATCCTTGGAGAAGTGGTCCTTGACAAGGCAGATGAATTCCCAGAGCATGAAGGAGCAGCTGATAACGACACCGTATGAACTTGTACTCAAGATCGCGAAAAGCGACAGGAAGAACCTTACGGGTTTGATCTTACGATCCTTAAAAGTGAGGACTATCAGCATCATGGCGGGGAAGATAAGACAGTACTGTCGCGCTACCACCGACTCCTGATAGAGGACATAGAAGGAGAAAGGCAGCATTATCTTGCAGATAAAGGGGGCATCAGTCAAAAACAGCAGTATGATGCCAATGGAAGCGATCAAGACCGGAATTACAAAGAAATGATCATAGGGAAGCCCCAGAAACTGAAAGAACTTGATGATGAAATGCCAGGTCGGCAGGGTTCCTTCATAGCGTTCAGCCATAACGATGCCCAAGAGGTCGTTATCACGTGCGAGAAGCCAGCCTTGGGCTTCATCTGCCCAAGGCTCGTGGTTTAGGCCGGTTATGACGGCGATGCAAAGATATACTGCAAGGACAATACATAATGCGATCCCGTCTCTCTTTGATAATCTGCTTCTCATGCTATTCCCTGATAACTGTTGGATATGCACAGTATAACAATTTGCTGCTGATACTTGCAAGGAATTCAATATCAACCCTCCGGGATATTTTCACTTCCCTATGTTACGAAATTGTAATATAATGAACAGGTATTATGCTGTCACGAATAGTGACGAATTCTGTTGCCGTAACCGGCAATACTGATCAGGAGGGATTTATGACAAAGACGATGAAACGTGCTTTAACTGCTTTTCTGGCTATAGTTATGGTTTTTTCATACTGGAGCGTAGCCTGGGCAGATACGGGCGACACATCAAATTATGAGATCGAGGTCGTTGATGAACTTGAATTTGACGGCCGTACATACACTAATCTTGGCGCTCACGGCAAGTATGACGATCCCGGAGACGGTTCCGGCACGATCTACATGGACCAGTGTGACTGGGACATTAACAATGTCAGGGATATGCTGAGAGGATTAGCCGAAGAAGAAGAAGGCGTTTCTTCGATCTTCAATGATACCGGTTCGACTCCGACATTGTTTGCCGGAACGAAAACTGTCTTGGACGCCATGTCAGCTGCCAAGGATGAGTTATATGTCAAGTATTGTTTTAACTATCTTTCGATTCTTCATGTCAAGGCCAAGAATCCTTCGTATGGAGAACTGAACGTAATGACGTCAGACCCGCAAGTCTTGAATAAGAGACATGTTTGTATGTGGGAGATGACAGAACTCAGCACCAGCACTGATAAGTATATGCTTATGTATATCTGTCCTGAAGCTGATGAAACATCACAGATCCAGGTTACTCAGGGAAGTGATTCAGGTGAGGCCGATATTAATTTTGTAAAGGGCAGAAAACTAACCGGTTTCTATATCAGTGAGACATCTCTTTACGAACAGCAGGGAGGCTCATTTGTCGGATACGGCAAGATCGGGACAAATTTGGGTGGTGACGTCTACTATATGGACGACAACAAGGCAAAATTGAATTATATCCCCGGAGAAGAACTCCATTTCGTATTTACCGAAATGACCACTGCAGCAGGTTTGACCGGTGATTCGGTGGAATATAGATTGTTCAGAGGCAATACTGAGATCCCTAAGGGATCCGGCTTTACTGTTGCCAAGGATGATACCGGCAGCAACCTTAATGCTATCGTAACGATATCGGATTCTATTGCTCATCAGGGTGATAACTTTACTCTGAAGGTCTGCGAGAAAGCTCCCGGCGGACCCGATACTAAGACCGGAAGGGATCTCAGCAGACCTGTAGCCAATATTTCGATCATCTGCTTAGCTTCAAATCCGATCACCAATATCAGCTTTAAAAAATCTCAGTATGAATTAACGACTGTAAAGAATAAGACAATGTTGATGACGGAAGAGCTGCTCATTACACCTTCATCGGATTATACGGACAAGGTGCTCTTCAAATCATCCAATACGGCGGTTGCTGCTATAGATCAGCTTACCGGTGAAGTTACGGCTAAAAAAGTAGGAACTGCGACTATTACTGCTTATTCCAAGAAAAACCCTAACATAAAAGGAACCTGTAAGATCGTTGTAAGCAATGAGCTTGAGCAGATCCATATTTCAAGCCCTGACCAGATCGTTCAGGGTCATACTGAAACAGTTCTTTATACAACGGTTCCCTCTCAGGATGAGGGCTGTAATCTTCAGGATATCACCTGGACATCAAGCAATCCGAGTGTTCTCAAAGTAACCGGACCTGATGCCACAGGAAAAGTAACTATTACGGCACCCAGCAATGTGTCTTTGGGAACCGATAAAGTAGAGACTGTTATCCTGACTGCTACAGGAAAGAATGGTGTAACGACTGACAAGACAATAACCGTATACGAAAATAATCCTTCAACCGGTATTGATTTTACTGTCGTAAACAATGGTAACGGTCCGGAGTGTCTCCTGAAGTCACCTGTTGAGACAGGCGCAAATACATACAGTATTTATGGCGGTCAGACAGCTAAGATCAATGCAACTTTGAAGGGTGCAGAGGGAAGCACCGGCTCGACAGATAAGATCGAGTGGTTTGTCACAGTCCTTGGTACTGACGTAACGGATGAACCGTTATACCCTGACGGACCGACGGATCAGAGTGAGTGTATATCTTATTTAACTTATCAGTTTACACAGGGTAAGGATAACAAAGAACTGATCGTTAATTTTGTTGAAGGCAAGAACAGGCCTGTTATCATTACGGGTAAAGCAATTGGAACCGAAGCAGGCGATACTGATGTACATGCAGTTCGGACCATCCTTTTCCAGGTCAATGCCAGGACAAACGGAGTAACATGGAGCGTTGTTTCAGGACCCAATACTGGTAATGTTGCCGATGGAGATGAACTTACCATCAGGTATACATTGCAGCCGAACAGTGCTAAGAACCTGGATAAAGTATATGTTGTTTCAAGTGATAAGGCTGTTTTGGAAATATTATCCCATTCCAACTCCGGAAGGACCGGTTTGATCAAGATCAAGGCAAAGGATACCGGTGAAAATGCCAAGATCAAGATATATGCGACATATGATACAGGTGTTACTACGGGACTTTCACCTAAGTATTATGACTATTGTCAGGAAATAGGCATACCGGTTAAGACAAATATGTCTCATGTGGAGATCACACATGGTTATGACGATAAGATCTTTAAGAATGCCAATTTTGAAGTTTTTGACATAATGCAGGAATTAGTAGTGTCGTATGGTGGATCTGTATTGAATCAAGGAGAAGATTACTATCTTGAGATCAAGAATAACCACGATATCGGAACCTGTAATATCAAGATCATAGGAAAAGGTTCTTCTTATGCCGGTTCGAAGGAGATTTCTTTTAAGATCTTACCGTATGATTTCACTATCGGAAGCGATCTTGTAGTTAAAGAAACCCCGACATATGACGGTCTGGAGAAGAAACCGTGGGTAAGCTTTTATGTAAGGAAGTTTGACGCTTATCTTACTGAAGGAAAGGATTTCGTCCTTGTATATGAAAATAATATCAATGCAGGAGAAGAAGCAAGCGTTACCGCGTTCGGCATAAATAATTACGCTGGTTCCGTTGTGAAGACATTTACGATCAAACAGCTGGATGTCGCTTATATGGATATAAAAGATATACCTCAGCAATTCTATGACGGTACCGAGAAAAAACCCGACATTCCTGCGAAAAACAATAAAACCGGAGCTAATCTCAAGATCGGAATCGACTATTATCTTGAGTATGTAAACAATGTTGAAGTAGGCGATGCGACGATCAAAGTAACAGGCCGCGGAAATTATACAGGCAAGAGAGATATCGGTTTCCATATCTTTGCCAGAAACATGGCTGACACAACGATCTCTAATATCCCTGATCAGGTATTCTCATTCGGTGAGGGCATCAGACCTTCTGCTACTGTTAAGTTTGGTGACAGAACACTTGTTGAGGGTACTGATTACAGGATCGACTACTGGGATAACTACAATGTTGGTACAGCCTCTATGAAATTTATCGGCATGGGCGATTTTGGCGGCGAGGTTATCAGGACATTCAAGATCAAGCCTTTTACTCTCACGGCCTCCAACACCACTGTTACCGTTGAGGAACTTGAATACGACGGCAATGCAAAGAAGCCTTTTGTCAAGGTTGTTATCAAGTCGAATAACAGAGAGATAGGACGTAATGATGAAGGAAACGGTGATTACAAGGTTACCTATTCCAACAACATCAACTCCGGCAGCAATGCCAAGGTTACGATTACCGGAACTAGGAACTTCACGGGTTCTTTCAGCAAGAACTTTACTATCAAAGGCTTTAATATCGACAGAGCCGGCGTTGAGGGAATCCCCGAGCAGGATTACACGGGGAAGGCTGTCAAGCCTAAGGTCAAGCTTACCTTCTGGGATAAGACTCTTAAGGAAGGAACTGACTATAAGCTTGCTTATTCCGATAACATCAAGCCCGGTGAAGCTACTATTACAGTTACCGGTCTCGGCAATTTCTACGGAACCAAGATCGTTAAGTTCAGGATCAAGGATGCAGCGGTTTATTTCACCTCCGAAAGCGTTAATGTAATCGCAGGCGAGCAGATGAGACTTCCTTATAACGCTTCTGAGAGCGTGAAGTTCAAGACATCCGACAACAGCATCTGCACCGTTAACTCTGAGGGTGTGGTATTCGCTAAGATGGCAGGCAAAGCAACTGTTACTGCTACGAGTGCATCCGGCATCAAGGCTAAGATCACTGTTCAGGTGCTCTACAAAGACGTTACTTCTGACGCTGATTTCTGGTATGAGCCGACATATTACCTGACGGAGAAGGGTGTTGCAAAGGGTTATGATAATCAGACTCTGTTCAAGCCCTCAAACGAATGCTCACGTGCTCAGATGGTAACCTTCCTCTGGAGACTTGCAGGATCTCCCAATCCGACGGCAAAGACAACTTCCTTCAAGGATGTAAAGAGTTCCGACTACTACTTCAAGGCAGTTATCTGGGCGGTTGAGAAGGGTATCACCACCGGTGTATCAAAGACCAAGTTCGATCCTAAGGGAATCTGCACCAGAGCACAGACAGTTACATTCCTCTGGAGAATGGCTGGTAAGCCGGCTCCTAAGGCAAAGACTTCTAAGTTCAAGGATGTAAAGAGCTCTGATTACTTCTTCAAGGCAACTATCTGGGCATCCGAGATGAAGATCGTCGCAGGTTACTCTGACGGTACATTCAAGCCTCAGGGCAAGTGCTTGAGAAGACAGATGGTTACGTTCCTTTACAAGTACGACAAGTTCGTAAACGGAAAGGGCTGAGCCTGAAGAGCGTTGCTCTCGAACACAGATCCAAAAAGGATCGTCCGCAAGGACGATCCTTTTTAATTTGCTCTTCTTGTTTTGTTGTTTTGTTTTCAGATGGATACGATCTTTTTAAGTCCGGGGATATTCCTGAGGATCACCGAGAAAGCCCAGCTAAAGATAAATACGGTCAGGAGCTTGATGAGGCGTCCCGGGAGCCCCATGTTTTCGAGAATCTGACTGATTATCTCCAAGGGGAAGAAACGGATGAATATGGAATGGATAAGGAATATTCCAAGGGTGTTCTGTCCGATGCTCTCCAGCGTTTCCTTGAACCATCCGGCAGCGCTGCTAACGTAAGAAGATGCACAATAAATGGCAAGCATCATAAAGACCGTAAAAACACTGCTGCAATCGAAAGACGGATCGAAAATGGATCCATATATCCCGGTTAGGCCGAGACAGATAAGATATGACACGATCCATGCTCCTGTCCCTGCCAGGATCCAGATTGCCCTGTGCTTAAGTATCAGGTCTTTCTTATCGGCTATGTAACCTCCCAGCATGAAGAAGAAGACAAAATAACCTGTTCCGCCGGGATCGAACCTTTCGATCAGAGGGATAGTAAGAGTGATGAGTTCATTGTCGTGATAATGGAGGATCAGATTCAATACAACTTCGGTCAAAGGGATCATCAGAGAGAAGAAAGCGGCAACTCCCATAAAATAGCAGAAGATCTTCCTGTGATGGTCGTAGACTACTTTAAGCAGCGGGAATATGAGATAAAGACCAATAAGAGACTGCAGATACCAGAGGCACCCCGTAAACTCGGAGCCGTTCTGTGTTTCCAGGACGTGTTTGAGTATATAGGCCGGAGTTATTTCATCGTGACCGATGCCTTCCAGGACAGTCAGGATGACTGCCCAGAGCAGAAAGATAAGAAAGAGGGATATGATCTTTCTGATGTGTTTCTTCATGTCGAGCTTTCTGCTGAAAAGAAGGATGCCGTTTACCAATATGAGTATGGGAACGCCTTCTGCCAGCAGACGGACGGAATACTGCAGGACATGACTGATATTCCAGCCGGATTCGATGATATCGAACTTCCATGTCGACATGTGAAGGGAAATGACCCACAGCAAAGCGACAGCTTTCATGAGATCAAGCCCGGGATCACGTGTAGACAGTTTTTTCGGTGTGGAAGCTGTGTTTTCGCCCATAATGATCCTTAACGGTTATCTTATTTTGCGACTATGTTTGCAAGTCTTCCTTTGACATAGATGAACTTGACGATGTTGCGGCCGGCAAGGGCGTCAGATAAGCGGCTGTCAGCCTTGACGATCTCCTCGACGGCTGACTGATCAGCATCAGAAGGGATATCGATCTTGAACTGGATCCTGCCGTTGATCTGTACTGCGATCTCGACTGTGTCAAGAATAAGTGCGGATTCATCAAACTCAGGCCAAGCTTCGTTGAAGATGGAATAGCCGTTGCCCAGAGTCTCCCAGATCTCTTCGGTAAAGTGAGGAGCGAAGGGGGAGAGGATGAGAACGAGCTTCTCGAAAGCCTGTCTGAGGACTGCCGGGTCAGCATCCTGAGCCTGCTGATACTTGCCGATCGCATTGAGCAGTTCCATCATACGGGCGATAGCCGTATTGAACTGGAAACGGTCGATATCAGCGGTTGCGGACTTGATGGCGTAGTTTACTGCGTAGTTGAGGTCCTTCGCGGAAGCTGTTGCTATTGCTTCAGCAGAGGGGCTGACTGCAGCAGGGGCTGCGCTTAAGACATCCTCGGTAAGTCTTTCGATCCTTCTGATGAACTTGACTATGGCCTGGAGACCTTCGTCATTCCAGGGGCCGCCGTCGATGTAAGAGAAGCCGAAGCCCAAGTATGTTCTGAATACATCTGAGCCGTACTTGATGATGTAATCGTCAGGCATAACGGTGTTGCCCTTGGATTTGCTCATCTTCTGACCGTCTGAACCCAGGATAACGCCCTGGTGCACAAGGCTCTGGAAGGGTTCATCGAAGTCGAGGAGACCCATGTCACGCATTGCCTTTGTGAAGAATCTCGCATAGAGGAGGTGCATGGAAGCATGTTCGGCACCGCCTACGTACTTGTCGACAGGGCACATCTTGTTGATCTTGTCCTTGTCGAAGATCTTATCGGAATTCTTATTATCAGCATAACGGAATTGATACCAGGATGAGTCAACGAATGTGTCCATGGTATCGGGGTCGCGCTTGGCATCGCCGCCGCACTTGGGGCACTTGCAGTTGATGAAACTGTCACACTTGGCAAGAGGGGACTCGCCGTCGGGTTTGAACTCTACATCGTAAGGGAGGAGGACGGGAAGGTCTTCTTCCGGAACAGGTACGACACCGCATTCGGGACAGTGGATCATGGGGATAGGTGTGCCCCAGTAACGCTGACGGGAGATGAGCCAGTCACGGAGCCTGTAGTTGACCTTCTTTTCGCCCATGCCCATCGTAGCAAGCTTTGCTACGATCGCATCGATGGCGTCGTGCATCTCGAGTCCGTCAAACTCTCCGGAGTTCACGAGCACACCGCTCTTCTCGCAGTAAGGGAGCTCGTCATCCACACCGGGTGCGGACTGGACTACGCGGATTATCTCAAGGCCGTACTTCTTGGCAAACTCGAAGTCTCTTTCGTCGTGCGACGGAACAGCCATTACGACACCGGTACCGTAACCTGCGATAACGTAATCTGCTGCCCAGATCGGGACCTTGCGGCCGTTCAGGGGATGGATCGCATAAGAACCGGTGAAAACGCCTGTCTTCTCGCGTGTCGTAGACATCCTGTCGATGTCCGTGACCTTGGACGTTGCGCGCTTATATTCTTCAACTGCTTCACGGCAGTCATCTGTTGTGAGCTTGTCGCAGAGCTCGGATTCAGGAGCTACGACGACATATGTGCAGCCCATGAAGGTGTCTGCACGGGTGGTGAACACTTCGAGTTTTACGGGATCGCCGTTCTCATCCTTCAGTTGTTCTCCGTTCTTTTCAACATAGAGAGCAACCTGGGAGCCTTCGGAGCGGCCGATCCAGTTGGTCTGGATCTTCTTGGTCTTCTCAGGCCAGTCAAGGTCAGGGATGCAGTCCAGGAGTTCCTGAGCGTAATCCGTGATCTTGAAGAACCACTGTGTCATGTGCTTGTGGATAACTTCGGAGCCGCATCTCTCGCAGGCACCATCCACGACCTGCTCGTTGGCAAGAACGGTGTTGCAGGAAGGGCACCAGTTAACGGGTGCGTTCTTTCTGTAGGCAAGACCTTTTTCGAAAAGCTTGATAAAGAACCACTGGTTCCATTTATAGTATTCGGGAGTGCAGGTAGCCAGCTCGTAGTTCCAGTCGAATGTTGCGCCCATCTCGCGGAGCTGTTTTTCCATTGTCTCGATATTCTTCATCGTGGAATCCTTGGGATGGATGCCGGTCTTTATCGCATAGTTCTCGGCGGGAAGACCGAAAGCATCGAATCCCATGGGGTGGAATACGTTAAAGCCCTGCATTCTCTTCATCCTGGACCAGGAATCCGTAAGAGAGTAGTTGTACCAGTGACCCAGGTGGAGATTGGCACCTGAAGGGTATGAGAACATCTCGAGGCAATAAAGCTTCTTGCCCTCTTTGTTCTCGTCAAAGTTATAAAGGCCTGTATCAGCCCACTTCTTCTGCCACTTGCGGTCAATGTCGATCGAATATCTCATTATTCTTATCTCCCGGTTTATCTTATTTTTTAACAACTAATTGTAACACTTGTTCGCCTTCTTGTGATTGATTTTTGATGATTGTAATGTAATAATTTATCTGTTTGCGAGAAATATTTCGCATCTTTTATGATGCGTTGTCAATATACGAGGTGTTTTAATATGGCATTAGGAATGGAAATTGGAATCGATCTGGGTACGAGCTCTGTCCTTATCTATCAGAGAGGTCAGGGAGTAAAGCTCGTTCAGCCTTCGGTTGTAGCAGTTAACAGCAAGACCGGTAAGGTATTGGCTGTCGGTGAGCAGGCAAGTCTCATGTTGGGAAGGACTCCTAACGTTGTTGAAGCTATCCGTCCTTTGAGAGAAGGCGTTATCTCCGACTTCAGGGCAACAGAAGTCATGCTCAAGGCTTTTATCGGCGAAGTCTGCAAGGGCTTCAGAGCAACATATTTCAAGCCAACTATCGTTGTCTGCGTTCCTTCGGTAATTACGCCTGTTGAACAGCAGGCTGTTGAGAATGCCTGCCGTCACGCAGGTGCGAAGGATGTTTTCCTTATCAGGGAGCCTATCGCTGCAGCTATCGGAGCAGGTATCGATATCACCAAGGCCTGTGGTTCAATGATAGTTGATATCGGAGGCGGAACCACGGATATCGCTGTTATCTCTCTTTGCGAACCCGTTGTAGATGCATCCCTTAAAGTTGCAGGCGACAAGTTCGACGAAGCCATCATCAAGCATGTACGTAAGCGTCACAACATCCTTATCGGAGAGAAGACGGCAGAGAAGCTCAAGATCGAGATCGGCTGTGCTTACCCCAGAGATGAGGAGCTCACTTTGGATGTTCAGGGACGTAATATCATCACGGGTCTTCCTTCAACTGTTACAGTATCTTCCACTGAGATGCTCGAGGCTTTGGAAGAGCCTATCGGACAGATCTTCGAGGCTGTACATAACGTTCTTGAGAGGACGCCTCCGGAACTCATGGCTGATATCTCCCAGAGAGGTATCGTAATGACCGGCGGCGGTGCTATGCTCTATGGTCTTGACCACATGCTTTCGAACCGTATCGGTATCGATGTTTCCCTGGCTCAGGATCCCATCAGATGCGTTGTTATCGGCACAGGTAAGTCGCTTGATCTCATGGATAAGTTCGCTGCTCTGAGTGATGAGTAAAAGCTGATATTTAAATGAATTTTCAAGGCTGTTCCGGATACGGAGCAGCCTCTAGTTTTTTAGTTGAAAATCCAACCTTCTTTTTATATTATTGATAGGTAAGCTTTTTTCGAACAATAGAGGGGAATTATCGATGAAGACTATACAGACCAAGCTCGTTCTGATGATCTCTATCGTCATATTTGTTGTTATCAGCTCGTTCCTTATCACATCAACAACGAGAACTAACGCGATCCTGAGTGATGACTCACAGGAGATCCTGAAGAAGGCGGCTGATTATAACGCAAATATTATCGACGATAATTTCCGTTCGACAGAACAGTCTGTCGGTACTATCTACAACTATGCTCAGAAGAGGGCAGAGACCTATACGGCATTCCTTGAAAATGAGGAAGAACGTGATAAGTATACTTATGATATTTCCGAGCTCGGAAAGAGCATTGCCGAGAATACCCGTGGCGCCATGGCCGTTTATCTGCGTTATAACCCTGATGACTATGGTCCGACGAGCGGATTCTGGTACACGATAAACCTTGCCGATAATTCATGGCAGCCGTCAGTCCCGACGGATATGAGCCTTTACGACAAAGACGACCTTGAACACGTGGGCTGGTACTATATCCCCGTTGCCACCGGAAAACCCATGTGGATGGATCCTTACTACAATGCCAATCTCGGCGTTGACATGATCTCATACATCATCCCGTATTTCTACGATGAATACACAGTCGGCATCATCGGAATGGATATCAGCATGGACCTGCTCAAGGAATCTGTTGCGAAGGTATCTGTCTATGAGACCGGACATGCTTTCCTGATCGATAACAAGGGAAATGTCATCTATCATGAGGATATGCCGGACGGTAAGGATTATAACGATCTGTCTGAAGAAGATCAGAAATATTTTCACAGCATCCTGGATCTTAACCTCGATGAACTTTCCGTGTTCAGATCCCGGGACGGAAAGGAACAGAAGGTCATCCTGAAGGAACTCAAGAACGGCATGATCCTCGGTATCTATGCTCCGAGCCAGGAGATCAATGCTCCGAGAAGAAACCTTCTGATGCAGCTGCTGCTCGTCTCTGTCATCATCATCGTATTTGCTCTCCTTATCGCCATGGTATGGGTTCGTTCACTTACCAAGCCTTTGAAGAAGATGACCAATGTTGCCGAGCATTACGCCAACGGTGATTTCAGTGAGCAGATGAGCGTCCAAAGTAAAGACGAGATAGGAATCCTGTCCCGAAGCCTGCAGACGATGTCATCGTCTCTGCAGGAGCAGATCGAACTTGCCGATTCCGCGAACAAGGCTAAGAGTGACTTCCTTGCGAATATGTCACACGAGATCCGTACGCCTATCAATGCCATTCTCGGCATGAACGAGATGATACTGCATGAGGCTGAAGAACCAGAGATCCTTGATTATTCTTCGAATATCCAGTCCGCGGGCAAGACCTTGTTATCGCTTGTCAACACGATCCTTGACTTCTCCAAGATCGAGGACGGCAAGATGGAGATCATTCCCGTTAACTATAACACCGCTTCGATAATCAATAACCTTGCTATCTCCATCATGGAACGCGCCAAAGCAAAGGGTCTGGATTTTATTGTCGATGTTGATGAGAATCTGCCTTCCGTCCTTTACGGCGATGATATCAGGATCACGCAGGTAATAATGAATCTTCTGACAAATGCGGTCAAATACACCGAGAAGGGCAGTATCGCATTCACTTTCCGTGAACAGTCACGTGATGCGGACGGCATCGATCTCTTTGTTTCCGTAAAGGATACCGGTATAGGCATCCGTGAAGAAGACCTGGATAAGCTCTTTGAATCTTTCGAAAGGATCGAGGAAAAGCGCAACCGTAATATCGAAGGAACCGGTCTCGGCATGACCATCGTCAACAGACTCCTTCCTATGATGGGAAGCCGTCTCGAAGTGAAGAGCGAATACGGAAAGGGTTCGGAATTTTCTTTCCTCCTGCATCAGAGGATCGTTGATGACCGTCCGATCGGTAATTATGCCGAGCGACTCCATAAGAGTTCTACTATTCCCGGCAACCGCAGAAGACTGCATATTAAAGATGCGGATATCCTTGTCGTTGACGATAACGAGATGAACCTCAAGGTCGCAAAGAGCCTGATGAGGCTTAACGGCATAGTCCCTGATCTCGCAGGATCGGGTCCTGATGCCATAGAGATGATCAGCAAAAAGCACTATCACATTGTCTTCCTGGATCACATGATGCCTAAGATGGACGGTATCGAGACCTTGCAGAAGCTCAAAGAACAGAACATCCTGCCGTCTGATACCACCGTGATCGCTCTTACTGCGAATGCCATCGTGGGTTCGAAGGAGACATATCTCAAAGCGGGCTTTGACGATTATCTGTCCAAGCCTATCGATGTAAATAAGCTCGAAGAACTACTTATCAAGTATCTGCCTGCAGGTCACTACAAGGTCGAAGATGTCGAAACGGCGCCGTCTTCAGGCAATGAAGGACCTGCCATAGCTATCAGTCCGGATTCTGACGCTGATGCTCCCATAGAGTTTGCTCCGGAAGGTGATGTTGACCGCTTGAAGTTCTTATCCGAAAACGGCTTCGATACTGATGCCGCGATCAGCTATTGTGCGGGAGACGAGGCCTTCTACTATGAAGTGCTCAGGACATTCGCTGATGAGTGGAAGGATAAGTCAGATGCCATCAGAGAGGATTTCGAGAAGAAAGATATAGCTGATTATCAGATACTTGTTCATGCTCTGAAGAGCACGGCCAAGACGATCGGCGCGGATGAACTTTCTGATGCGGCTCTTGCACAGGAAAACGCCGCAAAAGAAGGAGATATCCCGGCTATCGAAAGCGGTGTCGCTGCTCTGCTCAAACTTTATTCAGCTACGGTGGATAAGATCAGGAAAATATTAGATTGATCAGTAAAGATTATGAAGCAATTAAATAGGGGCCCGTCTCACACTGAGACAGGCCCCTTATCTTTGGCTTTTGCTGATTATTTGATCAGGTTGATGGTGCCGAACACCTCAGGATTCATGTATCCCGTGCCGGTGTCATCTGCCCAGCTGATCGTGCCGAGACGGCTGCCTGAAGAACCTGCATCGTTAACCTGAAGCTCAAGACCTACGGATGTCTCGCCGGCCTTGGGCTTGATGTCGGTCCACTTGAAGGATGCTTCAACGATGTAACCGTCATCCGTGAGCTTAACTGCTGACTTCATGTTCTTTTCGATACACTTGTCACCGTTGAAGCTCAGGAAGTTCTCATAACTTACGCGGTACTGCTTGTCGTCGGGCTCATATCCGCCGGCCTTGCTGTTGTTCTCATCGATAAAGACTTCGATGGAATCCTGTTCCCAGGCGTTCTCGTTGTCCTTGTTCAGGACAGAGTCCTTGACATTGAAGAGGACGTAGAGATTGTCCTTATCCCAGAGGAGCTTGGCCGTTCCTGTGCACTTGGCGCCGAGAACTATCGACAGAGGCACTTCTTCCGCTTTGTCCCATTCTTTGTCGATCTTGCCGTCGACTTTTACCGTTCCGTTCTTAACATCCATCGTTGGACGTTCAACGGTCTTGATGTCAAAGTTGAGCTTTGAAGAATCGACAAAAGCCCAGTAAGAAAGCTTAGCCTGATATCTTCCGTCGAAAAGGAGAGGATACTGTCTGGTCGATCCGTTTGCTGCTCCGCCTACATTGTTCTGGGACTGGAGCCAGGAGTGGGGATCGATAACGCCCCAGACCGTGAAGCCGGAGATGTCGATCTTATCTTCCTTATCAAGAGCCTTGAGTGCTTCGTAAAGCTGGTTGATGTATACAGCCTGGAGATTGTATTCTTCGGGGAGCTTTTCCTTGCTTCCGTCAAATCCGGCGCTGGTCTTGACGTCGAACTCGGTGATCATGACCTTGTCAACGACCTTGGCATACTCTCTTGCGCAGGACTCGATCTGGCTTACGGAAGGGGAGTTAACAGTATAGTGTCCCTGCATGCCGAAACCGTCGATCCTCGTACCCTTGGCAGCCTTTACGTCCTTGATGAGCTTAACGATGCCTTCGCACTTCTTGCTGTTGCACTCGTTGTAGTCGTTGTAGTAGAGCTCAAGGGAAGCGGGAGCGTACTTGTTGGCGAACTTGAATGCGTTGATGATGAATTCATTGCTGCCATAGACCTTCCACCAGGATGACTTGCTTCCGTGAGTTGAGTCGGTGAGCTTGTCTCCGCCCGGTTCCTCATGGGTCCTGTATGTGTTCGTGTTATCGCTGATCGCTTCGTTGACGACATCCCATCCGTAGAACATACCCTTGTACTTGCTGCTGTCACCGGTATAGTAGTCCATCATGGACTTGATGTACCACTCGAGACGCTTATTCATCTCAGCCTTGGAAATATAGTCCTTGGAGGCATCGTAGTCTTCATGGAAGAACCATTCGGGAGTCTGGGAGTGCCATACGAGGACGTGGCCTCTTACCTTGATGATCTTGTCGGGATTATTGGTGTTCCATTCAAGGATCTTGTCGAGGATGGCATCTGCACGGGAGTGATCCAATACGGGGACCGTCATCTTTTCGCCGTTGAATTCAACTTCCTCGAGCTTGCTGACGGCGTTGTTGCTGTAACCGAACATGGCGTCAGGCTTAAGTTCGTTTCCGATGGTTATGGCATTGAAATGCTTTGTTACTATTTCCATAAGTTTTGAATCGGAAAGTTCGGACTGTACGATGGAAACACCGCAGATAGCGTCTTTTCCGAGGCCGTCATCGGATGCAACAACAGAGGACAGATCCGGGATGTCTTTCTCTACTTCGGCGGGACCTAAGTCTTCATCCGTCTTTTGGGGAGTCAGTATAAGTCCTGCGATATAGTAGTCGCCCTTAACGCAAGTGCCATTGCCGTAATCGGTGCCCTGCTCGATAATACGGATGACCGCTTTATCGAGGTTTCCGCTCCATTGGGGAGTGAAAGTGCCGCCAAATCTTGTCCATTCACCGGGTTTGAGCTGCTGGCTGCAAGCGCCAGTGATCTCGTTGGAATAAGATCCCAGATAACTTGTTGACCCGTCGACCGTAAGGTAGGGGGCAAAGTCGATCTGGCACTGATCCGAAGGGGCCTTGTCGTAATCGGAAGACAGTTTTGCGAAAAACTCGAAATCATAAGTAACGCCGCTCTGGATATCTGCCGTTATGTCCTGTGCAAAGCAGTCATAAGGGGAAGATGTGGAGGGGTCTCTGTCGATCTTTCCGTAGTTCGGATAGATCGAATATGCTTCATTGGCATCATTGCCTGCCGATATCTTGGAACTGCCGCATTCGATGGACCACATGCTGACATCTTCATCTTCGAAAAAGCCGTTCTTGATGATGGTGCCTTCCGCAGAGACCTTGCTCTGGATGGGCGGCATCGTCCAAAGTTCCTCTTTTGATGTTTCAGTTGTTTCTTTGGAAATCTCTGTTTCCGAGCTGCCTGCGGAAGAACTCTCATCCGTGTTTACGCTGTTGCACGATGCAACAGATAAGAGCATGACGGATGCGAGAGCCGAAGCAACTATACGCTTAACACCTTTTTTCATACTAACCTCCGTGTTGGAAATCTGGTAAAAAACTAACCTTTAATAATATAAACCAAAGGAAGGTTGTGAAAAACCGACAAATTATAGTATTTATCCCCCTATATATGTTTTATTTGACAATGCGGGGCAGTAATGATAAAGTTTCATTGTTTACGAGAACAAACGATTCCCGAATGATTGAATCTAATTTTTTGATCCGCTCTTTGTTTGCGGAATAATTCAGAGAAAATTTATAATTCACGAGCAGAAAAAGAGGTTTGTATGAACGAATATGAGAATATCATGTCCAAATCCACGGACGATCTCAGGCAGATTGCTCTGGCTTTCGGTGATTTTACACCTGAAGAAGTTGTCGGAAAGACAAGAGAAGAACTGATCCAAAAGATCACGGGCAAGGCTCCTGAAGCAACCCCTGAAGACAAGGACAGCGCACCTGCAAAAGAAGAAACTCCCAAGAAGCGCGGCAAGACTTCCAAGGCAAAGAAGGAAGAAGACGCTGAGCAGCCCGCTCCCAAGAAGCGCGGCAGGAAATCCGCAAAGGAAAAGGCGGAAGAGGAAGCAAAGGAAGAAGTAAAGGAAGATAAGGCTCCCGAAAAGCCTGAAGAAGAGAATAAGGAAGAAGCCAAGGAGGAAACTGAGGCAGCTCCCAAGAAGCGCGGCAGAAAGACTAAAGAAAAGAAGAAGGAAGAAAAGCAGGATAAGCCTGCGGAAGAGCCCGCGCCTTCCGAACCCAAGGCGGAAGAAGCTGCTCCCCAGCCCGTAAAATCCAAGAAGAGAAGGCTGTCCTTCGGTCCCGATAAAGAACTTACCCAGGTTGAAGTAACGCCCGAGATGATCGCGGCGGAAGAAGAGGAGATGTTAAGGAACGGCTTTGATGCTCCCCAGCCTGCACCCGTTGAAGAATCCTACAGGGAGATCGAAGGCATCCTGTCGATCGGCTCCGAAAAGAATGATTTCTGCGGATTCGTCCATACGACAAATTTCCTTCCCGGTGAAGATGACGGATATGTGCCCGGCCAGATGATCAGAAGGTTCGGTCTCAGAAAGGGTGACAGGATAAAAGGTCTTGTAGCACCGATAAGAGGCAAGGAAAGATTTGCCCCTTTAAAGAAGATCATATCCGTTAACGGCATCGAGATCCCTGAAGACGGTGACAGCTCATTCCTCAAGAAGCGTCCCAGATTCGAAAGCCTTACGGCTATCTACCCTAATGAGAGACTTACTCTCGAGACTGAGAAGGAAGATATCTCCACCAGGATCATCGACCTGTTCTGTCCTATCGGAAAGGGACAGAGAGGTATGGTAGTTTCTCCGCCTAAAGCAGGTAAGACTATCCTGCTCCAGAAGATCGCAAATTCCATCACAGCCAATAATCCTTCCTGCAAGCTCATCGTTCTCCTGATCGACGAGCGTCCGGAGGAAGTTACGGACATGCAAAGATCCATCAAGGGCGAAGTCGTATATTCCACATTCGATAAGCGCCCCGAGAACCACGTTAAGGTTACTGAACTCGTGCTCGAACATGCAATGCGTATGGTAGAGAACGGCGAGGATGTCGTTATCCTCCTGGATTCCATGACTAGACTTGCAAGAGCATATAACCTTACGATCAACCCTACCGGCAGGACCCTGTCCGGCGGTCTTGATCCGGGATCCCTATACGGACCTAAGCGTTTCTTCGGTGCCGCACGTAACATCGAGGACGGCGGATCCCTTACGATAATCGCAACAGCCCTTATCGAGACAGGTTCGAGAATGGATGAAGTCATTTTCGAGGAGTTCAAGGGAACAGGCAACATGGAAGTCGTTCTCGACAGGAAACTTGCTGACAGAAGGTGCTTCCCGGCCATTGCAGTCGATAAGTCCGGTACGAGAAGGGAAGATCTCCTCATCGATAAATACGATCTTGACGTCGTATGGACGGTCCGCAAGCGTATCGCAGAGGTCGATACTGTTGCGGCAACTTCGGCAGTCATCGATTTCATGAAGAAGACGTCTTCGAACAGGTATTTTATCGAGTCGGCAAGGAAATCCTTTGTTGCAGACGACTGACGGTTGACAAGAGGGATATATTAAAGTAATATATTTCCCGCTAACACGAAAATCCGGTATGGCATACGTACGAAGAGGATACGCGTCATATCTTTGATTGAGAGGTGAAAAAAATGAAATCTGACATCCATCCCAAGGCCCAGCTGGTAACAGTCCGTTGTGCTTGCGGTGAGACATTTGAGACATGGTCCACGAAGCCCGAGCTCCGTGTTGACATCTGCTCCAAGTGCCACCCTTTCTACACAGGCAAGCAGAAACTCGTTGATACAGGCGGACGTGTTGATAAGTTCAACAAGCGTATGGGCAAATCTTGATAATCTTATATTGATCAAGGCGGGGCTATCTCAAACTATGTGAGGTAGCCCTTTTAATTTTCTTTTTTCGGCGAAAACGGAGAAATAATATCTTCTGTCATATATAATTAGTCTATGGATATGAAATATGTCTTTGTAGTTAACAGTAAAGCGAGGCAGCAGGAATTCGAGGCGTTCATCGCGATGCTCAATTCCATGTCTTCCACGCACACGGCATCCGTAGAGATCAGGCAGACCGAGTATGCGGGGCATGCCGTTGAGATCGCAAAAGAGATAAGAAAGGCTTACGAAGGCAAGTCAGTTGAAGAATGTGATACCGTTGTCATCGCAACCGGCGGGGACGGCACGATCCACGAGATCGCCAATGCTCTCGCAGGAAGCCGGGTCCCCATGGGCGTGTTGCCGCTCGGTACAGGCAACGATTTTTCGAGAACGGTAATGGATGAGCAGCATAGATCCAACAAGGAACTCTGTCTGTCGGACATCCTCACGGGAAACATAAGGATAGCAGACATCGACCTCATCAAGGTGGAGTCTTACGATACGGCGGGCAAGCTCATCCCCGAGTGTTCGGCCTGGTGCAACAATGTGGCGTCGATCGGGTTTGATACAGATGTTCAGACCATGGCCAAGGCCAAAGTCGCCAAGAATCCCAAGTCCAAATTCGTCCGCAGGACGGCTTACATGACATCAGCCGTAACGTTGCTTATCGGCAACCGCGGTCACGATATGTTTTATACTTCCAACAGGGCAGACGGGAAGCCCTCAAGATCCGAGAAGGACAGATATACGATGGTAGCCGTCTGCAACGGAGGCTACTATGGCGACGGTTTCCATCCGGCGCCTGCCGCCAGGGTCTCTGACGGACTGATGGATGTCTGCGTAATAGACGATGTGGCCCTCGTCCGCGCTCTCGGCCTTCTCGGCCGGTATAAGAAGGGTACGCATACTGATTCTTCAGCCACGGACTGCTTCCAGTGTTCGAAGATAACAGTGGAAGCGCCCGCGAACAAGATCCTGCTCGGAAACTACGACGGCGAGGACTTTTCGGGCAACAGGATCGAGTTTACCCTGGTCCCCGACAGTTTGAGACTCATGTTCTATGGCAAGGACTCCTGATCCCTTTTTCGTTGATTGCTAACTGATCCCGGTAAATGTGCTATAATCTCTCTTGTATAGAACAGGAGGTGATCGCAGTGCTGGATGTCAGGAAGATCGCCAATGGCAGGGATTTGACATTTGTGCTTGGGGGCAGGCTGGATACGACTACCGCACCTGAATTCGAGGCAGAACTGAAGGCCTCTATCGATGGCGCGGAAAGGCTTATCCTGGATATAGGGAAATTGGATTATATTTCTTCAGCGGGCCTTCGGGTGATCCTGTCGGCGCATAAGGCAATGAGCCGTCTCGGCGGGATGATCATAAAGAACCCGACGAGAGAGGTGTATGAGATACTGGAAGTCACGGGTACTTTGGGTATCTTCACGATCGAATGATCGAAAATAATATCTTAGAAGAGGTGTTCAGGATATGGAACTGTCTGATAACCGGCAAAGACTTGACGATCTTGCACGTAAGATGAACGACAATTACGAGCAGATCGAACTGCTCAACGCGCTCGGAAAGGATAAGCTCCCCGACAGAGACAGGATCGTTGAGATCATCAAGGCTATAAGAAGACTGATGTTTCCGGGTTATTTCGGGCAGAACGATTTTACCAAGTCCACATCTCACTATTTCGCAGGCGAGATGCTGAGTTCCGTTATCGAAGAACTCAAGAAGCAGGTCGTCATCGCATTAAGGTATCATAACGATTCCGATGAAGGCGTCGAGGAGATCAAGAACAGGGCGGAGGAGATCTGCTATAAGTTCGCCGAGAAACTGCCCGAGATACAGAGGATCCTACTGACCGATGTTCAGGCAGGCGTGGACGGAGACCCCGCATCTTCCTCGGCAGAGGAGATCATATTCAGTTATCCCGGTTTCAATGCGATATTCATCTACCGTATAGCACATGAGCTCTATCTCCTTAACGTACCTTTCATTCCGAGGGTCATGACCGAGTACGGTCATTCCAGGACCGGAGTCGACATCAATCCGGGTGCCACTATCGGCGAGTATTTCTTCATCGACCACGGTACGGGTGTCGTTATCGGTGAGACGACCGAGATCGGCAGGAACGTCAAAGTCTACCAGGGCGTAACCCTCGGTGCTCTTTCCACGCGAAAAGGACGTCTTCTTACAGGCGTTAAGCGTCATCCTACCATCAGGGATAACGTTACCATCTATTCCAATGCCTCCATTCTCGGCGGCGATACCGTCATCGGCGCGAACAGTACCATCGGAGGCAACGCCTTCATTACCGAGTCCGTTCCGCCGAATACCAGAGTATCGATCAAGAATATGGAACTTACCTTCATAGGTGATTCCAATGAGGCAGGCTCAGGCGAGTCGGGGCTCTGGGACTGGGTCATCTGATCCCGGTTTGTTTCAATGATAGATTATTGTATTGACAAATTGAGAAAAATGAATACTTCTGATCTGCTGTCTAATCTCAGAAGTAATCTGTTGATACCTTTACTTTCGATACCGTATTTTTTGCTCTATGCCCGATTAAGCGTTTCATATTATATCGGCATAGTTGTTTCTTTTTTTGTGATATTGTTTTTTTCAATGGTTATCCCTCCTCTCGGAGGATACATAAGAAATGTTTCATTGTCATTGAAACTCTTAGCCTTTATCAATGCGTTCGGCAGCTGCTATTGCTCCTGGTATATATTACGTTATTATCCTTTTATTTGGGGCGGATCACCTGATTATCTGAGGTTTATCATTATGTTTCTGGCATTGCCGTTTGCCTGGTTGATCGATCTGATGATATTGGACGGAGTGATCAAGACCGGCAAGGATATCCTTAAGAAGGTGCAGATGTCAAAAATGGAATCGCTCGCATATCTGCTTGTCTTTCTGGTATCTTTAGTATTTGTTTCTGTATTTTTTCTTAGCAGTCAGGCTTATTATGGTACGGAAAATATGGGAGATGTAATATACACCAGTGATACGCCAAAGTTTGTTCAGTTAAATGTTTTTGTTTTTTTGAATTATATTGAAAATGATATAAGACAACCGTTGTTTGCTGTGTTTTCATCTCCTTTTATGGGCTTTGCCGGTCTTGTTTCGAGCTTTTTTCAACTGGAGATCAAAGCGATTATCATGGATGTTTTACAAATAGCGTTGTTGATCATATCTAATATTATTTTGGCGATCCTGATAGATCTGTCTAAATATCAAAGGATATGTTTTGTTATAGCTTCAAGCTGCAGTTACACTTGTTTGTTATTTTCATTGATGATCGAACAATATATCGTTGCATATTTCTGGTTGGTCCTGGCATTATATCTTGTCTGTAACAGAAGAAAGGAAGCTGAGTGCGCTGTCTGCGCGGCCGGGGGAACGTTGTTAACAAGCTTAATGCTGGCCCCGTTTATTTGCAGCGGTGATCGCAGAAAAAGAGTTATCGATCCTTTTCTGCAGATCGTGAAGACAGGAGCAGGTTTTGTGATCCTCGTTCTAATGCTCGGCAGAACGGACGTGTTGCTCAAATTAGCTGAAAATTTTGGCGGACTATCGAAATTTACGGGGGAAAAGGTAGGCTTTGTGGATAAGATACTGCAGTATCTGAACTTTATCCGGGGTTGTTTTATAGCACCGCAGTCTTACGTCCGTCGGGAGGAGTATGCATCCTGGCAGTTGATGCCAGTCTCGACAGTCAGTATAGCAGGGTTGATCATCCTGCTTATTGCTGTAATAAGCTTTGTTATCACCAGACATGACAGATTGTCGCAGATCTCATTTTGTTGGATCCTGTTGTCTTTTGCAGTTCTGGTGATCATCGGATGGGGAACGGCGGAAAATGGTCTCGTTCTTTATTCTCTGTATTTCGGCTGGGCGTTTGTTGCACTGGTGTATAACTTTTTAAAGCATCTTGAAGCGAAAACCGGAATTAAACACATAGTTTGTGTTTTTTCTGTTTTAGCAGGTGTTGCAATGTTGATTTATAATATCCCCGCGCTAAAGGATCTGTTCGTTTTTGCAGTTACTGAATACCCGGTATGATCTTTTCCGAGTACAGGATGCACATCATTATCATTATGTAGACCAGACAAAGGATGATGAGCGTTCTGTCATGCAACAGGACTTCAACTGGATCTCCGTCGGAATCATCTTTTTCTATATTATGACTGTACTTTAGAGAGATCAGTAATACGATCGGTACCGAAAAAACTATCCTGTTACCGTGATATCGTGAGATCGTGCTTTCACCCACGCTCCAAAGAGCGTAAAAAACATTTGCCAGGGTCAGGCACATATACATGCTCTTATCTAGAAATCCCCAAGTATATCCTGAGAGAGATCTTCTGGTATCCGTATTGCCGATCTGCTTATATTCATTGCGCCTTTTGCCGAGTGCAAAAAAGAAGGATAAGCTTATGACTGTTAAATATAACCAATCTGATATCGCAATGTCTGATACAACGGCTCCATACATGATCCTGATCAGGAATCCCGAGACAAGGATACAGACATCTACTAAAGGATAGTTCTTTAATCCGATGCTGTATAGGATGTTGAGGATAATGTATGCCGCCCAGAGGAGCAGCGCGGTCAGATTGAAGCTGAGCAGCATGAGAATGCTTGAAATGAGCAAGCAGATGCAGGCGATAATGACTGCCCTTTTGACGGATATCTTATTGGCAGCAATAGGCCGGTTTCTTTTTTGCGGGTGGTTACGGTCATTATCCGCATCTCTGATATCGTTGAATATATATACAAAAGATGATGAAAAGCAGAACGAAAAGAACGCGATGATCACGGAACCCAATTTATCAAGTGAAAAAAGCTGACTCCCGAAGATAATGGCGGAAAAGACCAAAAGGTTTTTGATGTAGTGATGAACTCTCAGCAGTTGAATATACTTTTTCATTAACATACCTTCCTTTATATGTATTATAGCAGTTTATGCTAAAATAATTAATGAACGGAGGGCATCAGATGGAATTGTTCAAAGTTTTTATCTGTGAAGATGAGAGTATCGTTCGCGAAGGTCTTCGCGACATGATCCCATGGGAAAAGTACGGATTCGAGTTTGCAGGAGATGCGCCCGACGGCGAGATGGCCCTGCCCATGATCCGTAAGATCAGGCCGGATGTCCTCATCACGGATATCACTATGCCCTTTATGGACGGTCTGTCACTTGCCAAGACCGTCACCAAGGAACTTCCCGACATCAAGATAATCGTTATCTCAGGATATAGCGATTTCGAATATGCGAGGAAAGCGATCGAGATCGGTGTCGAGCAGTATCTTCTCAAGCCCGTTACCAAGACTGACATGATCAATGCCCTTGAAGGAACAAGGAAGAAGATCATTGAAGAAAATGAGCAGAAGGATTATGTCAGGCTCTATGAACAGGAATTCAAGAAATTCGAGCGTATGTCCCACAGGGCTTTTTTCGAGAAGCTCGTTGAAGGAACGATGTCGGTCCAGGAGATCTACGAGGAAGCAGATAAGCTCCACATCAACCTTTCTGCCGACGGTTATAACATAGTAATATTCTCGATCATGGATCAGGATCAGTCGATATACTCAGGCGAAGCGTCAGGCGTTACCGAGATTTTGCTCAACCAGTTCCTGCAGTATCCGGATTACATCATCTTCAGATGCAATCTCTTCTCATACGCCGTCCTCATAAAGGGCGATGAGGAGAGCCTGAAACGCATGGAGGATAAGTGCGTCAAGATGATCAGGCAGCAGTGCGAGACGTCTTCGACGAAGCTCGACTGGCATGTGGCTGTAGGTGTTGCGACAAACAGGCTCTCGGGGCTTTCATCCTGTTACCAGGATGCCAACAGGGCTTTCGCATACAGACACATCTTCCCGACACAGCATATCTTTACATCCGAACAGCTTAAGCCCGAGCAGTATGTGCAGGGAGAAGATGAGATCAATAAGATCGACGCAGGCAAGTTCGATCCCATGATCATAAGATATTTCGTTCAGACAGCCACGTTAAACGAGATCGGCACCTTTACCGACGAATATATGCAGAGCCTCGAAGGAAGCGTTCATTCCATCCTCTTCAGGTACTATCTGCTCGTGAGCATCAGGGTTAATGTCGAACTCGCGCTGAAGGAAGCGGGAGTCGATTCCGACAGGATCCAGGATATGCTGCCGTCATTTGACATGAACACAGCGGCAGAAGAAGTCAGGGGCTTTCTGAAGGATGTCCTGACGGTCGCGATCAACTTAAGAGATGCCGAAGCCCAGAAGAGAGGCAATGACATCATCGACAACGCGGTAAAGTATATCAACGAGCACTATTCTGATGAAGATATATCACTTGATTCGGTCGCAGAAGAGATCAATATCAGCGCCAATTACCTGAGCGCCCTGTTTTCGAATAAAGTCGGACTTTCTTTCGTGGAATATATCACCCGCAAGAGGATGGCCAGGGCCAAGATCCTTCTGCGCAACACATCCAAGAGGTCGGGCGAGATCGCAAACGAGATAGGTTATAAGGACCCCAGGTATTTTTCTTTCGTTTTCAAGAAGAATCAGGGCTGCACACCCAGCCAGTACCGTAACGGGGAGATCGAGGATACATGAGTTCCGGAAAAGGGAAGAGCGGCAAGAACACTGTACGCGGGAAGATGTACCGCCTTCTGCTTCAGATGTTTATTCCTATCGCAGGTATCTTTATCATCATCTTCGCCATGATCCTCACCCGTAACCTGATGTATGCATCGGTATCAGGCAACATCGTCAAGGCATCCGGATTCAACCAGAACTTTAAGATCGAGATCGATGAGCAGATGTATCAGTTCGTCAGCGGCAGGAGCAGTAAGATCCCCTGGGATGATGTCGCTTCGGCAAGGGCTTTGGCAGAAGACCTTCTTAAGAACACTTCAAGTTCCGAAGGCCGCATGGCCATGAACAACGTCCTTTCACTCTGCGAAAAACTCAGCACTTATATGGAGCGGATCGAAAAGACCGTAAGTTACGACGACCGTATGAGCCAGCTCGAGACCAATATCTACGGCATCACGAAGCTCATAGAGGATTACATGTATTCTTACCTCTACTACGAAGCCGGACAGATGGCTGCGATCCAGAGGCAGCTCGATTTCTGGCTTGCGTTTGAGATAGTTTTCGTTATTCTTGTCATGCTCATAGTTACCCCGATAGTGCTGAGCAGAGCCGTGAAGATCTCAAGGAGCATCACCGATCCTATCGTTGCCATGAACAGCCGTGTCGAACAGATCGGCGGAGGAGACTTAAGCCCCCAGACGCCCGTGGAAACTGACGATGCGAGCCTTGCCCTTCTTTCGACGGGTATAGAGGACATGGCATCCAAGCTCGCAAGGCAGATCGAACTCAACAGGGAAGAGCAGATCAAACTGCGTGACATAGAGCTCAAGCTCATCCAGGCTCAGATTAACCCTCATTTCCTTTACAACACGCTTGATGCCATAGTCTGGCTTATCGAGATTGGCAGGAACGATCAGGCAGAACAGATGGTAACGAGCCTTTCATCCTATTTCAGGTCCTTCTTAAGTGACGGTAAGGATATAGTGACCGTCGCGGAAGAAAAACAGCATATCCAGAGTTATCTTGAGATCCAGCAGGTGCGTTACCAGGATATAATGGAATTCGAGATCGACATAGATCCTGAGATCGAGACGACCAAACTCCCGAAGATGACCTTGCAGCCCCTTGTCGAAAATGCTATCTACCACGGCCTTAAGCCCAAGAGGGGCAAGGGTAAGATCATCGTAAAGGGAGAGAAGAAGGATCCTGACATAATCCTCAAGGTAACCGATACGGGTCTCGGTATGGAAAAAGAAGAGCTCGAAGAACTGAAGAAGCGTGTTCTCAACGAAGATACAACGAGTTTCGGTCTGACGTCTTCATATAAGAGACTTAAGATCCTCTATGGAGATGATTGTACTTTTGATATTGAAAGTACCCAGGGTGAGGGGACATCGATCAGTATCAGGATCCCCGGAAAGGTAAAGATAGATGATGAGACGATTCTGTAGTGTGCTGCTGTGTATAGCAATGATATTAAGCCTTGCGGGCTGCCGTAAGGAAGCAGAAGCCGAACCGACCGATGACAGCCGCTTCGTGATCGGATTTTCGCAGGTCGGATCTGAGTCAGACTGGAGGATCGCCAATACCAAGTCCATGACCGAGACCTTCAGCAACGATCCCCGGTATAAGTTCGTAATGGAGAACGCAAGACAGAAGCAGGAGAATCAGTTTGCTTCAGTTAGAAGGTTCATCCTCGACGGCGTAGACCTGATCCTTATTGCCCCGACCATCGAAGAGGGCTGGCAGACCGTGCTTCAGGAAGTGCATGACGCAGGTATTCCCGTCATCATCATGGACAGATCGGTCGCCGTATGGGACGACAATCTCTTCCTTACCAACATCGGTTCAGACTTCCTGGGTCAGGGCAAGAAAGCAGCTGACTGGCTGAATAAGGAGACGAAAGGTGACGATCAGGTAAACATCCTTCACCTCCAGGGAACGATCGGAGCGACCGCTCAGATAATGAGGACCAAGGCTCTCGAGGACGCAGTTGCAGAACACGATAACTGGGTAGTGACAGAACAGCTCTACGGAGACTTTACAGAGGCCAAGGCCTATGAGGTCATGACCGAATTCTTAAGGACGAACACCGATATTGATGTCCTCTACAGTGAGAATGACAACATGACCTTCGGCGCCATGAGGGCTTTTGATGAAGCAGGTATCACATACGGCAAGGGCGGACAGGTAAAGATAATCACTTTCGATGCCACGAAGGAAGCTCTCCAGTACTGCATGGACGGCAAGATCGATCTTTGCGTTGAGTGTAATCCTCTTTTCGGTCCCCAGATAAAAGATCTCATCGCCCAATACCGTAAAGGCGAAGAGATCCCCAAGCATGTTTATGTTGATGAGAAAGTCTTTACTTCGGCTGATCTGGATCAGGCTTTGATCGACGCGAGGGAGTATTGACACGGATCTTCCAGGGGATAGTGACATCCTTGACGGCACGTCCTTCTGCCGCGGCAACTGCCGTCCTGGCAAGGGCCTTGGCAAGGCTTCCTTCCTCATATCCCAATGAAATGAACCCCGCACCGCGCTGGGCGTAGTAACTGTTGTCGAAACTTGCGATGGTGATGTCATCAGGGACTTTTATTCCTTTTCTTATCAGTACTTCCATCAGGTGGTAGGCCACCATGTCGTTCTGGCATACGACCGCATCGACGCCCGATGTTATTATGGCGGCATATTGGGATATTATCCTGTCGTTGCCGATGAGCGTGCCCTTCTTATCCTTGTAGGAGAGGAGCAGGCAGCGGTGTTCGTCGAAAGGCAGATCCAGTTCAGCTAAGGTGTCTATATATCCGCTGTAGCGGTCGAGACCCGTGGAATCGTCCATCCTGAAAATGCAGGCAATGTTCTTTTTGCCGAGTTCTGCTAAACGGCGGACAAGTAATGAAGCGCCCTTCCTGTTATCAGGAGCAACATGTACCGCGCCGGATGGCGTATTTGAATAATTACAATAGATAACGGGAATGCCGGAAGATATGATCTCTTCTATCATCCTGTTATTAGGATTGGGAATTATGTCTCTTAAAGGTTCTATTATCAGTGCGGCAGGGTGTTCCTTTATCACCTGCTGAAGGATCCTTGTTTCATTCGAGATCCTGCCTTCTGTGCTGAAGGTCAAAAGATCGTATCTTGATGAGGATAGATAGGCCTTAAGTTCTGCGATAAGAGTGGGGCTTAAGTATTTATCCACATCTTCGGTCATAAAGTATACCGATCTGTTAATAAATGCCGTATCTGCGATATAAGATCCGGAACCGGTGCGCTTTACGATGAGCCCTTTTTGTCTTAATACGTCGAGAGCTGCGCGTACGGTCTGCCTGCTGCATGAATACTGCTTGCAGAGGTCCTGCTCTGAAGGGAGCTTTTGCGTTCCGGATGAACGCATCTTACGAAGCTCCAGTTCGAGTTTATTGGCTAATAGCTTATATTTGTCCGCCATTTCCAAGACCGCCCTTAACGATTCTAAAATAATTATACAATGTAGATTGTACTCTTACAATTTTGTGGGGGGCAAGTCTGTAATTTACAGAACAGGGCTGATTGACTCCTGATCCTGTATGTTTTTTTATTCTTTTCGAAAAAGATCACATAAGTATTTCAAACCATAGGTTCTTTTGCTGTCATTTTGACGGTTGTGTTTTTGGAGAAGGCGGAAGAAGCGGTCTCAAAAAAACCGACATCAGGACAAAAGATATCCCACAAACAGGATGAAAACAAGATGATCTGTCCGTATGTTTTATCTTTTTCCGGGATCTGTATTTAGGCGTTTTTACCATTTGTTTTCGGGTATACGAGTTTGTTTGACGGCAAAAAGAGCGTTGGTGTTTACTAGGCTCAGAGCACAGGGGAACCGGTGCTTTACGAAATTCAAATCCTATAAAGGAAGAAAAAGGAGAATCATTATGAAAAAGTTTGTAAAGATCTTGGTCTCTTCTGTTCTCGTAGGTGCCATGGCATTATCAATGTGTGCCTGTAACGCAGCAGGAAAAAAGAAGTCCAATGGTAAGATCAAAGTAGGTATCATTAATAACGATCCTAACGAGTCCGGTTATCGTACAGCAAACGATAAGGATATGAAGGCTACATTCACGGAAGCAAACGGTTATGAAGCTTCTTTCGCATACAGCCTTAAGAACGATGAGCAGATCGCAGCAGCTCAGAAGTTCATCCAGGATGAAGTTGACTACCTCTTGATCTCTGCAGCAGCTACAACAGGTTGGGATGGCGTTCTCGAGCAGGCAAAGAAGGCCGGCATCAAGGTTATCCTCTTCGACAGAACCATCGATGCAAGCGAAGATCTCTATGAGGCTTCCATCGTATCCGACATGGCTAAGGAAGGCGATACAGCTGTATCCTGGCTCGCATCCCAGAACCTCCCTGAGTACAAGGTTATCCACATCCAGGGCGTTATGGGTTCATCCGCTCAGATCGGCCGTTCCGACGCTCTCAACAAGAAGGTTGCCGCTGAGTCCAACTGGAGCATCGTTCAGCAGCAGACAGCAGAGTGGAACGCAGAGACAGCACAGCAGATCGTTCAGGCTGTCATCGATTCCGGCGAGAAGTTCAACGTAATCTATGCTGAGAACGACGATATGGCTAAGGGTGCCGTTCAGGCTCTCGACAAGGCTAACATCTCTCACGGTGTCGGCAAGGATGTCATCGTAATGGGCTTTGACTGCAACAAGTGGGCTCTCGAAGAACTCCTTGCAGGCAACTGGAACTATGACGGACAGTGCAATCCTTTCCAGGCTTCCTACATCAACGATATCATCAAGAACGGCGCAAAGCAGAAGACCGTTATCATGGAAGAGAAGGGCTTCGACGCTTCCACCATCACAAAGGATGACGTAGATAAGTACGGAATCTGATCACTTAAGAATTCTAAACAGTTGATACCTTTTAGCTAACCGCGTGAATGTGCGATGCGATACCCCCATCGCATCGCACATTCTTTTTAAGAACATCAGGAGGAGAAGACCATGGAAAAAAGCGCAATTTTAGAGATGCGCGGGATATGTAAATACTTTCCCGGCGTACGTGCGCTGGAAGATGTGGATTTCACATTAAGAGAAGGTGAGATCCATGCTCTTATGGGAGAGAACGGAGCCGGCAAATCGACCCTCATCAAGGTCCTGACCGGTGTATATCCCAAGGATGGCGGAACGATAACTCTTTTGGACAGACCCGTTGTTATCCGTTCGCCGCAGGATGCACAGAAATCAGGTATTGCTACGGTTTATCAGGAGATCACTCTCTGCCCTAACCTTACGGTAGCTGAAAATATGTATATCGGAAGAACCAAGGGTCCCCTCACAAACTGGAAAAAGATCAACGCCGATGCAGACATCCTCTTGTCTGATCTCGGCATCCCCGCTGTGGCTAATCAGCAGCTCGGAAGCTGTTCGATAGCAGTGCAGCAGATGGTCGCGATCGCCCGCGCAGTCGACATGGAATGCAAGGTCCTGATCCTTGACGAACCTACATCGTCACTCGATGAAAATGAGGTTGAAAAGCTTTTCGGACTGATGCGTTCTCTCAAAGAACAGGGCGTCGGTATAATCTTCGTTACACACTTCCTTGAGCAGGTTTATGAAGTGTGCGACCGCATTACCGTTCTCCGTGACGGCAAACTGGTCGGCGAATACGTAATAGAGGACCTGCCGCGTGTTCAGCTCGTATCCAAGATGTTGGGCAAGGATTTCGATGATATGGCCGATATCAAGAGCGAAGCAGACACAGAAAACATTGACTATAACAGCACTCCCGTATATGAGGCGAGAAAGCTCGCAGGAACAACAGGCATCAAGCCCTTTGACTTTCAGATCCATAAGGGTGAGGTCAACGGCTTTACGGGCCTTCTGGGTTCCGGACGTTCAGAGTGCGTGCGCGCCATCTTCGGTGCGGATAAAGTTGCCGGCGGAAAAGTAATGATGAACGGCAAAAAAGTAAATATCAACAAGCCCCTGGATGCCATGAAGAACGGCATCAGTTATCTGCCTGAGGACAGAAAGCTCGACGGTATCGTCGGCGATCTTTCCGTAAGGGATAACATCATCCTCGCTCTCCAGGTAATGAAAGGTTTCTTCAGACCATTTTCCAGAGCCCAGGCCGAGGCTTTTGCTGACGAATATATAGACCTCCTCAACATAAAGACGGCATCGACCGACACGCCCGTTAACTCTCTGTCGGGAGGCAACCAGCAGAAGGTCATCCTCGCAAGGTGGCTCCTTGCGAACCCCGTATATCTGATACTTGACGAACCTACGAGAGGTATCGATATCGGAACAAAAGTAGAGATACAGAAACTCGTATTAAAACTCGCTGCTGAAGGGAAGAGCGTTACGTTCATTTCTTCAGAGATCGATGAGATGATCCGTACATGTTCCCGTCTTATCGTCATGCGCGACGGCAAGGTAGTAGGAGAACTCTCGGGAGAAGATCTCAACCAGAATAAGATCATGGCGACGATCGCCGGAGGTGAAAGCTAATGACTAAAAATGTAAAATTCAAGGAGAGCATGAAAGCCGTCAAGGCCTTCCTGATCAGGATGGTACAGAATCAGCTGTTCATCCCCCTCGCAGCTCTTCTGTTCCTGGTCTTGTTCAACATTGTCGTGGATCCGTCATTCTTCAGGATCTCTCTTGAGCCTTCGAGCGAAGGTTATCCTGTATTATCGGGATACCTCATTACCATCATAGATAACGCATCAGAGCTTGCGATCCTTGCCATCGGCATGACGCTCGTTACGGCAGCATCCGGCGGACAGGACATCTCGGTAGGATCCACTATTGCGATCGCAGGTTCAGTCGTGTTAAGAGTACTCTGCGGTACTGATTCAAGGCCTGAAACATTGAAAGCTCCCATCATCGTTGCTTTCCTGGTCTGCGTCATCGTATCGGCGCTCTTCGGTGCATTCAACGGTGTCCTCGTTGCTTACTTCAAGATCCAGCCGATGGTCGCGACCTTGATCCTCTTTACGGCAGGCCGTTCCATCGCTGCCTGGATCAACAACAACGAACTTCCAGTTATCAACGATCCTTCATTCGGATACTACGGTAACTTCATTCCGGGTATCCCGCTGCCGACACCGGTATTCATCGCTGCGGCATGCATGGCGCTCATAGCCCTCGTGCTGAAGGTCACGAACCTGAGGCTCTACGCCCAGTCTGTCGGTATCAATCCTTCGTCTTCAAGACTTAACGGTATCAACCCTCAGACTATCAAGCTCATATCATTTATTATCCTTGGCATCTGTGTTGCAGTCGCAGGCTTCATCAAGGTCTCCCGTCTTTCGACCATCAACTATTCGGTAGTCGCAAAAGACATCGAGATGGATGTAATCCTTGCCGTAGCACTCGGAGGAAACGCTCTTTCAGGCGGTAAGTTCAACATGACCGCATCGATAATCGGCGCATATGTTATCCAGTTCCTGACGACGACACTGTTCAAGTTCAAGGTCAATTCCGCTGCGATCTCGGCATACAAGGCTGTCGTAGTAATCATCCTCGTAGTTCTTTCCGCTCCTTACGTCCGTAAGAAGCTCGTTGAGTTCAGAAAGAAGATCGTTTCTCATAAAGTAAAAGTAAGAAAGGAGGTTGCTTGATATGTCTTTTATTCCCAGAGCTAGTAAGAAACTCAAGAACCGCATGGTCCTTACGGATACAAATCTCCTTTTGTTCATCACCATCGCAGTTTTCCTCGCAATGTACTGCTGCGCGATCTTATTCCTCGGCAGAGGATTTACGAAGCCGCAGGCATTCTTCAACATCCTTAACGAAAACGCATCTCTCATCATCCTGTCATGCGGCATGAGCGTCGTCATGATCTCCGGCGGTATCGACATCTCGGTCGGTCAGGTAACGGCACTCGTTTGCATGGCCTGTGCGGTCAACCTCGATTTCCAGAACGGGACAGTATTCACTTCCATGCTGATAGCTCTCGGCATCGGACTCGCATTCGGTGCGGTCCAGGGCTTCCTCGTAGCATACTTAGAGATCCAGCCGTTCATAGTTACACTTGCGGGGCTCTTTTTCGCGAAAGGCATGACCACCATAATCAACGCCTCGCAGTTCAATGTCGAAAACGAACAGTTCAAGGCATTGAAATCGACCGAAGTCAACGTGCCTCTCATGGGTTCTTATAACAAGCTCGGTGAGTACATACCGGCTTATGTGGAGATAGGTGTCCTTGTTGCCGTCTTTATCGTCATAGCATTGTTCTGTGCCTTGAAATGGACCAAGCTCGGCCGTAATTTCTATGCAGTCGGCGGAAACAACCAGAGCGCAAACATGCTCGGCATCAACGTTAAGCTCACGAAGTTCATGTCCCATCTCATCTGCGGCCTTTGCGCAGGTATCGGCGGATATGTATACTTCCTCCACGTAGGTTCCGGTTCGCCTTCACACGCTGCAGGCGCAGAGATGAACGCCATCGCTTCCTCCATCATCGGCGGAACGATGCTCACAGGCGGTGTCGGCAACATCGCAGGAACCTTCTTCGGTGTATTGTCATTGAGCACCATCAAGAACATCGTTGCCTCTCTCGGCCTCGACGAAGCTTGGTGGACAAACATCACCGTTGCCGCAATGTTGTGTATCTTCCTCCTCGTTCAGAGTGTTATACTAGCACGTAAGAACAAAAACAAGAAATGATCTAACGGTCATTTAAGACGAAGGAGGAACAAAGTGGATCTTAAGAAAACAGCACTCGGAATCGAGCTCGGTTCTACCCGTATCAAAGCAGTCCTGATCGACGAAAAGCACATCCCGGTCGCCCAGGGTGATTTCGAATGGGAAAACCGCCTGGAGAACGGCATCTGGACATACTCAGCCGACCTGATCAAGACAGGCCTTCAGACCTGTTTTGCAAACCTGAAAGCTGACGTCAAAGAGAAGTTCGGCGTTACCATGGATGAAGTCGGCGGCATCGGCATTTCCGCTATGATGCACGGCTATCTGCCTTTCGACAAGGACGGAAAACAGCTTGCTGAATTCCGCACCTGGCGCAACACCATCACGGGTGAGGCGGCAGACAAGCTTACCGAAGTATTGGGCTTTAACATCCCGCAGCGCTGGAGCATCGCTCACTACTACCAGGCTATGCTGAATAATGAGTCTCATGTCGGAGATATCGATTATCTCACGACTCTTGCCGGATTCATTCACTGGCGTCTTACAGGGCTTAAGGTCATGGGTGTCGGCGAGGCATCCGGTATGTTCCCCATCGACAGTGATAAATGCGACTATAACGAGTCCATGCTCGAAAAGTTCAAGGATCTTGCCGGCGTTGATTTAAGAACGATCCTTCCCAAGGTCCTCGTTGCAGGCGAGAACGCAGGCACACTCACTGAAGAAGGTGCAAGATTCCTCGATCCTGCAGGCGATCTTAAGGCAGGTATCCCCATCGCTCCCTGTGAAGGTGATGCAGGTACGGGTATGGTCGCCACTAATTCCGTCAGAGTCTATACGGGCAATGTCAGCGCAGGTACATCTGACTTTGCCATGATCGTCGTCGACCACGACCTGGGTGTTCATAAGCAGATCGATATGGTCACGACACCTGCAGGTGCTCCCGTTGCCATGGTCCACTGCAACAACTGCACATCCGACATCAACGCATGGGTTAACCTCTTCAGGGAATATTCTTCGCTCTTCGGTGTTGAGATCGACAAGGGTCAGATCTATACCAAGCTCTTCCAGAAAGCTCTTGACGGCGAGCCTGACTGCGGCGGCCTCCTGTCCTTCAACTATTTCTCCGGTGAAGGAGTAACTGATCTGGATGAAGGAAGGCCCATGTTCATAAGGACACCCGATGCCGATTTCAATCTTGCCAACTTCATGAGGACGCACCTCCTGTCCGCACTGGCTACTCTTAAGATCGGAATGGATATCCTCCAGGGAACTGAGAATGTCAGGATCGACAAACTCTACGGTCACGGCGGATTCTTCAAGACTCCCGAAGTCGGACAGATCATGCTCAGTGCCGCGGTATCCGCTCCCGTATCCGTCATGGAGACTGCAGGCGAGGGAGGACCATACGGTATGGCGCTCCTCGTATCCTATATGCTTCAGAAGGAAGAGGGAGAATCACTTCCCGACTTCCTTGACAATAAGGTTTTCGCATATGCCAAGAGCTCTTCAGTAATGGCATCCGATGAGGACATCGAAGGCTTCGAGAAGTTCCTTGCAAAGTACAAAGCTGCTCTTCCCATGGAAAGACAGGCTACGGAGGTGCTGTGATGTTAGAAGAACTTAAGAAAGAAGTACTGGAAGCCAATCTCCTGCTCCCGAAGTTCGGGCTCGTTACGTTCACATGGGGCAATGTAAGCGGTATCGACCGCGAAAAGGGCCTCGTTGTAATAAAGCCTTCCGGAGTCGAATACGACAGCATGACAGCAGATGACATGGTCGTAGTCGACCTTGATGGCAATGTAGTCGAAGGAAAGTGGAAGCCGTCATCCGACACTCCCACACATGTTGTCCTTTACAGGGCTTTCCCCAACATAGGAGGTGTTGTACATACACATTCACGCTGGGCAGTAAGTTTTGCCCAGGCAGGACGCGCCATTCCCGCGATGGGAACGACGCAGGGCGATTATTTCTACGGCGATATTCCCTGTACCCGCCCCATGACAGATCAGGAGATCCAAGGCGAGTACGAGAAAGAGACAGGCAATGTTATCGTAGAGACTTTTAAGGATAAAGACCCCGACGCCATCCCCGGTGTGAACGTATATTCACACGGACCCTTCACTTGGGGTACTGACCCTGCCAATGCCGTACATAATGCTGTCGTTATGGAAGAAGTTGCATTCATGGATTACCACGCACTGATGCTTAACCCCGGCTTCAGCGGAATGCAGCAGACCCTTCTCGACAAACATTATCTCCGTAAGCACGGAGCCAATGCGTATTACGGTCAGGGCTGATATCCGTAAACCCCCATCAATTAGTAATCTCGTAACAGTTTGCCTCTTATAAGTGAGAACCCGGTGCACCCCCTTTATGTACCGGGTTCTTGCTTTATTTTTTCATAAACGAGAAATAGTTGATTAACAGCATTACAGTATTCGAAAATGCCAATGTCAGCAATATCAGGGAGAATATAAAATTGCCCTTTTGAAGCTTTATTTCCTTGTTCTTTATCATCTTTACAAGTGATATGATCAGACATACCGATCCGCCGATCATCAGGAGCAGGCAGATAGTGCAGAGGATCTTGGTATATTCATATCCGTTAAAGAGATATATCTTATGCCATATGACAAGGCTGACATCGACTATGGTCCAAACACCGATCAAACCTACCATGGTAAGTATCTTGCCAAGAGTCAGGGCAAGGTTTTTTGATGATCTTGTCTGAACCGGGTTATCAGCAGGCGCATCTGCCTTGATCTGATATCCGCAGTGCATGCAAAATGTCGATGAATCTTCAATTTCTTTACCGCATTTGGAACAATACATAACAATATCTCCCGAAAAATATAGATTTCCAAATTAGGATCATTCTTCTCTACGTTTAAACAAGATCATGAACAAGCCGCCGCCCCAAAACAGGGTAGTCATGATAACAGCCGGACCAATAACATTTCCCCCATTCTTTACAGTAAGATTGCCTGTTAATAGTCCTATGAGTTCTATTGCCCCTATGACTAGAAGCACAATGCCGATAATAACACGGGTCTTTCTTTTGAGTTTCTTTTTCCCCTTTTCTGCTTTTTGTGGGGCAGGCTCATTTTTCCGCGTTTCTGAAGGAACAGACTGTTTCTCCTCACCGGGCTCTTTTTCCACATCATCATGCCTTGCGAAAGAATCATCACCATTTTCTATTCGAGCGATTTCCTGTTTGGCCAGTTCGGATATTTTTCGGATCGTACCGTTTACGGTTGCCAATAATTCCATGTTTTTATAGTTTGTATGAGCGCTCAGTTCATACGACAATAAACCCAATTCCACATTGAGAAACGCGCATTCTCTTTCGGAAAATTTACCTGAATGGTATTTTTCCTGTAATTCCTTATATAATTTTCTTTTGGAACATATGGGATCGGAAATCTTGCTTTTGAAAAGTGATTCTATGACATTATCGTATTCGGGAAAACCCGCCAAAGATTGCTTAAGATCTATGCAAAATCTTAATTCAGGTGTTTCTTTCGTTTCGTTATTTGACTTTTCCATAACCAGATGATCAAAAAATAGTGATATAGCCGAACCTAAAACAACTTTATTTTATCATATGAAAGTTTTTTATAACATGCAACTCACCAACGAATTCTGATGATTTCTTGATGCAGGATTAAATAAATTGATTGCCTGAAAAAAGCCCCGCATTTCTTTTCAAGCGAAACTTGAAAGAACTCTGCAGGGCATAGTTTTTAAGATTTGTCTGTACCGTGCAAAAAAGCTGAAAAAACCCAATGTATGTGGAATCGAACAACTGTCTTTGTAAGGTATGTTCAGGATATAATCATCACATCATTCCTACAAATTAGAATTTGACGATAACAAAAACTACTTCAAATCATACACGGCAAGTTCTTGATATGGATTATCTTCTTCCCATTTTATGAGAGCCAGCTTGTCAATTTCAGCACAAAACGGAGTGAATATTTCGGATAGTTTTTCGAACGCTTTATATAAACCTTCTTTTTCCATTTTCATAGCTACAGCCATATGAGGCACCCAATTACCCGGAATGTATCTTCCTTTATTCCCAATTTCCGAAACTTTCAGCATACAGTCATTTGCAATCTGACTGGATTCGATCAAATAAGAATCTACTACAGGTGACAAGAATAAAACAAATGGATTAAAGACACCGATAACCCCTACCTTTATTTCGCCCTTTTTCAGTACTTTGCTCAGTTCCGCTGCTTCTTTCTTAACGAGTTCCTCATCATCGGCAATAATTGCAGAAATCGTGATGTGTGGCTCAGTGCAAAGGCAATAATCACTCCCGCAAACGGGTGCAAGTTCTTTAATCCATTCTTTCACCATCGCGGTCTTTTCTTCGTTCATATACAAAACAACTGCGTAATCCATTTGTACTTCCTCCACAACTACCGAATAGTCATTCCACATTGTATTCCAATTTTATGTTCCAACATTCATCTCGGCAAATTTGAATTTAGCGATTCAGCCATTCTTTTAGTCGAATAAATACTTCTTCCTTATCTTTAGCAGGTATTACCCCGCTCTTTTTCAACGCATAATGATGTCCAAACTCGCTATCAGTATAAATGCTCTCGTTTAGCATTACGGGCTTATCATATCTTGGCCTTACATGAATATGAATGTGAGGATTCGGTGCTGCCTCTTTATAGAAATCATTCATCAAGCAACTCCAATTACATAGAGTTGCGCCTAAAACAGTCTTTAAACACGCCTCCACTTTACAAACCAGATTGCGAAGCTCTCCCCATTCATCGTCTGTCAGCTCTGACATTGAACCGCAGTGACGCTTCAAGACCAAAATACATCGTCCAATATAATCCTGTTCATCTGAAAGGAAAACAGACCACGATTTACTTTCGTATAACTGAAACTGTTTTTCTTCTTCAGACAGGTTGCACCAATCACAATTCCCCATTCTTTTCACCTACAAGTTTCGATTTGTCTTAGTCTATTATCCTGTTTATTTATCTTACTGACAATCCAATTATACCATTACAAAAATACCGCCCGACCCTTGCAGATCAAGCGGTATCTGTCGATTTTTGGTGGAGGCGAGGAGAGTCGAACTCCTGTCCACAACCGTATTCACCGAGACATCTCCGGGTGCAGTCGACGGATGAATTATTCCCATTCCCGCATGGCCCGTCGACGGGCGTCGGTTCCGGTAGCTTCATGGGTTTTAGGTGTTGCCGACTCAAAGCTTTGACGGTTCCACCTGCCGACTGACCTCCTTCGGCAAAGGTCTGCTAAGGATCGATCCGGCCTGACCGCAGATAGAGAGACCGGACGGTAGCTTAGATTAAGCTGCTACGAGCTGTGTGTTGTCTGCAATTACTTGCAATTTCCCGTTTTTTAAGGAGGCACAACGAGAATCCTCCACCCGCTTTCTCGGTTGCAACAGCCATGTCGAGACCGGAACGCCCCCGTGTCTTGCCGCTGTCAGCGAATAACTGATTATATAATTTTCTGGCGGGATTTCAAGAGTTTTTGATCAATGATCAAGTGTTAGGCTGCCCCGAATGCCTGTATCCTGGCGTAAAAATGTGAACACACTGCTCGCAACCCTTGCAAGCAAGTTGCTCGTTCGTGTGTTATAATTTCCGCGCAAGGAGGGTCGATATGAGTCCTTTGGAGATCTTACAACAGATGGCGGTAATACTGATACTGGTGTCGATCGGTATCTTTCTTTGCCGCAGGGGCGTTACTGACAAGCTGACTTCGAAGCAGCTTTCGACTATAGTAATGGATGTATGTAACCCCGCCTTGATCCTGGCTTCGATACTTTCGGGCGATATCACTGCCAACGCTTTCGATGTGCTGATAGCCATCGGCTTGGGACTCATCTTTTACGGGATCCTTGTATTTCTCGGTTTTGCGCTTCCTCATATCCTGAAGGTGGGACCTGACCGCAAGAGGGTCTTCAATGTCATGACCGTCTATACGAATACTGGATTCATAGGTATACCCGTTGCTAGGGCGATACTGCCGCCCAATGCGATGATATATGTTGTTGTCATCAACGTGCTCTACAGTCTGCTCTTTTATACGCACGGCATCACGATCTTAAGCGGCAGCAAGAGCAAGCCTGACATTAAGAAGATCTTTAACCCCGGCACGATAATGGCCATACTGAGCCTTGTCGTTTTCGCTTTCGGGATCAAGCTTCCGGGCTTCCTTTCCAATACGATATCCTACATCGGCAATGCGACGGTGTTCCTGTCGATGATCCTGCTCGGTGCGGCCATATACAGGTCGAACCTCAAGGAGGGCTTTAAGGACGGCAAGATCTGGGCTTACATAGTTATCAGGATGATGATCGTTCCGATCCTGATCTTCTGTCTTCTGTCCGTCATGCAGATCGACAAGGATGCGGTCCTGGCTCTTTCACTGATGGCTTGTGTTCCCGTGGGCAATCTTCCTCTGATACAGGCTGAGAAGATGGGCGAGGATACATCGACCTTGTCTCTTGCCATAGCGGTTACAACGGTAATGTCTTTGATCACGATAACAGCGCTGATGTCGTTATTCTCGTTTTTCGCATACTCTGTGTTCTGAAAGTACAGATATATTTACAGGGGGGATCAGATGAAACTATATTCCGAATGCCATTGGGACGGATGGGACAGGATCGTAGATATATACGTAGAAAGGACCGATTCGATCCCCGAATATATTTACGACGATTCCACTTATAAGATCCTTATTCTCGAAAAGGGTATTATCAGGGCTTCCTGCGGTGAAGAAGTGATCGATGTGAAAGCTCCGGCGGTTATTCTCCTCTCACAGAAGAAAGACGTTGCATTGAAGATCAAACAGGCCGTCAAGGCTCAGATCGTCTTCTTCAAGCCTTCTGCCATCAGGGATGAATTCACGCTCGAAAGAATAGATTCAGGTGAATTTAACGGCTATATGGGCCAGGCGATCTATCAGGATTACATACTTATCGAATCCAATTCGGCACACCATTCTTTAGCTGAAAGGGTCATACCCGTTCCCATGAACGGCTTTAAGAAGATCAAGGATCTTTGCACATCCGCTGAATGCGAGCTGAAGGGGCAGGCTGACGGCTTCTGGCCCTGCAGGAGCAGATCCTACCTGATGGAACTGCTTTATTTCATCATATATTCCTACATCATCGTAAGTCCCGAAAACAGGGAAGATCAGGACGCAGATGATTTCTCTCGCATTTGTGAGTATCTGAATGAACATATTAGCGAGGAGATAACGCTCGATTCGATCGTCAGGGAATTCCACATCAACAGGAACAAACTGAACGACCTGTTCATGAAGAATGCATCCATGACATGTATCAGTTATCTTATGGCATTAAGGATGGATCTTGCCAAGATCCTTCTCACGAAAACAGAGATACCGATAGGGGAGATAAGCACGCGTGTGGGCTATCCCGATCCCAACTATTTTGCCAAGCTGTTCAGGAAAAAGACCGGTATGTCACCGTCAAAGTTCAGAAGATCCTGATATCGTGCAGAATTTACCTTGATCAGTGCAGATAGTCCTTTGAGGGATATATTTCTTCATGTATAATCACAAGCATACCGGAACAAATCTGAGGCAGGGGGTAGTTATCATGAAGAAAAGAAAGATAGTTTGTTGTTTATGCCTTACGGCTATGGTTATTTCCGTTATAGGGTGCTCTGTTCCTGAATCTGCAGTGACTTCTTCGTCAGATACGGCTCAAACGGAAGCTTCCACGGAGAAGGCAAAGAAAGCGGATATTGATATATCCGGAGGCGTTCCCGATGAGACCGTTTTGAGCTGCTGCAAGGAATCATCTTACAAGGATCTCGTTATAAAAGGACATGCATTCAGCGAGATCGAGGAAGGTGATTATGTTGGACGGGATATAGTAAGTCTTGAGATAGATGCGGGGAATTCCTCCGGTAAGCTTCCTCAGAAGATCTGTAAAGATGTTACTTTCAAATACAACGTATCCACGAAGGAATGGGAAAACACAGAAGAAAACTGCACATCCTGGAACGTGGATATAGAGCAGTTCCCGGCAAGCAAGTGGAAGGCCAAGGATGCGAAAACAGAAGACCTGGCAGCGATCTTCGCAGACAAGATACCTTCAGGTCAGGAAGGAGACCTCTTTGTCAGTTTCAAATCAAATCTGAGTTGGTTTTCTTTCAACCTGACAGAGCAGGTCAATAATGCGAAAGAACATGAATTCGTTACGAACGGCAACGGCACATTTACCTGGGTGAGCGGTGAGGACGTCGTTACTCAGTCCTTTAAGTTCCTGAAAGGTTCCATCACCGATTCCGGAGATATTACTCTTAAGGCAACCGTATCCGGCGCTGAGAAGGATCTTAAGCTGTCATCTGACTATGAGATCATCTCTGACAGAGCTTTTGATATGGGAGTGCATAATCCGGTTGCTGACGACAAGATCTACATCGAAGAAGTACCGCTCTCCATAAATGTCAGTTCAACTGATCTCGAGGGCAATATGTGGAAGACGGTGACCGGAAATAAATACGAGAACAAGTCTCCTGAACTTACATGGGATGAGGTCGAAGGCGCTTCCTGTTATGCCATATTCATGATCGATAAGGCCGCAGGAAACTTCCTGCACTGGTATTCCCTTGTTGAAAAAACACATTTAGACCAGGGTCAGTTCTCTGATAAGGAGACAGGCTATGTAGGACCTTATCCTGAAGAGACCCATGAATATACGGTCTATGTCGTAGCTTTAAAGCAGTCCCCGAAGATCAAGTCTTTTGCTATTGATGTTCCTCATAATTCCGAGGAGTTTGCCGATTTTCTGACTAAACTCAACACCGCTAAGGACGGTTCGATCGGGAACGTTATATCTTACGGATCCATTAAGGGGGATTTCGACCCTGCAAGGTGATGATCTGACTGATAGTGTGATATGATGTATTCACGGCGGATCCCGCCAGACCCGGCTTTAAGGAAGTGCATCATTCATGGATATGATCAGGGACCTCACATTAGATTCAGAAAGAGCTTTATACGGCAGCCACGGCGTGGAGGCCGTATCTTGCCGTTTTGACGGCCCGGCCGATGGCGAGAGCGCGTTCAAGGAGAGCAGTGACATCGTTGCACGTGACTGCTATTTCAACCTGAGATATCCTTTCTGGCACGATCATGGCCTTAAGATCACAGGCTGCGACATGACCGAACTTTGCCGGGCGGCCATATGGAATTCGGATGATGTTGCCATCAGCGATTCCAGGCTCCACGGCATCAAGGCCTTAAGGGAATGTACTAATGTGTCCATTACATCCTGCGACATAATATCACCTGAATTCGGCTGGTCCGTTACGGGTCTTGATATGTCTGACAGCAAGGCTGTAAGCGAATATTTCCTCTTAAGAGCTTCTGATATCGTTCTCGAAAACGTGAACTTCAAAGGGAAATATTCATTCCAGTATGTGGAGAAGGGGAAGATCAGCAACTGCCGTTTTGATACCAAGGACGCTTTCTGGCACGCAAAGGACATTACGGTAAGAGACTGTGCGATCGACGGCGAATATATAGGCTGGTACAGTGAGAACCTCACCTTCATCAACTGCACCATAAGAGGCACACAGCCTTTCTGCTACTGCAAGGGGCTTAAACTTATCGACTGCCGGATGGAAAACTGTGATCTGGCTTTCGAGAAGTCAGACGTTGAAGCCAATATCATGTCTGAGCTGATAAGCATCAAGAACTTCAAGAGCGGCAAGATCACCGTAAACGGTGTAGGGGAGATAATCAGCGATGATCCTGAAGCAAAGGGTCTGATAGAGATCGCCTGATCTTTTCGCACAGAAAAACAAAAAAATATGAGGCCGTTCCTTAAAGCAGGGACGGCCTCTTGATCTTTTAAGAAACTGTCAGGCAGCAGCCTTTTCCTTCTTCTTTTTGAAGAGGAGCTTCTGCAGGAGTTCCGTGAGCTTTTGTTCTCCGATGCCCATTACGATGGACAGGATGAAAACGCCTGCTGCGAATACGATGGGCGAGAATTTGCCGAGAGTCTTCTGCAACTGGGGCGTGAAGATCACGAGCATGATTCCGATCGCGAAGAGGTTCATGAGATATGTATGGAGCGAGTACTTGCCGAAGAAACGGCTTACGGGGTTGCTCACATGGTACTTCATCATGAAGATGATTATCGTAAGTCCCAAGAGAAGGAAGAGGGGAACCTGACAGAAATAGGTCCTGAGCTTGTCTTCAATACCGGGGCCTTTGCCTGAGAATTCAGTCCAGTATCCGAACTTCATCTGACCGTAAGAAGAGAGCTTGTAGAAGATCATGGTGATGATGAGAAGGACATGGAACTTGACTGCATAAAGCTTCTTGAAGAATCCGGAGATCTGCTTCTCGTAATTTGCGAAAAGGAGACCCGTGAAGAAGGCAGGTGCGGAATTGACCCACCATTCACCCTGGAACCAGAAAGCCTTTTGCTGCTGCCACCATGCGGCTTTTGCTGCCGCAGGACCAAGCCACCAGTTTTTCTGACCGACCCACCATACGAAGTGTCCGTTGAAGCAGAAACCTACGCCCATAGCGATTATGAACAGGAAGATGATGCCCAGAGCGACAGGGCGCTTCTTGATGAAGCGGAAGCAAAGATAGAATACAAGATACAAGAATGCGAGGACGATGGGAAACCATCCGAACTCGTTCATCATGGCAAAACCCGTGAAGTTAGCGATCCAGCGTTCCGTCGCCACTTTGTTCCCGACCATTGAGTTGCCGAGATTATAGAGGGCGTAGATAAGGACGTTTACATAGAAGGGAAGAACGATGGTCTTAACGATCCTGTTCTTTATAAACCCTTTGAGATAGTTCTCTTTGGTGTCGAGACTCTTTATGAGACCGTAGCCTGAACAGAAAAAGAAGATGGCAACGAAATAAGCTCCTGCATTGAGGAAAGGCGCAAGGAGCCCTTTTTGCTGAAACATGTCAACCTGCGATATGTGGTGGAGTATGACTCCGATCGCTGCGAATCCCCTGAGGGACTTCATGGCTTCAAGACTTGCGTAATCGTCATTGAATTCCTGTCTGCGGCCGAACTTGTTGGTCCCGCCCCAGATGAATAAGATGAGGAAAAAATAGAAGATGATCTGATCGACGATGCCGACTGCGGTCAGATCTTTTAAGAATTCCGGCATAATGCGCCTCCGTTAATAAAGTTGTTACCCGTAATTGTCGCACAACATCAGGTCTTTGTAAACCGCCTGTTGTATACATGGCCAACGGGGTGGAATGTGTTGTCATAAAAGGGATTTCCGATTTTCCCAAGGAAGTCAGGAGCCGCGAAGATTATGAAACTTTTATGGAGCAGTACAACACTTACGCAAATAATGTTCCGCTGATCATGAACGACATATTCGACAATCACCTTGAATATGCGATGAAGAACAGATTCAACTATGTGGTTTAATCTCTCTTTTCTGCTATAATTAAATGTAAGATTCAGATCTCAAAGTTGCTTATCGTATATAGACCATTTCAGGGAGGGAGAATGAAATGAGATATCATAAAACTGTTTTGAGGATAGCGTTGTTGGTCCTTATGGTAAGTATGCTTGCCGGTATCGCCGGATGCTCTTTCAAAGGTAAGGAATTATCATATGATTCCCTGGAAAAAATATTTTCGAAATACGAGCCCAAGAGATTAAATTCATATGATGCTTATGAGCGGTACAGACTTGAAGATGTGACTGATGATGTGTTGAAGGCAGGTCATATGTATTATGTCCGTTGTAAAAACACTGATGATGATGCAAACAGGATATTCAGGTATGCCGTATTTTGCAACAATTACAAGTTTAAAGTACAGGAGATCATGCGGCTGGAATATTTCAAATATGATCAGACAACAGACAGCGGGATGGATGTCCTGTCAATCAGTCTGATGACTTTTGAGTCAGCTGAGATGGCAAAAGATTATATTCGTACCGAGTTTGTTTATCCTGATATCTCAATGGATCCTGACTCTTATGCCAAACCTGCAAAAGAGGATCACGGCGGTAATGACGGACACTATTTCTATGCATATTACTACGAAGGCGACGGCAGCTGCGGTTGTGTGTGTCAAGACAGGGAAAAAGTTATATATATTTCCTGCTGTCTTAAGGATAGCAAGAGTGACCTGATCAATGATGTCTGCAAAGAGTTTTCGATAATTAACCCTTTGTCGTATTTTTCAAAGTAAGCCGCTGACAGCGCCGTCATGAACAGATAAGGGGATAATGGAATAAAATATTCTGCAGAAAGGGTATCGTCACGGTACCCTTTCCGCATTTCACCTGCCAAATTCCGCCACTTACCGCCTATCACGGGACAAGCCCGTTTATCTGTTGTATGATTACAGCATCAAAGGGAAAGGAGACAATGGAATGAAGGTTAGCGTTGACATCTCTTCAGAGTATAAAGAGCCTTTTGCAGTGATCCATACGGACAAGATGACGGATGAGATCCAGCGGATGATCGATATATTCGGGACGAGTGAGACACCGGTAACTGCACTGAAGAACGAGGAAGATATCATAGTGCTTAAAGCAAACGATATCTACATGGTCAGGGTCGAAAACGGTGACACCATGATATACGGAGAGAAGGAGCGTTACCGCTCGCGCAAGAGACTCTACGAGCTCTCCGGTCAGCTGGGCAAGGGTTTCATGCAGATCTCGAAGACCACATTGGTCAATCTGTCTTACATGGACAGCATCGAGCCAGGCTTTTCGGGAACGATGCTGTTGAAGTTGAAGAACGGCTGCAGGGATTATGTATCAAGGACATATCTGAAGGATTTCAAGAAATACTTAGGATTATAAGGAGGATAGAAAGATGAAAGAAACAATGAAAGACCTTTTGAAGAGCGTAGTGATCAGCATCGGCATGGCGATGACGATATTCTGTCTTGCGGGCATCGTTTTCGATATCGGATACAAGGGCACATTCACTTTGGAGGATTACCGTTTTACAAAGATGGTTATCGGTTGTGTTCTGATCGGATTAGGCTTCGGAGTGCCAACGGTCGTTTACAGAAAAGAGAGCATCCCGATGCCGCTGAAAGTCCTGATCCACATGGGTACGGGCTGCGTGATCTATACTGTCGTAGCATACGCTGTCGGCTGGATGGGAGGCATGAATAACATCTGGCAGGGCGTGATCATCGGAGTGATCCAGCTGGCAGTTGCATTCGTGATATGGTTCTGTTTCAGCAGATATTACAGGGCCGAAGCAAAGAAGATGAACGAAAAGATCCAGGAAATGAAATAAGGGCAAGGACAGATGATCTGACCGGGGCTGTCTCTATAAGGAGGCAGCCCTTATCTTTTACGGGTTATTGACTTTTGGCATGCCGTTTTGTATTATCGCATGTAGAATAAGACAAAAGGAGGAACACCAATGAGGAAATAATCTGCGATGGTTTTATAAACAGCCTGCGGATCATTCTTTTTTGCGTGTTCATTTTTATATTGTGAATTATTGCCGCGGCCGTATGTCGCGGCTTTTTGGTTTATCCGGCAGGCTTCCGCACGGAGGTAATATATGGCTTTGATAAATATACAGGATCTTACTTTCGGATACGACGGTTCTGAGAAGATCCTTTTCGACAACATAACACTTGGAATAGATACGACTTGGCGTCTGGGCCTTGCCGGGAGAAACGGCAGGGGAAAGACGACATTTCTTCAGCTCTTGCAGGGCAAACTTCCTTATTCGGGAACGATTACCGGCGTTCCGCAGACTGTGAGTTTTCCGTCGGATGAACTTCCTGACTGTGAGGACTGGAAGATCCGCAAGGAACTTAATCTCATGGATGCCGATCCGGACATCATGTACCGGCCGGTCGGGACCCTGTCGGGCGGGGAGAGGACCAAGCTCATGCTGGCGGGACTTTTCGCGACGGAAGGACTATATCCTCTTATCGATGAGCCAACCAATCACCTGGACAGGACCGGGAGAGAGAAGGTAGCGGAATACTTATCTTCGAAGAACGGATTCATCCTGATATCCCACGACCGTAACTTCATGGATATGTGTACCGACCATACGCTTGTTATCACAAAGACCGGAGTCGAACTGGTGTCTTCGACCTTCTCGACCTGGTGGGACAACAATGAGCAGAGGATGCAAAGCGAGAGGACCAGGAACGACCAGCTCAGGAAGGAGATGTCGTCCATCGAGTCCGCCATGAAGAAGAATGCCCAATGGTCCTCCAAGGCGGAAGGGCATAAGAACAGGTCAAAAGCACCGGGCAAGGTCGCGGAAGACCACTTCAGAAGGGCCTACGAGGCCGAGAAGGCAAGGAAACTTATGTCCCTGTCAAAGAATCTCGAAAAGCGCAACGAAAAGAAGCTCGAAGAAAAAAAGGGACTTCTTCAGGACATGGAGCGCTCCGAAAAGCTTAAGATAAAGGGAAGCGAACACCACAACAGGACTCCCGTGATCCTGAAAGATGTTTCCCTGTATAGGTACGGAGAACCCGTGACGGAAGGGGTCTCCCTTACGGTCGAGCGCGGGAGCAGGATTTCCCTGCAAGGGAGGAACGGCTGCGGCAAGAGCACGCTTATCAAGTATCTTGCCGGGAACGGAGACGCTGAAGGGATAACGGCTGAAGGCGATATCTACATAGCGCCCGGTCTTAAGATCTCATATGTCGGGCAGGATACTTCATCTCTTAAGGGAACCATATATGAGATCGCTGATGACCGCGGCGCGGACAAGACGCAGCTCAGCACTATCCTCGTTAAGATGGGCTTTACGAAAGAGATGCTTACCCGTGACGTTGATGCCCTGTCGCTGGGGCAGAAGAAGTTCATAATGATCGCCCTGTCTTTATGCGAGCAGGCGGATCTTTATCTCTGGGATGAGCCGCTCAACTACATAGATGTGTATATGCGCAAGGAGATCGAAAGGCTGGTCAGCGAGAGCGATATCACGCTGTTGTTCGTGGAACACGACCGCGGTTTTGCCGAGGCAGTCTGTGACAGGGAGATATCGATGTAAATTTTTGTTGAAAACGGTTCATTGTGCTATATTTATATTGTTCTGCCCGAGGGCGGAAGAGTTTAACATATGGTAAAGGGTATATATGGCCGTTAAGAAACGTTTATCTACCTTCCAGACGATACTGCTCGGCTTTGCGGGGCTCGTGCTTCTGGGTGCATTCCTGCTGATGCTTCCGATATCATCGGCAGATGGTATTGTTACACCTTTCGATGAAGCGATCTTTACGGCTGCTTCCGCAAGTTGCGTTACGGGACTTGTCATACACGATACGGCGACCTACTGGTCTTACTTCGGTCAGGCGATAATACTCATACTCATACAGATAGGCGGATTGGGCGTAGTTACGATGGCCGCCCTCTTTTCGATCCTGTCCGGGCGCAAGATATCCCTGATGCAGAGAAGCACCATGCAGGAAGCCCTGTCTGCCCATCAGATAGGCGGCATAGTCAAGCTTACGAGGTTCATCCTGATCGCAACGGGCATTATCGAATTCACAGGCGCTCTGCTCATGATGCCGTCTTTTGTTTCAAGATTCGGAGCAAGAGGGATATGGATGTCCTTTTTCCATTCGATATCCGCTTTCTGCAACGCGGGCTTTGACGTTATGGGCACTAAGGATCAGCAGTACCAGTCTCTGACTTCATTTGCGGGTGACCCTCTGATCAACATAACGGTAATGCTCCTGATCATCATCGGCGGTATCGGCTTCCTTACATGGAGCGATGTCCGTACGAATAAGTTCAAGTTCAACCGCTACACGCTTCAGAGTAAGATAGTCCTTCTGATGGCGGCTTTCCTTATCGTGCTGCCGGCTGTTTATTTCTTCTTCGCCGAATATTCAGGCGAGCCTGTCGGAAGAAGGATACTGCTTTCGTTCTTCCAGTCTGTTACGACAAGGACGGCGGGCTTTAATACAGGAGACTTCGGGTCAATGAGAGGATCGTCGTTGGGTCTTACCATGGCGCTGATGCTGATCGGCGGCTCCACGGGATCCACTGCAGGCGGTATGAAGACCACGACATTGGCAGTCCTTATTGCCAACGGTCTTTCAGTCTTTACCCGAAAAGAAGATACCCAGCTTTTTGGCAGGAGGATAGACAGTTCTGTTGTCCGCAATGCGGCCACGATCTTCATGATGTATATAACCTTGTTCTTTGCAGGAGCAGTTGCGATTAGCTTCATCGAAGGACTTTCCTTCCAGAAATGTCTTTTCGAGACTGCATCCGCTGTTGGAACAGTGGGCCTTTCTGTCGGCATAACTCCCGGTCTCGGCATCATATCGCGCTTGATCCTGGTAGTGCTTATGTTCCTTGGCAGGGTTGGAGGCCTTACGATAATATTCTCTGCTTTCTCGGGTCCGGCGAGAAATTTTTCAAAACCGCCGCTCGAGAAGATAACCGTAGGATGATGCGGTATAATATGAAAAGGAAACTCAGGAGGGTATGATATGAAATCGATCTTGCTCATAGGTACGGGAAGGTTCGGCAGACTGGTCGCACAGGAACTCAACGATCTGGGTCATGAGATCATGGCGGTCGATGACGATGAGGAGAGGGTAAACAGTATACTTCCCTATGTAACGAACGCTCAGATAGGAGACAGCACGAACGAGGAGTTCCTGAGGTCTTTGGGCATCAACAGCTACGATGCCTGCATCGTTACCATCGGCAACGATTTCCAGAGTTCGCTCGAGACCACGTCCCTCTTGAAGGATCTTGGAGCTAAGCTCGTCGTATCCCGTGCGGAGACCGACATACAGAAAAAGTTCCTCTTAAGGAACGGCGCAGATCATGTAGTCTATCCCGAGAAGCAGGTCGCAAAGTGGACTGCCATCACATATTCTTCGGAGCTCGTTTTCGACTATATCGAGATCGATGACGACTATGCCATCTACGAGGTATCCATTCCTCAATCCTGGATCGGACAGAGAGTCAGTGACATCGACATCAGAAAGAGATACAACATCAATATCCTCGGCACAAAGAAGGACGGTAAGCTCAATGCTTCCATTACTCCTGATTACATGTTCAGCGAAGGTTACAACCTTCTTGTTATCGGTGAGCATAAGGCCATCCAGAAGTGCTTCAGGATCGGCTGATAAGTAATTGCCTCATTTTCAGGTTTACATTTAAGTTTTTAGTGTTAAAATCTCCCCGTTGATCTGAAGACGCGTCTTTTTTGCGTTTTCGATATATTGACGAGAAAGGGAGAAAAACAATGAAAAGATCCTTAGTAATCATTGCAGCACTGGCCCTGGGCTTAAGTTTTGCTGCATGCAATGCAAAAGAAAGCGGGTCGACTACGGCTCCGGCAACATCGGCTACAACAACGACAACTGCCGTTGAAACGACATCTGCCGCATCTTCTGAAGCAACATCCGAAAGCACTTCTGCTCCGGAAGACAAGGCTGATAAGAAAGACGCAGAATATATCAAGGGTATCGCAGGCGTATGGGTCGAGGATACAGACCTTGATGCAAGAGTCATGACCATCGAAGAGGACGGTTCCGTATCTATCGCCTTCAGAGGGAGCGGCGCTATGCTCGGTACGGTAAAGGTCGATCACGAAGGTGACAAACCGGTGTTGGTCTTCGATCTCGGACCTGAAAACACCATGAAGGTCACTTCCGTTGACGAGCCCGGCAAGCAGGAGAAGATAGTTTTCGACAGCAAGGATTTCCTGCCTTTCAGCCGCGAAAAGCAGAACTGACAACTGTTGGAGATTGAATGACAGAACACCGTTTCCCGTTCAGGGGGACGGTGTTTTTATGTTCCGGGATCCGTGCCTTCAATGACGCTCGCGACAGTGTTTGACGGTCGGTAAGTATCTTCTTCGGTTATGCCTGCACCGCGGTTGGGACTTGCAACAGAGAACATTACGTCCAATATGAAGATCGCGAGCAGTATCGCGCAGAAGGATGTCCTGAAGTTGGCAGGGATCTTACGGAAGACGTTGTCCAGGATAGGGGAGAAGATATAGGTGAACATCAGACCCGCGACCCCGAAGATGATGAGGCCTTCAAGACAGATCCTGCCGTTAAGGTTCATGAACATTCCGGTATAATCCCACCATTTGGAGTGGAAGAGCTGCTCTAACATCCAGGAAGTGAAATATTCAAGGCCTCCGCAGAGTATGACGGCACCTATGAACATCAGGACCGGGTGACGCCTTAAGGGTTTTAAGATCATGATGATCAGGAGTCCGCCGCAGCCGTATATCGGCAGCCAGGGACCGTTGAGTGTGCCGCGGTTGGAAAGAAGACCGGTATCGAAGAGGTTATAGAAGACTTCCCAGACCCAGCCTACTATCGAATAGGTGAAGAACAGCAGCACGATGGATGAGAAAGTGTAGTCTCTTTCGTAATCGTACTTGAGCCAGTTACGGTGAGATGCAGGCTTCAAGGGGAAGACCGCTTCGGGATATGTCGAATTGCGCATATCCTCAAGATCAAGGCCTCTGTCCCAGAAGAGTTTCTTTTCGGGAATGTCCCTGTCCATGGCCGTCTTGCGGAGATCTGCGAAGACTTCGGTGTTAAAGCAGGTCTTCAAAGGGTCAAAGAGCAGGATGGACAGAATGTTGAATGAAAAACTCGAGATAAGGAAGCCCGGGATGAAGATGATGTCGTAGAGGAACAGGCGTTTTTTATAGCCTTTCGTCATCTCCTTTGACAGGCGGAATGCTTCCTTTGACGATATAGTGGGATTTTCAGCCAGGATGTAGGGGATCATGGAATATTCGTAATACTTGATGAAGCCGCCTATGATCGTAAGATCCCAGAAGACCTGGAACATAGACCTCAAAAACATGATCTTTGCAACGTTCAATGCCTTGCCGTATCTATAGATAAACAGTACACGGTCGGCTCTCGTACCCTTGTATAACCTGTGTTCCTCAAAATAACGGCACATTCCGACAGAGAGTATGTTCTTTACGAATATGGTTATCAAAAGGAGGAAGAGCGTTGCGACGAGGATGACGATGGAGTTTGCGATCTTATCCTTGAAGATGAGCGTGTTGACCGCCTGAACGATGCCGAATACGATCGACCCTGATGCCGTTATCTTGTTTATCGTCGTGGTGATGACGCCCCTGTAATACTCGGTTCCTTCAAATATGCCTTTCTCACCGGAATTTTCATTGAAACCCGATATTCCGTATATGAGTTCGCTTATTGTGCCGGCATTCGAATTGCCGGTCGCCCTTTCGAAAGTCTTTATCGCTTTGTCTGTTCTGGAATCCAGCTTGTCTAGAGTATCACGGTCGATGAGCCTGTCATTGATCTGGATCTTGTCTTCGATAACATCGATCGCTGTGTTCTTGATAGGTTCATAGGGCTGGATAGAGTTGATGAGGCCGGATGAGGACAGAGCGTAACCGCCGATTATAACGTTTACGAGAAAGACGATAACGATATTACCGATCCAGTGAGTCTTGTATGTTCTGGCCGATCTTTTGAGGAGTTTAGCGAATCTGTCCATAAATGCCCCGCAAAATGTTTTTATAAAATAAATATACAATAGTCGGAAAGAATTTCATACAAGAATGTTATAATCTTCAAAGAACAATAAAAAGAAGGAGAAATGCTGATGCCGGGTCTCAATTCAAGCGAGAAAGCAAGATTTGAGAAATTCCTGTCCACTTTGCCTAAGGACAGGAAAAAGGCTCTTTACGAACGCTTCCGCAGTATGGATGCGGAAGAACGTAATGTCGCGATCAGAAAGATCCTGGCAAATACGGCAAAAACTTCCGGAAAATCAGCTCCCGGGCCTCAAGCAAAGCAGGCTGCTCCCGCTAAAGCGCCCAAGGGGGCTCCCGATAAGCATCAGCAGAAACCGAAGCAAAAGGCAGCTGTTCAGCAGACCGGCAAAAAGACCGCACAGCCCGTAAAGCCGGAAAAGAAACAGTCTTCAGTTAAACCCGGGGAAGAGAAGAAGACTGATAAGAATAAGGCAAAGGAAGTCAAAAGGCCGAATTTCAACCGTATCGTTAATGTGCTGACCGTCATGGTCGTATTGGGATGCCTTTTTACATTATCTCTTGCATATCTTACCAACATGTCTGAGATCAACAGCCTCTTTATGAGTCCCGCTGTATCAGGCAAGCCCGGAAACACGCCGTCTCCGTCAGGTTCCGCATCTGAAACGGAGGCCTCTGATAAGGAAACATCTGCTTCGACGACCAGTGAGACTACTGCCGAGCCGACAGCAACTCCGACACCGCTTCCTCTCAAGAGCGATGCTCCTGACCTGGACGGCATCACGGTAGTCATAGATCCCATGCATCAGGCTGAGACATCAACTGCAACCGAGGACCTTCTTCCCGACAAGACCGCGTTCAAGGCTGCTGCTACGAAGGGCGGGGAGGGAGTCAAGACAGGAGTTAAGGAATCGGAACTCGTACTGGACTATGCCCTGGCCGCCAAAGAATATCTTGAGAAGTGCGGTGCCAAGGTCGTTTTGACCAGGACGACTGATGATATCGACCTTTCCAATCAGGACAGGGCAAGGATGGCAACTTCATCCGATTGTGATGTCTTTATAAGGCTCGAAGCCAGGAGCGTGGATGATGCTGCTCTTACGGGAGTCAGGGTATGCATTCCCGAATACGGAAAGAACAAGACGAAAGACCTCAAGACAGGTGAAATGTTGTCTAAGATGATAGCTGAGGCGGAAAACATGGAAGACGGCGGCGTTTTAAGCACGATAGCTTACACCGGTTTAAACTATGCCACTTCCGTCCATGCCTTCCAGCTGAACCTGGGATTCCTCTCAAATGAGAATGATGAGACAATTCTTGCGGATAGTGGTAATATATACGAAGTTGCGGCTTCTTTGGCGGAGTTCTGCAACGCGATCAAGAAATGAAGGGACGGGGGCATTATGGATGAAAAGAATTTCATGAATCTCTCCAAAGACGAGATCAAGGCGCAGAAGATCATTGACGAGTTTGCTGATGATATTACTGTTGATGAGATAAAGCATGATGTTGATGAACTTAAGGTTCTCGTTCACGGTATGTGGCTGCTCATGAAGGAGAAAGGCATCGATTATTCCGAACTTGATGCCAAACTCGATATCGCTTCCAGGCTTGCCGTGCGTACCGATTATTCAGATGATATCAAATGTCCTTCCTGTGGCAGGGGGCTGCAGACAATGGAGAAATACATCTTTAAGAAGATGTGTTACTATTGCGGATACGAGAAGACTCAGAATCCTTTCCAGAAGTATGACGGGATCGACCTTAACAAGGCTCCACTGGCAGAGGAGGATGAGGCGGACAAAGCTCAGAAGGAACTTGACGCCGAGTATGCCGCAGCACAGGAAGTGCTAAATACGACGTTCGAGCCGTATGATGTTACAAAAGATCTGAACTTCGAAGATCAGGATAACGAAGTTTGAGATAAAAAACAGGATAAGGGGAAAAACAATGTCTGAAAAAACCGATGCTGAGAGCAGGAATTCGACTCTCTCGAATTCCGAGCTTATTAGAATGCAGCGCGATATGCGCAAGCGTAAGAAGAGAAAAGTCATCATTATCGTTCTGATCTGTGTAGTCGCGGTGTTTGCGCTTATAGCCGTAGGTATCGGCATGGCGGTCAATGCGATCAACGATATGATCAACAAGACTTATCTTAGCGTGGAAGAGGTCTCTGTCGAAAAGACATCCCTGTCGCAGTATGTTGAAAGCGGCGGCGGAATAGGACCTGCCGATGTCAGCTATGTTGATATCAGAAACTCTCTTGAAGTTGATGAGGTCTTTGTCGAGGAGGGCGACAGGGTCAAGGCTGATACGATGCTCATGACAGTTACAGAATCCTCTCTCATGAATGCGATCTCATCGGTTCAGGGACAGATCGATAATCTCGACAAGTCTATTGCTGATGTAGCTGATGACAAGATCTCCGGTAAGGTCAAATCTCCTCTCGAAGGAAGGGTCAAGGTCATCTACTGCCAGCCTGAAGAGACTGTTGCAGATATTGTTTGTGAAAACGGCGCTCTGATCGTGCTGTCTCTTGACGGCAAGATGGCATGCGATATTCCCGCAGGCAGCCTTAAGGCAGGAGATCAGGTAGTGATCGTTGACAAGGACGGCAACGAGAATAAGGGCCAGGTCAGCCGCGTTAAGGCAGGTCAGGCTCTGATCCTGGTATCAGATAAGACTCTGATGCCCGGTGATAAGGTCACAGTCAAGGATGAGGAAGATAAGACACTTGCCCAGGCCGAGCTCCGCATCAACAAGCCCCTGCCTGTGACAGGTTACACGGGAACGGTCAAGACCATCAAGTGCAAGGTCAATGACAAGGTCAAAGCGGGAGATGTTCTTGTTACGCTTTCAGATACCAAGATATCGGCAGATTATGATTCGCTCTTAAAGCAGAGGAAAGATCTGGAAGACACCCTCAATGAGTATCTCAAGATCTACAAGGAAGGTGGTATCTTTGCGGGAGATGAAGGCATCGTTAAGATGATCTATGATCCCGACGGCAAAAACAATGATCAGCAGGATGCACAGACTGTCGACCCTTCCGATTATGCGGCATTGATGGGCAAGGGCGGCAGTGATGTTGCTGCCATCGAGGAAGAGGAAGAAGAAGTAAAGACCGGTTATATGCGCGTAGCCAAGATCTCGCCTGATACGACCTATGCCGTTAAGGTTGCGATCTCCGAGAAGGACATTCTCAGGGTCAAGGAAGGCATGAAGGCCAAGATAGAGATAGAAGCCTTGAAATATAAGGGTGAAGGAGAGGTCACGGAAATATCTGATGACCCTGTCGATCAGGATAACGGACTTTATGCCGTAAAGGTCCTTTTCGATAAGACGGATGAAATGTGGGCCGGAATGTTTGCTGAGGTCAAGATCGAAGTCTTGAATGCCGATGATGTCCTTGTGGTAAAGACTGCGGCAGTGCATAAGTCCGGAAGCGGTACTTTCGTATATACCGAATACAATTCCGAGACGCGTGAATTCGGGGGGATGGTCTATGTAACGACCGGTATCTCCAATGATGATCTCACGGAGATCAAAGAGGGATTAAAAGAAGGCGATATCGTATATTATGAGTCGGATAAGAGCGAGATGCTCAAGATGATGTATGGTGAGGAGTCTGAGAGCTCAACTGAAGAAACTGAAGCTTCCAACGCTCCTGAAGATAACGGATCCGCAGGATCCTCAGATACAACATCCGGCGATCAGGGTGACGCAAAATGATCGATCTAAGGGATATAACGAGAGTCTACCTCGTCGGCGAGGAGGAAGTATGCGCATTGGACCACGTGACGATGCACGTATATAAGGGCGAGTTTGTATCGGTCATCGGACCTTCCGGTTCCGGTAAATCGACGCTAATGAACGTTATCGGCTGCCTCGATAAGGCTGATGCCGGTGATTATATACTCGACGGGATCCCGATCGAGTGTTATACGGAAAACAAGCTCGCAGAAGTACGCAACCGTAAGATAGGTTTCGTATTCCAGAATTTTAATCTGATCTCCAACATGACTGTTGAAGAAAACATAGAGCTTCCCCTCATATACAGGGGAATGAAGAGATCCGAAAGAGTCGAGAGGGTCAAAGAGGCTGTAGCCGCCGTCGGTCTGCAGACCCGTGTCCACCATCTTCCGACAGAGCTGTCAGGCGGTCAGCAGCAGAGAGTCGCGATAGCCAGGGCTATCGTTACCAATCCTTCTCTTATCCTGGCTGACGAGCCGACGGGCAACCTTGATTCACACACGAGCAGAGACATCATTGAGATCTTCAAGAAACTCAATTCTCTCGGCAACACGATCGTTCTCATTACTCACGATCCCGATGTTGCTGCAGAAGCCAAGCGTGTCGTCAGGATCAAGGACGGAAAGGTATCGGAGGTGGCAAGACAATGATCAAGTTCTTTGATGCCGTATTTAACTCCGGCATAGTCCAATCATTCAGGATGGCCATCAAGTCCATCCTGAGCAACAAGATGAGATCTCTCCTTACGATGCTCGGCATCATCATCGGCGTTATCGCCCTGGTCGTTCTTGTAAGTCTCGTAAACGGCGGAACATCTTCCATTACCAGCACGATCAGTTCGCTCGGCAACAACATGGTATATGTCATGTTCGGGGAAGATATGCCTGAGGAGATCAAAGATAAGGCAACCCAGGATAAATGGATCGCAGAAAATCCTTCTTTCAAGGGGATCAGCATGGAGTATTCGGTCCTTGAAAGGTCGCTTATCAATAATGAATATACCGGTGTTCTGATGTCAGGCGTTACCAGTGATTATTTTGAGATCATGGGCAAGAAACTTCTGATGGGAAGGACCCTTGCACAGACGGACTGTGATAACAACAGCATGGTCTGCGTTATCACCGAGAAGATGGCGAAAGACAAGATCGGTTATTTCGATTGCGTCGGAGAGACTTTCACCATAGGTGATTACGATTATACGATAGTAGGTGTACTCGATGACAACTTTAACACGCTCGAAGCAATTGTCGGCTACGGTTATACTGTCTATGTCCCTTACGGGATCATCTCCGAAAATTCCATAACCGGATATACCACTTCCTGTTCGCTCTATATAAGCGCCCAGGACGGTTATACGATCGATCAGGTCAAGTCCGATGCCGAGACCCTCTTCAAAAGGGACTACAAGGACGCTAATTATGAGATCTATGATATCTCAGCCATAGAAGACGCACTCGGCAACATCACTTCGGTTTTGTCTGTCGTGCTCGGAGCCATAGCCGGAATCTCGCTGCTTGTCGGAGGTATCGGCATCATGAACATAATGCTCGTTACCGTTACCGAGAGAACAAGGGAGATCGGTATCCGCAAGGCGATCGGCGCATCCAGGGGCGTTATCCTTCGTCAGTTCCTGTTCGAGTCCGTTGTCATATGTCTTATCGGATGCGGAATAGGCATATTCTTCTCCTGGCTGCTCCTCAAGACGGGCTCCCTCATTACCGCTTCGCTCGGCGTGGAATTCGGAATGGATCCGACGATAGTCATTCTCGCCGTGACGTTCTGTTTTGTAATAGGCATCCTTTTCGGATTGTATCCTGCCAACAAGGCGGCAAAGATGAATCCTATCGATGCGCTTCATTATGGGGGTTGATCTGACATGGAAATAAAGAATCAGAATGATAATAAAATGCTCTTCGATCCCGGCAGGGAAGACCGGAGCAATGAACACGTACAGAAGAAGAGAAAGTCTTCCAAGGTCTGGCTGATCGTTGTGGCGATAATAGTTGCAGCAAACATTATCGGCGTTAATGTCCTGACCTATTATTCGAAGAAAAACGCCGAGAAGGGGAATGATCTTACCAAACAATCCCTTATCGAGACCAACGCGGCCATGAGGATGATCGAAAACAAGGTCGTCTTCACTGGCAAGATAAAGTCTGCAGATAAGGACGATATCGAAGTCATTTCCGGGATAGAATTCGACAAGCTCTTCTATAAGAACGGTGATACCGTCAAAGAGGGAGATATCATCGGAACAGCCGATCTTGTATCTCTCGTATCTTCGATGGAAAACACAAGAAAGATGATACTGGATCTTGATAAGGAACTTCACACGGAGGCAGTCGATAACAGCGGCAGCAAGATCAAAGCACCGTGTGACGGCAGGGTCAAAGCTATTTATGCCGCAAGTTCCGACAATGTCTCTGATGTCGTTTATGAGAAGGGCGCACTGATGATCCTTTCCGTTGACGGCAAGATGGCAGCTGACATCAATACGGATATCATTATCGGCGTTGATACGGCAGTCAAGGGCAAGCTTAAGGACGGCACTGAGATCAAGGGCAGAGTCGCTTCTTACTCAGACGGCAAGATGAAGGTCACTTTCTCTGACAAGAACGCTGCCCTTTCCGACAAGATAGAGGTCATATACGAAGGCAATGTCATCGGCGAAGGAGAGCTTTATGTTAACTGCCCGCTCAAGGTTGTTTCTTTCGCAGGCAAGGTCAAGAACATAAAGGTCAAAGTGGGCGATGCCGTTAAGCAGGATGACACGCTCATCACTTTGACAGATGATGTTGACTCAGACAGATATGACACCCTGATGTCTCAGAGAGAAGACCTTATCGATGATCTTAAGGACATGCTCAAGGTCTATGAGACAGGCTACATATATGCAGACAAGGACGGTATCCTGAGAGGTGTCGATGAAGACCTCTATGAGGATGATGCTGATGTTCCTTCAAAGAACGGCAGTCTCTTCCGTGACAATGAAGAGCCCGGTAACAATGAAGAGCCGACAGAGCCTTCAGAACCGGACCAGACCAAACCTACGGACAATACGGATCCCGGCGAGCCCCCGGCCGGCAGTGATCCTACGGTCCCCACGATGCCTCCCGGATATGGAGATTTCCCCGCAGGTTTTGACCCGGCACAATATTATGCGCTTATAAACGGTGCCGGAACGATGGATCCCGGCACGGCTGACATGAACGGTCCTTCTGCGGATGAAATGGTAGAGAAGCAGTATATCAATGAGAAAAAGATCCTTTATTCCATAGAGGAGAACGATTCATACGATATTACCATCAAGGTTGAAGACAAGAACGTGGTCCTGATGGAGGAAGGCATGATCTGCAAGATCAATCCCATTTCCATGAGCGACAGGGATCTGGAAGGCAGGATCAAGAAGATTTCCAACAAGGGTACCCTTTCAGGAAAGAAAGCTGTTTATCAGGTTACCGTTTCTTTCGACCGCATTCCCGATCTGAAAGAGGGCATGAATGCAAAGGTTACGATAGAGATCAAGTCAGAACCTGTGCTCGCGATCCCTATCGCCGCGATAAAGAGTCAGAACAACAAGGCATATGTTTATACCGAAAAAGATCAGGAGACCGGAGAACTGACGGGTCTCCGTGAGATCACGACAGGTAAATCTGATGCCGAGTATGTGGAGGTCCTTTCAGGGCTTTCAGACGGTGATAAGATCTATTACTTGTACTTCGATACGATAGATTATTCCAAGATAACGAACGGCGTTGACACCAACCTTTATATGTGATCCGGAGAAGACTTGATGACGGCTAAAGCGATCGATAAGAGAATATCCGAAAGCGGCAATATCGACTACTCTGATGTCGTGGTCCTGATACCGTCATATAAGCCCGGTCCGAGGCTCGTAAAGCTCATTTCCGATCTTCGCGGGCAAGGGTTGGATGCCGTGATCGTAAACGACGGAAGCGGTCCGGAATATGAGGAGATCTTTTCTCAATGCAGACAGCTGGGAGCGGATGTCACGGGTTACGATGTAAACTGCGGCAAGGGTCATGCCTTAAAGCACGGCTTCGAGTACGTTGCTGCGAAAAACTATACTTATGTCGTTACCAGCGACTGTGACGGCCAGCACAGGCCTGAAGACATCTGCAGGGTTGCACAGGCACTCATGTCGGGCAACAACATCGTTCTTACCGTCCGCGGCATCAAGAAAGATGCTCCTTTAAGATCCAGGATCGGCAATACCATGTCGAGGTTCTTTTTCGCGATCGCAAATGCGAGATATCTGCCCGATAACCAGTCGGGTCTCAGAGGCTTTGCAACATCCAATATCAACTGGATGCTAAAGGTCAGGGGAGAGAAGTACGACTACGAGCTCAATGTCGTCCTCATGGCGGAAAAGCAGGGCCTTGAGATAGCCACGATACCGATCGAAGCCATATATATCGACAACAATGCGGATTCACACTTCAGGCCCTTGAGAGATACGGTCCTTATCTATGTAAGATATCTGCAGACGATCACATGCGCGGCCATTGCGCTTCTCGTGAATATCCTGACGGTGCTTATATTCAGCGATATCCTTCATGTGGGATTTTTCTATGTGATTACCGTTCTTAACTGGCTCGTTTATCTCCTCCTGTGCTTTATCATAGAAAGATATATTGTCTTCAGGAATTTCTTCTATACGCCCGGTGTGAGACGGCTTGCTCTGTCCATTGCAAAATACATAAGCTATTATCTCATCTGCATGCTCGCCGTCCACCTTATCCCCGTTGCCATTCCCATGACAGTCTATTATGTTCTGTCTGTTATAATGATAGAGATAGCGGAGTATCTACTCCTTAAGGCAACATACGACCAGTAATCGTTCGTATTTTTTGATATCATTGCAACTTTTTTGTATCTTCGGTTGTATAACAGGTAACAAACAAAAGATCGACCCCATAAGGAGGGAAAGGATATGAAGAACAAAAAGAGATGGTTTAAGAGAGCAGTGCTCATACTCTCACTGGTGATGTTAACATCATCATTTGCAGCTTGTTCAGCAGCCAAGAGTGCTTCCAAGAGTGTCGAAGGGCATAACGCAGGAGCTCAGTCTGCATCTTTCAGCAACAAAGTGGATCTTGCCGACGGCTTTGCGGGTTATGAAGAATCCGGGGATTACCCTATGGAGACAAACGCTGATGAGAACAGAAGTCCTGCCATGAGCGGGAACAGCGCTTCTTCCGCACAGGCCGATACAGTCACGGAGCGTAAGCTCATCAGGACCTGCACGATAACCGCCCAGACAGAGAAGTTCGATGAGATCATCTCAACTTTCAAGGCTAAGGTCAACGAGCTCGGAGGATATTTTGAAAACTCCAATATTTCCGGTACAGGCAAGAATAAGAGTTTCAGGAGAGGAACGTTTATCGTAAGGGTTCCCCAGGAGAAACTTGATGACCTTATAAATTCTGTAAACGGTTCCGTAACAGTTCTCAGCTCATCTGAAAACTCTGAAGACAGGACACTTCAGTATGTTGATATGGAAGCCAGGGTCAAGTCACTTAAGGTTGAACAGCAGACCCTGATGGATCTTCTTGGCAAAGCAGATTCTCTGGATAACATAATAATCCTGCAGAACCGTCTTTCCGAGATCCGTTACGAGATAGAATCCTATGAGACACAGCTCAAGACGATCGATAACAAAGTAACTTATGCCACCCTGAACTTAACGCTCAGCGAGGTCGTAGAAGAAGAGCTCCAGGAGCCTAACAAGAAGAGAACTTTCCTGGATGACGTAAAGGATGCATTTGCCGAGATGTTCGAAAATGTCGTTGAATTCGGCAAGGGCGCAGTGATCCTCTTCATCATGCTCCTGCCTCTGACAGTAATCCTCGTTATCGCAGGCATCATCGTCCTCGTCTGCATCAAGAGAGGACGTAAGAAGCGCAGGGCCGGAAGAGCAGCCGCAGAAGCAGCCAAGGAAGCACCTGCAGAAGAAAAAGCAGAAGCTAAAGCTGATGAAAGCGAAAGCAAAAAATAAAAAGAAAGAACCGTAAGGTAAGCGCACGGTCTTAACAGATCCTCCGCTCCGGTCCTGATGGACAGGGAGTGGAGGATATCTTATTTATTTGGTAGAATAAACACAAGATCATTTTTGAAAATGAGAGGTATTACATGAAAGGTATCATTCTTGCAGCAGGGAAGGGGACCAGGCTGTATCCTATCACTCTTCCGATCTGTAAACCGCTCCTGCCGGTCTACGACAAACCACTGATCTATTATCCCTTGTCGGTTCTTATGAACGCGGGCATAAAGGACATCATGATCATAACTCCTCCGGGAGATACCAAGCCCTTTGAAAACCTTCTTTCCGACGGTAAAAAGCTCGGTATAAACATATGCTACAAAGAGCAGCCTGTTCAAAGAGGCATCGCCGATGCTTTTATCCTTGCAGAGGAATTCATTGGAGAGGATAATTGCTGTCTTGCTCTGGGTGACAACATCTTCTATGGGCCCGGTTTCAGAAAGAAACTGAGACAGGCTGTAGAACAGTGCCGTGACGGTGCTTCGATCTTCGGATATTATGTTGCCGATCCCAGACCTTTCGGCGTAGTTGAATTTTCTTCTGACGGAAAGGCCGTAAGCATAGAAGAGAAACCTGCCAAACCGAAGTCCAATTATATCGTTCCGGGACTTTATTTCTACGATAATCAGGTCGTATCCATAGCCAAGAATGTGAAGCCTTCGGCGAGAGGTGAGTTGGAGATAACATCAGTCAACAATGCTTATCTTGCCCAGGGCGCATTGAGAGTCATCCCTCTGGAATCCGAATTCTCCTGGTTTGATGCAGGTACGGCTGACAGCCTCTACGAGGCTGCGGGTCAGATAAAGTCTGCTCAAAGATCCGGTAAGATGATCGGCTGTCTTGAGGAGATAGCTCTCCGCAACCAGTGGATCACCCTGGATGATCTTACAGTCATGGCAGAGGAAATGTCCAAGACTAACTACGGACACTATCTCAGCACGCTTGTCGACGATCTCTGATCCCTGACCTCAAGATAAGATACAGGACCGGCTTCATTTCAAGATGAAACCGGTCCCTTTTTTGTCGGTTTGTACGTTATGGTTCAGCTGACGCTGTTCCGGTCCTGATAAAAAGAGATGAGAAATCTGTAATCCTGATCTCCGAAAGTCAGTTTCTGACCGTTCTTTATCTCATATCGTTTGCCTGAATAAAGGACTTTATCGTCTATATATGTCGTGTTTGAAACGCTCAGGTCAGTCAGATAGTATCTGCCGTTATCGTATGTTATCGTTGCATGCTGGGAATCTACTGATCCGTCCTCGATCACTATGTCTGAAAGAAAGCGGTCAGATCCTACCGTAACCTTATCCGTGTAGATCGAAAACTGCTTCGGCTCATCCTCTGTGCTTTCCGTTATCGAACGGAGCGAAGCATAGTGGATGTCGTAAGGATCATCTACGGTTTTTTTATCTTTGTCTGTTCCTTCATCGTAAAACATTCCGGATCTTTCGTCAGAGAACAGTATCCTGCGTCTTAATTGCCCCTGGTCTTGCGCGGATGCTGTTTTCGATCCTTGATCTTTCCTGTCCTTGATGACGACAAGAGCTGTCAGTATAAGACCGGCTCCTGCGAAAAGGAATGCGGCTTTGCGGCCGACCGAAATTAAGGAATAGACAGCGCATATCACAGTAAGTACCGGAATTATAAGGTCCTGCCGGATGCTCAAGGCATCCTTAAGACCGCTTCGTCCATTGACCTGTTCTTTCTTTGAGTATCTGCCGGCAGAGGACCGGATGTTCCGGCAGCAGCTGCAATACATATCCTCGTCACCCGTTGAGACAGCGTGAAGCAAAGACTGTTTCTCATCCTCTGTCAAGGCATCTGAAATGAAATCGGTGCTGATGAGATGTTCCATGTCATTGATATCGATCGCAGAAAGCCTCAATGAGGACTTCCTGTATTCCAAAGGTCTGTAGCAGCATCTTATGATGCAGCCGTCCTTATCCGTATAGATGTTTAAAGGAGATAAGACAACTCCTTCCGGAGGGAGGAGCCTGTTCATTATCAGCGGTATCTGGATAAGAAAAGTTCCGATCGCCTTCCGCCTTTGCTCAAGTTTTCTTCCGTGTGAAGGAATATTCGGGAACCTTTTGTCTGTTTTCCCGGTACAGTCGAAATCACTGATCGGTATAAGGCCGGAATAATCAAAAGAGAATTCCCTGATCGCGCCGTACCGGTTTATAAGACACGGGAGAAAACAACCCGAGCTGTTGCTTTCGATCACTGCCATGGCATATTCGCTGACAGAGACATCCTCGGATACCGTCTCTGTCGCAAAGCAACCGAAAGGACCTTTTCTGTTGATCATAAAAACACCTCATCTCTGAATATGTCAGCCCAAGGCTGACATGACCTTGTCTTCGTTGAAGCAGTATTTGATCACTTTGCCTGCATAACTGGTGAGGCTTTCTCTGAATATGAGAGCTAAAGCAACCAGTACTGCGATGATGATGACCACTTCAACGGTGCCCATCCCTTTTTTGTTATGTTTGCCGATCCTTGTCATAGCCTTTACCTCCTTTCCTCATTGATCATATGGCCATGGAGATGATCGCAGGTGTTATCGCGACTATAAGTACGCATATAAAGTCCAATGTCATCGGAAGGAGCATGCCGAGCGATTCGCGTTCCTGTTTTTTCCTTGCCGCGTTACGGCAGAGATTCCAGCATGCGGAAGCCTGAAGAGATAAGAGGTTAAGGACTTCCGCGGTCCCGAGCCTGCCGTATCTTGCGACAAGGAGCAAAGCTGCCTGAGCTTCCGGTATCTGTGTCCTGATCGAAAAGTTCTCGACTGCTTCCGACGCGGAAAGACCGCTCAATATCCCGGCCCTCATGGCTTTTATCTCGTAAGAAAGGCTCCCCTGTTCATCGAAGGCTTTGGAGCAGATCTCGATCGCTTTCGGCAGCTGAAGTCCGGCTTCGAGCAGGGTCGACATCAGGCAGAGGAAGAGCGGTATGTCACGCATAAGGTCTTCATGTTTCCTGTTGACCTTGGATCTGACATCGGTAATGTTCAGGAAATACATCAATGCCATTGCGGGGAGCGCTAAGATGCAGGGCTTGCCTAAGGCTCCTGTTATCGTAAATACCAGTGTGCCCGTAAACATGGTGGTGATGATCTGTTTCCTGAGATACTGTTCATATTTGATCTTCGGGTTGACTGACAATTCGCTGAACATGGTATGGCGTTTTGCAGTCAGGGAAGAGGGGAGTATGGAAGTCATGAGATCAGCAAGAGGAGTCTTTCTTGTAAATCCCCTGTCACTGTCCGCGCCCTCTTTCCTTTGAGAGTTTTGTGAATGCGTCATGAAGCGGAAGAGAAGGGCTGAAGCGATGATGCAGAGCACGAAAGCTAAAGTCATCATGAGCCTGCCTGCGTTAGAAGATCTTGCCTGGGCAAGATAATTGCTGCTCATCTGATTGAGAGCGAAAGTGATCGCAAACGGCATTATACAGAGCATACAGGCTTCCGCGTTCTTTCCTGCGTTCTCGGCGTTTATGTCATTATGTACGGCGTTCATCTCGGATAACATCTGACAGGATGATCTGAGGATCGCAAGAGTGCTGCTCCCGATCTTTCCCGAGATCGACAGTGCATGGAAGACCGGGATCGTCTCGGGGAATCTCAGGTTATCTGCAAATTCGCTCAATACCCTTTCAGGATCCATATGCATCTTGAGCTTGTTTTCCATCCTTACAAGAGGCTTGACCAGAGGACTCCTCTTTCCGAAAGTATGCTCTATCACAGGCCTTACGAGCGTAAGCGACTTTTCGATCGAATAACCCGAACTGACGCCCGTGCATAAGACCTGCAGCAATACGAGGAGCTGGGTCCGCATCTGTTCATAGGAGGAGTAAAAGATCCGGTATATAGTCTCTTTCCAGGGGAAGAAGCCCAGCACAATGGCAGACAGGAGCCTTATCTTTACCGAATCCATGAACATGGATGAGAGAAAGAAGACTGCTGCGGCAAAGAAGGGATAGAGCCAGATATATCTCAGCAGGGCTTTATGTCTCTCATCCGTTTCAATATGAATACCTTTGGCATGCTTCAAGATCTTCGACAGCGGCGATCCTTTCAAGCTGACCACCTCCTTTATCCGTTGCAAAAAGGATCTTTGTGTTGAAATTCTGTCCGGATGATCTTTGTACCTGACAGACTTCGTCAATATATCTTTTCCCGTCACGGGATCTTGTTATGTGAAGTATGATGTCAACGCCCATCGAGATCTGTGAGACTATGGCTTCGTAAGGAAGATTTGAACCGGACATGACCATGGCGGTCAGACGGTCGAGCATCTCCCTGCAGGAATTAGCATGGCCCGTGCACATTGAACCCGGGTGGCCGGTGTTGAGCGCGTGGATCATGTCGGCGCTTTCTGCACCCCTGACTTCACCGACTATGATGCGGTCGGGACGCATCCTCAAAGCAGCTCTTATCATCATCCTGATATTGACTTCCCCGGAACCGTCTGGACCGGGGAGCCTGCTTTCCATCCTTACAAGGTTGTCGATACCCTTGAGATTGAGTTCAGCCGAATCCTCTATCGTCACGACTCTTTCGTTCGGCGGTATGAAGTCCGAAAGGCAGTTGAGAAAAGTTGTCTTTCCCGAACCGGTACCGCCGCAGAGGAAAACGGTCTTTTTGTTCTTTACGCATTCGGACAGAAAGCGCGCGCATTCCTCGCTGATGAAACCGTTCCTGATCAGGGATGCGATATCGTGGGAGATGCCCGTGAACTTTCTTATGGTTACGATCGGTCCGTCAGGTGCCACGGGAGGGAGGACGGCATTTGCTCTGGAACCGTCAGGTAGCCTTAAGTCCGCGATAGGGTTGGCTTCGTTAAGCGGCCTGTTACGGTTCGCGAAAAAGGCCGAAATGACAGTCGTAAGGTGTTTGCTGTCGCGAAAACTGAGAGCAGACCTGTAAAGCTTGCCGTCCCTTTCGAAAAAGACCTTGTCAGGTCCGTTTACCATTATCTCGGTAACCGATGGATCTTCCATCAGAGGTTCTATAGCATCCAGACGCCTTAAAGAGTTGAAGACCGTTCCGGCAAGAACACGCCTCTCACTCAGAGTCATCTTAAGGTCCTTTGCCCGGTCGGATATCACATTGGCGATTATCTCCTTAAGTTCATCGTCAGTGGGATCGGCGCCTGTCTTGATAGCATTGAGGACATAGTAGGTCATCTGTTCCTTTATGTCGTCGGGACTATACTGCGTTCTCGTCATATGCGGCCGTCCTTTCTTTAGTCTGGATTATCTCGGCGCTGACATCGCGGGGAAGGGCTCTGTTGAGGTTTGTGATGAAATCACTGAGTCCCGGCGACAGGCTGTGGACGAGTACGATCACGCGGTCTGCGGTCTCTGCGATCCTTATCAGGTCCTTGGAACTGAAGGAATCCAGGACGGCAAGGACAGAAAGAGACATGGAATCTTCGGATGCAAGATCAGATGCTGCAGACAGGATCTTTATAACACCGGCGGGGCCTATCTCATGACAGATGTCGGGATCTGCCGTTCCTCCCGGAGTCAGAAAGCCCGAAGAGTCTCTGTGAACGTAGGAAAGGATGTCGCTGCCGCTGAACTTTCGGCTCCTTGATCTTCTGAGCAACTCGTTCATATTCTCCGATTCCTTGCTGCCTATCCCGTAACCTCCCGTGAAATCAAGCCTCAGGGGAACATCGTATTCAAAAGGATCTTTAAGAGTACTTATGATCTTTTCTCTTTCTTCACGGTATACGAAAGAGAGTATTACTGTTATCTTTGCCCCGGGTTTATCCGTCATGTTGACCGGAGTTACCTTGGAGGCGATCCCAAGAGCGCGTGACAGGCTCTGGCAGTCGATGATCCCTTTGCCGTCGAATAAGCATATGGCTTCAGGATCTCCCGTATCTTCGATCTTAAACTGTCTCTGGTCATAAAGGGTCTTTTCGAATTCGCAGAATCTCTCGGATTCGTTTTCGGATGAAGACACGGCATCCGCCCGGGTGAATCTCATGATATACGCTTCGGGGAAATAGTATCCCAGACGCTGTCTCAACAGGGTAAACAGATATTCATCTTTTTCGAAGACCTTTATACCGAATGCCATAATCCTTTCCTCCTTGTCTGACCCTTTCTGATGTGGTTAAATCATACATCGGCAAAAGGGCCGAAAATCTCACAAAATCTCACAAAATCTCACAAAGTCTCAGTTTTTGTCCGATGGGTTACATTTGAAAAGTTTTTGAGATAAAATTAGTTGTTAAACTTGTTTTCGAGGTGATCAGATATGAGGAACAGAAAAGGAAAATGGTTATTTACTTCCGAATCGGTAACAGAGGGGCATCCCGATAAGGTCTGTGATCAGATTTCGGATTCTATCCTTGATGCGATCCTTACACAGGACAGCAGCGCACGTGTTGCCTGCGAGACCTGCTGCACGACGGGCATGGTGCTCGTCATGGGAGAGATAACCACTTCAGCATATGTTGATATCCCTTCTATCGTCAGGACCAGGCTCAAAGAGATCGGTTACGACAAGGAAGCCGGATTTGATTGTGATTCCGTAGCGGTCATCACCTCGATCGATGAACAGTCTCCTGACATCGCCATGGGTGTTGACCAGTCTTTCGAGACGCGTCAGGATGAAAAAGATGTTCAGGACAACGGTGCCGGAGACCAGGGGCTTATGTTCGGTTATGCCAACGACGATACAGAGGAACTTATGCCGCTTCCCATATCCCTGGCCCAGAAGCTCGCCAAGAGGCTGGCTATCGTTAGAAAGTCCGGGAATGCGCCTTTCTTAAGACCTGACGGCAAGAGCCAGGTTACGGTCGAATATGTTGATGACAAAGCTGTCAGGATCGATGCAGTAGTCGTATCGACTCAGCACAGTGAAGATATCGGTCAGGAAGAGCTCCGTGATTTCGTTATCGAACAGATCATCAAGCCTGTTATCCCGGTAAATATGATAGACAGTGAAACGAAGATCTTTGTCAATCCTACGGGAAGATTCGTTGTAGGCGGTCCCCAGGGTGATTCCGGTCTCACCGGACGTAAGATCATCGTTGACACATACGGCGGTTTTGCCCGTCACGGCGGCGGAGCCTTCTCCGGTAAGGATCCCACGAAGGTCGACAGGTCAGCAGCATACGCTGCCAGATATATCGCCAAGAATGTTGTCGCTTCCGGAGTTGCCAAGGAGTGCGAGATACAGCTTGCTTACGCTATCGGCGTTGCGCAGCCCGTATCCGTCATGGCTGATACTTTCGGAACAGGCATAGTTCCCGATGAAGTGATATCCAAGGCTGTTAAGGAGGTCTTTGACTTAAGGCCCACGGCCATCATCCGTGATCTTGATCTTAAGCGTCCGATCTATTCCGACATAGCAAGCTATGGACACTTCGGAAGGACTGATCTCGATCTTCCCTGGGAGAGATGCGATAAGACTGATGCGATCAGATCTGCCTGCGGCCTGAACTGATCTATCCCAAAGCAGATGTTTACGGACGATAAGACCGGCATTCTGACCTCGCTTGATCTTTCCGATATCGGATCGACAGTCGAGGATGCCGTTGTCGAAGTCCGTAAAGTTTTCTATGTGTCTTCGGACGGAAGATTCATATCTTTTGCCGCGGGCAACTTTTCCTGTGTCTCAAGGCTAGGCATCCCGTTTACGGACGGGATGAGATACATAGTGTCCGGGACGGTGAAGGAATACAAGGGGAAAGCTTCTCTCGAACTGTCGTCTGCCGAGGCTGCGGATGAGGAAGAAGAGAAGACCGCTGTCCCTTTGCGGTTCATAGAGTATATGAAGGACAGGCCGGCAAGGGTTGCCGACAAGGAGATCGCCACATTGCTTCAGGACAGGATCATAGATGAGATCCTCGAGTACGGCAAAAAAGACTTCAAGTCCCGCTACAAATTCGAAAAGGCTTCGAAGGAAGACCTTAAGGAGCTTCAATCTCTCGTTGAGGAAGACCCTGAAAGATGCAGAAGGATCTATGAACTGATCAGGGCCGGCTTTACTTCGGCTTCGATCAGAAGATGCCAGAAGACGGGTCTCATTGACGATGACATATTGAGGGAAAACCCATATTCGATGTATTTCGGTGGTATTGCTTCCTTTGCCGAATGCGACAGCCTCGCGAAAAAGTTTGAGATAGCATCTGACTTCGGATACAGGATGGAAGCGATGGCTCTGTCTGCCGTAAATGACATCTGCTACAGGAACAGTTCGACTTATGCGACTGCTCAGGAATATTTATACGCGATGAAAGCCCTCTTGAGGAGCACTTCTCCCGAAGACTTCCTTGACAGCGATGACAATCTTATCTTCGATGCGGCAAGGAGAGCCTGCGAAAACGGACGGCTCTATACATACAGGACGGCCGGCGGAACCGTCGGGGACTGCGACATAACGGATGAGGATTCAAGGACGGCGCCGTCCCAGTTCTACTATTACGAAACCTCTGCTTCTGATACCGTTTGTGATCTTATCAATTCCAAAGCGCCCGTCCCGTCAAGGAAAGAAGCATACAAAGAGATGGATAAGATCGCGGACAGCATGGGGATCGTTCTGGACGAGTCTCAGAGGGAAGCGGTCTATATGGCCATGTATCAGCCTCTTTCAGTCATTACCGGAGGTCCGGGAAGCGGCAAGACGACCATCATGGGAGTGCTCGGGCGCTTTTTCGAGGAAAGGGATATCAAGGTCGCGTTTGCGGCTCCCACGGGCAGGGCGGCCAAGAGGCTTGCAGATTCGGCAGGAGTCGAAGCCTGTACGATACACAGGCTCCTGGAGATCACGCCGGATGTATTTAACGATACTTTCAGTTTCGGCAAAAATGCTTCCGACCCGATCGATGCGAGGGTGATAGTCATAGACGAGATGTCCATGGTCGACAGCGCGTTGTTCGCAAGATTCCTTGAAGCGGTCGCAGACGGCACTTCTCTCATCCTTGTGGGAGATCCCAACCAGCTGCCTTCTGTCGGTCCCGGCAATGTGCTGGCTGACCTGATCTTATGTCCTTCGGTACCTCATATCCATCTGGAGTATCAGCACCGCGCCGAGTCGGAGGGCTCGATCGCCGCAAATGCAGCCAGGATCCTGGAATCTTCGCCGCCTGTCTGCGACAGCGACAGTTTCAGATTGATAGATGTTCCTGATGAAAAGGCCGCCCTGGATGTGCTCCTCGGATATCTGGATCAGATGGATCTTACGGATGATGACTATGCGGTCTTGACCCCTACGAAGGATGACAGGTCACTCCTGTCGACCGGGAACCTCAACGGGGAACTGCAGAAAATGAGACTGTCAAAGGTCAGGATCAGCAAAGGGAAAGACGCGAAATCTGTTACCAGGGGCGAAAACACTTACTACGTCGGTGACAGGGTCATGCAGATGCGTAACGACTATAAGCTTAAATGGACCTGTCCCGGAGGAGAAGAGGAAGAGGGACTTGGAGTCTATAACGGAGAGATAGGCATCGTTACGGCTGTTTCTTCAGTCAAGAGAAAGAAAAAGATGACAGTTCTTTTTGAAGACGGCAAAGAAGTCGAATATGAGGGTGAGAGCATGGCGGACCTCTCTCTGGCATATGCCGTTACGGTCCATAAGGCTCAGGGTTGTGAATTCGATACGGTCTTCATCGTCCTCGGGAACGTGAATAATCTCCTGAGGCAGAGAAGGCTTCTCTATACAGCAGTGACCCGCGGCAAGAACAAGGTCGTGATAATAGATGTTGCCGGGAGCATTAACCGCTATCTCAATAATTCGAAGGAAGCGGTAAGACCGTCCTCTCTCGGGGATCTTCTGAACATAGCAACGGGAGAATACTGATATGTCCCTGTCTAAAGATGCGCTTGACTGGCTTTTGCCCCATAAGTGCGATATATGCGGCAGTGTTGCCGATGTAACGGAAGGTGACATTGCAAACTATAAGACGGTTTACAGCCGCATATACGGTACGCAACCGGAATTGCATATATGCGGAAAGTGCTTTTCGCAACTTGTTCCTCTTCAAGGTATGAGCGGATGGACTCTATGCCTGTCGGATCCGGTTAACGGGGACCCTCATCCCGAACTTGCACTCTTCGCACCTTTTCCTTATGACGAGTTCTGTCAGAGGGCGATACCGGCAGTCAAGTTCCGCAAAAAGAAAGAATTGGCAAGACTGCTCGGTATCATACTTGGAAAGACCGTCAGGGAGAACGGCATAATCGCAGATCTCGTTGTGCCTGTCCCGCTATCGGAAGAAAGGCTCAGTGAAAGAGGTTTCAACCAGGCAGAGGAATTAGCCCGCCCGGTAGCCTATGCAACCGGAGTACCGTTTGCGGCCGGCGTGCTGGAGAGGACCGTCAATACCCGCAAGCAGACCGAGTGCAAAGATACTGGATCAAGGTTCCTTAATGTCAGAGGAGCATTCAAAGTATCAGAAGAATGGGACCTTACGGGCCTTGTGCTGATCGTTGTTGATGATGTTGCCACCACGGGGGCAACCCTGCACGAGGCTGCATGCGCGCTCCTTGACGCAGGCGCGGCAAAAGTTCTTTGTGTAGCCTTTGCGAGCAACAGGACTGTCAAGAACAGGGAGACTGTGTGACATTTTCAGGGATTTGGATAATATTCTTTGAATATCCGCATGTTTAATTTATAATTAGAGTATCTCGAGGTGGTTACCTCCAAGTTGAACCTACATGACGTAATATGGATCCTAATCAGCGCGTAACAAATCATGCCTCCATCGAGTGGACGATTGACGACGGGCGAGCGGGAACCGCCCTGGATGAGACGGGGTGTCAAGAGGAGTGGCCATTTCGAGTGTTTACGACTTGGCGATCTTTAGGATCGCTGGTCGTAAAGATCATTTTGTTGTGGAATGATCCCGTTGGCCGTTTTTGCGGGCATACGGGGTTATTTCTTGTTAATAAACCGGCAGGGCCGGTATGAAGGAGGACGGCAGATGAAGCTGTATAACACTTTGACCAGAACCAAGCAGGATTTTGTCCCGATCGAGGAGGGACATGTAAAGATGTATGCCTGCGGTCCCACAGTCTACGATTATTTTCATGTAGGCAACGCAAGACCGTTCGTTACATTCGATACTCTTGCAAGATATCTTGAGTACAGGGGTTATGAAGTCGAATTCTGTCAGAACTTCACTGATATAGATGACAAGATGATCAACCGCGCCAATCAGGAAGGCATCACCGTAAGTGAGCTCGCTGACCGTTTTATCGCTGAATACTATGCCGATGCCGACGGCCTCAATATCAAGAGACATACATATCAGCCGAGAGCCACAGAGACGATGGATGCGATCATCGATCTTATCAAGTCCCTTGACGAGAAGGGCTTCGTATATGTGATCCCCGATGACGGTGTATATTTTGACGTTTCCAAGGATGAATCATACGGCAAGCTTTCCCATTACAAGCTCGAAGATCTTCAGGCAGGTGCCGGAGAGAGAGTCACTTCCTTTGAGGGCAAGAAGAATCCCGGTGACTTTGCCGTATGGAAGTTTAAGAAAGAGGGAGAACCTTTCTGGGATTCCCCCTGGGGTGAGGGACGTCCCGGCTGGCATATCGAGTGTTCTGCCATGAACAGGAAATACCTGGGCGAGACGATCGATATCCATGCAGGCGGCTGCGACCTTGTATTCCCTCATCACGAGAATGAGATCGCACAGAGCGAATGCGCAAACGGCAAGCCTTTTGCCAATTACTGGGTGCATAACGCTTTCGTTAATATCGACGGAGAAAAGATGAGCAAGTCCCTGGGCAACTTCTTTACTATCAGGGATATAGTCAAGCATTTCCCTTATGAGGTCATCAGGTTCTTCATCCTTTCCGGTCATTACCGCAAGCCCATCGATTTTTCCGATGAGCTCCTTACTGCATCGCAGACGGGCCTCAAGAGGATCGAGACCTGCTTCAAGGCTGCATCGGATGTTAAGGAAGGACCTTTCCATAAGGCGAAGTCGGAAGGATCTGACGCTGATAAGCTCATCCTGGCCGCTTCAGAAAATGCAAGAGCAGAGTTCATCAAACATATGGATGACGATCTTAATACTGCGGATGCCATTACCGACATCTTTAATCTCGTCACGGCGCTCAACACGGCTGTCGCATCCGATGAGACATCTGTAGAGGCTATTACGGCCGCAAGAGACACACTGGCTGAACTCCTTGATGTATTGGGTGTCAGATTCCCCGAGGAGAAGTCCGTTCCCGATGAGATCTTAAAGCTGGTCGAAGAGCGTGCACTCGCCAAGAAAGAAAAGAATTATGCCGAAGCAGACAGGATCAGGGATCTCATCCAGTCCAAGGGTTATTCCGTTAAGGACACACCCGAGGGTCCCAAGGTGGAAGCTTTATGATAAAACCCTTTATCGCCGAGAACCTGAAGGAAGTCCAGCCTGCCGTTCTGGCATATATCGGTGACTCCGTTTTCGAGCTCTATGCCCGATGCCATGTTGCGGCTTACCATGCCGGGACCAGTCAGAAGATGCACAAGCTGACGGTGGAGTATGTCAATGCAAGATCACAGGCCAAGGCCATGCTCGCGCTGATGGATGAGCTTACTGAAGAAGAGGAGTCTTATTTCAGGAGAGGAAGGAATTCCAACCCTCATTCCGTGTCCAAGAATTCCGACATCGCGGATTACATGAATGCCACGGGATTCGAGGCTTTGATGGGCTTTCTTTTCCTTGACAATCAGACTGAGAGGATGGAATATTTGTTATATAGATCCTTTGATATCATTGATGACAAGGTGGAACAATGAACGACGGAAATCGTGAACAGGCCGGGTTTGACCGTATCGAAGGCAGAAATGCCGTTTTTGAAGCGCTTGCTGCAGGACGCCCGATCAATAAGCTCTGGGTATTGTCTCCGGAGGGCGGCAGAAAGCCTGATCCTGCACTGCTCAAAATATTGAAGCTCGCAGATGAGCAGGGTGTGCCTGTCACCAGGGTTCCCAGGAATACGCTTGACAAGATGAGTGAAGACAGGCGCCATCAGGGTGTCATAGCCCAGGCGGCGGCCCATGAATACTCCGATCTTGATGAGGTCATCGCGAAAGTAAGGGCTGAAGGGAGAGATCCGTTCATCGTGATCTGCGATGAACTCAAGGATTCGTATAATCTGGGTTCCATCCTGAGGATATCTGATGCTGCCGGCGTTGACGCCGTCGTTATTCCCGAGAGAAGATCCGTTGCAGTCGATTCCAATGTCGCCAAGGCTTCGGCCGGCGCCGTAGAATATGTTCCTGTATGCAGGGTTACCAATATCGCAACTACGATCAGGGATCTCAAGGAAGACGGTTTCTGGATCGCCGGCTGTGATATGGACGGCGACACCACATATGACAAAGCAGATTACGCCGGTTCGTTCGCTGTGGTCATAGGCAGCGAGGGTTCAGGAATCAGGGACGGAGTCGTCAAGAGTTGTGATTTCATGATCTCCATCCCCATGACGGGACATGTTAACAGCCTTAACGCAGCCGTTGCCGCAGGTATCGTTATCTTCGAGGCAGCCAGGATGAGAAGGGAGGGCAAGAGGACTTGATCCGGATGCGTAAGTCATTTGCGGTCATCATCATGGCGGCGGTCATGCCGCTTATGCTGTCCTCGTGCTCATTTGTAAAGATCTTCAACAACGGCCAGCCTCTGGATTCTTCAATATCAGAACATGAACTGGCAAGGATCGTGACGGTTTCCATACAGAAAGCGGATAATGTCGCATCCTATTTCTCATCGATCCCCGTATCCCAGCTCGATTCGGTGTCTTACTCGACTTTTGCGGAATATACGACCATTCTCCGCAACATGTCGAAGGGAAGGGGAGATATAACCGCATTCAGGATCTTAGGCGACAAAGACAGGGCTAAGATGATCGAGGATATATCGAAAAATTCCGGCATCAATATCGATGAAGTATATCCGGACGAGGATATAGTCGAGATAATCTACGATGACGACAGTGAACAGAAAGTCTATTTCCCTTTGAAGAGGGGCGAAAATGCCACTCTCGACGGGAAGGCCATGGCGGATACCATCGCTTCCTATAACTATCTGTTCCACTACATGAACATGGTATATCGCTCGAATTCAAAGGCGTTGGTATCGATACTTGAACCCGTTTATTCCGAAGATATCTATATCGATTCCGTTATCCGCAAGAAAGCTGAACACATAATCGATTATTATTCGGAATACGTAAAGAGCGGATATGACGATATCAAAGTATCCTTTGTCAGCCCATGCCTTCTTAAGATCGCGCTCCCCAAGGTCGATAATGCCAAGGGCAAGACCTTCTCCAAGGAAGTAAGCATCATCAATAGAAACGGCGTATTCCTGATCGAAGATAATATGCCCGTAAATCCCACCAACCAGAAGATCTATCTCTTTAAGGGAGACATTAAGACTTTTGCTGTCGGTGATGTCTTAGGTCCTTCTGACGTTAAGAACCTTCTGGGTGAGCCTCTGTTTACCGTAGGTCGTCCCAATGACGAGACCGGCATGGAGAGGATCGTCATGTGCTATGACGGCATGGATCTCGCTTTCGAAGCCGCACGCGACAATACGGACAACTGGACCGGAACCCTGTATTCGATCAGGATCTTCGGACAGGGAGATTACAGAGTCGATGACGGAGCTTCCATCGGAATGAACATTTCAGAGCTCCTGGTAATCTATCCTTTTATCGATGATTATGATTACAAAATAGGATATGAGGACGAGAACGGTCAGAGGACCGTTGCTTTCGAAAGGGACGATCTCGGAAATATAATCGGGATAGTTATGAAGTGATCCCTGATCCCGTGCATTTTGCCTTAAGGGCAAGTATCTCTTCATCGGTCATGCCGGCAGATCTCAGATAAACGGTAATGTCACCCCCGTAGGCCTTGTCTATATGATCGAGGAAGGTCTCCATGTTGGATGCGTCAGAGCGGAGAGCGTGCTTCATGACATCCGGCGCCTTGGCGATGAGAGGGTCGACCTTGGGTCTTATGTAATCGTAAGATACTTTGTAGTTTAAGATAATGTTTTCTCTTGTTGCGCCTGCGAGAAGGTAGAGGATCGCAGTGATGACGCCGGTCCTGTCCTTGCCGTGAGCGCAGTGGAACATAGCAGTTCCGGGAGCATCCTTCAGGACTCTGAGGACTTCGGCTATCTGGTCTGCCAGCTTGTCGATCATGATTATATAGAAATCGCCGAGCGTGTTATCCCTGAGGAATTCCATGGACCTGTCCTTGAAGTTGGCCGGATCCCCCGCAAAAAGAGGAATGGAATGGAAGTTGGTCACGCCGTCATCACGGAAAGGGTTGCCGCAGCGTTCGAGTTCCTGAACACTGCGGAAATCGATGACTGTCGTGACCCCGTTTTCGCGTATGGATCTAACTTCCTCAGAGGAAAGGTCAGAAGGGGAGGATGAACGCCAGAATATACCCCGGGCGAAAACGTTTCCGTCCTTAAGGGGCATACCGCCCAGATCTCTCAGGTTCAAGAGAGACCAGCAGGTGATCAATTGTTCCGATGGATCATAAGCTGTCATCCGATACCTCCGCTTGCAAAACGAAGATATCTTATCACTAAAAAAGCAGCTGATTCAAGTTTACAGGACGTTATATTTCCTGAATTTGCCGGGAGTCATTCCGGTCACGTTAAGAAAGACCCTGTTAAAAGTGGATATGCTGTTGAAGCCGGCCAGGTAACAGATCTCAGTTATGGAGTGCTCGTCAGATGTCATAAGGGATATGGCCAGACTTACCTTGCACTTGTTTACGTATTCGGTATAGCTTATGCCGAGGACCTGTTTAAATGTCCTTGACAGATAGGATGAGCAGAAGCCTATATAAAGAGCGGCATTTTCAAGTGAAGGATCTTTGGTGAGGTTGTCCTTGACGTATTCGCATACCCTGTTGATGGCGAGGATGGCGGAAGGGCTGACTGATGAACTGTCATCAGTAGAATACTTTGTGTCGATATAATCGGCTATCAGCATAAAGGCTTCGCAGAGGATAGATACTGACCTGACTCCTTTGAATCTTGTGCCGGAAGAATTCAGGGCGTGAATATCCTCAAATTTTGCTATAAGTTCATCTGTAAGTTCAGGCTGATCAGAATGCTTTAATAACGCTATATGCCCGAATCTGCTGACATAGGGAAGAAATTCCGCGTGAGAAGACAATATGTCCGTATCATACTGAAGACCGTGGAGTTTCCCTTTGCAGCCGTCCGGTATCTCGTGTATCTGCTCGCCGGGGATAAAGATTATGTCGCCGGGGTGGAGTTCGTAAGTAATCTCGGCAGCGATGACTTCAGCGGGAGCTGTAAGCCCTGTTTCTCCCGGCAGGATATAAAGGATCTCGCCTAATCTGTGCCAGTGCGCGATGAATCTGTCGGGACTGGAAAATGTGTGGATCCCGTTGGGAGATATCTTCTCAAACAGATAATGATCATCTTTAATCGTCTTCATATATACATTTTAAGACCGGCTTTGTCATTAATCAATGACAAATGTAAAAAAATGATAGGTTCATGGCAATTAATCGTTGGCAGCTGGTCCCGCGCGGGAATATTATGAGCTTAAGAACTATAAAGGGGGACTTCCATGAAGATTCTGTTGATTGGCGGAACCGGCACGATAAGCATGGCGATCACTAACCTCCTTGCCCGACGCGGGGAGGAAGTGGTCCTTCTTAACAGAGGGAACAGATCCAAAGAGATCCCGGAAGGCGTTAAGGTCATCAATGCCGATATTAACAATGAAGAAGAGGTTTCCGGCATCCTGGACGGAATGACATTCGATTGCGTTGGCGAATTCATAGGTTTTGTTCCTTCCCAGGTGGAAAGAGACGTAAGGTTATTTACGGGGAAGACTAAGCAGTATATCTATATCAGCTCTGCTTCTGCTTACCATAAGCCCTGTTCATCCTATATCATCAATGAAGGTACATCTCTTGCAAATCCCTATTGGCAGTATTCCAGGGATAAGATCGCATGTGAGGAATATCTTATGGACTGCTACCGTAAGAACGGATTCCCGGTCACGATAGTAAGACCCAGCCACACCTATGATCAGCGGTCTGTACCTTTAGGGGTTCACGGGAGCAAGGGTTCCTGGCAGGTCATAAAAAGGATCATGGACGGCAAGCCCGTCATCATTCATGGTGACGGAGAGTCTCTTTGGACCATGACGCACAATTCTGATCTTGCCAAGGCCTATGCCGGCCTGATAGGAAATCCTCACGCTATAGGAGAGGCTTTTCAGATCACTAATGACGAGACGCTCACATGGAACCAGATATATTCCGTGATCGCTTCGATCCTCGGCAAGCCCCTTAAGGCGGTTCATGTTTCAAGTGAATTCCTTGCGTCTGTCAGCGACTACGATTACGAGGGCAGCCTCATCGGCGATAAGGCATGTTCTGTGGTCTTCGATAACAGGAAGATAAAGAAAGCCGTACCCGGTTTTGTTCCCGAAGTAAGGTTCGAACAGGGCGTAAGAGCCAGCATCGAATATATACTCGCGCACCCCGAATACCAGATCGAAGATCCGGAATTCGACCAATGGTGCGACCGTGTCATCGAAACTTTGGAAAAAGCGAAGGAGGCTCTGAAAAATGGTTGATGTCAAGGGCAGATGGGCTCTTGTGACCGGAGCTTCAAGAGGTCTCGGGAGACTGGCAGCGGTATTTCTCGCGCAGAGGGGATGCAACATCATCCTGCACGGCAGGAGATTGTCGCACCTTGAGCAGGTAGAGCTCGAGATAAAAAGGCTCGGCGTGGAGGTCCTGTCGGTCGAAGCAGAGCTCAAGGATCCTCTCCAGGTCGAAAAGATGTTGAGGAGCATCGACTCTGCCTGTGTGGATGTTGACATCGTGCTTAACAACGCAGGTTATCAGATCGCGTACAGGAATGACTATTACAATACTCCGGCAGATGATTACACGGTCAGTTTCCTTATCAACACGACTGCACCCATGATGATCTGCTACCATTTTCTTCCGCTTATGGAAAAACGCGGTTTCGGCAGGATCGTAAATACGACAAGCGGTATAGACAGGGAGCCGGAACAGGCGGGATATTCTGCGGCGAAAGCTGCCTTGGACAAGGTTACAAAAGACTTGGGATCTAAGCTTGAAGGTTCGGACGTGATGATCAACCTTACAGATCCGGGCTGGTGCAGGACCGATCTGGGAGGACCCAATGCCCCGAACAGTCCGGAGAGTGCCATACCCGGCGTTGTGCTGGGAGCGTTTCTTGATGACAAGCGTTCGGGAAGGATCTTCAGGGCTCAGGATTATAAAGGAATGACGATTGAAGAAGCCGTTAAGGCAGTGGAGGAGAATTATGGATAATTTTACATTTTACAGTCCCACATTTTTCGCTTTCGGAAAAGACAGCGAGTGCAGGGCAGGCGAGCTCGTCAGAAGATTCGGGGGTTCAAAGGTCCTCCTTCATTACGGCGGATCTTCTGCCAAGAAGTCGGGCCTTCTCGACAGGATCAAGGAAAGCCTTGCAAAGGAAGGTATCGACTGTGTTGAACTGGGAGGTGTCAAGCCGAACCCCAGGAGCGGACTTGTGTATGAGGGTATCGATATCGTAAGAAAACAGGGTGTCGATTTTATCCTTGCCGCAGGCGGCGGAAGTTCTATCGATTCAGCCAAGGCTATCGCAGCCGGTGCTCTTTATGACGGCGACTTCTGGGACCTTTACAGCGGAACGCCGATCACTATGGCTCTCCCCGTAGGTACCGTCCTCACGATTGCTGCTGCAGGAAGTGAAGGATCCGGAGATTCGGTTATCACCAAAGAGGAAGGCATGTACAAGAGGGGAACGGGATCTGACCTCATAAGACCGAAGTTCTCCATCCTCAATCCCGCTCTTACGCAGACTCTGCCTCCTTACCAGACAGCATGCGGTATAACCGACATCATGGCCCATCTTCTCGAAAGATATCTTACCAACACTAAAGATGTCGTTACGACCGACCGCATGATCGAGGGCTTGCTCCTTGCCATGATCGAAGAGTCGCCGAAGGTCATCGCAGATCCGGACGACTATGAAGCGAGGGCTAATATCATGTGGGCCGGCATGATGGCTCACAACAATTCCTGCGGTGTCGGAAGATCACAGGACTGGATAAGCCACGACATAGAACACGAATTGTCAGCCCTTTACGACTGTGCTCACGGTGCAGGACTGGCTGTCACATTCCCCGCATACTTAAGTTATGTCTATGAACACGACACATCAAGACTGGTCCAATGGGCGACCCGGGTCTGGGGCGTTGAAGACGATCCCGAAGATCCCAAGGCAGTGATCTTTGAAGGGATCGCAAGATACAGGGCTTTCCTGCGCAGTATCGGCATGCCTCAGACCTTGGCCGAACTCGGAGGATCCGAGCAGGATATAGACAAGCTGGCCCATACGGCTTGCTATGGTAACGGCAGGGACGGAAAACTCCGCGGCTTTGTCGAATTGAATGAGGACGACATCAAACAGATCTACCGTTTGATGATCTGATATACAGTCTGTCCGAAGACCGCCCCGATCCTGAAGTCCCCCTACTTCGACCGGGGCGGTTTTTCGTTCATAGGTTGTTATTGACAATTAGGGCATTAAGGATTAATATATTCGCGCATCGGTTCCGATGAACATGCGCCTGTAGCTCAATTGGATAGAGTGTCTGACTACGGATCAGAAGGTTGTGGATTCGATCTCTGCCAGGCGCGCCAGACAGGCTGTCACAGATAGTGGCAGCCTTTTTTATCATCATCTTCAAGGAGGTGCCTCATGAGATTGCTCGTAGTAGTTGACATGCAGAATGACTTTATCGACGGAAGCCTCGGCTTTGAGGGTGCCGGTGACATAATACCAGGGATCCTCTCAAGGATAGAAGAATACAAGGCTTCGGGTGATGAGGTTGTTTATACTCTTGACACTCACGGAGAAGATTACCTCGATACCCAGGAAGGGAAGAATCTCCCTGTTGTTCACTGTATCGAGGGAACAGACGGACATAAGCTGGCAGCATCCCTCGTGGATGCGCTTTCCGGCTGCAAGTCATTCTTAAAGCCTACATTCGGGAGCAGGGAACTTGGGGGATTTATCGCTTCGGGTAATTATGAATCCGTTGAGCTTTGCGGTCTGGTATCCAATATCTGCGTTATCTCCAATGCCATGCTGGCCAAGGCTTTCGCTCCTGAGGCGAAAATCATCGTCGATTCGGCCCTGACGGCTTCGGCTTTTCCTGATCTTCACCAGGCAGCTTTGGATGTTATGAAGGGTGTTCAGATAGAGGTTATCTGAGCTTTTTTGGATTGCATTATGGCGGTCCGCTGTGATACAATCCTATTTCGGTTAATAAGAACTAAATAAATGGAGGAAATATAATGGCATCTACGATCGACAAGAAAGACGGCAATCTGGTCGTCATCAACTTCGAAGCAACAAAGGAAGAACTCGATGCTTCCATGCAGAAGGCTTATTCCAAGAACAAGGGCAAGTTCCAGGTTCCCGGTTTCCGTAAGGGAAAGGTTCCTTACAAGCTCGTACTGCAGTACTACGGAGAGGGCGTTCTCCTTGAGGATGCTATCACAGATCTTGCAAACACGGCTTATCCCGAGGCTATCAAGGAGCATGACTTGAAGCCTGTTTCCCGTCCCGAGCTCGACGTTGAGTCTATCGATGAGAATGGCGTTAAGTATAATCTCACAGTTACGGTTAAGCCTGAGGTCAAGCTCGGCGCTTACGAGGGCGTTGAAGTTCCTTACATGAAGCGTGAGGTAACGGACGAGGATATCGACCGCAGCATCGACGCTCTGCGCAGAAGAAATTCTTCTCTTGAGGAGATCACCGACAGAGCAGTAGAAGAAGGCGATACGGTCACGATCGACTATGAGGGATTCAAGGACGGCGTCGCATTCGAGGGTGGCAAGGGCGAGAACTACAATCTCAAGATCGGATCCCACTCCTTCATCCCGGGTTTCGAAGAGCAGATCATCGGCCATAACGACGGTGAGGAGTTCACTATCGAAGTCAAGTTCCCCGAAGAGTATCACTCTGAAGAGCTCAAGGGTGCTGATGCCACATTCAACGTAAAGATCAATGCGATCAAGGCTGAGGTCATGCCTGAGCTTGATGACGAGTTTGCAAAGGACGTATCCGAGTTCGATACACTCGACGAGCTCCGTGCCGATATCCGCAAGAAGGAAGAGGAGAGGGCAGAGAAGGATGCAAAGGCTGCATTCGAGAACGAGACAGTCCGTGTAGTATGCGACAACGCTGAAGTAGACATCCCCGATGTCATGATCGAGAATGAGATCGAGACAATGGCACAGGATCAGGCTATGCGTATGAGCCAGCAGGGCATCGAGCTCGGCATGTATCTTAACTACATCGGCCAGACGATGGAGGAGTACAGAGAGTCCTTAAAGCCCATGGCAAGAGTCCGCGTTAAGTCTTCTCTCGTTGTTGAGGCAGTTGCCGAGAAGATCAATACCGAGATCACAGACGAGGATTATGAGGAAGAACTCAAGGTCATGGCAGACAGCTACCGTATGAGCGTTGAGGATATCAAGAACGCCATCGGTGAAGATAACGAGATGATCAAGGATTCCATCCGCGGCAGAAAGACCGTTGAATACCTTGCTTCCAAGGCTGTCAAGACAGAGCCCGTTCCCGCTGAGGAAGAAAAGGCTGAAGAAACAGCTTCTGAAACAGAAGAGTAATCCATAACCGAAAACATGATCCGGGACTGCCTCAATAACTGAGGTGGTCCCGTTTTCGATTTACAGGCTTGTTACATTTTGTCTTAGCCTATAGATTATTTAAGAAAAATGATAAAATATTTAGTTGTAAGAAGCTTTTTGCATACGAGGTGATTTATGGCAGGTTCCAAATACGGTTCTGATATGGAAAGAGATATCATCAGCTGCTCCTTCTGCGGGAAATCAGAATATGAGGTCCCCAGACTTTTCTCAGGTGTCAACTGCTATATCTGTATAGACTGTATCCGCACGGCCTACGGCGTTGTCGCCGAAGAGGAGAAGGTATCGCGCAAGCGCAAGATGCGCTCCATCAAGCCTTCGTCCGTCATCACACCCCACGAGATCAAGGATAAGCTCGATGAGTATGTCGAAGGCCAGGATGAAGCCAAGATCGCTCTTTCAGTTGCGGTCTATAACCACTATAAGAGAGTATTCTCCGATCTCCCTGCAGATGATACCGAGATAACCAAGAGCAATATCCTGATGCTGGGACCTACGGGATCAGGTAAGACTCTTCTGGCCCAGACCCTCGCAAGGATCCTTGACGTTCCTTTCGCCGTTGGTGATGCCACCAACCTTACCCAGGCAGGTTATGTAGGTGAAGACGTTGAGAATATCCTCTTAAATCTCATTATCGCTGCGGATTATGATATCGAGAGAGCTAAGGTCGGTATCGTTTATATCGACGAGATAGATAAGATAACCAAGAAGACTGAGAATGTTTCGATAACAAGAGACGTCGGCGGCGAAGGCGTTCAGCAGGCACTCCTCAAGATCCTTGAGAGTACGGTCGCTAATGTTCCTCCCAAGGGCGGACGCAAGCACCCCAACGAGGAATGCATCAAGATCGACACGACAAATATTCTCTTCATTTGCGGAGGCGCATTCGACGGGCTCGATGAGATCATTTCTTCGAGAGTCGAAGAGAAGAAGTTCGGTTTTGACGCCGAAGTAATGTCTCAAAGAGAAAAGCACTCAGGCGCATATTTCCATGAAGTGCTTCCCGAAGACCTTATGAAATACGGTCTTATCCCTGAGTTTATCGGACGTGTGCCCGTTACCGTTGCCCTTGATAAACTGGATTGTGATGCGCTCGTGAATGTCCTTACAAGACCTAAGAATTCCCTTGTGAGACAGTACGTCAAGCTCCTTAAGATGGACGGCGTCGATCTCAGGTTTGAAGAGGATGCGCTTCGTGCCATAGCCGAGAAGGCTCTTGAGAGAAATACCGGTGCAAGAGGTCTGTCTTCTATCATTGAGGACTGCATGAGAAAGGTCATGTACGATGTTCCTTCAGAGAAAGAGATCAAGGAATGCATCATCACCAAGGAATGCATTACCGAGGGAAAACAGCCTACTCTTATCTATAAGAAGAGCACCAAATCCGCTTCCCAGGCACACAATCTCAAGTTCAACGATGCCAATGATACATCCGCTGTATCACCCGCATGATGTTAAATGATCTGATCGATCAAGGCAAGTCCTTCCGGGGCTTGCCTTTTTCATGTCCGCATCGAAAAGATATCAGGTTGCCACTGTCTTTTATCGCTCGTATAATAAGGATATCCGTATCTTTCGGGACAGGATAATCTATCAGGCGGAGGATGAGATCCATGGCAAAGTATAATATCTGTCTTGATATCGGCGGAACGAAAGTGTTCGGAGCCGTTTTCAATTCCAAAAAAGAGATCATAGCAAGGATCAAGCTTAAGACCACTGAAGAGGGTGATTCGTCCGAGAATGTCGAGGAAGTCATCATCAGATCCGTGGAGGAGCTTATCAAGGAATCCGGGATCAAAAAGAACGAGATAAATGCCATATCCGCAGGAGCTCCCGGTGTTATCGACCAGGACAAGGGAATAGTGCTGTTTTCGCCTAATCTTCCCTGGAGAAATTACAATATCAGAAAGCCGATCGAAGATAAGTTCAGTGCTCCTTTCCATATCGGAAACGACGTTAATCTCGGTGTTCTCGGTGAATACAAATACGGTGTTGCCAAGGGCTGCAAGAATGTTGTCGGCCTGTTCGTGGGGACCGGAATGGGCGGAGGCCTGATCCTTGACGGTAAGCTTTATACGGGCAACCAGTTCAAAGCAGCTGAATACGGCCATATGATCCTGGATCCTGAAGGCCCTCTTTGCAACTGCGGACAGCGCGGCTGTCTTGAGGCATTCTCATCCAAGCAGGGTATGTCGGCTTACATAAAGCAGCAGGTATCGAGAGGGCGCAAGACCATGATGGAGGATGCCATCACAGGCAGCACTTTCAAGGCCAAAGCTCTCAAGAAAGCTCTGAAGGCAGGCGATGAGGTTGCCATAGAAGCAGTCGACAGGGCATGCCATTATCTGGCAGTCGCATCCGGCAATCTCGTTAATACATTCAGTCCCGAGATGGTCGTTTACGGCGGCGGAGTCATAGAAGCCAACGGTGATTACTTCCTCGAGAGGATCCTTAAGGAAGTCGACAGATACTGTATGCCTTCAATCAGGGATACGGTCAAGTTTGCCAATGCCGCATTGGGTGACGACTCAATCATATATGGTGCGCTGTCACTGATCTGATCTTACATCTAACCGGTTACCGGGGCTGTCTCTTAAGTGTTCTTTTCACATAAGAGGCAGCCTCTTTTATCTTGTGGATCGTGCCGGGTCTTTCCGTTTTCGAAAAGATGCTTCAGCATGAATGAGGCGGACAGCAGAAAACGCCTTTATATAAACGCGCGTAATATGTTATAATCTTTGTTTGAATGATATAAAGCGAAAGAAGGACTATTGCTAAATGGCACGCATAGACAACATCAATAAGAGCTTTGATCCCGTAGAGGCAGAATCAAGACTTTACAAGCGCTGGATGAGTGCCGGATATTTCAAGCCGGACGAGGATCCTTCCAAAGAGTCTTTTTCGATCGTAATGCCCCCGCCGAACATAACCGGCCAGCTTCACATGGGTCATGCCCTGGACAATACTCTCCAGGATATACTTACACGTTACAAGAGGATGAGGGGATATTCGGTTCTCTGGCTTCCCGGTACCGATCACGCATCGATCGCAACTGAAGCCAGGATCGTTGAGCAGATGAGAAAAGAAGGCATCTTCAAGGAAGATCTCGGAAGAGAGAAGTTCCTCGAGAGAGCATGGGCCTGGAAGGAACAGTACGGCGGAAGGATCGTAGAGCAGCTCAAGAAGATCGGATCTTCCTGCGACTGGTCACGTGAGCGTTTCACTATGGACGAAGGCTGCTCCGAGGCTGTTAAGGAAGTTTTCGTTAAGTACTATAACCAGGGACTTATCTACAGGGGAGAGAGGATCATCAACTGGTGTCCTCACTGCCTTACCTCCATCTCCAACGCGGAAGTTGAGTATGAGGACCAGGCAGGTCACTTCTGGCATTTAAGATACCCTCTGGAAGACGGCAGCGGATATGTAAACCTTGCCACAACAAGACCTGAGACGCTCTTAGGCGATACCGCTGTTGCGGTCAATCCCAAAGATGAGCGTTACAAGGACATTATCGGCAAGAACGTCATCCTGCCTCTCGTAGGCCGTAAGATCCCAGTTGTTGCAGATGATTATGTTGATATCGAATTCGGTACCGGTGTCGTTAAGATCACACCTGCGCATGACCCCAACGACTTTGAGGTAGGCGCAAGACACGATCTGCCCGTCGTTAACGTCCTTACTGAAGACGCGAAGATCACCGAAGACTATCCAAAGTATGCCGGCATGGACAGATACGAAGCCCGTAAGGCTATCGTTGCTGATCTTGAAGAGGGCGGATATCTTATCAAGACCGAAGATTATTCACATAACGTCGGTACCTGCTACCGCTGCGGCACGACGATCGAGCCCCGTGTATCCTTACAGTGGTTCGTTAAGATGGAAGAGCTTGCAAAGCCTGCCATCGAGTGTGTTAAGGACGGAAGGATCAAGTTCGTTCCGGAGAGATTCGACAAGAACTATTTCAACTGGATGGAAGATATCCGTGACTGGTGTATCTCAAGACAGCTCTGGTGGGGTCACCGTATCCCGGCATTCTATTGTGATGACTGCGGTGAGATAGTTGTCACCAAGGATGAAAAGGCAGTTTGTCCCAAGTGCGGCAAGGAGATGCGTCAGGATCCCGATACGCTCGATACATGGTTCTCTTCCGCGCTCTGGCCTTTCTCTACCATGGGCTGGCCCGAGAGCACGAATGACCTTGCAAGATACTATCCCACGAGTACGCTCGTAACCGGTTATGACATCATCACGTTCTGGGTATCCAGGATGATCGTTGCCGGTATGGCTCACATGAACGAAGTTCCTTTTAGGGATGTTCTTATCCATGGTCTCGTAAGGGATGAGCAGGGAAGGAAGATGAGTAAGTCCTTAGGAAACGGTATCGATCCTCTCGAGGTCATCGCAGAATACGGTGCCGACTCCTTAAGATATGCTCTCGTTACGGGAAATGCTCCCGGTAACGACCAGAGGTATCTGCCTTCCAAGGTCAACATGGGAAGGAACCTGTCCAACAAGATGTGGAACGCCATGAGGTTCGTTGTCATGAATACTGATGAGGATGTTGATTTCTCCAAGGTGTCCTCCGATAACTACACTCTGGAAGACAAGTGGATCCTTGATAAGCTCCATACTCTCGTTGCAGAGGCCACGGTCAACATCGATAAGTATGACTTCGGCGTTGCTCTGCAGAAGACAGTGGATTTCCTCTGGGATGACTTCTGTGACTGGTATATCGAGATATCCAAGACGAGGCTTTTCGATAAGGAATGTCCTACGAGACTTGAAGCAATGTATCTCTTGAACTATGTTCTCGGAACGGCAGCAAAACTGCTCCATCCCTTCATGCCCTTCATCACTGAAGAGATCTTCGATAATCTCGTCATAGACGGCAAGGCTGATTCGATCATGATCGACAACTGGCCCGTTGCTTCAGATATCCCTGAGTTTAAGGCTGAGGGCAGACAGATGGAGACCCTGATCGGCGCGATCAGATCTATCCGTAATGTCAGGGCGGAGATGAATGTCGCTCCTTCCCGTAAGGCAAGCATCATCGTTGTTGCATCCGAGCCGGCCGTTGCAGACATGTTCACCGGCGGCAAGGCTTTCCTCGAAAAGCTTGCAGGCGTATCCGATCTCACGACTCAGTCCGATAAGACCGGTATCCCTTCAACGGCCGTTGCGGCAATGTTCGACGGCGGCGAGATCTATATCCCTCTGGAAGACCTTATCGATGTTGCCAAGGAACTCGAGCGTCTTGCAGCCGAGCGCGAAAAGCTCGACGGCGAGATCAAGAGAGTCGAAGGCAAGCTCGCTAATCAGGAATTCGTTTCCAAGGCTCCCGAGAAGGTCGTCAACGCCGAGAGGGAGAAGCTTGAGAAGTACCGCAACATGCATGCATCGATAGATGACAGGATCAAATCACTCACTAACAATTAATCTGTAAATATTCAGGAGGTGTTATATGTCTACAGGTTTTGAAAATCAGGAACTTATCGCAAAACTGCCGCAGTCGGGTGTTCACTGCTATCCGGCATCAGGCTCTAAGATCATGCGCAACCGCATCGTATCTGCAATCGTATTCTTGGCAAGCGCAGGCCTTGGCGGCTTTCTTCTTACGCAGGGTTCTGCACTTTATATCACGCCTTATCTTTTTGCAGGTCTCCTTTTCATCGTTGCAGTCATCATGATCCTGGTATTCTGCCAGACTTTCCTGTCTGCAAAGTACCGTGTCGCAGTTGATTACAATGAGAAGAAGATCTTCCTGCGCTACAGATACAGCAAGATCGCCATCCCTTTCGAAAACTTTGACGGACGCAAGGGCACTCCCGATAAGGCTGAGCGTATGCTCGACAACGCATCCGGCAGTGCTAATGAATACCTCATCCTTGATGATGTTTTCGAGGATGCATGCTTCCAGACATCTGCAAAGGATCTTGCTTCACGTGAGGACTTCGAGCAGCTCAAGGCTGACTGCTTCGCTATCGCTGAGGCATACGGTGCCCGCAACAGTGAGGACAAGGTAAAGTTCTACTATGAGAAGGACGACAAGAAGGCAGATCCCAATCTTGATGACCAGGCAGTCAACGATGTCATCGAGGCCGCAATGAATGAAGGCAAGGACAAGGTTGAGGAAGTAAAGGAAACTGTTGAAGAGAAGGTTGAAGAAACCGTTGAAAAAGCTGCAGAGAAAGCAGCTGAAGAAGCAGGTGAAGAAGGCTGACCTTAAAGGTCACGGATAGATCAGTCAGGAGGTCCACATGAAGAAGTTTGAAGGCTTCGGGCACGGTATCAATCTGGGAGGATGGCTGTCGCAGTGCGATTATTCCAAAGAGCGCTTTGATAACTTCATTACAGAAGACGATATCAGGACTATTGCCTCATGGGGATTGGATCACATAAGGCTTCCTATCGATTACAATCTCGTCGAGACAGATGAAGGTGACTATAAAGAAGACGGTTTCTCTTACATTGACAAGACCGTCGAATGGTGCGAAAGATACGGTCTTAACCTGATTATAGATCTGCATAAGACATACGGTTATTCTTTCGATTACCTTCATAACGAATACGGTTTCTTCGAGAACGAAAGATATCAGGAACGTTTCTGCCGGCTTTGGGAGGAACTTGCCGGAAGATACGGAAACAAGCCCTCTTCGATCGCTTTCGAGCTCCTTAATGAAGTCACGGACAAGGAGTACTGTGACACTTGGAACAGTGTCGCTGCCATCTGCATAAAGAGGATCAGGGCGATCGCTCCCGAGGTTAAGATCCTTATCGGAGGATACTACAACAACTGTATCGAGGCCATTGTCGATCTCGATATGCCGGCGGATGAGAATATCGTATATAACTTCCATTTCTACGAGCCTCTGATCTTTACGCACCAGGGTGCTTTCTGGGTGAAGGGCATGGATACCTCGTTCAGGATCTCCGTGGAGGCTCCTTATTCCGAACTCGAAAAGTGTTCTTCCGAGCAGTTTGAACAGATGTCCTTATCCTTTGATGCTTTCGATCCTCAGGACAGCCTTTCAGTAGAATACTTCGAAAGGAGTTTTGCCAAGGCCGTCGAGATATGTGAAGAACGCGGCGTGGCTCTCTATTGCGGCGAGTACGGCGTAATTGCCGAGGCCCGTGCGGAGGATACGCTGAAGTGGTATCAGATGATCTCCGGAGCTTTCGAGAAATACAATATCGGAAGAGCTGCCTGGACCTATAAGGAGATGGATTTCGGTATTACCGATCCTCACATGCAGCAGGTCAGGGAAGATCTGATCGCTCTTCTTTGATTGTAAAGCAATTCCGTAAAATGACTTTACAATTAACTTACATAACAGTATAATCCGTCTTGTATCTTAGATATGAGGCGGTTTTTATATGTCAGATAAGAGCAATGACAACAAGGCTTACAACAGGAAACATTCTGTTTTCGGCACATACAACATGGTGCTTGAAGCTGTTTGCGCCGCTCTGATCGCGATCTGCTCATGGATATCGATACCCTTCGGACAGATCCCTTTTACCTTGCAGACGATGGCGGTGTTTATGGTCCTGATGACCATAGGCGGGAAGAGGGGCATTGTATCCATTGTCTGCTATCTGCTTCTGGGAGCTGTCGGTGTTCCGGTATTTGCCGGCTTCAAGGGAGGCTTTGCCGTGCTCGCGGGTCCCACGGGAGGATTCCTTGCCGGCTTTATTTCCGTGGCTCTGGTCTATTGGCTTTTATCGGAGAAGGTCTTCGGAAAGCTCATGACATCTTATGGCAGAAGACTTGTATTCAATATCGTTATCGCCTTGATCTGTGAAGTCGTTATGTATGCTGTCGGCGTTATCTGGTTCATGAAAGTCTATACCCCTGAAACGGGACGCGCAGGGCTTACACTGGCTCTTACTGTCTGCTGTTTTCCTTATGTGATCCCTGATCTGGTCAAACTCGTTCTTGCATCTGTCATCTCATCGAAAGCATACAGCCTCGTCAAACGATAAATCTGCATTATCACCCCTTTAATGGTAAAATATAGTCTAGCTTACGGAAGATAAGGAAAGATATATGCTGGATAAGATCAAAGGGATATTTGTTTTCGATAAGAAGAATCTCATCAGGCTGGCTGTGGCACTTGTAATTGCCATAGTTGATATCATCCTGATCTACATGTCCTATCCCGAAGCATGTGCCGGTATAATCCTTTTCTTCCTGCTCCTCATTCCTTCGTTCAAGGTGCCGGGCAGGTTCAGGTTTATACTGGACATCATATTTCCGGTCTACGCGGCGCTCTTCGGCTTATACTACTTTCAGCTCGGCATATTCGTTCATACGACGTTCATGCAGTTCCTTTTCTCCTTCTGGGGATTTCTGCTCGTGCAGAACAGGATGGTCTATGAGATCCTTCTGATCGTATGCGCCTATTATCTCTGCAGGCTGTTGTTCATGTCCCCCAAGGTCGCGGCCATCGTCTGCGAAGTTCCTTTCCTTCTGTTATCCGTGGCGGACTATTTCGTATATTCTTTCAGGGGCCATGAGCTGGTCGCATATGATTTCCTTTCCATCGGAACGGCGGCTAACGTTGCCGGCGCATATACCTATAATCCGATGCAGCCTATAGCTTTCATGATATTGCCATTCTTGCTCTATTCGATGTTCTTCGTTCATCTTGAAGTCGAAAAGCCAAGGATCAACAGACTCATAGGGATCCCCGTGTTTGCAGTCCTTACGGCCCTTTGCGCCGTCGGTTCTTATTCCCTGGTCCATGTATGGTTCGATCAGGGCCATCAATACAGCGAATGGGGATACAATCCTTCCTGCATCAACGGTTACTACATTACTTTCGTTAAGTCTTTCGATGTCTTCATCATCGAGGAACCGGAAGGATATTCTGTCGAAGCGCTTGATGCCATGCTGGCTCAGCAGGATGTAGGCAGCGAGCTCGTCAGTAAACAGTCTGATGACACTGCGAACGTGATCGTCATCTTAAGCGAATCCTATGCCGATCTTTCGCTCTACGAGGATAAGACAGGCAAGATGAATGTTCCCGATCCTTACTGGAAGAGCCTGGCAGGGAAACCCAATACCATCTCCGGAACGGCTTTTGCTTCTGTTTTCGGAGGCAATACCTGCAATACCGAGTATGAAGTCCTTACAGGAATGAGCATGGCCTTCATGCCTGACGGCTCGGTCCCTTACCAGTCTTATATCGCAGACAACAGGATCTATTCCATGGCCCAGTTCCTCAAGGACAGCGGCTATAAGACGAGCGTAATGCATCCTTATATCGCCGAAGGCTGGAACAGGACGAACGTATATCCTCTGATGGGCTTCGATGACATGGTCTTCATCGATGATTTCGAATACGGCAATGAGGATATCGTCAACGGCAAGATCTCCGACAGCTGCGCTTACAGGAATCTCATAAACAAACTGGACAAGAAGGAGGAAGGGGAGAAGACCTTCACCTTCGTTATCACGATACAGAACCACTCTCCTTACGATTCGCCTGATATCGAAGTCGACAGTTACACCAACGCATTGAACGAACACGACAATCTCAACGTCAATTGCTTCAACACGCTGATATCAAGGTCCGACAAAGCATTTAAGGAACTGACGGATTATCTTTCATCACAGGATGAGAAATATGTCGTTCTGATCTTCGGCGACCATCAGCCCAGTGTCGGTCTTGACTCGGCTGAAGATTACGGCGCGGCGGGAAGAGCCTGGCTCGTGCCTTACATGATCTGGGCCAATTACGATATTGATAAGTCTTCTGCCGGCGCGGAGCACTACGGCGGAGCCGGATACACGAGCCTCAACTATCTGTCCCTCGATACTTTGGAGGCAGCCGGATTCGAGCTTAATTCATACTTTAAGCTTCTTAAGAATATCCGTAAGGAGATCCCCGTGATCAACGGAGTCGGATACTTTTCGAACAGGGAGAACAATATAATCGACAAGGGTTATTATCTTAACGACGCCGATAAGAAGGCGGTCGGCCTTTATAACTGTTTTGAATATAATATCGTTTTCGGTAACGGAGATAACTCGATAATGAAAGGTTATTACCTTAAAGACGGGCAGTAAGCCTTATGGAATGAGAGGAGAAAAAAATGGGATCAGACGCGGCGGTAAAAGCTATGACAGATGATGTTATCGTTCTGTCCGGCGTAGGAAAGAAGTACGGAAAGAGTACGATCTTAAAGGATATTACATTCAACATTCCGAAGGGTTCGGTATATGGACTTGTCGGAAGGAACGGGGCAGGCAAGACAACTCTCATGAGACTGATGACAGGCCTTCAGAAATGTGATGAAGGTTCTATATCGCTTAACGTTGCGGGAGACAGGATCGGAGCGGTAGGCGCTATCGTTGAACTCGCGTCCATCTATACTAACTTATCCGCGCGTGATAATCTTGTCTTCCAGTACATGAACCTCGGACAAAAGGTGGATGAGTCTCTTGACGAACTGCTTACTTTCGTAGGCCTTGCCGATACAGGCAAGAAGCATGCGGGCAAATTCTCGCTCGGTATGCGTCAGCGTCTGGGTATCGCGATGGCTCTGGTCGGCAACCCCGAACTCCTTGTCCTGGACGAACCCGTTAATGGTCTTGATCCCCAGGGTATCCTGGAAGTCCGTAACCTCCTTCTTAGGCTGAGCCGTGAAAAGGGGATCACGATCGTCATATCGAGTCACATACTTTCAGAACTATCCAAACTTGCAACACACTATGCCTTCATCGAAGAAGGCAGGGTCGTAAAGACAGCAACTGCCCATGAGATCGAAAATGCAGGGAAGAAGTTCACGACCATAACCTGTGATGATCCCGGAAAGATCCTGCCCGTTCTCAGCGGTCTGGGCTTTTCGCCCCGCATCATCGCCCAGGATAAGGTCGAATTCGAAGGTGAAGAGAAGCTTACGACCTTGGTAACAACAGCGCTTGACGCGGGTGTTGAGATCAGCAAGGTCGACACCCAGGAGACGGATCTCGAAAGATTCTTCGTAGGTCTTGTAGGAGGTGATCCAAATGTTTGATCTTATCAAGTTCGAATTAAAGAGGATCAAGTCTTCTCCTTTGTCTTATGTGGTTTTGGCGCTGCCGCTCCTGATCGGTATCGTAAGCGGTGCGGCCGGAGTCTTTTATCAATCGTCCGCGATGGATCTTTTTACCGTCGATATGATCTCGAAAGAAAGCTTGGCCCGAATGTCGACATGGACTGCGCTCACCGGCTTTTACTCGGTATTTCCTATCATGGGGGCTCTTTATGTCACTTTGTTCGTTGGCAACGATATGTCCAGCGGGTTTCTCCGCAATAAGATGATCGCAGGACACAAGAGGTCCGACATATTTTTCTCTTACGTCATAACTCAGACGGCAGTCGCTCTGGTCGAGGTCGTGATATGCATCTCGGCTGCTCTTATCGTACTCGCAGTAAACAGGGTTCAGCTCGACTTTGCAGGCGGCATGATGTTCGTAAGGCTCCTGGTTCCTGTATTTGCCTACATCTCGATGATCTTCCTTTATACGGCTTTTACTCTTTGTGTCAGGAGACGCGCTTTGCCGATAGTCTTATGCGCCGTCTTTGCATTCTCTTTATCGACAGCAGGGCTTATTTCATCCTTAGGAAACTATTCCTCGTCAGACCTTAACAAATACCTGAGTATCGGCGAAAGGGCAAAGGCCGATATCGATCCCTACCTCAAGAATACTGCTCCTGTTCAGCCGGATTATACCGCTGATCCTGATGCCTATGCGGATTATGAATATGTGGATGACCTTGACTTCTATTACGATCAGCTCCTTACGCCCAACAAACCCTTCTATTATGTTGCAAGAGTCCTGTATATTGTAACTGATGCGGGCATACCGAACGATTACAGGATGTCCCTGCTCGATACATCCTACACCGAAGAGTTACAGACGTCGCTCTCTTCCTATGTGAACATGGAAGACAGCTTCCTTATGAGTTTCGCTGATATCAGCGAATTATCATCCAAGATAGACGGATACAGAGGGGAACTGAAAGAGGTCGATGTGACTGTCAAATATACGACTCTTAATTTGGTCTACATCATCAAGACTCTTCTCTGGTCATGCGTATGGATTGCAGGCGGTTTCCTGATCTTCAGGAGAAAGAATATATTCTGATCACATATCCTCGGTAGTGGCAGATCCCTCGGTCGCGCCCTTGAAGATCTCTTCCATGGTGTGCCAGCCTAAGACTGCACACTTAACGCGTGCCGGCATGTGGGAAATATCCTCAAGGATCCCTGCTTCTTCAAGACGGTCTTTCTCTTCGTCCGTGATCTTGCTCTTGATCATGCGGAGAAAGATATCCGCAAGTTCCAGGGCCTCTGCCTTGGGCCTTCCGATTATGAGATCCAACATCATGTCGCAGGATGCCTGGGATATGGCACAGCCGTCGCCTTCAAATGCGCCGTCCGTGATGACATCATCATCCACCTTAAGAGCCAGGATAATGTCGTCACCGCATGAAGGATTAACGCCCTCAAGCGTGAAGTCGGGGTTTTCCAGCTTCTTCTTGTGGAAAGGGCGGATATTGTGTTCGGTAAGTATCTCGTTATAGAAAGTGTTATTCGGCATAACCCATCTTGCTCCTGATCCCGGCGACTGATCTTACAAAGCGGTCGATCTCGTCTTCCGTGTTATAGAAAGAGATGCTCGCTCTCGTGGTCGACATAACACCGAGATGCTTCATCAGAGGCTGGGCGCAATGGTGACCCGCGCGAACGCAGACATCGTCGGCATCCATTATATACGCAATGTCGTGAGGATGCACGCCTTCGATAACAAATGTCAGGATGCCGTGGTGATCGACATAGTCTGAAGAACCGAGTATCTTAACGTGAGGAACGTTGGAAAGCTTTTCGAAAGCGATCTTCGTCAGGTATTCCTCACGTTTTGCGATCTCATCTATACCGATCGCGGACACATAATCCAGTGCAGCAGTAAGACCGGCAGCGCCCTCGACATTTACCGTGCCCGCCTCGAACTTGTGGGGGACCTCGGTGAAGGTAGCCGAGTCGCGCGTAACGTAATCGATCATCTCGCCGCCTCTAAGGAAGGGAGGCATGGATTCAAGAAGCTCTTTCTTGCCGTATAAGGCACCGATGCCCATGGGGGCATAGATCTTGTGTCCTGAGAATACAAGAAAATCACAGTCAATGTCAGTCACATCGACTTTGATGTGGGGAACGCTCTGGGAAGCATCAACAAGGATCTTTGCCCCGTTATCGTGGGCGATCTTCGAAAACTCCCTGACGGGATTTAACGTGCCCAGTACGTTAGAGATCTGGTTGATCGCAACGAACTTAACATCAGCTGTTACGGCTGCCTTGAATGCTTCGACAGTGATCTTTCCGCTCTCATCAGTATCTATGTATTTAAGCTTGCAGCCTTTGGCGGCGGCAACCCTCTGCCAGGGAAGGAGATTGCTGTGGTGTTCTGCGATGCTTATAAGGATCGAATCTCCTTCGCCTAAGTTTGCCATGGCATATGTTTCTGCAACCAGGTTTATGCTCTCGGTGGCATTGCGGGTAAAAACGATCTCTGAGGGATATTTTGCATTGATGAATGAAGCGACCTTGGTCCTTGCGTTCTCATAAGCATCAGTAGCTGCAACGGACAGCTTGTAAAGACCTCTCATCGGGTTAGCATTGCTCGTTCTGTAATAGTCAGATATGGCATTGATGACGCATTCGGGCTTCTGAGTCGTCGCGGCATTATCAAGATAAGCGACTTCATCGTTTATCAGGGGAAAATCTTTACGGATCAGATCGATATCAATGGGCATAACATCATTCCTGTATGTATTTGGTCAGTTTAGCTGCAGTTTCTTCATCTCCGATAAGAGATGCAACACGGTTGATCCTGGCTGCAGCCATTATCCTGTCGATGTTTTCCCGGTCGATGCCTCTTGATTCAAGATAGAAGACAAGATCTTCATCGAGCTTACCTATCGTGGCGCCGTGGTTGCCTTCAACATCCTCTTCATCACAAAGGATTACCGGGATGGTCTTGTTGATCATTGTATCACCGATAAGAAGAACATTCTCATTCTCCGTTCCCTTGGCTTCGGCGCAGCCGTGCTTGAGATCTATCGTCCCACGGAAGGTCTTGGATGAACCGTCGTAAAGAACGCCGTCAATGGAAAGGAGACATTCTGAAGCCTTGCCCTTATGAGTTATAACATAATTCATGTCGAGCAGATTTCCGCTGTCAACGATATATCCGGTATCGCAAGTGAGGTTGGCTCTGTCTCCTTCAAGAACTGTCCTTACATCAGTGTAATTAGCCTTGGAGTCAACGAAGATCTGTATGAGGGATACGTCGGCATCTTCAGCGGCATTGCCGTTGATCCTGTTAACTGCTACTGCGTCCGAGGTCCTTACGATCTGAACGAATTTCAGCGAGGCTTTCGCTCCGACAGAATAGCTTGTCTCAACGAGACCTGTTCCTGTTGATGCAGAAGTTATATCTTCGATGACAAAAGCAGAAGCGCCACCTTCAACTTCGATCGATATGTTGGTGTTGCTGTCGTTTTCGATGGCGATATCGAGACGGAGAGCATCTTTGTTTTCATCCGAAAAGAGATACTTGCGGCCGTCACCGTTATCCTCTGCTTTGACTGCTGCAGGAACTGTCTCGGAAGGGAGGAGTACCTTGTTAAATTCCACGTCATCGATAACGGCTTCATTTACTTCAAGTCTGCCCCAGGTTATGGCGGGCATCTGATTTATCTTCATTGTCATTCCCTCCTTAACCAATTACTCCGACCATCTCGAGACGGATCAGATTATTCATTTCGACTGCATATTCGAGAGGCAGTTCCTTGGATACGTTATCGGCAAATCCGGATACGATAAGCGCTTTTGCTTCTTCTTCGGACAGTCCGCGGGACATCAGGTAGAAAACCGTGTCGTCGCTTATCCTGCCGATAGTTGCTTCATGTCCTATGTCACAGTCTGCGCATCTGATATCCATGACCGGAATGGTATCCGAACGGGAGATGTTGTCTACCATGAGTGACTGACAGGAAACAGCAGATTTTGCCCCCTTTGCTTTTTCCGTAACCACAACGCTTGATCTGAAGGTGTTGATGCCTCCGTCCTTTGATATGGAACGGGTATTAACGTAAGATGTGGTATCCGGAGCATTCATGAGCACTTTGCAGCCTGTATCAAGATCCTGATCCTTGCCGGCAAATGTAACGCCGGTGAATTCGGACTTGGCACCCTTGCCGTTCAGGATGCTCATGGGGTAGAGGTAGGATACATGTGATCCGAAAGAGCCTGATACCCATTCTATAGTGCCGCCTTCTTCAACGATGGCTCTCTTGGTGTTGAGGTTGTACATGTTCTTGGACCAGTTTTCGATAGTCGAATATCTGATCTTGGCATTCTTGCCGACGAAGAGTTCAACTGCGCCTGCGTGAAGATTAGCGATGTTGTATTTAGGTGCGGAACAACCCTCGATAAAGTGAAGATAAGCGCCTTCGTCAACGATTATGAGAGTATGTTCGAACTGTCCTGCACCCGGTGCATTAAGTCTGAAATAGGACTGCAGAGGGATCTCGACTGAAACTCCCTTGGGGACATATACGAAGGAACCGCCCGACCATACGGCGCCGTGAAGAGCCGCAAATTTGTGATCGGTGGGGGGGATGAGCTTCATGAAGTGCTCGCGGATCATGTCTGCATAAGGTCCGTGAAGAGCGCTCTCGATATCAGTGTAGATAACGCCCTGGGCTGCAACATCTTCTTTGATGTTGTGATATACGAGCTCGGAATCGTACTGGGCGCCTACACCTGCCAGAGATTCACGTTCTGCCTGCGGGATTCCCAGACGCTCAAATGTTTCCTTGATCTCTTCGGGTACTTCATCCCAGTCTGCGTGCATCTTGGTGTTGGGGCGGACATAGGTTACTATGTTGTCCATGTTAAGTCCTTCGATAGAGGGACCTGCCTTGGTCATGGGAATGCGGTTGAATATTTCCAAAGACTTAAGGCGGAATTCCTTCATCCATTCGGGATCATTCTTTTCTTCGGATATCTGCATTACGATCTCCGGAGTCAGACCCGAATCGACTTTATAAAAATCATCTTCGTCGAAACGGAAGTCGTAGATGCTCCTGTTTATATCATCAATGTGCGTTTTTTCTTTCATTAGATATGCTTTCCTTCTACATCATTTGTTGATGAACTGATCAAATCCCTTATCGTTGACATTGTCGATAAGGCTGCGGTCGCCTTCCGCCACGATCTTTCCGTCAGCCAGGATATGAGTCTTGTCAACGGTCATGCCGTCTAAGATCCTGGTGATGTGGGTGATTATGATGAGGGAACCGCCGACTTCATTGCGGTAGTGTTCGATTCCTTTGGATACGGTCCTTACGGCATCGATGTCAAGACCCGAGTCAGTCTCGTCCAATATTGCAAGTTCGGGCTTTAACATCAAAAGCTGCAGTATCTCGGCTTTTTTCTTTTCACCGCCGGAGAAGCCGACATTAAGGTCTCTTTCGGCATAGGAAGGATCCATGCCCAAAAGCTCCATTGTAGCTTCAAGTTCTTTCTTGAATGTCCAGATGCGGATGCGTTCGCCGGTCTTTTGTTCAAGACAGGTCCTGATGAAGTTGGAAAGGGTGATGCCGGGAACTTCAACGGGGTTTTGGAAAGACAGATAGATGCCTGCCTTTGCGCGCTTATCGGGAGAGAGGTCGGTTATGTCTTCACCGTTAAAACTGATCGTTCCGTCAGTTATCTCAAACTTGGGTGCGCCTGCTATGGCGTTGCCGAGAGTGGATTTGCCTGCACCGTTGGGTCCCATGATGACGTGGGTCTCGCCGGCACCCACTGATAAGTCTATCCCGTGCAGTATTTCTTTATCGGCCACGTTGACTTTAAGCCCCGTGACTTCAAGCATTTTTTTATCGCTCATAATGGAATTACTCCTTCTATCGATCTAAAGCAGTTCTAATAATACACGTTGCGCTTTTACAGTCAAGGGGAAAACGACATATATCGAAAACTTTTTTCGAAAATAACTATTTTTACGACTTCATATGATACACTTTTACAAGCAAATGAAAATCATATCGGACATAAGGGAGGACGGATCATGAATTGCCCGGACATATTTAAGGATAAGAAACTGAATGTAATCGTAGGCGCGTATGGCAGCGGTAAATCCGAGATCTCTGTCAACGCTGCCTTTGCTTTAAGGCAGGCATACCCGGCTCCTGCCAAGATCCTTCTTGCGGATATGGATATCGTTAATCCCTTCTACCGTTCGGCTGATGCTGGAAAGATATTGGAGGAAGCGGGAGTAAGGGTTGTCGCGCCGGCATATGCCAGATCCAATGTCGACTCTCCGATCCTCACTGGCGAGATGTATATCGTTTTCGATGATCCGGAGTACAGGGGCGTATTTGACATAGGAGGAGAAGATATGGGCGCTGTTGTGTTAGGATCACTCAAGTCCCGTATGGAGAGCATCCCCTACCAGGTCCTCATGGCAGTAAATACATTAAGACCATTCACTTCGGACCCTGCCCAGATAGCCGAGATGACCGTCGAGCTTTCAGCGGCTTCGGGCCTGCCGATCGCAGGATATATCAATAATACAAATCTCCTTGATGAGACAAGCCCCGGGATGCTGCAAGAAGGGGAGAAGATGATCCTGGAAGCAGGCACTCTCACCGGCGTTCCGCTCGTGCTGACAACGGTTATGGGGCATGCCGAAGGCCTTAAGTCACAGTGCGAGATTTTCGAGATGGACAAGAGGATTTTCTACGATTATTGATACAAACTATAAGAAAATATGGTACTATTATATCGGTCGGTCAACGACCGGATAAACTTTCTAGGGAGGAAAAGATATGGGATTAATCAGTTTGGTTAAGAACGTAGCTGGTGTTATCGGATCTTCAGTTTCTTCTGAGTTCGCAGATCAATACCAGGAAGTGTTCACATGCGACTCGCTTGGCGACAAGGTTTTGCTCCGCAAGGGCGCAGCTCGCAATGAGAAGGGAAGGAATAAGGGAAGTACTGATGTTATTACGCAGGGTTCCATTATCTTTGTTCCTGAAGGTATGGCAGTTTTGCTCGTTGACGGTGGTCAGGTAATCGATTTCACTGATCAGGCAGGTTACTATCGTTGGGATTCCTCAACATCACCTTCTGTCTTGAGTGATAAGCATTTCGGCACAAACCTCGTTAAGTCGATCTCCGATACCTGGGATCGTATGCGTGCAGCCGGTGAGATCACAAAGCAGCAGAGGATCTACTTTGTTAACTTGCTCGAGATGAGAGACAACAACTTCGGTACGGCTACACCTTTGCCTTATCCGGATCCTGAATACCGTAATATCTATGTAAGGATCAACGGTACATTCTCATTCGTAGTTGAGAACCCTGTTCAGTTCTTCAAGTTCGTTACAGGTAATGTTGCCGGTGATTACACAGTTGAAATGCTCATGGGTACACCCGCGAGCCCGAAGCAGCCCCGCCAGGAGTTCCTCGATCACATGACCGAAGTTCTCAACAGATGCGGAAGCGAAGACAGGATCCTGTTCTCCACGCTGCCTTCCAAGCAGTCTCAGCTCCGTAAGTACATGGCTGAGTGCCTTGACGAAGACTGGCTCCAGAACAGAGGTATCATCGTTCAGAACGTTGCCATCAATGCCATCACACCTGATGACAAGTCTCGTGAGAGAATCGAGCAGGTCGACCAGGCAAAGATGTTCGGTTCCGATCCTTCAGCTCTTGCAGCTCAGCAGGTCCTCGGCACAACGCAGGCTATGAATACTGCAGCCGGAAATGCAAACGGTGCCGTAAACGGCTTCATGGGCATGGGTATGGTAGGCGGAATGCAGGGTGTCCAGGGCGGCAACCAGGCAGCATTCAACTTCCTTGGTCAGCAGCAACAGCAGCAGGCAGCTCAGGCTGCAGCAGCTCCCGCAGCAGGCGCAGCAGTAGTTGCAGGCGCAGCGGTAGCAGCAGGCTGGACATGTGAGTGCGGCAAGACAGGCAACACAGGCAAGTACTGCTCTGAGTGCGGCAAGCCTCAGCCGGCACCTGCACCTGCAGCAGCCGGTTGGGATTGTGAGTGCGGCCAGAAGGGCAACACGGGCAAGTTCTGCTCTGAGTGCGGTAAGCCTCAGCCCGCAGCAGCTCCCGCTTCCTGCCCTAAGTGCGGCTACACACCCGCTGACGGCAAGCTCGGCAAGTTCTGCCCTGAGTGCGGCGAAAAGCTCGAATGATAATCATTTGATCAGCATTTATCGGGGGTTGCCTTTCGGGGCAACCCCTTTTTTTACCCTCTTATCTGCTTCGGAAAAGAAACTGAAGGAATAAGCTTGCAGCAGGCGTTTAGGCCTTAAAATATATATTTCTTTTAAGGTTCTTTGCTTGTAAAAAAGGCAATATTGTATTATATTTCATAGTATCTACTACTATGTGCAACGGAGGATCATAGAGGTATGGATATTAACGAAATCAAAGCAAAGGGACCGTTTTTCGGCGGTTGGACCGTTAAGTCCGCGATCGGTGCCGGTTCTTGCGGCACAGTATATGAGATTACCGATTCCGTTTCAGCCGGCAAGGCAGCGATGAAGGTGATCCATACAAAAGATTCTTCCACGGCTGATGAGGTTGTTGAAGTAGTTAAGAAGTCTGACGTCCTCAAGGGAAACGAAAATGTTTTCATTGATAATGAGATATCCCGCATCGATAATCCTGACGGATCAGCAGATGTACTGATCAAGATGCCTTTCCGTCAGACTCTTGCAGCTTATGCTCAGGGACGTGAACTCGACAGGGATGAGGTAGCTAAGTTAGGCGCTGACATCTCATCTGCTCTCGAATTCTGTGAATACAAGAACATCAAGCATGGCGCTATCAAGCCTTCAAACATCTTCCTTAACGATAAGGGTTCTTTCACATTAGGTGATTTCGGAACGGTCGAGATCGCCAAGATCATCGGTTCTTCAGGCGCTCCCGACAAGATGGATTACTGTCCTCCGGAAGCAAAAGATGAACAGATATTAGATAACCTGGATGACCTTTATTCGCTCGGAATGGTCCTTTATGTTCAGCTGAACGGAAAGAGGGGACCCTTCCTTCCTCATGATCCCGAAGACTTTACAGCAGATGATCTTAAGAATGCTCTTGCCAAGAGAATGGCCGGAGAAGCTTTCAATTCTTCGGCAAAAGGCGGAGTAAGGTTCAATGCCATCATCAGCAATGCTTGTAATGCTGATCCCGACAAGAGATATCTGTCGGCTTCCAAGATGAATACTGATCTTAAGAAACTCCTTCCCGAAGGCAGCCAGAATGTTGCCGCAGCGACAGGCGCAGCGGCTGCAGGTCTTGCCGGAGCAGCTGCCGCCGCTAATTCTCCGTTTAAGCCGGCGACCTCTGCTTTCAAACCTGCCGCATCCGCAAAGCTCTCAGATAATCCGGATTCTCCGTTTAAGGCAGCAATAATCCAGCCGGCAGCATCTGCCGATCCGAAACCGGCTGACAATTCCAACTCGCCGTTCAAGCCTCTTGCATCGGCTGCATCGGGCGACGGTAATTCGCCTTTTAAACCTTTGGCAAAAGCTGCTGATGACACGAAGTCACCTTTCAAGGCAGCCGCTTCGAGACCCGGAGCGATTCAGGATACGAAGCCTGCGGATAATTCCAATTCTCCGTTTAAGCCTCTTGCCAAGGCTGATACAACAACTTCAGATAATTCCAATTCACCCTTTAAGCCTTTGGGCGTTGCTAACGACAGCAAGCCTAAGGAAAAGACAAATCCGCTGTTTAAGCCCTTGTCTGCTTCAGATCCGGCAAAGGCTGCTGATAACGCTAATTCTCCGTTCAAGCCCCTGGCATCTGCTGAAGGCAAGCCTGCGGATAATTCCAATTCACCGTTTAAACCTTTAGGCAGTTCAGATACGGCAAAGCCTGCGGACAATGCAAATTCTCCTTTCAAGCCTCTGGTATCAGCCGAAGGCAAGCCTGCGGACAATTCCAATTCACCGTTTAAGCCTTTGGGCAGTTCAGATACGGCAAAGCCCGCGGATAATGCAAATTCTCCGTTCAAGCCTCTGGTATCAGCTGAAGGCAGACCTGCAGATAATTCCAACTCACCGTTTAAGCCTTTGGCAAAGCAGGAAACTGCTGCTTCTGCAGCTCCTGCGGATAATTCTCCGTTCAAGCCTCTGGCAAAGACCGAGAAGCCGAAAGCTGATGAGCCTAAGCCCAATGTAGCTTTCAAGCCTTTGGGCAACACTGAAGCTGCCAAGCCTGCTGATAACGCTAATTCTCCGTTTAAGCCCTTATCAAATGCAAATGCAGCTAAGCAGCCCGCCAAGGCTCCTGCCAAGGAAGCAACAAGACCTGCAGCAGCCGCCGCTAAGCCTACTGCTGCGAATAAGCCTGTTACATCCAAGGCTACCGGAACAGCCGGAAAACCTGCTCAGTCTGTTGCGATGCTGAAGGCAGAACAGGCTAAGGAAGATGCCAAGAAAGCAGCAGAAGAGCAGGTCGGAGCATCTGCAATGGCTCAAAGACTCGCAAGGACCGAGGCCAAGGAGAATAAGCCCGCAGATAAGAAGGTACAGGCTGCCGGAACATCTGCAATGGCTGCAAGACTTGCAAAAGCAGACGGCAAAGGGACAAAACCTGCTGAAAGCAAGACCGTTACAACGGCTCCCGGATTCGCTCCTAAGGGAGGAGTCAAGCAGGCTCCCAATAAGCCTGCCGAAAACAAGCTCGCTCCCAAGACTGCAGCAGCAGTTGCAAAGGATAACACAGCAGCAAATAAAGTTGATTCAAATTCTCCTTTCAGACCTGCTGCAAGCGCATCGGATTCCAAGGTCAATTCAACCGCATGGGCAAGAAGCGGAGGAGCTTCTTCGACCGTTGCTTCCCAGAAGGGCAGCAATGATAGATTGTCTGACGGATTCCTTCTCAGCAATGACCAGTATAAGGAAGAGAATAAATTCCTTAACTTCCTCAAATCAGGAGCAGGAAAAGCCGTCATCACTTTCCTTGTTCTTCTGATAATCGTCGGCATATTTGTTATAGCCAACAGTGTAGGCAGGAGGCAGGCTCCCGTTGATTCAAGCACAACGACCACAACAACGGAAGAAGTGACGACCACTACCACCACTGATGAATCGACAACGACCGAGTCAGAGGAGGTTACCACCACTACTACGGAGGAGCCTACTACGACAACGGAGGATGAAACAACGACTACGACTTCTACCGAAGAGGCGACGACCACGACTAAGGCAACCACCAAGGCTACCACAACGGCTCGTCACACAACGAGAAGAACGACAAGACATACAACCAGATCCACTACAAGGTCCACGACAAGGTCGACTACAAGGTCAACGACTCAGGGCACTACAAAGGGCACGACCAAGGATACGACCAAGGATACGACGACCAAGGGCACCACATATGGTGGCGATTATTAATCCATAATCAATGGGAAAGGGCTTCGGCCCTTTCCTTGGTTAAATACAAAAACAGGCAAATGGAGGTTTTTTGTGGCTAAAGGTAAAGTTAGTTTTAACGAAGACCTGTGTAAGGGTTGCGGACTCTGCGTCGCAGCCTGCCCTCAGAAGATTCTCGAACTCGACAAGTCGAGGCTGAACAGCAAGGGATATCATCCCGCAACGAACATCGATCCGGACAAGTGTGTCGGATGTGCTTTCTGTGCGGTACAGTGCCCTGATTCGGTCATTACTGTTGAGAGAGACTGACGGAGGGACAAAATGGCACAGAAAAGAGTTTTGATGAAGGGCAATGAGGTTATTGCCGAAGCGGCTATAAGAGCCGGATGCAGGAATTATTTCGGTTATCCTATCACGCCGCAGACAGAAGTTATGCACTACATGGCCAAGAAGATGGTCCAGATAGGCGGTAACTTCGTACAGGCCGAGAGTGAAGTCGCGGCCATCAATATGGTTTACGGATGCGCAGCTGCAGGCTTCCGTGTTATGACATCTTCGTCATCACCGGGAATCTCTCTGAAGCAGGAAGGTATCTCCTATATAGCAGGTGCTGAGCTTCCGGCTGTTGTAGTTAATATCGTAAGAGGCGGCCCGGGTCTTGGCGGTATTCTCCCTGCACAGGGCGATTATTTCCAGGCAACAAAGGGCGGCGGCCACGGTGACTACCGCAATATCGTCATCGCGCCCGCGTCTGTTCAGGAACTTTACGAACTGACAGTAGAGGCTTTCAATCTTGCCGATAAGTACAGAAACCTTGTTATGATCATGGGTGACGGTACATTGGGTCAGATGATGGAGCCTGTTGCTTTCCGTGATGAGGAGCCTATCGCTGACGTCAAGAAGCCCTGGGCTGCATGCGGAAGATGCAAGACCGAAGACGGTTCCGTCCGTCCTCATAACACGGTTACATCCATCTATATCGATCCCGATACCCTGGAATACAAGAACCGTGAGCTTCAGGAGAAATACAAGGTCATCGAAGAGAATGAGCAGAGATGGGAAGCCATCAACATCGAAGATGCCGAGGTCATCATCACGGCATTCTCCACATGTTCGAGAATTTCCCGCAACGTCATCAGACAGGCTGCAGAGATGGGCATCAAGGTCGGCATGATCAGACCTATCACTCTCTGGCCTTTCCCTAAGAAGGCTATCGCTGAAGTAGCAGCAATGCCTTCCGTAAAGGCATTCCTCGATGTAGAACTTAACGCAGGCCAGATGATCGAAGACGTACGTCTTGCCGTTAACGGCACAAAGCCCGTTTACTTCCACGGAAGAATGGGCGGTAATCTGCCTACACAGAAAGAGATCCTCGACAAGATCGTCAGGATCCACAACGGAGAAACAGTGGAAGGAGGTATCGTCTGATGGCTGTAGTATTCAAACCGACAGAAGGTCTGACAGATAAGCCCTTCCATTATTGTCCCGGATGCTGCCACGGCATCATCCACAGGATCATCGCCGAGTCGATGGTCGAGATGGATCTTTTGAATTCCGCTGTAGAAGTTGCATCCGTAGGTTGTACCTACAATTCTTACGAGTATTTCAACTGTGACGCTGTTCAGGCGGCACACGGAAGAGCACCCGCAGTTGCAACGGGTATCAAGCGTAATCTCAAGGATCAGACAGTCTTCACATATCAGGGAGACGGTGACCTTGCATCTATCGGTACTGCCGAGATCATTCACGCGGCAGCAAGAGGGGAGAAGATCACGGTCTTCTTCGTAAACAATGCGGTTTACGGTATGACTTCCGGACAGATGGCTCCTACAACATTGCTTGGCCAGGTTACGACAACATCACCTTTCGGACGTGATGCTTCTTACCAGGGCTATCCCATCAATGTAAGTGAGCTTATCGCCAATCTTACAGGCGCCGTATATGTTGAGCGTGTTTGCCTGACTGACTACAAGAACATCATGAACGCAAAGCGTGCCGTTCAGAAGGCATTCAACGTTCAGAAGAACAACCTGGGATTCTCCTTCGTCGAGTTCCTGTCAACATGTCCTACCAACTGGGGTAAGGAACCTGTTGCAGCTCTTGACTGGCTCAAGGAGAAGATGATCCCCCAGTATCCTTTGGGATGCTTCAAGGGTGAAGATCTTAAGTTCGATGCTTCCGGCAATCTCATTGCAGGTGAAGTTCACGCAGGCGAGAAGGAGGTAAGGGCATGATAGATTTTTCTGTAATCCTTGCCGGCTTCGGAGGACAGGGTATCCTGTCTGCAGGTAAGATGGCAGCAGAGGCTGCTCTCTATGAAGGTAAGGAGGTATCCTGGTTCCCGTCATACGGTCCCGAGATGCGCGGCGGTACGGCTAACTGTTCCGTTGTCATCTCCGATGAGCCTATCGGATCTCCCGTTGTAAACGATGCAGATGTTGTTATCTGCCTCAATCAGCCTTCCATGGAGAAGTTCGAAAAGCAGCTCAAACCCGGCGGACTTCTGATCATCGACTCTTCCTTGATCAAGATCCAGCCTACACGTGATGATATCAAGTTCGTCGCGATGAACGCTTCCGAGATCGCATCCGAGCTGGGCAACATGACTTATGCACCTATCTCCATGATCGGCTGCATGGCTGCTTCCACAGGATGCATCAAGCGCGAATCCTTCGAGAAGTCCCTTTACGAGATCCTTCCCGAGAGACGTCATCACATGATCCCCAACAACCTCGCAGCCTGGGATAAGGGCGCCGAGTTTGCCGAGTGATCTTAGTTTAAAGCTGATAAGCTTAATATCCCGCAGGATCATTCCTGCGGGATTTTTTTCGGAAATGAAGAGGATCATTCTCTTCGAAAAATACTGCATTTGATGTGAAAGTTGCACAAAAACTTTTAGGGAATAATGTCAGTTTTTGTATTTTCGGTTGGTAAATCCTTTAAATTATTATATAATAACCGTGTGGGGGTATATCCTCACGGCTTTTGCGTCTTTAAAGACAGCTCTGTGGTAAAGGAGATTCGTGATGGATCAAGCTTATCTGTTTAACAAGGGCGAGAATTACATGGCTTATAATTTTCTCGGCTCTCATCCTTTTGAGAATGAAGAGGGAAAGAGAGGCTTTATATTCCGTGTCTGGGCACCCAAAGCCAAGTCCGTGAGCGTTATCGGTGATTTCAACGAGTGGGATGCCGGAGCTGATCAGATGTTCATGCTGGGCAATACCGGCATCTGGGAGAAGATAGTTTACGGAGCCGAACAGTGGGACCGTTATAAATACAGGGTCATCGGTGCCGACAACAGGATATATGAGAAGGGCGATCCCTTCGCAAGACATTTTGAGACAAGGCCCAACAATGCCAGTATCCTCTACGATCCCAACGATTATATCTGGGGCGACGATTACTATATTGAGCATACTACGGATGCTTTGGAACCCAAGCCTATAAATATTTATGAACTGCATCTCGGCAGCTGGAGAAAACATCCCGACGGGAATTTCATGTCCTACAGGGAACTTGCGCTGGATCTTGCAGATTACTGCAATAAGATGAACTATACTCATGTCGAGCTGATGCCTGTATTGGAGCACCCTCTCGACGCATCCTGGGGTTATCAGGTCACAGGCTACTATGCCGTTACGAGCAGGTTCGGAACCCCCGCGGACTTCAAGTTCATGGTCGATATCCTTCACCAGAATGGTATCGGAGTGCTCCTGGACTGGGTCCCCGCGCACTTCCCGAAGAACCTTGAAGGCCTCGTAAGATTTGACGGCACGCCATGTTATGAATACTCGGATCCCAGGATCGGAGAGCACAGGGAGTGGGGGACTTATGTTTTCGATTATTCCAAGAACGAAGTCATCTCATTCCTCATCTCGAATGCCATATTCTGGCTGGAGGAATATCATATAGACGGTCTCCGCGTTGATGCCGTTTCCAGCATGCTCTACAGGGACTACGGACGTACCCAGTACATACCGAATAAGTTCGGCGGAAACGAGAATCTTGAAGCTATAGAATTCTTCAAGAGGCTCAATTCGATAGTAAGAAGGGAATACCCGAGAGTAATGATGATCGCGGAGGAATCCACGGCATGGCCCAAGGTTTCCCGTCCGGTAGAAGACGGCGGTCTCGGCTTTACCCACAAATGGAACATGGGCTGGATGCACGATACTCTGGATTATTTCTCGACCGATTCATATGCCAGGGGATGGCATCACGACCAGTTCTGTTTCTCCATGATGTATGCGGAATATGAGAATTATATCCTGAGCCTTTCGCACGATGAAGTCGTACACGGTAAATATTCCATGATCGACAAGATGCCGGGAGACATCTGGAGAAAGTTCGCGTCACTGCGTACGCTCTATCTCTATCAGATGAGCCATCCCGGTGCCAAGCTCAATTTCATGGGGTCCGAGTTCGGCCAGTTCATCGAGTGGCGTTACTATGAGGAGCTTGAATGGTTCCTCCTGGATTACGAATCACACAGGCTCCTGCAGAATTTCTGTTCCGAGCTCAACAAGTTCTATAAGCAGCATCCCCAGCTCTGGATCAACGATTACAAGATCTGGGAGGGCTTCGAGTGGATCGATGCCACGGACACAAAGAACAACGTTTTCATCTATGCCCGAAAATCACCCAAGCCGGATGAGAACGATATCTATGTTGCCCTTAACATGGTTCCCCAGCCTCTCGAAGAATATAAGATACCCGTATATGAAGCAGGTACATACAGGATCGTCATGAATACTGACGATATGGTCCACGGCGGTTCAGGTTATCCTACCGGAACAGATGCCAAGGGCTGTGTTGTTGCTGCTGATGAGCCTTACAACGGCAAACCTTACCACATTACGGTAAATCTGCCGCCTTTAGCTGGTATCTATTTCATGAAGGTTAATGAGACAGAGCCTAAGAAGACTGTGAAGAAGGCTCCTGCCAAGAAGGCAGCAAAGAAGCCTGCTGCCAAAAAGGCTCCCGCAAAGAAGACTGCGGCAAAGAAGACGGCTAAGAAAAACGACACAAAGAATAATTAAACAGCGGAGGTAATTAGTATGTCAAAAGCTGATGTAGTTGCGATGATACTTGCCGGAGGACAGGGCTCAAGGCTCGGTGTTCTCACGAAGAAGATCGCAAAACCGGCGGTTCCTTTCGGAAGCCGTTACAGGATCATTGATTTCCCTTTGAGCAACTGTGTTAACTCGGGTATCGAGATCGTAGGCGTGCTTTCCCAATATCAGCCGCTCGCGCTTAATACATACGTCGGAAACGGTCATCCCTGGGACCTTGACCGTAACAATGCAGGTGCCTACATCCTGCCGCCTTTCCAGAGAAACGGCAGTTCTGACTGGTATAAGGGAACTGCAAATGCCATTTACCAGAACAGGGATTTTCTGGACGATTACAATCCCAAGTATGTTGTTATCCTTTCGGGCGACCATATCTACAAGATGGATTATTCGGCAATGCTGAAGGCTCATATCGAGAAGGGAGCTGATGCGACCATCGCCGTATACGAGGTTCCGTGGGAGGAAGCTCCCAGATTCGGTATCCTCAACACCAAGGAAGACGATACCATCGAAGAGTTCGTCGAAAAGCCTGCCGAACCCAAGAGCAATCTCGCTTCCATGGGTGTCTACATCTTTACATGGGATGTCTTAAGAGAAGCGCTCATCGCAGATGAAGCTGATCCCGATTCAAACAATGACTTCGGAAAGAACATCGTGCCGATGCTCTTAAACGGCGGTAAGAAACTCTGCGCATACAGATTCTCCGGCTATTGGAAGGATGTCGGAACGATCTCATCCCTCTGGGAGACCAATATGGATATCCTTGATAAGCCTGAAGAGATCAACCTGGTCGACAGATCCTGGAAGATCTTCTCGAGGAACCCTGTCAAGCCTTCGCATTTCATAGGACAGGGAGCAAGAGTCAAGGATTCGGCTCTTACCGACGGCTGCCGCATCTACGGTGACGTTGAGCACTCCGTTCTTTCCAACTCCGTAGTTGTTGAAAGAGGCGCGGTCGTTAAGGACTGTGTCCTGCTCCCGGGTGTCGTTGTCAAGGAAGGCGCACATATCGAGCGCTGTATCGTTGATTTCGGAACCATAATCGGAAAGGACTGTAAAGCCGGTTCTTTCGTAGAGGGAGAAGGTCCTTATACCAACAAGAAACTCTGTTCCGAAGGGATCTGTGTTTTCGAGAGAGGACTTAAGATCAAAGACGGAGCGGTAATCCCTGCAAACAGCATGGTCGATGTTGATGTCGAGGTGCCTGAAGATCAGGCGATCATCGAGTCGACATTCAGAGTATAAGGAGGACGAGAAGTTATGTTTAATAATGCAATGGGTCTTATCCTGGCGGATAACAAAAAGATATCGTTAGGTGAACTTTCCAATCCGAGAGCTCTTTCGGCCATGCCTTTCGGCGGAAGATACAGGATCATCGACTTCATGCTCTCGGACATGGTCAATTCCGGTATCAAGAACGTAGGACTTCTTACTTACAACAAGTATAAGTCCCTCATGGACCACCTCGGCACCGGTGCCGCATGGTCTCTCGACAGAAAGAATGACGGACTTCATATCCTGCCGCCTTATGTCAATTCGGAAGCTTCCGCGATCATCAACGATGAGGAACTGACGGGCGTTATGGACTTCCTGAGACAGTCCAGGACCAAATACGTTATCGTTTCTGCAAGTAATGTCGTGCTCAATACGACCTTCGATGATTTCATAAAGTCCCACGAAGATTCCGGAGCCGATATCTCCGTAATGTTTAACCGTGACGGGACCAAGTACGGCAATCCTTCGTATATCATCGAGACGGATAACGACGGCTTCGTCAAGGATATGCTCTATAATCCCCCGAAGCCCGCATCATCCAAGAGTTCTCTCGGGATCCTCTGCATAAGAAGGGATCTTCTCCTCGATATCATCGCAAAGCAGATGGCACACGGAATAACCCACTTCGGAATCCACTCATTCGTTAAGATGTACGATGAACTCAAGGTCCATGCTTTCGAATATTCGGGAGTAGCCTTGAGGATCAACAGCGTACAGGCATATTTCAATGCCTCGATGTCTCTTCTCGAAGATTCTGTCAGAGCAGACCTCTTCTCGGAGGGCCAGCCGATATATACGAAGGTCAAAGACGAAGCTCCAACCTTGTATTTCGATAATGCAGACGTATCTTCGAGTATAATTTCTGACGGCTGCCGCATCTACGGCAAGGTTGAAGATTCAGTTATCTTCAGGAGCGTTACGGTCGCGAAAAACACAACTCTTAAGAATTGCATCGTAATGCAGGATGCTCATATCTCCGAGAACTGCAATCTCGAGAATGTCATCCTTGACAAGAACGCGTTCGTGAGACCGGGTGTAAGACTCGTCGGTCATCCGGAATATCCGATCGTAATCGGAAAGGGAGCAGGTATCTGATCATGGAAAACAAAATCAAAGTCTTAATGGCGACATCCGAATGCAGTCCGTTCGTCAAGGTGGGCGGTCTGGCTGACGTAGTCGGAGCTCTCCCCGTTGAACTGAACAAACAGGGATTGGACGCCAGGGTAATACTTCCTCTGTACCGCAAGGTAAAGATCAAGTATGCCGACAGTCTGAACTTCATGGGCTGGAAGATGGTCCATATGGGATGGAGATCCCTTTATGCCGGGCTCTTTTCGCTGGAGATGAACGGGACCACATTCTACTTTGTCGATAACGAATACTATTTCAATTTCGACCAGATCTATGTTGAATATGTTTTCGATATCGAGAGGTACTGTTTCTTCCAGAGGGCCGTACTCGACTTCATGGGTGACTTCATGAATTTCGAGCCGAATGTCCTGCATTGCCACGATTGGCAGACGGGCATGATGCCTATGCTGCTCGATGCTCATTTCAAGAAGAACGGTTACCATACCGATGTCCAGACGGTTTATACGATCCACAATCTCAAGTATCAGGGCGTCCACAGCATCGATGTCGTTAAGGAGATGCTGGATCTGCCGGGTGAATATCTTAGAGATGATTTCTGTATCCAGGATCAGGCGATCAACATGCTAAAGGCAGGTATAGTCTTCTCCAATTCCGTAACAACGGTCTCTCCCACATACGCATATGAGATCATGACCGATTACTACGGAGAAGGGCTTAACTACACCCTCCAGAAGTATGCTTATAAGGTCTCCGGGATCCTTAACGGCATGAACGATCTTGAATACAATCCCAAGAACGATGATAAGATCCCGATGAAATATTCGGTCAAGAACTACGAGAAGGGAAAGGCTGCCTGCAAGAAGTCGCTTCAGGAGCAGCTTGGTCTTGATGTTAATCCCGGTGCGCCTCTTTGTGCTATGATCTCCAGACTCGTAGATCAGAAGGGTCTTGATCTTCTGCTCTATGTTATCGAGGAAATGCTCTACGACGGCATGCAGATCGTTATCCTCGGAACGGGCGATCCTTACTACGAGAGGGCTCTTGCCGACATCGCAGCAAACCACCGCGGCGCTATGTGTGCATGCATCGATTTTGACAGTGGTCTTGCACACACCATCTACGCCGGAGCTGACATTTTCCTCATGCCTTCCATCTTCGAGCCCTGTGGCTTGTCACAGCTCGTAGCTATGGCATACGGCTCCGTTCCCGTTGTAAGAGAGACGGGAGGCCTTAAGGACACCGTAACGCCTTACAATGAATACACGGGCGAGGGCAACGGATTCTCGTTCGCTAACATCAACGCGCATGAATTCCTGTTCGTGACCAAATATGCCGCTGATCTTTACCGCAATCATAAGGATGTATGGAAGAAGATCATCGAGACGGGAATGAAGGGAGATTATTCCTGGAAGAAGAGCGCAGGCGAATATGCCGGTCTTTTCTCGCTCATTACGGGCATTCCCCTGAAAGCTCCGGAAAAAGAAGCCGAGCCTGAGGAAAAAGAAGAGCCTAAGGCAGAGGAAGCAATTCCCGAAAAGGAAAAGCCTGAAGAAGCAGAACCCGTTAAAGCCGCAGTGAAGAAGTCTTCAAAGACGGCCAAGCCCAAGACTGCAGCCGCAAAGAAGACAACGGCTAAGAAAGAAAAGAAAAAAGAGGAATAAGCCATGTCCGAATCTTCGGCAGATCAGGATATCAACAATAAGGAAACAACGCGAGACGTGACATTTCACGCCTCGCGTTTAACCGAATACAGGGATCCTTTCGGCGCCTGCCCTGCGGACGCCAAAGTATCCTTATGCCTTGATGCTCAGGGAGGAGCGTCTGAGGTCACTCTTTGTTATACCTATGGCCTTTATTCTTTTACCTACCATGAGGAGCCGATGCACAGGCTCTCTGTCAGAAGATACAGATCGCTCCTTACTCTGCCGCATGAGCCTGGGATTTTGTTCTACTGGTTCAAATACCGGGATGCCGAAGGGCAGACCCTTTACTACGGCGCATCAGAAGACAAGAAAGACGGCGAGGGAACGGTGTATAACGAGCCCCCTCATGTAGGACCGGAAGAGGATAAGTATCCATACGCTTTCCAGATCACGGTCTATAAAAAAGACTTTGCAACGCCTGATCTGATCAAGGGTGCCATGATCTATCAGATATTCCCGGACAGGTTCAGAAGGGACATGTTCTTCGATTACGACAAGATGGCCGAAGCCGAAGGCAGACCGGAACGCATATTCCATAAGAACTGGTACGAAGACGTGGATATCGAAGGCAAGCCGGAGACCGGATATCTTGCATGTGATTTCTACGGCGGCTCTCTTGACGGCATTTGCGAAAAGCTGGATTACATCAAGGACCTCGGAATAGACATCATATATCTGAATCCCGTTTTCTGCGCCAGATCCTCGCACAGATACGACACGGCAGATTATCTTAATGTTGACCCTATGCTCGGCGGGAACTCCTCTCTGACAAAACTTATCTCACAGGCGAAAACAGCCGGCATCAGGATAATACTGGACGGCGTGTTCAGCCATACCGGCGCGGATTCCATCTATTTCAACAAGTTCGGAAGGTTCGAAGGCACCGGCGCATATGAATCCTATTGTGAGGGCAAGGAGAGCAGATACAGGACTTGGTATAACTTCTTCAGGGACGAAGATGGTAATGTTAATTACGATTCCTGGTGGGGCTTTCCTGACCTTCCTAATGTTAACGAGGACGATCTGGCATACCGGGACTTTGTTTTCGGCGACGGAGGAGTCGTGGATAAATGGACCGCTGAAGGTATAGGAGGCATAAGGCTCGACGTATCAGACGAGCTTCCTGACAGTTTTATCCGCCAGATGAGAGACACGTTGAAAGAGAAGACCGGCGGAGAAGGAATACTGATAGGCGAGGTCTGGGAGGATGCCAGCAACAAGTGCAGTTACGGCTCCTACAGGGATTTCATCCTCGGAAACACTCACGATTCGGTTATGGGTTATCCTTTCCGCAAGAACCTTCTGGATTATCTTTGCGGTTACTGCGGCGCGGAAGTGCTTGACGCCCGTCTCGAAGGATACAGGGAAAGATATCCTGCGCAGGCATACTATTCGATAATGAACCTGGTTTCATCGCACGATGTTCCGCGTATCCTTACGGCTTTAAGCAGACCAGAAGACACAGATGACAGAAAGATCCAGAAGGAAATGAAGGCGGATCCTTCTGTCTACGACGATTGTGTAAGACTTGCAAGGATCGCTTTTGCGATACAGATAGGATACATAGGAGCAGTCTCGGTCTACTACGGAGACGAAGTCCTTATGGAAGGCTATAAGGATCCTTTCAACAGAAGGACCTACCCGTGGGAAAGGTTAAGTCCGAAGCAGGAAGAGAATCTGATGTTTACGCGCCGCATAGCAAGGCTCAGAAAGGATAACGGCTGCCTTCGTACAGGCTTCTATAAGACTCTCATCGCAGAAGGCGGTCTGTTTGTCTTTGAAAGATATCTTAACAACGGCAGGGATTATTTTGGCCAAGAAGTCCCCGGCAGCCAAAGGATAGTGCTTTATACCAATATCTCTGACGGGCCGGTATATCTTTCGGCAGAAGACGGTCCTGACGAGTTCACAGTTGAAAGGAAAGAAAAGATGAATGTTCCGATGGTAAACAGATACATCATCGGAGGCGTAAACAAGGGCCGTATGGATATCGGTCTTGCGCCAAGATCATTTGTTTTTGTTATATACTGAACGCATAAAGAATCAGGAAGAGGAGGATAAATACATGGCTGAAAATATCGATGCCGAAAACAAGATCGTTTCCGAGACCACCATGGACATTACAGACAAGAAGTGTCCTAATTGTGCAGCAACAGTAGAATACGATCCTGCCACGTTGAGCATGTCCTGTCCGTTCTGCGGATATTCAAGGAAGCTGCCGTCACCCGAGGAGACTAAGGAAGTCGAGGAACTCGATTTTGAATCAGCCAAGCTCCGTCAGAGCCTGGACTGGGGAACATCCAAGAAGAGCATCGTCTGCAAGATGTGCGGCGGTGAAGCCGTATACGATGAGGCAATGACCGCCGGGAACTGTCCGTTCTGCGGATCCACAAGTGTCATGCCGGTCGACAAGGACGAAAACATCATGGCGCCCGGAGGCGTTGTGCCCTTCGAGGTTAACAGCCAGAAGGCAGAGGAGCTGTTCAACAGATGGCTGAAAGGAAAACTCTTCGCGCCTAACGCTGCAAAGAAGAGCTGCAAGGCCGAGAATTTCAGCGGTCTCTATCTTCCTTACTGGACCTACGATTCCCAGACGGCATCCTCTTATGTGGCTAAGCTCGGTTATGAGAAAAAGGATTCCGAAGGCAAGGTTGTCAGTGTAGACTGGAGGACCTACCGGGGCGTGTACGAGGAATTCATTGACGATGAAGTGGTATACGCGAGTAAGAAGACTAAGAATCCCTACATAAATGCCGTATCATCATTTGATTTTGCCAAACTCCGTTCATATTCTCCCGAATTCATAGCAGGTTTTGCCGCTGAACGATACACGGTCGGCCTGGACGAAGGATGGGAGACCGCAAAGAAATCCATATCGGCAAAGCTGAGGGCGCATCTTACTACCCAGCTCAGACAGAGATACAGGCCTGACAGGTTCGGCAGCCTTAACATGTCGACGGCTTTCGACAAGATCACTTTCAAGTATATACTTGCTCCGATCTGGATCGCCAATTTCAAGTTCAATAACAAGACATACTCGTTCGCAGTAAACGGCCAGACAGGGAAGATATCCGGCAGTGCACCTGTATCTCCTCTTAAGGTATTCATTGCGATCGCTATCGTTATTGCGATAATAGCTATCTTCCTATATCTCAATCAGGGATAAAAGAAATTTATAAACAATAAAATATATGAATGAACCCCGACAAAAACCGTCGGGGTTCATTTTGTTCAAAATTTTGACGAAATTATGTCATTTCATGATTTTGCCACATGTTAAATATTGTATTTTATTTAAATAATATATATAATACGCAAAGTGTGAAATTTTTATGGTGGAGAAGTTTAATTTATGAAATCATTTACAAGAAAGATGACGGCCTTTTTAAGTGCATTGATCGTTGTAGGTATCATAGCGCCCAATCTGACGCTGCCCAAGGGAATGGACAGCCTGGGTTCCAGAGCAGTATTGGCTGCTTCTCCGGCAAAGTATGATGCGGCCAGCGCAGTAAATTTCTCGACCATCCTCGGCCGTGCAGTTGACTTCGGTATCGTTGCCAGAGAATTCCATCAGAAGAAGCACATGGAGACCACCTTCGCCATTGACAGGTTCCAGGCTTTTACTGACGATGTCAATGAAGTTGACTTTATCACCAATCAGACAGCCCAGTTCATCTTGAACGAAGTGCAGGGAAGAAGAAAATATCAGTTCGGTCAGAAGCAGACTGCAGGATTCTATAACCTCGAGGCAAGCGAAGAAGTCCTCAGAAACTTCCCGGGAAGAAACTTTGATGGTGCTCATGTTAAGAGCCATTACCGATTTAATACCGGCAACAATGCTAAACTTGTTTGCCGTGCTATTTCTAACGCAAAGGCAGAGGTTGATACGATAATCAACAACGTCAACGACAGCAGATCTGTTGAGATCAATAACAGAGCTAAGTCAGCGGATTACGCACTTCCTTCTGATTACATCTCCGTTTCCCGTGACGGGAACAGGATGACTATCAATATTGATTCGGATGAATTCGAAAACAGGGTCGTTTACATAGATGTTACTGATAATATGGTTCGTTCTCTCAGCCAGTCTGACGGCGTGACCATAAAGAAGAGAGCATCGACTGTCGTAGTCTTTAATATCGGCGAGAATGTTATTGGAATGACCATAAACGGCACAGGTAATAATGGACAGTTCGCCAGAGTAAGAAACGGGATCCTTCTTAACAAGATGCATGTTGAAGTCAATAGACAGAGGATCTATTCCACGACCGGTTCCATGGGCGGTAATATAAATGATCAAGGTAATACCAATAAGCAGGTTAACGATCAGATATGTGAAAAGATCATCTGGAACTTTATGGGGGCCCGTAATGTTGAATTGGTAAATACAGCCGGAACCTTCCTTGCCGCTAATTCCGGCGCAAGTATAAATATCACCGGTTCCAGTGCAGGATGGATCGTTTCCGGAGGCCATATGGAGAATAATGCCGAGTGGCATTATATCTATACCGGCGGGAGCCAAACTGCGCCTATTGATACAAAGGATCAGATGCATTTTTCCGGCCGAAAAGCATTTACGGAAAAATATGCCAAGAAGTCTGAGATCAAGGAAGACAGATCCATCGTTACTAAGGAAAAGGACTATAAGTTTAATTTCTTCGCTTCCGATGCAACCTTCTCTTCGAGATCCCTTTTCGGTACTGCAGAAACACAGACGACAAATACGATTAATTTTCCGACCATCCAGTTCTATTCTGACAGGAGAGCAGCCGAGCAGGCAGGCAAAGCGGATTTTTATGTTCCTAATACTCCCGGGAACAATACCAAACCTTTCTATTTTGTCATCGAAGAGCAGCAGGCCGGAGTTACACATGACGGTATAATCAATTCGACAGGATATATTACGATAGCTATCACGGTAACAAACACTAATAATGTGCTCAGCTATACTCTTACGACAAGGACTTATGTTCCCGACGAGAAAAATCCCGGACAGTTCATCGTATATGATTCAAACGACGATAAGCCGATGACAGCCCTCAGGTTCGACCTTGGTGCATTCTATAACAAGGTTGAACCTATTACTGTTGATATCAGTAAGCGCGATGTCAACAAAAAGAACGGCGATGAGCTTCCCGGTGCAACACTCGTTGTTTCATACTTAGGCAATGATGCCGAAGTTGACCTTGAAGACGTTGAACTTGTTCGTGCGGGAACCAATGTTACCGGCGATGCAAAGCTTAGCAAGACAACTATCGAGTTCGTTTCCGGAACAGAAGAGACATCTATCGTAGGACTTAAGCCCGGCAACTATTCCCTTAAGGAAACATTTGCTCCGGACGGTTTCAAGGTTCAGACTTCGCTGATCTACTTTACGGTCAACGAAGATAAGACAGTTACCGTAACCTCTGGCCGTACATTGGATCCTAATGTCGGTTTCATAGAGTCAAACGATACTGTCGTTATACTTGATGATATATATAAGACAGATGTAACCATCAAAAAGAACAGGAATAATGCAAACGGCAACAAAGTCGGTGATGCAGTCCTTAAAGTAACAGCGAAAGATAACAGTGTAGATCTTGCTGCTCTCGGCGTAACTGCAGTACAGGGTCAGAATACTGCTGCAGCTCTTAGTGTTAACGGAAATGAGATAAGCTTCAGGACAGTCACAAATGCTGATACGGTTATCCGCAATCTCCCTGACGGAGAATATACTCTTACCGAAACTACAACACCTTACTCATACAACACAGCAGATCCCATCGATTTCACGATCTCAAAGGGCGCGGTTGTCGGCGGCAACACCGTCGTGATGGTCGATGTTCAGAGACCTTGGGAGTCAGATCTTCAGGTAACAAAGATCGTAAGAGGCGATGCCGGCTTCGATCCTTCTCTCAAGTTCAAGGTCAGGATCGATTTTACTCCCGGTATTAACGGTCTTAACTGGAATAATGTAACGGTCACGGCACCTGATGATAATTATGTAAGAGACGGGAACAGCATTACGACATATCTTGCTCATGGTGAGGAAATCTATATTGCAGGTCTTACTCCCGGAACTGTTTATAATGTTGTTGAAGAAGATATAGAGGATCCGAACTATACCCAGGACGGTTACTGGTATTGTGATACATCGAACCCTCACATGATCCACCCCTACGATACTGCTGATTGCTGTGAAGTATATAACCTTTATAAGGAACCTGCTTATCGACCTCTTACTATCACTAAGAGCGTCGACGGCCTTAACGTAACAGAAGAGGAGCTCGCCGGCGGAATCACGTTTGAAGTAACTACAACAGTAAACGGAACAACCAAGTGGGTAAAAGCAGACGGAAGCCTGTCAGACCTCAAGGTAGAGTTCACGATAGCCGCTAACTTCGCTCAGCAGGACGAAGGAATATACAAGATGGAAATCCCGAATGTAGCAGAGGGAACATATACTGTAAAGGAAACAAACAGCACGATCCCCGGCTACACCCTGGATACAACCCTTTCCGTAAACGGCGATGTAGAAGTAACGATCTCCGAAGCTACAGCAGCATCAGGCGAAAAGGCCGACTTCAAGGATGTCTACACAAAGGATGAAGTCAAGAGACCTCTTACTATCACTAAGAGCGTCGACGGCCTTAACGTAACAGAAGAGGAGCTCGCCGGCGGAATCACGTTTGAAGTAACTACAACAGTAAACGGAACAACCAAGTGGGTAAAAGCAGACGGAAG